>SMVA01386359.1_pt1 | contig 69401 bp, 66 predicted proteins | sample 2456451 | NCBI WGS metagenome assembly SMVA01 (sample SAMN11095933, study PRJNA526329) | marine sediment metagenome | biome: Marine sediment; feature: Surficial sediment; material: Deep marine sediment; isolation source: Hadal surficial sediment | place: Pacific Ocean | collected 2014-05 | depth...
CCAAAATCCGATGCAAGGCAGGTTAACCACACCAAATACGGCGGCGACAAAAGCCATGGCGGCGACGCTCTGTGATGGTGAGTACACACTTACCGCTGTTAGCGCCATGGTCCAGGCCTTGGGGTTTACCCACTGGAACAAGGCCGCCTGTATAAAGGTAAACGGTGTGCCCGCCGCCTCGGTCTGTGTATCCAGCGGCGCTGCCGTGCCGATCTTCCAGGCCAGGTACAACAGGTACGCCACACTAACCACTTTCAGCACCTGGTAGGTGACCGGGAAAGCATCAAACACCTGCACCAGCCCCACGCCTATTAACAACACCATAAAGGTAAAGCCGAGACTCACCCCCAGCATGTGGGGAATGCTGCGTCGAAACCCAAAGTTGGCCCCCGAGGCCATGAGCATCAGGTTATTGGGCCCGGGTGTGATGGAGGAAACCAGGGCGAATACGGTGAGACCGAGTACAATTTCGTAAGTCATGTTGCAATTATGGAGGATTATTCGGCGAAGGTGCTTGCGTTATTACGCTAATTAGCCTGATTATTGCAATATATGACTAAACTAGATCAGATAAACAACAGAATATTGCATGAACTTATTCATGATGGTCGGATTAGCAATGCCGAACTGGCTGAGCGGGTAGGTCTCTCGCCCTCCGCCTGCCTGCGTCGGGTACAGGAGCTGGAGCGCAGCGGCGTGATCCAGGGTTATCGCGCGGTGCTGGACCGCGCGGCACTGGGCATAGGTTTTACCGCCTATATCGCGGTGGGACTGTCAGATCATACCAAGGCTTCCCAGGAGGCTTTTGAGCGCTCTATTACCGTGTCACCCGAGGTTAAAGAGTGTCATAACATCACCGGGGTATTCGAGTACCTGTTGCGGGTGGAGGTGGCAGACCTCAACGCCTATAAAATTTTCCACACCGATGTATTGGGCACCCTGCCTCAGGTAAGCTCCATAACCACCTACGTTGTAATGGGTTCGCCCAAGGATGAACGCGCATGAACCTGGAACTGATGCCAGTTTTGATCGGCGGTGGGCAAATCACCGACAAACGCTCGCCGGAAGAAGCTGACACCCCCATTGAGCTGATGGCTGAAGCCGCCCGCCGGGCAGCCACTGACAGTGGTGCGGGTGACGCACTCCTGCAGGCCATCGATACCCTGGTGGCGGTGGGCCTGACGGTAGACAGCTCGGAGGCAAGCGGCTTCGCCAGTGGCATGTATCGCAACCTGCCCAGGACAGTGAGCAACCAGCTGGGGATACAACCGGCCCGGCACATCTACACGGATACCGGCGGCAACACCCCCCAGATGATTGTTAACAAATTCGCCGAGGAAATTGCCCGGGGTGAGTGCGAAGCCGTACTGCTGACCGGTGCCGAGGCTCTCAACACCATGATTGGCCGACTAAAAAAGGGCCTGGACCTGGATGACTGGCAGGATGACCCGGGTGGAGAGCCGCAGCGCCTGGGAGAGAACCGCGACCCAGTCACTGCGCATGAACGCCTGTATGGCGTGCAAACCCCATCTGTCACTTATCCCCTGTTTGAAAACGCCCTGCGCGGTAAATATGGCCTTAGCCTGCAAGCACACAAACAAAAGCTGGGTGAGCTGTATCACCGCTTTACCAAAGTGGCCGCCGCCAACCCGCTATCCTGGTTTCCCACCGAGCGCTCCGCCGCAGAGATTACCCAGTCCAGTGAATCCAACCGCTATGTCGGTTTTCCCTACACCAAATACCTGAATTCCATTATCCAGGTGAATATGGGCGCGGCGGTCATCATGACCTCCGTGGCCAAGGCACGTGATTTGGGAGTGACGGATGACCGCATGGTCTACCTGCATGGCTGCGCCGATGCCAATGACATCTGGTATGTGTCTGAGCGGGCCGACTACTGCTCATCGCCCGCCGTGCGCACCATGGGAGAGAAGGCCCTGGCCATGGCGGGCAAGACTATCGCCGATATGGATTACTTCGACATTTACAGCTGTTTCCCTTCAGCGGTACAAATCGCCTGTGACGAACTGGGCATTGCCCATGACGATCCGCGCGGGCTTACCGTCACCGGCGGTCTGCCCTACTTTGGCGGCCCCGGCAACAACTACGTGATGCACTCTATCGCCACCATGATGGATAAACTGCGCGCCACGCCCGGCAGCTTCGGCCTGCTCAATGGCAACGGCTGGTTCGTGACCAAACACGCGCTGGGCATCTACTCCACCACACCGTTGGACAAGCCCTGGCAGCGAGAGGATCCGCACAGTTACCAGGCGCAAATTCTGGAGCAGGAGCACCCCTCGTTCACGGAAACACCGCAGGGAGCCGCCACTATTGAGACCTACACGGTGATACACAGCCGCAAAGGCATGGAGCGAGGCCTGGTGATTGGCAGGCTGGCGGACGGTACCCGTTTCCTGGCCGAAACGCCTGACGATGCAGCGACCTTACAGGCAATGATGGATCAGGAGATGCTGGGCGCTGCCGGCACTGTCAGTACTGTGCAGGGCAAAAACCTGTTTGTGTTTACAGATGGGCCACGCACTTAATCTCGATTTTGAGTTCCGGTTGCACCAGGGCAACCACCTGCACCACGGTTTGGCTTACTTCCGGTAGGCCACCATAGGCTTCTGCCCGGGCACCATAGACGCCGGCAATGCTGCTCATAAATTCTTCCATATTGGTGACGAAGAAGGTCTCGTCAACGATATTGTCCATGGTCGCTCCAAATTCGGCCAATACCGCTTGCAGGTTCTGGTAGGCCAGCACGGTTTGCGCGGTTAAGTCATCACCGGAGTTACCCTGTTCATCGACTCCCACCTGCCCGGACAGGTATAAAACATTGCCAAGCTGTACACCCTGGGCAAAAAAGTCTTTATACGGTCCGGAGGGAATGATTTTTTGTTGATTGTCATAGTACTGTCCTTTTGTGTTTGGTAACTATTGATCGGCACGTGCCTTGAGCCACCACTGCAGGGTAGATGTCACCAGGTCTGCCGCGTCCTGTTGCACAAAATGGCTGGCCGCCGGTGTGGTAACGATGGTCAGGTCGCCGTCTATCCAGTCCCAGGTATTGTTGAGCGCATCCGATGACAGGGCCTTGTCCTGCAGGCCATGAAACATTAGTACCGGCATCTTCAAAATCGGTGACGGGACCGACGGCTCTTCCTGCTCTCCCGGCGGGAGCGCGGCGGGATAATTTTCCTTGTAGTAGGCCAGCATTGCGTCGAAATCAGACCGGCCAAATGCTTCAACATAGTGCTCCCGTGCGGCCGGGTCGCGAACCCACCCCGACAGGGTTTGCGGATTCATGGGGCCGCCAAAGAAAATATGTGGATCACCGGGCTTGCCCTCGCGAAACACCTGGGCGTAGTTGGTATTAGCTTGTACCGATGTACTGTCAGCTCTTTCGCGGGCCAGTCCGCGCGGGTGTGGAAGATTCAAAATAACCAGTTTGTCGACCATGTGCGGCACCGCAAAGGCGGTATTCCAGGCCACCGAGCCACCCCAGTCATGCCCCACCACGATGGCCTTGTCCTCACCAAAGTGCTTGATCACCGCCACCACATCAGACACCAGCAGACGCATGGCGTAGTTCTCATTACCCTGTGGTTTATCGCTCTTGTTATAGCCGCGCTGATCGATAGCCACTACTTTGAAGTTATCTTTCAGGCCCATCATCTGGTGGCGCCAGCCGTACCAGAAATCCGGAAAGCCGTGAATCATGACGACCAGAGGTCCTTGCCCCACGGTGGCATAATGGATCTTTACCCCGTTGTTATCGGCGTATCCGTGTTCAACCTCGGACCAGATATCGGCCCAACTGGTGGCCGTGACCAGTAACAATGCCAGCGTGCACATGAGGCGCTTCATACACTAGTTCCCCTGGCTACGCGCCTTTAATCCATGCTGTTCCAGGCGCCAGCGCAACATTTCAATTTTGTCCTGGCCGAAAAAGGGCTCGTCCTTGAAGACCATGGTGGGCACACCCCAGTGATGTTCTTCCAGGGCCGCGTTATTGGCCGTTAGCTGATCCGGCCACTGCTCGGCATGGGCCTCTATCCATTGCCGGATCGCATCCATGGACAAACCCGCCCGCTCAGCGGCCCGGTCCAGGTGGTCGCCGGTATGCCACTGCTGAGTAGATCCGTCCCAGACGATCGCTGCAACTTCACGAGCAAATTCTACCCCGCATCCCAGCGCCTGCGCCGCGATACCCAAGGGATTTAGCATTAGCACTAAATGTTCAGGGCTATCGTGGGGTAGCTCGGTGTTGATCGGATCAGGATCTGGCCATGTCAGCGGTATGTCCAGGTACTCGGTGGTACGCATTAAATCGGTAAAAAGATAGGGGCGCCATTTTTCATGGGCGAGCTCAAAGAATTCATGGTAGCGAATATAGATCGGGTCAACCACCCGCAGGTTTACCTGGACCGTGTAATCTCTTTGCAGTTCGTGCATGCGCGCGGTAGCAAGATAGGACCACGGGCTGCGAAAGGAAAAATAGAAATCAATCTCCAGGTCTTCCATACGCTCACTACCTCCTGAAATAAACCGTACTCAAATTGTTCAACCGAACAGCCATTCGTGCAATAAGCGACCGGGGGGAAATGCAAAGCCGTCAGCTATCAGACAGATCCATGCCGCCATCCAGGTCGAGGTCGGCAAGCAGGCTACCCATATCGGCCCCGCTCTCGGCGCGCTGAATAAACCAGACCGACCAGGCGGCGAAACTGTAAAAGAACAGCATGAAACCCGCCAGCAGGGGTCGGTCACTGGTGGCCCTGGCAAGAATCTCTGCCCTGTCGACTTCGGCAATAACTGCCCAGGTGCTTTCGTCCACCTGGGTACTGGTGTAAGCGGACAAAACCTCGGTGCCGCGATAATCCTCCGTAAACTCCACACCCCACTCACCACGCAGAGCCCTGGCAACTGTGTCGGTATCCACGGTGGTTGCAAGAATGGTGGACTGTTCACTAAAGCGCGAATTGCTGCGCATCAGCAGGTCTTCCCCCACCAGGTAAGTTTCACCGGTATCACCCATACCCGTATCGAAACTCATAATTTGAGTAATTTTGTCGGTGGGCAATTGAAATGCAATAACTCCCGCCAACTCTCCCAAACTGCCATACATCGCCTTGGCAGCAAACATCGCCGGCGCACCATTGCTGGGTGCATACGAGGCCAGGTCGCTGATCGCCACCTGGTCAGTTTCCGCGTAAACCAGCGCGCGCTTGAATACCTGGGCCAAACCCGTGTCCTTGTATTCGCCGGTATACAAATTGGTGGCGAAGTCATCTTCCTTTTCTACGCTGTAAATAATATCCCCGGTGGGGGTTATCAGGAAAAAGTCATAGTAGCCACGCTCTGACACAAACAGGCGGGTCAGCGGGTGAAGTTTTGCATGCAGGACGCTGTAGCCGGAGCCATCGCCCGGGTCGCTCATTTTGGCGCGCTGCCCCTGTGGGTAGGGGTTGTTTTCAACATAAAACAGTTTGAGTCGCTGCTCCGGGTCTCTGCCCGCCTCGATAGCTCTACTCCAGGCATCCACCAGCCACTGTTGTTGCTCAATCAACTCTGCACTGAGACTCCAGAAACGTAATTCCGCCTCGATAGTATCCAGGTAGCGATGCAGTGCTTCACGACGCAGGTTGCTCAGCAGCAACAGGCGCTCAGAGGCCTGGGCGATGCGCTGATCAATGAAATATGAATTGGTGACCCAGCCGAGACACAAGGTTACCAACGCCAGACCACCCAGGGTGCTGAGCCAGAATCGTCTGCTGCTCATCCCGCTACCTCCTTGGGCCCTGGCGCCGCTTGTCGCACATGCTCTGGCATGGTCAACATAATCATCTGGTCCCTGACCAGCGCATCCACCGCCTGCCAGGTGAAAGAGAAATGCTCGAACTCCTCCTGGCTGACTTTTTCCTGATCAAGATCATTCACCACTTCGCCAAGGATATTGATGAGGTGATTTTTGTGTTCCATAAGCTGCTGGTAATTCTCATTGCTGCGGACCTGTTCAACAATTTCCATAAGGCGCTTGTTGAAATCGCCCATGCGCACACGCCGCGCCTTGAGCCAGCGCGCGCGCACAGCTATCGCGCCCGTGCACAGAATAACGATGGCGTATAACACGGCAGAGGCCATGCGGGCATTTTGTTGGATCAAGCCGGGCTTCTCGCGATCAAAATACTGGCGTGCACCTGGGTGCGCGGGCACCGAGCTGTTGGCGTCCTCGTCCAGCGCCGCCAAAAAACCCGCCAGGGGGTAGCGAGAAACCAGTTCAGAGCGCGCTTCGAATAATTCGCGGGTAAACGTATAAACCAGTTGCGCCGGTAACTCTGCGCTGGCCACCAGCAAACGGTCCAACACGGCAGTGGGTAAATCTTCCGCCGGCAGCGGCGGGTAGCCGCGATAGGAACCGCGCGGAATGGTACCGCTGGAAAGTGCCGGTTGCTTGAGCGACAGCGCCTCCGACTGGTGAATGGCAACAATCTCCATCACGTGATCGCCAATCAACTCGCGAATGTGCGGGTTACCCGGCGCACGCACCCGGAATACGGCATCGACCTGGCCCTGCAGCATGGCAAAGTTAGCCGCCGCTGCCGACATGGGCAGGGCAGTAAAATCTTGCGAGTGCAGACCATAGTGTTCGGCCAAAAACCAGAAGGACGCATTCTGCGCGCTGGCTGCGGGAGGAATAGCAACCCGATGATCACGCAGATCGGAAAAGTGCTTGATACCGGCATCGGCATTGACCACCAGGTGATAGGCATCGGGATACAGCCGGGCGATCGCCATGGCCTCCTCGGGAATCCGGGAGTCCGCCTGTACCGTGGCGATATCAATCTGCCCCGACTCCAGCAACTCCATGTTCTCAGCAGTACCACCGGTTTCAAAAACAGAGATTTCCAGGCCATTATCCATTTCGTTGAGCGCATCGGCGATTGCTGTCATTAGCGCAAAGGTCTCGCTGTCAGCGGGACCAGCGGCAATGGACAGGTGGTGTTGCTGGCGACCACCCAGCCACAGTACCAGCGCCAGCACCGTGGCAACCCACAATACCAGCACCACTAGCAGTCTAATTCGCCTGCTCGCAAGCAATTTGTCTCTCCCATTCGGTTCTGCGCGCAGTATAGGGTGCCGGGGCGGTGAATAGAACCCGGACAAATACCGCCTCGTCGCGGTCCAAAGAAGCCACAAGCTTCGATTGATTTATTGAGCGGTACGGCTACACTCGCGTAACGTTATCAAAGTGATAACTTCTTTATTTAGTCACAGGATTTAGTCATGTTGAATATTTTTAAGAAAATTTCACTGCTGGGCCTGCTCGCAGCCACCCTGGTAGTCTCCGGCATCGTGTCGGCATCCGAATCACCCGTACTGGACCGGGTGGTAGACTTCAAGGTCTTGAGGGTGGGTATGTCGGGCAATCAGGCCCCCATGAACATCAAAAGCCGCAGCGGCCAGATCATTGGCTACGAAGTAGACCTGGCCCGCGCGCTGGCCGGTGCCATGGGTGCACGCCTGGAAATTGTCACCATGCCATTTGGCGATTTGCTGGCCGCACTGAACAACGAAAAAGTTGATATGGTGATGTCAGGCATGTCGATCACCGCAGATCGCAGCCGCAGCTTCACTTTTATTGGACCTTACATGATGTCCGGTAAGTCCATTCTCACCAATTCCTCGCTGCTGGCTCGGGCCACACAATCGCAGGATTTCAACCGGCCCGAGTTGAGGCTGGCAGCACTGGAAAATTCCACCAGCCAGATTTTTATCGAGACAGCGGCTCCAAAAGCAACGCTGGTGCTGGTAAAAGACTATGACGCCGCGGTAGATATGGTCATTGCTGGCGAAATTGATGCCCTGGTTGCCGACATGCCCCAATGCGTACTGTCGGTGCTACGCTACCCCAATGCGGGTCTGGCGACACTGCAATCGCCCCTGTCTATAGAGCCCATCGGCATCGCGGTAGGCAATAATGATCGCCAGTTTGCCCAGCTGCTCGATAACTACCTGGACGCCTTCGGCAAGATGGGTATGCTCGCCAAGCTGCGCAAGAAGTGGTTTGAGGACAAGTCCTGGATTGCCGCCCTGCCCTAGGCGACAGCCAAACCTTCGAGCAGGGATTTACGCTCCGCGTAAAATCCCTGCACGAAATCCCTGAAGACTCGCAAACGTGCGTTGGTGCGCACGTCTACGTGGGTCAACATCCATAAATCCAGCCCCGGTTGGACCGGAATATCAAGCACTCGCTCAAGGCCATCATCAGCATCGCCAATGGCCAGCGGCAACCTGGCCACACCCAGGCCACCGCGAATTGCATGCAGGGCCGTCGACGCCGAATCGGTTAACAGGCTGATTTTCGCGCTGGGAGCATATTCATCTTTCCAGTCGTATTCGGCTGGCTCACCGCCATTCATACTAATGACCTTGTCGATATCAGCGGCCACCATATTGGCCCCGCGGGGCGCGTAAACGGCCATATCCAATCGAGCCAGGCAGGTGCCCACCAGCTCCCCGGGCGGATTCTTGGTGACCCGAAAGGCGACATCCGCCTCGCGCATGCCCAGATCATATACCCGCATACTGAGACTCAGATCTATGAGTATGTCCGGGTAGAGTTCATTGAATTCCCGCACCATGGGCACCAGGATGGTCTCGCTCATGGGCTCTGGTGCCGTCACACGGATGGTCCCGGTAAGATCGCGTGTCTGGCCAATGACCTGGCGCTCAACATGGACTGATTCTGCCTCCATTCTCTCCGCCGCCTCAAAGGCAGCGGCACCGGCCGGGGTAATCACGTACCTGTGGCCGACCCGGTCAAACAGACTACTGCCCAGCTGCGCTTCAAGGCTGCGGATGCGCCGAATCACCGTGGCGTGGTTGACCTTGAGGACCCGTGCCGCCCCGCTCATAGAGCCAGTGCGAGCCACCTCCAGTAGATAACGCATATCATCCCAATGGATCATCTGTGCATATTTTCCGATTTATTGTGCAGTTTTAGATGTTTACTAAACAATTATGCACAGTATAGTCTTAATTCGGATCGAGTGCCTACTGTGGCCTCGTCCAGGTTCATACCCAATCCATAGTTAGAGGTATAAAGTCATGACAGTTAAAAAATCTTTTGGCGCCGCTGTAGGCGCCGCGTTATTGTTGTCCGCTTTTTCAGCACAGGTCTCTGCCGGTGCTACCGAAGGTCTATCTGCATGCAAGGCGCAGATTGCCGGTGACAGCCAGATGAGTGAGTACACCAAGGTAGACGCGCGCATGGATAAAATGCGCCGCCGCGGACGCTACACCCACTTCCAGATGGTTGTAAAGGCTAAAAATGCTGACGGTAGCGTTGACGCCTGGACCGCTGATTGCAAAGCCCGTTCATCAGGCAGGGTTGAGGAACTGCAGTTAACCCGTGTTAATGACAACTCCGAACAACAGGTCGCCCAGAGCGATTCCTGAGCCAATGACCCGGCGGTGGTATCCCCACCGCCATCTCCCCTCCCCCTGTTTTAGCCGCCGGCTATTTTGGGCATAAAAACCAGCTCACTATCGGCTGCGAAGGTCTCCAGCAGCGGTGTGTGAATCTGCACCCCGTCGATAGCAACACTACAGCTGGCAAATACCTGCTCGGTTAATTGTGGAAACTGTCCGCACAATTCGCGCACGGCAGCACGATAACTGGTGGCCACTATCTCGGTCTCCCCCACCCCGCCTGTGCAGCTACGCATCTGGGGGGCAAGTACCACGCTGGCCATGGCTATTGCACAGCCTCTATTTCCGCCAGTACCCTGGGCGGCGACAGGGGCAATTCAGTAATGAGCCCGCCAATGGCGTTATTGACCGCAGAGGTCACCGCTGGCAGAGGCGCACAAATCGGCGTTTCACCGACGCCACGCACCCCGTAGGGATGACCGGGGTTGGGTACTTCAACAATTACCGTATCAATCATGGGCAGGTCTGAGGCAACTGGCATCCGGTAATCCAGGAAGCCCGGGTTCTGCAAAATCCCATCCTCATCATAGATGTACTCTTCGTTCAGCGCCCAACCGATGCCCTGCACCGCTCCCCCTTCCATCTGGCCCTCCACATAGGCCGGATGAATCGCCTTGCCGGCATCCTGCACTGCGGTAAATCGCAGCACGTCCACCTTGCCAGTTTCCCGATCAACTTCCACATCGCAGAAATTCACAGCAAAACCCGGACCCGCCCCCTTGGCGGTGAGCGACGCGGTGGCAGACAGTGGGCCGCCGGTAAGCTCTGCCTTGGCGGCAATATCCGCCAGCGTTAATGGCGTTTGACCCGCGGCCACAGCCTGGCCGTCCAGCCACTGTACGTCAGCGCTGTCGATTTCCCACAGGGCGGCAGCGCGAGCTTTGAAATCTTCTACAAGTTTTTCCGCTGCCTTGATAACCGCCCAACCACTGGCAAAGGTTGTGCGACTGCCTCCGGTCAGGTCATTGAATCCCACCGAGTCGGTGTCAGCGACAATGGGCTTGATATTGTCCGGATCAATGCCCAGTACCTCGGCTGCCATCAGGGCCATGGAGGCACGCGAGCCGCCAATATCAGGACTACCGGTGATCACGGTGATCTTGCCGCTTTCGTGAACATTAATAGTAGCGCTGGACTGAAGCCCGAAATTAAACCAGAAACCTACCGCCACGCCGCGGCCCTGTGAGGCCTGCAGGGGAATTGCATAGTTGGGATGTGCCTTGGCCTGCAGCAGGGTTTCCTTGAGCCCAATGGTCCGGTACTTCGCACCGTGAAAAGCGCGGTCACCCTCATCAACCGCATTGAGTAAACGCAGATCCAGCGGGTCCATACCGATCTTTGCAGCAATTTCGTTCAACACACACTCTACCGCCAGATGGGCCTGGGGAGCACCGGGCGCCCGGTAAGCCGCGGTCTTTGCTGTATTGGTAACTACATCCAGCGCGACCGTGCGCTGATTGGCGCAATTATAGGGTGCATACATACACATCGCGCCAGTGCTTGCCGGCGAGCCCTTGAAAGCCCCGGCACCGAGTACCACCTCGCCGTCCATTGCAGTAATACGACCTTCACTGGTCGCGCCTATCTTCACTTTGACAATACTGGCAGCGGCGGGGCCACTGGCGCGGAATACTTCTTCCCGCGTCATCACCATTTTAACCGGCCGACCGGCCTGGCGAGACAACAGGGCGGCCACCGGTTCCAGGTAAATAGTGGTTTTGCCACCAAAGCCACCGCCGATTTCCGCCGGCGTCACTTTGATAGCACCGACATCAACGCCCAGTACTACTGATGAGTAATGCCGCACCATGAAATGTCCCTGGGAGCTGCACCAGATATTAATCTGGCCCGCTGCATTGCAGTCCACCACGCAGGCGTGGGGCTCGATATAGCCCTGGTGAACCGTGGGTGCACAATAGGTACGCTCAACGGTGATATCTGCCTCGGCAAAACCGGTCTCCAGGTCGCCCCTGGCCATGGTGGTTTGGCTGGCTATGTTCGAGGCACGCCCGGATGGCTCTTCCAGGCCACTGGTAAACATGTCTTCGTGCAGCAAGGGTGCATCAGCGGCCATAGCGGCGGCCAGGTCTGTCACGTGTGGCAAGACCTCGTACTCGACCTTGATACTGGCCAGGGCCTGTTGCGCAATTCGTTCGCTGGTAGCGGCGACGGCGGCGATAGCATGACCGTGATACAGCACCTTGTCCCGGGCCAGGATGTTGCTGGACAAATCCAGGAAGTCGGTCTGGGCATCACTGGCCGCCTTGAGCTCATCCGCGGTCGGTGGCAGGTCTGCCGAATACACCGCGGCCAGGACTCCCGGCAACTTCAGGGCAGCGCTGACATCCACAGATTTGATGCGGGCATGGGCGTGGGGGCTGCGTAATACTTTACCGTGCAATAAACCAGGCAGACTGAAATCAGCACCGTAATTGGCTTTGCCCGTCACTTTGTCTACCCCGTCGGGCCGAATGGGGCGCGTGCCTATGTATTTGTAATTGTCAGAAGCCATTGTCTACTGCCCCCTCATTTCTTCGGCGGCGTCCATAACAGCGCGAATAATTTTGTCATAACCCGTGCAGCGGCAGAGGTTGCCCGCCAGCCAGTAACGCGCTTCCTGTTCAGTGGGATTGGGGTTGCGCTCCAACAGCGCCCTGGTGGCAACGACAATACCCGGCGTGCAGATACCGCACTGCAGTGCCGCGTGTTCCAATAACTTCTGCTGTACCGGGTGCAGCTGGTCGGCCTGTGCAACACCCTCGATGGTATCAATGCATTTGCCCTCTGCCTCTACGCCCAACACCAGGCAACTGCATACCAGTCGCCCGTCCAGCATGACGGAACAGGCACCACAATCTCCGGTACCGCAGCCCTCCTTGGTACCGGTCAGCTGTAGAGTGTCACGCAACACGGTGAGCAAGGGTTCGTATACCTCACAGAGAAACTCAACGGGTTCACCATTAACGGTGGTCTTTACATGAGTGGACACGATTATGAGTTCTCCTTGACGCGACTGAGTGCACGCGCCGCCGCCCGCCGGGCCATGACACCGACCACGGTACGGCGGTATTGCGCCGTACCCCGCTTGTCAGAAATAGGCTTGGCCGCTGCGCTCACCGCCGCCGCCACAGCTTGCAGGGCATGGTCATCAACGGCGCTGCCAATCAGTGCCGCCGCCGCTGCCGGTACCAGTAGAGCAACCGGCGCTACGGCACCAATGGCGACTCGCGCCGCTGTACATATACCGCTGTCATCAAGCGTCAGTAATACGCCCGCTCCTACCACGGCAATATCCATCTCGGTACGCGGGATAAAGCGTAAATAGGCGTCTGCCGTATTGGGGGCCGGCAGGGGAATATAGAGGGAGGTCAGTATTTCATCGGCCTGTAAGCAGTTTTGCCCCGGGCCGGTGTTGAACAATTCAACCGCCACTTGTCGTGTTCCACCGGAGCCGGCGATATTGCACAGTGCGCCATTGGCGATCAGCGCTGGCACTGTATCTGCCGCCGGCGAGGAATTGCATAAATTGCCACCCACCGAGCAACGACCCTGTATCTGGGTTGAACCAATAAGATCGATGGCTTCTACCAGGCCCGGGAATACCGCCTTGATGTCATTGCGCTCGGTGATGCTCTGGGCCGGGGCCGCCGCGCCAATGGTCAAACCATCCTCGGCAAGTAGTACATCCTTGATGCCGGGTATGGCCTTGATATCGACAATAGTGCCGGGCTGCACCAGACCGCTGCTCATTTGCACCAACAGGTCGGTGCCACCCGCCAGCACATGGCAGTCTTCATTGGCAGCAAGTAGTGCGCAAACCTCGGCCAGGGAAGATGGTGCGTAATAGTTCATCGAAGACATGCTTACTCCTTGTCGTGCAATGTGTATTTCGCGACCAGGCGGCGGCGCCAATCTGCAAGAATATCACTATCATAGCTTAACTCTTCAGTCAGGTTGCCCCACACCGGCTGGGGCCAACAGGCATCACCGACCGCACGCCCTATTACGTGCAAGTGCAGCTGCGGAACGACATTGCCCAGGCCGGCGAAGTTCACTTTGGCAAATCCCAACTCCTGTTTGATGAAGCGCGATAGCTGCTGGCAATCAGCCATTACCCGGGCCAGCAGATCAGCCGGCAGGTCAAGTACATCCTCCAGTTCTGTGTCCGGCACCAGGATAAACCAGGGCAAGCTCGCATTGCGGTGTAACAACACACTGCCCGAGCCAAGCGCTCCCAGGTAGTGGCTGTCCTGTTCAAGCTGTGGATGAATCATGGCAGTACCTCGCAACTATGTGACGGCAAACAGCTTACTGTATTTGGCAGCGGCGGGTTAAGCGATTACCCTGCAGCTATGCAATTGAACCGTCCCAACGCAGATATCTTTATCGCCGATGGCAGCAGCGTGTCGCTTGCCCTGGCGCGCACTACCCACCTGGGCATAGGCGCCCATGCAGACGATGTCGAAATACTGGCCTGGCACGGTATTGCGCAATGCCATGACAATGACCAGCAGTGGTTCACGGGTGTGGTTGTCAGCGACGGCGCAGGCAGTCCCAGGTCGGGGCCCTACAGTGATTTTAGCAACCAACAAATGATTGCCCAGCGCTTGCAGGAACAACGTAATGCGGCCGAGCTGGGGCAATATTCGGCCCAGCTTCAGCTGGGCTACAGCAGTGCGCAACTACAATCTGCGAATCAAGACCAGTTAATGGCGGAGCTGGTGGCCGTGCTCGAACAGTCACAGCCAGAAGTCCTCTATCTTCACAACCTGGCCGATGCCCACACCACCCACGTTTGTGTAGCCAGAATTTGTTTGCAAGCCCTGCGCCAGTTGCCCGCTGCGCAGCGCCCCGGCCAGGTATACGGTGTGGAAGTATGGCGTTCGCTGGACTGGTTGCCGTCGCGCTTCCGGGTAGCCCTGCCTTTACCCGCAGACTCAGGCCTGCAAGCCCGGTTATTGCAAATGCACGATTCGCAGGTGGCCGGGGGCAAGCATTACGAACGCGCTGTTATCGCCCGACAAACTGCCAACGCCACGTTTTCACACAGTCATGCCGTGGATGAATGCTCCGCCTGTTGCCTGGCCATGGATTACCAGCCGTTACTGGATCAACCCGGCTTAAGTATCGACGACTATCTGCAGCAGTGCCTGCTGGAGTTCACAACACAGTTGCTAGGCAGCTGAGTCACCCTGCAGCAGCAAAACCAGGCCACGGACACGTTCCGCCAACACTTGCCGGGGCTCTGCATCGGCTCGCTGACACCAGCCCAGCAGGCTGGCGACAAAGGCCAGGTAGACCATTTCAGCCAGTTGTGGCTGCGGCAGGTCCGCACGCACGTCTCCCTGTAGCACGCCGGCGCTGATCAAATGACCGAATTCGGCTTCCAGGGTGGGATAACCGGCACCGTCACTGCCATGGACAAACAGGATGCGGGTCAGTGGCGCGGTCTGCGCCAAAATCCGCGCCGCGTATTCAAACAATTGCTGTAAACGCTGCGCGGTAGAAAGCGGTTTATCCAGGTAATGTCGCAGTAGCTGTAACAGGCGTGGTTCCATGTCTGCCGCCAACGCCGACACAATAGCCGGTTTGCCGCGATAGTGGTTAAACAGGCTGGCACGGGATATACCCGCTGCTGTCGCAATGTCTTCCACAGATGTATCTGCAAAACCCTTGCGCAGAAACAAGTCACCGGCAACCGCCAGGATTTTGTGGGCGGTAACTTGCTTTTTGCCTTTCTTAATTGCCATTTATAGACTTTAGTCCATATTTAGATTATTGTCTAATTATCGTTCGCAACGGCATGTTTTAATGCTCAATACGGTGGCACTACCCACAGCCATCAGCACCAGGCCGAGTATTCTCAGGCTGGTCTCTTCGACGCCAAATATCACCGAGGCTCCGCCTGCAATTATCATGCTGGTAAGTGCCACAGCTTTGGTGCGCCGGGAGATACAGCGCTGCTCTTCCCAGTTGCGAATCAGCGGCCCGAACAACTCACTGTTCAATAAGCGGCGATGCCATTTCTCTGAGGAACGGGCAAAAAACCAGGCCGATAGCAGCAAGAAGGGTGTGCCCGGTAAGATTGGCAGAATGATTCCCAGGCCTGCCAGGCCCAGGAACAGAAAGCCCAGGGGCTTATAGAATGTTTTTTTCACCACTGATATCAGGATCCGCTGTTGTCAGGAAATGGCCAGTGTTAAATTAGACCCTGCCTATGAATTATCAGCAAGCCCGAACGTACCTGTTAAGCCAACCGGAAGCCTGGCAAGACTTCCCTTTTGGGCCCGCTGTGGCTATCACCTGAACAAGCGACACTGGAATACGGTCGTTCTGGACGGCGATGTGCCTCAGGGCGAGATCAAGCGTATGATAGACCGCTCTTATGGGCTGGTGGTCAAAAGCCTGAAAATTGTGAGAGAGAAGCACTGCTACTACGTTATGGAAAGGAAACACTATTTAAGTAGTGACGAAGTTCGCTATTTCACCAGCAAGAGTAATGTCCTGGCCTGGCGCACGTTCGTGGTTACCTGGGCTATATTGCTGGCGGTTTTCTGGATGGTCGACAGCTGGACCAACCCGTTCACCGTACTGCTTGCCATCGTGCTACTGGCCGGGCGGCAACTGGGACTGGCAGTCATCACCCACGAATGTGGCCACAACACCTTTTTTGAGAGCCGCGCCCTCAATAGTACCCTCGGTCAATTTCTGGCCGCTAACGTTGTGTTCTCAGACCTGCACGCTTACGCCCGCGGGCATACGCGCCACCACAAACACGCCGGCACCCACGATGACCCTGACCTGCCCAACTACCAGGCTTACCCGGTACCCCGGGACAGTTTCAGACGCAAGGTTATACGGGATTTGACCGGGCAGACAGGCTACAAATTACTGCGCTTTGTGTTGCGCAGTGCGGGCGGAATTTTCTCCAGCGATCCGGGAAAAAGACAAACTGCACGCCCCTTTGTCCAACAGATTCTGGTCAATATGGTATTTGCCGTATGCCTGGGATGGCTGTTCAGCCCATGGATTTACCTGCTCTGGCTGGTCACCTTTGTCACCACCCATATGTTGATCGTGCGCATACGCCAGGTTGCCGAGCACGCTGCGGTACCGGACCCGCTCGACCTGGACCCACGCAAAAATACCCGCACCACAATTCCCGCCTGGTGGGAGCGCCTGTTCTTCGCCCCTAATTACGTGAACTATCACCTCGAGCATCATTTTATGGCGGGCGTGCCCTGCTATCGCCTCAAAGAGTTGCATGAATTGCTGCAGCAGCGTGGCGCCTATACGCATACACCTATATTTCACGGCTACCGCGAGGTACTTTTGCACGCCGTCGCCTGAATCTTCACACCCTCAACCGCAGATACAAAAGCATGACTCGACGCACCAAAATAGTCGCCACCGTGGGGCCGGCCAGCCAATCGGAGCAGATCATCAGTGAACTGATAAGTGCCGGGGTTGATGTATTCCGTCTCAATTTCAGCCACGGCGATATCGAACAACACGCCGCCGTAGCGCAGCGCATTCGCAAGCAAGCCACCCGGCAGGGGCGTTATGTCGGCATACTCGCCGATCTTCAAGGTCCTAAAATTCGTATCGGTGTTTTCCGTGATGACAGCGTGGCGCTGAATGAAGGGGATCGCTTCTCACTGGACCTCAACATCGCCCCTGGTGAGGGCACAGCACGCGGTGTGGGCCTGGAGTACAGCGAGCTTCCCAACCAGGTAAAGCGGGACGATATACTGTTACTGGACGATGGGCGCATTCGTCTACAGGTCGAAAGCGTAGATGGTGCCTGCGTCGAGACACGGGTTACCGTCGCCGGCCAACTCGGCTCTCGCAAGGGCATAAACAGGCTGGGAGGCGGGCTCGCGGCACCGGCACTTACCCATAAGGATATGATTGATATCGAGGGCCTGACCCGCATCGAGCCAGACTTTGTCGCAGTTTCTTTCGTTTCCTCGGCCCAGGACATCTTGCAGACAAAAGACCTGCTCGCAGAGCAGGGTCTGACACCCGCCATCATTGCCAAGATTGAACGCGCGGAGGTGGTGAACGATGAAACCACACTCAACGACATCATTTCGGCCAGCTGGGGCGTGATGGTCGCACGTGGAGACCTGGGGGTAGAAGTGGGTGATGCTGCACTGATTGGCATCCAGAAAGCGCTTATTAGCCAGGCTCGAAAAATGGACCGTGTGGTGATTACCGCCACCCAGATGATGGAGTCGATGATTAACAGCTCCACGCCTACCCGGGCCGAGGTGTTCGATGTTGCCAACGCCGTTCTCGACGGCACAGATGCAGTCATGCTGTCGGCAGAGACCGCCATTGGCAACTATCCGCTGGCGGTGGTCAATGCAATGGCTGACACCTGTATTGGTGCGGAACAGCACCCCAGTACCCGTACCTCCAGGTATCGTATTGACCGGGCTTTCAGCAGCGCCCAGGAAAGTATAGCCATGTCGGCCATATACGCCGCCAACCATCACAGCAGCGTACGCGGCATAGCCTGCCTGACCGAATCGGGCACAACGCCGTTGTTAATGTCGCGGCTCAGTTCCGGCCGGCCCATATTTGCGCTGAGTAACTACCAGCAGACCCTGCAGCGTCTGTGTCTGTGCCGGGGCGTGGTACCGCTCTATTTTGATGCAACTGCCTTCGACACCGATGAGGTAGATGCCAGGGCCATCGAATACATAAAGAGTTGCGGCTACTTGCAAACGGACGACGAGATCATCCTCACCAAGGGCATGGTCATGGGCCGGCCTGGTAACACCAATATTATGAAGGTTTTGCCGGTTCCGTAGGACCGGGGTCAGAACGGGGTCAGTAGGACCGGGGTCAGAACAGGGTCAGAACGGGGTCAGATCCGGATCTGACCCCAACTATTTCAACAGCGGGTGATCGGTCGGTAATTGGCGTGAAATCCACAGCGCCAGTTTGTGTTTCATATTGGGATCGTTGACCTGGTCTTTAGCCAGCGGCTGAACCAATTTGTCGTGCACCAGCAGCCGGTAGAGGTAGGTAATTTTATCGTGGGAGGAGTCGGTATCTTCAAAGGAGCCCACGCCGCGCTTCTTTGCGTATACTTCGCCAACGCGAAGTGCCTCACGCACCAACTCAGCTTCATTCTTGATCTTTTTCATAATCGCCTCCAAAAAAAAAGGAGCGCCGCGCGCTCCTTTTTAACTGTGTGAAGCTGAAGCTCTAGGCGTCTTCTTCAAGTCGTCTCTGTCGCTCTATCTCAGTATCCATGTACTTGATCCATTGATTTGCGTACTTCTTCGATCTTTTGTCCTTGCCAGCTTTGAGAAAGGCCTTGCGAGCACTGCTGTACTGCTTGGTATTGAAGTAGGCCATGCCGAGGACCAAATTACAATTATCCGGGCGTTTCACACCACCGCGCTTCAAACCTTCCCTGTTTGCCTTAATGGCGTTTTTGAACTGGTCATTATCCAGGTAAACATTGCCCAGCCGGCAATACAGCTCACCCTTGTCAGACTTGTTGGCAGCCTCAGCCATGGCCGGGATCGATTTTTTGATCTCCTGCGCCTGGCGCCAGGCATTACCCATAATTTCCAGGGTCTTGGAGCTGGCCTCTACGGATTCGTTGGCAATACCCTTCTCCAGAACTCGCGCGGCCTTGTACGGAACCTCAGCATTGAGGTACAGGTAGGCCATCGTTATCTGCTCTCTATCCTTTTCCAGCAGGTCTTGCATATAAACAGCTTCCATAGCTGCCAGCTGCTTTTTCTCTTGCTTGGTTTCGCCGTACATATGCGACAACTGCACCCAGTATTGCTTCTTGGGGTAGTACACCAGCATTTCTTCGAGCATAGCAACCGTATTGGGCATGTCATCCTTCTCGAAATAGAGGAACCTGGCCAGGCTGTACCACTGCTCTTTGGGTACCTTGCCCTTGTCCCGGTACATCTGCATCGCCGTCAGCGTGTTATTCAACGCTTGATTGTAGTCCTTGAGCTGGTAGTAACCCTGTCCCAATAGAATATAGGCCTGCGCACTGGGGGAATCAGCCACCTTGAACCATTCCTTTAGTGCATTGATGCCGTTCTGCCACTCTTCCATGACAAAATACAACTGCGCCACGGTATAGCGAGTATTGATCTCCATCGCCAGCGGAATATCAGGTTGCTTGATTACATTCTCATAGGCGCGCAGAGCGCCTTTGTAATCTTCCTGGGAGTAGTAGACGAAGGCAAACAGGTTGTATAGGTTGGCCAGCTCATAGGAGTTCAGCTTGCGCTTTTTGCTGGACGCAGACTCCATAGTCTTGAGGGCTTCAATAGCTTCAGCGTATTGCTTGTTCTCGATAAACACCTGCGCCTCGGCCAGGCGTTCATAGACCTTGTTGCGAAGGGCTGGAGTGCGGCGGGTTTCCTGCTTTTTCTTCTTTGTTTCCTCGGCGGCCACGGCGGCACTTGACGTGCTCAAGCCATGCTCAACGGCGACCTGACTTACAGCTATCTGCAATGCGCACAGGGGCAGCGCCAGCAACGCTCCGCGCAACCACTTGCTTCCTTCAGACCTGCATTTATTCAATGTGTTCATAAAGTGCTAACCGATTACTTTTCCAGTTCGTAGGTGAACTTGTTCCGCACACCCGCCACTGCGATTGGTTCACCATCAACCACCCGGGGCTTGTACTTAAACTTTAGTGACGCCCTCAAGGAGGCGCGCTCAAACATGCCCTTGGGTAGACAATCAATCGCCTGCGGATCTTTGATAGCGCCACTTTTGGTAACCGTATACTCGATGATGCAATAGCCCTCAATGCCCCGCGACTGGGCGCGGCGCGGATAGATGGGTGCAACCTTGACGATGGGCAAATATTCACCATCCGACGCACTCATACCACCGGTACCGATGATAGATACTTTCATGGTAGCCGCAGGCGCTATATTGATCGCGTCCAAGTTCATATCCATCACCAGATCAGGTGTAAAGAGATCTGGCGGCGGCTCTTCCGGCTCGTCTGGTTTGTCTGGCTTGGCCTCGGAGAGATTAGTTTCAATCTCTCGCTCAGGCATGTGGATATCAGCCAGCTTGCGCTGTTTCTTGTCGTCGATATCGGGCGTTGCTGTGGCAATCATATACTGCATGATGAAGAACAGCCCACCGGCGACAGGTACTGCCAAAACAGCACCGATAGCCATTCTTGTCGCATTGCGTCTCATAGCGTATTAATCATCTTGTGTTGCCAGTGAAACATCCATTACGCCCGCCGCGCGAGACGCATCCAGCACTTTCACAACTGTTTCAATTGTAGAAAGATTGTCAGCCTGGATAACCACCGTCCCTTTGGGGTTTTCCGCGTGAAGTCGTTCCACGTTGGCCCGCACGGCCCGCACGTCGATACGACGTCCATCCATCCATACCTCATTATTGCTGGTGACAGCGATGAGGATATTGACGTTATCCTTGGGGTTAGACGTCGACGCTTCCGGACGGTTTACCTCTACTCCAGCCTCCTTGATAAAGGATGCGGTAACGATGAAGAAGATCAACATGATAAACACCACGTCCAGCATGGGTGTCAAGTCGATCTGGGCTTCGTCATCGGCAGCTTGTTGCTTTCTTCGGCGCATGATTGGCCTCTTAGTGATCTGTAGTTAAGTTGTCTTCGAGAAATTGACTTTCTCGAGCGGCTGTACGGGTGATATAGGTATTGGCAAATACCCCTGATATCGCGGCAACCATGCCCGCCATCGTGGGAACTGTTGCCCGCGACACACCACCAGCCATAGATTTAGCGTCGCCGCCACCGGTTACTGCCATAATATTAAACACCTCGATCATCCCCGTTACTGTGCCCAACAGTCCCAGCAGGGGACACAGGGCAACCAGTGTTTTGATGATCGGGAGGAAAGTATTGATGTTCTCTTTTTGCTGCGCAATAAGCATACGGCGTATCTGGTGTGCCTCCCAGGATTTCCGCTCGGAACGTGCCTCCCAGATGGCGATTGCCTTGCCGGCATCGGTGCGCCAGTCCACATAAAAATAGTAGACCCGTTCAAATATCAGCATCCACATTACAAACAGGAGAACGGCAATCATCCAGAGAACGTCCCCGCCCATATCCATAAAGCGGAAGACGGCCTCGTAGGCGTTGTCTAGCCAATACACGTTACTTACCCAGGCTCGCTTCGGTATGCTCGGCGATCATCCCGGTAGACTGCTCATTGAGGATGTGAATGATGCGCTGGGCGCGGCCGTTCACAATCGTGTGCAACAAGACAGTTGGGATGGCTACCAGCAGACCCAGTACCGTGGTGACCAGGGCGCTGGAAATACCACCGGCCATGGCCTTGGGATCACCCGCACCGAAGATGGTGATAGCCTGGAAGGTTATGATCATGCCCGTCACCGTACCCAGCAGACCCATCAACGGCGCGATCGCCGATATGATCTTGAGCAGGGTGAGGGAGTTCTCAATGGCCGGAGTTTCCTTCATGATCGCTTCATCCAATTTCAACTCCAGGGTTTCCGTGTCCATATTCGGATTATCCTGGTGTACCTTGAGCACTCGACCCAATGGGTTGTTGGGGTTGGCGGTGCTGTTCTTTAGCTGGGCACTCACCCTGGAGCTCATCACCGACAGTGCGATCAAACGCCAGATCGCTATCATAAAGCCGACCGCACCAACCACGGTGATGGCGTAACCAATCTCACGGCCCTGGTGCCAGCGCTCTTTCAGCGTGGGGCTGTTGATCAAGGCCGCCAGAAAGGAGCCACCGGTAGGACCGGTCGGGTCAACACCAAACTTGTGCATACCGCTGGTTGCCGCAGCCAGTGCGCGCGCCCAGCCAATTATGGGGCCACCGGGCTGGCGTGCCAGCTCTTCCAGCGATCCCTTCTCGGGAACAAACTGCAGGTACTTGCCTTCTTCAGAAACGATGTTCCAGGAACCTATCCGGACAACTTTCTGTACAACCTTTTCGCCATTGGGACGGGACACTTCAGCCTCGAAGGAAACGATACGACCGGATTCTGCAGCTTCGCGAGCCAGCTCATACCAGACTTTCTCGATTTCCTGAATGCTGGGCAGTCGGTCACTGCCGCTCATCTTCTCGATCAGTTCTTCGAAGAACACTTCGCGGCCTGGATACTGGGCGCTGCTCAGGGACGTCTTGAAGTTAGCGGCCGCGTCGCCAGCTGTCGAGGTCAAGTGACCAAACAGTTCAGCCAGGGTACCGAGGCGCTCTTTCAATTGCTTCTGCTTGTCGGTGATCAGCAGTTCATTATTCTCAAAATTCTTTTCCAGGCGAGTGGAGATTTGCTCCTGCCGCTTGCGTTCGGCCTTGGCTTCGTTAAGCAGGCGCTGCTGGTCAGCTTTAGCTGACTTGAAGCGTTGCTCACGGGCCTTGTTTTCTTTGGCCTCTGAAGTCTGGCCCTGTTTGACGAAAACCAGCAGCTCATCCAGTGATTTAGCATCCTGCTGGGCACTAACCCCGGCAGCTCCAAGAGTCATAATTGCACCGACGGTAAAGACGGTGGCTTTCAGCATTTTATATTTCATTATTGAGCAGCCTCCGGCGCAGCAATCGGCATATTCATCAGATCAATGGACGCCTCCTTCCGGGCAATACGCAAGCCCTTCCTGATCGCGTTGCGGTATTCGCCGCTGTCCAGCTGAACCCAGCTGCGGTTAGCCTGGTCCCAGGCACCGGAAATTTCCGTATCTGTTGTTTGATAAAGCAGGGCTATACGGCCAACGCGCAAAAAGTTCACATCGCGGTCGGCACCGTTAATTTCCACGGCACCTTTGTAGGCGTCGATTTTGCGTCCGTACTCATTCTCGATTTTGTACGCTTCAAGTACCTGGCGGAACTTCTCGGCGATACTCACGTCGCTGCGATCTATATTGCTACGCAGGAACGCAACCCGCTGGCGGCGCTCCTCAATATGGAAAGGCACATCCAGCTCAACGAACAGCTCCAGTCCATCGATCATGCGGATGACCAACGGCATCATCTGACGCTGTATCACTGTCACCTGCGAAATCGACTCTTCGATATCACCGATGCGACGAATCTGGTTGTCGATCTGCCTTTGCAGACGGGTGTTGTAAACCTTGAGGCCGTCAATCTGCTTGCTGACAGTCTTGAAGTCGGTCAATAGTGAGCGGGTCTGTTCGGCCAGCTTGTCTATCTTGACCTGTGACTTTGCTGCTACAGCGTTTTTATCCGCGCCAACCTTGAGGATGGCCTGCAGCGTTTCATCGGCCTGCGACATGGAGCTAGCACCCAACAGGTAGCTAAACGCCAATAGAGCAGCGATCCAAGGCTTATTCATTCGATGCTTATTCATGGATGCGTGTTTCCTATATCCAACAACTGATTGTAACCGGGTCGTTTATGCCGACTCCTGTTAGTATATATAGTGGAAAATATTGAGTCGGTAAAACAAGGGAGGGCAATTTAATAACATTACCGATAATTAAGCAAAAAAAGGCCAACCAGCAGCTGGTGATACGGGGTTCTTGTGTATAAAGGTTACACTTTACATAGTGTGTGGCCTTCAAGGTAACAGTGCCTCAGGTCGCGATGCCTTGAAAAGTCAGCGCCGGTCGTAAATTACGAAACTATAGTCATAGGGATTGGTATCGCTGGGACTGTGCCGCTGGCGGGAAGACTCCCTCCATTCATCGCGATTCCAGGCCGGAAACGTGGCGTCCCCGGCTACCTGTGCGTGCACCTCGGTGAGATACAAACGCTGCGCCATGGGCAGGGCCAGTGCATAGATCTCCGACCCGCCGATAACCATCAGTTCTTCGCTACCCTGTGTGCTACCCACTCTTTCGGCCAGGCGCAGTGCAGCAGGCAGGTCCGCAACCACGCTGGCGCCGGCAAGCTTCAGGTTCGGCTGTCGGCTAATGACAATATTGGTGCGCCCGGGCAGGGGCCTACCGATGGAATCCCAGGTTTTACGCCCCATCACCACTGGCTTGCCCAGGGTGGTGCGCTTGAAGTACTTAAGGTCTTCGGGCAGGTGCCAGGGCAGCTTGTTGTCGCGCCCAACGACGCCGTTCTCTGCAACGGCCGCAATCAGCGCCAGCCTCATACTGCAATGGGCGCTGAAATATGGGCCTGCGGCTGGTAATCGCCAAGCTCAAAATCTTCAAAGCTGAAGCCAAATATATCTGTCACAGCAGGATTGATGCGCATGCCGGGCAGTGTTCCAGGCTGGCGCTGCAGCTGCAGGCGGGCCTGCTCAAAGTGGTTGCTATAGAGGTGTGCATCACCAAAGGTATGTACAAAGTCACCAGGCTGCAAATCACAGACTTGCGCCATCATCAGGGTCAACAGCGCATAGGAGGCAATATTGAAGGGCACCCCCAGGAACACATCCGCACTGCGCTGGTAGAGCTGGCAGGAGAGTCGCCCGTCGGCCACATAAAACTGGAACAGGCTGTGACAGGGCGGCAATGCCATATTGTCCACTTCCGCCACATTCCAGGCACTGACAATATGGCGCCGCGAATCCGGGTTGGAGCGAATCTGTGCCACCAGTTTGCTCACCTGGTCAATAGTGCCACCCTCGGGGGTGGGCCAGGCGCGCCATTGATGTCCGTACACCGGCCCCAGGTCGCCATTTTCATCCGCCCAATCGTCCCAGATGCGAACGCCGTGTTCCTGCAGGTAGGCGATATTGGTGTCGCCACTCAAAAACCACAGCAACTCGTAAATAATTGAACGCAGGTGCAGCTTCTTGGTGGTGAGCATGGGAAACCCGTCGGCCAGGTCAAAGCGCATTTGGTAACCAAATACACTGCGTGTGCCAGTGCCGGTACGGTCAGACTTGTCGGTGCCTGTTTCCAGAATGTGAGCAAGAAGGTCGAGGTATGGCTGCATGTTGTGGTCGCTGAGTCAGTGCCTGGCCGCAGATCTGCGACTATAGGCGTTGTACATCAAGTAGAATCCGAAGGCTATCATCGGCACAGAAAGTAATTGCCCGCGCGTCAACCAGCCAAACATATCAAAGCCGATATGCGAATCGGGCTGGCGGAAAAACTCCACCACAAAACGCTGACAACCATAACCCATCACAAACAAGCCACCGACCGCGAGCCGGGGACGCGGCTTACTGGAAAACCACAGCAGGATAGCGCCCAGTAATAGCCCTTCCAGTGCCGCCTGGTATAGCTGGCTGGGGTGGCGCGGCAACTGTAGTGGATCGGCCGGAAATACCATGGCCCAGGGCACATTGCTGGGGCGGCCCCACAATTCCTGGCCTATAAAGTTGCCCAATCGCCCCAGCCCGAGGCCAATTGGCACCAATGGCGCCACGAAATCCAATAGATCGGCATAATTAAGGTGATGCTTGCGAGCGTAGATCCAGTTGGCAAATATCACCCCCAGGGCACCGCCGTGAAAGGACATACCACCCTCCCAGACTCGCAGCGCCCACAGCGGGTCTTCGGCCAGGCGCTCCAGCCCATAGAACAGCAGGTAACCCAGCCTGCCGCCCAGCACCACGCCCATGGCGGAGAAAAAAATCATGTCATCAACCTGCGCACGATTTACCACCGCGCCGGGGCGGGCAGCACGTCGACTCGCCAACCACCAGGCAAAGGCGAGTCCGACCAGATAGGTGAGGCCATACCAGTGCACCTTTACCGGCCCTAGCGCTATAGCCACGGGATCAATCTGGGGATATGGAAGCATGTGAAATCGGCAATCTTCTGGTTAGTGAATGAGTGTATTATCTGCCAGCGCCAACGCTTTCACAATCCACTCTCGCATAAACAACCCATGTGCCTGATATCTATTGCCTACCAATCGCATCCTGACTACCCCCTGCTGGTCGCCGCCAACCGCGATGAATACCACCGGCGCCCGACCGCTGGGGCACAATTCTGGGATGACCACCCACAATTACTGGCTGGCAAAGACCTGCAAGCTGGCGGTACCTGGATAGGCATCACCCGCACCGGCCGCTTCGCCGCAATCACCAACCACCGCAACCCCCCGTCCACCCGGGCGCAACCCCGCTCGCGCGGCTTCCTGACGCTGGACTTTTTGCTTGGCGGCATGTCCGCCGCGCACTATCTCGAATCTGTGGCAGCACGGGCAGGAGACTATGCGGGCTTCAACCTGATTGTGGGAGAGAGCGGACAGCTGTGGTATTTCTCCAATATCGAACAACGGGTGCAGCAGCTGGGTAGCGGGATTTACAGTCTCAGCAATGCGCTGCTGGACAGCGCCTGGCCCAAGCAAGTACTGGCCAGTTCAGAAATGCGTAAACACAGCCAGGGGAAAATTGATCACCCGGGCTTGCAGGCCGTGGTCAGCTCCCGCGTCCAGGTCGCCGAACATCAGCTGCCGAATACCGGCATCGACCTGGAATTTGAGAAATTACTGTCGGCACCGTTTATCGTCAGCCCCGAGTACGGCACCCGGGCAACTACGTCGCTGTGGCTGGACAGCAGTGGTCACGGTGACTGGTTAGAGAGCAGCTTTGACGCCGCCGGAGACAAGGTTCTGGAGCGGCGCTGGCAGTTCAATCCAGGCGGGCATGGATAAAATTAGCCATGCCCTTGTCAATCAGGAATTGCTCCAGGCAGTGCAATATCTCCTCTGACTTCTCCAGCTTCATTACCTGCTGCAAAAGAGCATCTGCCTCGGCGCAACTGAGATTGCGCAACACCTTTTTCACTTTGGTGAGATTGGTGGAGTTCATCGACAGCGCATCGTAGCCCATCGCCAACAGAAGAATCGCCGCGCCCGGGTCTCCTGCCAGTTCACCGCAAATACTCACTGGTTTACCGGCGGCCTTAGCTGCATTGGCAACATCCTGCAAGGCCCGCAGTACGGCGGGATGGTAGGCGTGATACAGATCGGCTACGCGGGGATTGTTGCGGTCCACCGCCAATAAATACTGGGTCAGGTCATTCGACCCTACCGATAAAAAATCCGACTGAGCGGCCAGTGCCGATGCCTGGTATACCGCCGCTGGCACCTCCACCATCACCCCGATGGGGGGCAGTTCGATATCGAAGCCTTCTTCGAGCAATTCGCGGTGGGCTCGGTGGATAAATTCCTTGGCCTCCTCCAGCTCACCCATGTTGCTGATCATGGGCAACAGGATACGGAGGTTGCTAAAACCCTCGCTGGCTTTGAGCATGCCCCGCACCTGTGTCAGGAAAATTTCCGGATGATCCAGGGTGACGCGGATACCGCGCCAGCCCAAAAATGGATTCTCTTCCTCGATGGGGAAATAAGGCAGAGATTTGTCGCCACCGATATCCAGTGTGCGCATGGTTACCGGCCTGGGTGCAAAGGCTTCGATCTGGCTTCGATAAATCTGGCGCTGCTCTTCCTCGCTGGGGAATCGCTCGCGCAGCAGGAATGGCACCTCGGTGCGATACAGGCCAACACCTTCCGCACCCTGGTCCAGCGAACGCGCCACATCGGCCATCAGCCCGGTATTCACATACAGGGGCAAATGCTTGCCATCGGTGGTTATACAGGGCTCATCGCGCAGGGATTCCAGGTCCGCCGACAGGGCCTCATCTTCGGCCCGCATTATCTCGAAACGGCGTCTTAACTCTGTACCCGGGTTGAGGTGAACCACACCGTTATAGCCATCGATGATCAGTTCGCGATCCTGCAACTTGGTATAGGGCAGATCTACCGCACCCATCACTGTCGGCACACCCATGGCCCGGGCGAGAATTGCCACATGTGAGTTGCCCGATCCACGCACAGAGATGATGCCAGCCAGGTTTTCCCGGGGAATCTCACCGAGCACGAAAGCGGTTAATTCTTCGCCCACAAGAATGGTGGCAGGCGCGTATTCCTTGACGTCTTTGTTAGCGGCCTGCAAATAAGCCAATACCCGGGTGCCCAGGTCTTTTACATCCACAGCCCGCTCGCGCAGGTAGCTCTGTTCCATGCGCTCGAAGTGCTGGATATGTTCGATCATGACCTCGCTTAACGCACCCTGGGCCCACTCGCCGCCCTTGATTCGCGACGCCACCTCGGCGCCGATGGTAGCGTCATCGAGAATGCGCAGGTAGACATCGAACAGGGCATGGTCTTCCGGATTCAACTGGGTGCTGAGCTGGCTGGCCACCATTTCAATATCGCCGCGCACCGCTTTTAACGCCTTTTTGAATGCCCTCAGCTCAGCCCGGCGGTCACTGGTCTTGTGCTGCGGCACAGCGTATAGGTCGGCCACCGGTGACACCACCGCAACCCGTCCAATGGCAATGCCGGGCGCGCCGGCAATACCCCGAATGCGGGTGCTGCCACTGTCGCCCGGATCCAGCTGTATCGCCCCGGTTACCCGTGCATGGGCAATAACTCCGGCCAGCTGCGCTGACATGGTAACCAGGAACGCTTCTTCACTTTCATCGAAACGACGCCGATCCATCTGCTGCACAACCAACACCCCCAACACCTCGCGGTGGTGAATGATGGGCACACCCAGAAAGGCGTTGTAGGGTTCTTCACCAATGCCGGGCAGATGCCGAAAGCTGGGGTGAGAGGGGGCTTCTTGCAGGTTAAGTAGCTCCTCGCGCTCGGCGACCAGGCCCACCAGGCCTTCACCGGGCGCCAGGCTGACAACGCCTATCTGATCCTGATTCAGTCCTTCTGTGGCCTGGAACACAAGCCGGTTAGTGTCCTCATCCCGCATAAACACGGTGCAAACTTCAGTACCCATGGCATCGCGCACGCGGCGCACAATAATATCCAGGGCAGCCGGCAGGTCTGCGGCTGTGTTGACCTCTTGAACAATGGCGCGAAGTATCTCCAACATGACAGTTAGTGCTCCCCGGTCCGAGGCGGGCCAATTTTGCCTAACGGAGTGGCCAGTTCTCGCAGCGCACTGCGATACACTTCCCGTTTGAACGCAATCACCTGGCTCAATGGATACCAGTAGTTAACCCAGCGCCAGTGATCAAACTCCGGTTTATCGCCGCCATCTACTTTTACCGCTTCGTCGTCGGCCAACATCTGCAGCAGAAACCATTTTTGTTTCTGGCCTATGCAAAGTGGCTTTTGCCCCTTGCGAAGGTAGCGCTTGGGCAGGCGATAACGCAGCCAGCTGCGGGTGCAGGCAACGACCTTTACAGCCTCCGGATGCAGCCCCACTTCTTCGTGCAGCTCCCGGTACAGGGCCTGTTCGGGCGACTCTCCCTCGTCAATGCCTCCCTGGGGGAATTGCCAGGAATCCTGACGTACACGCCGCGCCCACAGCACTCGCCCCTGGTCATTGGCGAGGATGATTCCTACATTGGGACGAAAGCCGTCTGCATCTATCACTTTATTTTCAATAGTCCGCTTGTGTCTGGAGAGCCATGTATTGTTCCACACTTTTCCGTCACTGAACAATTTACCCTACCACTTACTCTATCATTTACCCCACCATTTACCCCACTACAGGAACTGGCTATGCTGTGCGCCCTTTACCACAGGAAGCCACCATGGCACTGGCTATCTTCGACCTCGACAACACGCTACTGGGTGGTGACAGCGACCATGCCTGGGGGGAGTTTGCCTGTGAAATAGGCATTGTCGAGCCGCTGGAGTTTGGCCGCCGCAATGACGGCTTTTATCAGGACTACCTGGCAGGCGCGCTGGATATAGATGCCTATCTGCGCCATGCATTATCGCCATTGGCGAACCGGGACCAGCTTACCGCCGAACAATGGCACCGGCAATTTATGGCTGCCAAAATTGAGCCCATGCTATTGCCCGCGGCTACTCTATTGCTGGACCGCCACCGGCGCTCTGGCGACGACCTGCTGATTATTACCGCTACCAATCGCTTTATCACCGAGCCGATTGCCGCTCGTTTGGGTGTAAGCGACCTGATCGCCTGCGATGTGGAAATTATCGATGGCCGCTATACCGGCAATCCTTCCGGCCTGCCCAGTTACGGCGCAGGTAAAGTCACTCGCTTACAGCAGTGGCTGACAGAGACCGGTGGCAATCTTGAGGGCAGCTGGTTTTATTCTGATTCCCACACCGATTTACCCTTGTTGCGAGCGGTGGAACGACCTATTGCGGTAGATCCCGATGACAAGTTGCGAGCAGCGGCAAACGCCGCCGGATGGCCAATTATCAGCCTGCGGGGCTGATGACCGCAAAGGCCGCCTTGAGGTATCGGGTCTCTGCAATAGCCGGATGAATAGGGTGATCAGCGGCCTGGCCTCCCAGTTCGGTGACTTGCACGGTACAGTTACTGCGCTGCCCGGCGGCGGCCATCAACTCCAGCAAATCCGCTTCTGCCAGGTGCATGGAGCAGGATGCCGATACCAACAGCCCGCCCGGATTTAACAAACCCATGGCCAGTTCATTAATACGTCGGTAGGCCTTGCGGCCCTTGCCCAGATCACGGCGCCGGGGAATAAACGCCGGCGGATCCAACACCACGATGTCAAAACGCTCACCACCATCGCGGAGCTCACCCATCACCTGGTCAGCGCGCCCAGCCAGTGTGCTCACCCGGTCTTGTACTCCGTTCAGTGTGGCATTGTGCACCACCCCCGCCAGGGCCGGCTCAGAGCTATCGACACAGCACACCTGTGCAGCACCGGCCACTGCAGCCTGCACCCCCCATCCACCTATGTAGCTGTAGACATCGAGCACACGGCGGTCGCGACTGAGCGACTGCAAGCGCAGTCGATTGCGGCGGTGGTCATAAAACCAGCCGGTTTTTTGGCCGCTCTTCAGGGGCGCCTCAAACTGCACACCATTCTCAACCAGCGGCGCCATATCCGGCACCTGGCCGTGTACCACTTCAATCCGATCCTGCAAACCCTGCTCGCGCCGCATGCGGCTGTCTGATCGCAGTAAAATACCGGCCGGCTTTATGCAATCCACCAGCGCCTGTAGCAGTGCCTGCTGATGGCGCTCAATGCCGGCCGTGTTGAGCTGCACCACCAGGAAATCGCCGAAACGATCTACGACAACGCCGGATAAGCCGTCGCTATCCCCGTAGATCAATCGATAATAGGGTTGTTCAAAAAACCGCTGGCGCAAGGTCAACGCCGCGGCAATTTTCTGCTGGCAAAACTGTTCATCGAATACCGCTGCACCCTGACGCGAGAACAGGCGCGCACAAATAAGTGACTGGGGCTCCATGTAGGCAGTGCCCAGCACATCTCCGCTGCTGGACAGTAGCGTGACAATATCACCGGCTGAAAATGCAGAAAGTGGGCTGCGGCTGGTATCGATTTCATTGCTGTATACCCAGCAATGCCCACCGCGCAGACGCCGGTCAGCGCCTTTACGCAGCCACAGCTCAGTCGTCTTCAGCACATCGCACTTCATAGTCTTCCGGGGACAGCAGGTTTTCCAACTCGGCGACATCGCTGGGTTGCAGCCGGTAAAACCAGCCATCCGTATAGGGATCGGAATTTACTGTCTCCGGACTATCTTCCAGCTGCTCATTGATAGCTATCACCTCTCCACTGATGGGAGCGTAAACATCCGAGGCCGCCTTTACCGACTCTACCACCCCGGCATCACCACCAGCCGCAAGCGTGGTACCCACATCAGGTAGTTCGACGAAAACCACATCGCCCAGTGCTTCCTGGGCGTGATCGGAGATGCCAACAGTCACGCTGCCATCATCTTCCAGACGCGCCCACTCGTGGCTGCTGGCGTATTTGAGTTCAGTTGGGGTATGGCTCATGGTCAAATTCCTCGTCTATTGGGTAGATCTCTTTTTATGAAATCCGGGTCATGCATGTGTGGGCGGCACATTTTACCCGGCCAATTTTGAAAAACAATGCGCGACTCAGCGAATGCCCATGGCGTGGCGCATCAGCTGAGCCTTTACCGGTCCGGACTGGTCCACCAGGCGCATACCGGCATTGCGCAACCAGCGCAGTGGCAACTGACGCTGTCCAAACAAGCGTTTGAAGCCATCCATGGCTGCCATCATCAGCAGGTTTTCACTTTTACGCCGGCGTTGGTAGCGCTGCAGCACCACCAATTCACCGGGACTGATACCGCGGCTCTGTGCGGCGATAATCTCTTCAGCCAACACCGCCACATCCTGCAAGCCGAGGTTTATTCCCTGCCCCGCCAGGGGGTGAATAGTGTGTGCCGCATCACCGATAAGAGCGATGCCGGGCTGCACATAGTCCAGCGCGTGGCGTTGCCGCAAAGGGAATGAAAAGCGGGGTGACGCCGCCAGCACGGCTCCCAGCCTATGTTCCAGGGCGGCCGCAATATCATCGCAAAACTGCGCATCGCCGTACGCCAGCTTCTCTGCGGCCACATCGGCCTCACAGGACCAGACGATGGAACAAAAATGTGCTTCGCCCTGGCTTTGCAGCGGCAGAAAGGCCAGTGGACCGGTTTCCAAAAAACGCTGGTAGGCGGTTGCCTGGTGGAACTGTTCAGTCTGTACGGTCGCGACCAGGGCATGATGGCCATAGTCCCATTCGCGAGTACGATAATTCGCCAGATCACGAATTCGCGACAGCGCCCCATCGGCAGCCACCAGCAGCCGGGTGGATAGCTCCTGCCCATCCTCCAATGCCAGGATCGGATGTTGCAACTCATCGCGGCGCAGACCTTGCACACGGGCGGGATTAAAAAGCGTGACCTGGTCAGCCTGCCCAACATCCTGCAGCAAGGCGGCGGTCAGCAGTCGGTTTTCTACAATATGCCCCAGCGCAGCTACATCCAGTTCGGCCGCGTCAAAACCGATACCACCGGTGCCCTCGGCATCCCAAACCCGCATATGTTGGTAGGGGCAAGCTCGATGATCGCTCACCTGCTTCCACACGCCCAGTGCATCCAGCACCTGTGACGATGCCGGCGTAATAGCACTAACCCGGCTATCAAAGCCAGCCACACCAGGTTCCAGAGCAGGCAATTCACAGACCATAGGGTTGGCCTCTACCAGGGCTATTCGAAGTCCTGAACCCAGCAGGCTGCGAACCAGTGCACCACCGGCGATACCGGCGCCAACCACCAGCACATCAAAGTCAGGGCTGGACATTTCTATACCCCGCACTGACTGCTACACCCGTTGTCTGGCGGACAAATTCCCGCTTCAGAACGGGGCTCAAATCCAGTGCTACCAGGCCGACATCACGCAGCAGTGCCAGTACCGGATCCCGTCGCATAAACAGATCTGGCAAGCGATCACTGAACTGTTTAGTGCGCTGCTGATCGCCGCTTTGCTGGTTAATATACTGTTGCAGTACCGACAACGCGCCCAGCGCGTCGCCCTGCATTTTCGCCTCGGCCAGCACCGCGCCAAGCCGGGCTATATCCCGTAGCGCCAGGTTAAATCCCTGTCCCGCCACCGGATGCAGCGAATGGGCTGCATTGCCCATAATGACTATCCCACTGCGCACCTGTTCCCGGGCTTCTATCAGGGCCAGCGGATAGCTGTGCCGGTCGCCAACGCGCTGCAGGCGCCCCAGCCGATATCCGAACCGGTCCTGCAGGGTCGCCAGAAACTCGTCCTCTGGGCAGTGCTGTAATGTCTGCGCCTCCTCTTCTGACAAGCTCCAGACCAGGGCGCTGCGCTGACCCTCAGCCGGGCTGGCCAGCAGCGGCAACATTGCCAGAGGCCCCTGTGGTGTGAACCGCTCGTAGGCACATCCCCGATGTTCCAGGGCATGACCAATATTGGCTATCAGGGCATGCTGGGAATAATCCTGTTCCAGCACCTCCACGCCCAGTGATTCACGCAGCACCGAATTGGCACCATCGGCCACCAATAACAACTGCGCATAGGCACACTCGCCGCTCTCAAAGTTGACACGTACCCGATCTGTTTCAACACTGGCGGATAATACCCGTGCGGGGCTCAGCGTCTGCACATCGGTCTGGTGCAGCGCCTGTACCAGCACATTTCCCAGCCAGGCATTTTCCACCACGTATCCCAGTGCCGGCCAATCGTAGTCTGCGGCGCGCATCAGGGTACTACCGAAACGGCCCTGCTCGGAGACATGTACTTGCTCTATGGTGCAGGCCCGCTGCGCCAGTTCATCCCACAATTCCAATTCCTGGTAGATCAGGCAGCTACTGTAGGACAAGGCCGTGGAACGGGCATCAAATGAAGGGCTGTAAGCAGCGTGAAAATCCACATCCTTAGCCGGCAACGGAAACCCCTCAACCAGTAAAATCTTACACCCGGGTCCGAGCCGCCGCCGCAAACACAGCGCCGCACTGATGCCAACCATGCCACCACCGATGATCAGGACATCGCATTCCATGGCCTTCATTACTCGGCAGACTCCTCCCTCTCAAGCAGCTCCATAAACAGGTTGATCGTGGCAAAACGCAGGTATTCCGTGAGTTCAAAATAGTGGTTCTCCGACTCTTCTTCATCGGGCTCCATTGCCTCGTCCTCAGTATCGACAGCGGCATCGGCAATAGCATGGATATCTTTGAGTACGTCCGAGGTGTCTTCTGCAAACACCCCGCTATCAGGTGCCGCTATCGACACGGCGTAGCCAGACAAAAATGCCGCGCTCCAATCTGACAGGGCGCGCACTCGCACCTCTATTTCCTCCTCGTCATCGGGCAGAAATGGATGAAAATCGAATTCCTCATCCTGCAGGGCCGCAATTGTGACAGCGGCCAGGCGCAGGCAGCTGCCGGTCAGTTCGCCGAGTATTTCTATGTGCAAAGCCTGCGCCACCGCCGTCAGGCAATACTCCGCGTCCCGGTTGCCACCACCGCACAAAACGCCGCAGATGGCACCGTGCAAATGCGATGGCGATTGCTCCGCTCCCTGCTCCAGTAACTGGTTGGCAAAGTCATCAAAATCCAGCGGTTGTTCTTCCGGTAAGTAATGTTCCATGGCTAAACTTGTACCTATTTATTGAAAAGCATGGCAGGTTGTTGATATTAATGCATTTTATTAAATTGACCTGCTGTTGGCAGGCAACTATAGTAGGGTGACTTTAACAAACATAACAAGTAGTCCCATGCCTGATACACAATTTGAGGCTCTAGAACAGAAGATCGACGACCTTATCAGCCTCTGCACTGAGCTGAATCAGGAAAACGTCAGCCTTAAAGCTGATGTCGCCACCTGGCAGCTGGAGCGCGATCATCTTGTCACAAAAAATGAGACTGCCCAGAGTCGGGTGGAAACAATTATCGGCCGCCTCAAAGCCATGGAGCAAGGCTAGTGAGTATTCAAACGGTCACCGTTACTATCCTCGACAAGGAGTACCAGGTCGCCTGCCCGGAAGAACAAAAGGCCGAGCTGATAGTCTCCGCCTCTTATCTGGACAAGCAGATGCGCTCCATCCGGGAAACTGGCAAGGTCATTGGCCTGGAAAGAATTGCCGTCATGGCTGCCCTGAATATAAGCCACGAATTACTGCAGGCCTCGGAACACACCGACATAGCACCGGCCCTGGAGTCGGTAGCCAATGAGACCGTCGACGGTCTGTCACGCAAAATCGACGAGGCTATTTTTTCGCTGCGCCAAATGGAAATCGGTTAGCCGCCCCCGCCAGCATTGGTTATAATGCCAGTGGGATACCTGGTGTATTGGCCAGAGGGCTGTTTTCTCTACCCGATAATACCAACCCAGGAGGTTGCTCGCTGTTGTTGATGTGCAGGTCCGTATTACGGGAAGCCTAATGCAGCACAGCAATCGCCGCCTTGAGCCATCGGGTTCAAGGGCAACGCTCTCAGCGGTACTCCGGGATCCCCATCTTTGCCATGACATCTTCTCACCCTCGCAATGCCACGACCCCTGACAGGGCCGCACTCCGTAGCACCCTGCGCCACCGCCGCCAGTGCTTAAGCCGTGTGGAGCAACGGCGCGCCGCGTTACTACTGTGTCGGCGTTTGTCGAAATTACCCGCCTTTTGGCGCAGCCAACACATCGCTGCCTACTGGGCCAGCGACGGCGAGATCGACTTGCAACCCCTGATCGCAACCGCCTGGCGGGCTGGCAAGCAAATTTATTTACCGGTGATCACCGGCCACCGCCGCATGGAGTTTCGCCGTTTCCAGCGCGGTGAACGGCTTGTCAGCAATCGTTTTGGGATAGCCGAACCACAGGCGTCCGCTGAAAAAGTAGACGTATCAGAGCTGGATTTGTTGATTGCGCCGCTGGTTGGCTTCGATCGCCGTGGCAATCGCCTGGGCATGGGCGGGGGGTATTATGACCGGGCTTTGCAAACCGTGAGCCGGCGACTCTATCGGCCTCAGCTGATAGGAGCAGCACACAGCTGCCAGCAAGTGGATGCAATTGTCCCGCAACCCTGGGACAGGTCGTTACAGGCGGTAGTTACGGAACGAGAGTATATAGTCTGCGCGCCAGGGCGCGGCTAGATGCTACTCGGTAGTTATCTCTGTTTGCGGAAGAACCCCTGCCTGTAAGGCGGATAACGGCTCCGCTACAGAGTGAGATGAACTCATCGGCATCAACAAAGTAATTACCACCCCAAGGCCAAATATGGCCAGAATAACCATAAGAATATCAGGCTTTCTTTTCAAAACTTACTCCACTTGCTTTCTTACCAGAGCCGTATGCAGTGGCAGCACTGGCGATCACAATTTTCAATATTATTTTTTGGTAATTTGCCACAAAGCAAACGCAGTTTAGTACGTGGCAAATTAATTGCAAGTCCTTGTGTCACAAATTTAGTAGGGTCGCGTTTATTCGACCAGAAAATATGGGGTCAGAGTAAAATGGTACTTACTTAAGCTGAAAATCACGTTAGGACACAGTCTTCGACAGCTATTTTTGAGACCGTCTGCGGCAGGGACGCCGCAGTCGAGCCCCCATGGATGGGTTTACGGCGTGTCTGAAAAATAGCTGTCGAAGACTGGGGCCGGAACTACAGCGCTAAATCGCTTAAGTAAGTACCATTCGGGTCTGCCGACCCTGCGCCACCTAACCCAGGTACTGCTGATAGGCGGGGTTATCCGTCTCATCCCAGAACCGGTAGTGCACGCTCTCCAGCACCCTGGCCAACTCCTGACGCTGGTCCGGTTGCACCTGCAGGCCCACCAGTACCCGGCCATAGGCCGCACCGTGGTTGCGGTAGTGAAACATCGAAATATTCCAGCGCTGACCTAGATGCCGAAGGAAATTCAGCAGGGCCCCCGGCCGCTCCGGAAACTCAAAGCGATACACCACTTCATGCTCTACACTGCCCGGCGCTGGTCCACCCACCATATGGCGAATATGCAGTTTGGCAACTTCATTATCGGTGAAATCGACAACCTCGTAGCCCTTTTCCTGTAGCTCTGAGACCACAGTCTGCCTGGACTCGGTGCCTTCGTCGATCTGCATGCCAACAAAAATATGCGCCTCGCGATCATCGGCATAGCGGTAATTAAACTCGGTGATATTGCGCTTGCCAAGCGCGCTGCAGAAAGATTTAAAGCTGCCAGGATGCTCTGGGATAGTAACGCTGAGGATAGCCTCGCGCTTTTCACCGATCTCGGTGCGTTCGGAAATATAACGCAAGCGATCAAAATTGGTGTTCGCCCCACTGACGATAGCCAACAGGTTTTTGCCCTGTATCCCCTCGCGTTCGGCATATATCTTGAGTCCGGCCAGCGCCAGCGCGCCCGCTGGCTCTGCAATCGACCGGGTATCTTCGAATATGTCCTTGATAGCAGCACACATCTCGTCGGTAGTGGCGGTGATTACCTCATCCACGGTTTTGCGTATTACCCGGAAGGTTTCTTTGCCAATCTGTGCAACGGCTACCCCCTCGGCAAAGATACCGACCTCGGGCAGTGTTACCCGGCGCCCACGTTGCAGGGCCGCCGCCAGACAGGCGGCATCTTCGGGCTCAACCGCTATGAGTTTGATGTCGGGCCGCACGTACTTGATATACGCGGCCACGCCAGCCATCAGGCCACCACCACCGACCGGCACAAAAATCGCCTCGATGGGATCCGGGTGCTGACGCACTATCTCCATACCGACGGTGCCCTGGCCGGCAATGACATCCGGGTCATCGTAGGGATGGACATAGATATAGCCCTTTTCAGACACCAACTTATGGGCATGTACAGAGGCTTCTTCGAAGGTATCGCCGTGCAGAATGACCCTGGCTCCATACGCGCGGACAGCATTTACCTTGATCACAGGCGTGGTTCTCGGCATGACGATAATGGCCTTCACGGCCAGTTTGTTTGCCGCCAGCGCCAGCCCCTGGGCATGATTGCCAGCGGAGGCCGCCACGACACCGCGGGCCCGCTCCGTCTCGGACAGCTGGTACAATTTGTTGTATGCGCCGCGCAATTTGAACGAGAACACCGGCTGCAGGTCTTCCCGTTTCAGCAACACGCGGTTGGCCAGACGTTTCGATAGCAGCGGTGCTTCGTCGATCGGTGTCTCTCGTGCCACGTCGTAGACGCGGGCGTCGAGAATTCTCTTGATGTAGGACTGTGGCATGCCCAATGGCGCCTATTCATTAATGCAGGCGCGCCATACTAATCGACCCGACAGATTTTTTCAGCTCTCAGGCTATAACTTGTTTTGCGCCTCAGCCTATAATGCCGCTTTCCACACAAGCAAGATTCAAGAGAGTGACGGTGAACCAGGACGAGATGAAGCAGGCAGTGGCCCAGGCAGCCCTGGACTATATTCGACCCAAACTGGAAAATGACTCTGTGGTCGGCATCGGTACGGGATCAACAGCCAATTGCTTTATCGATGCGCTGGGCGCCATCAAGGGTGAGATTTACGCCACAGTGGCCAGCTCTGAAGCATCGGCCCAGCGCTTGCGCCAACACGGCATACCCGTTTACGAGCTGAACAGCGTCGATCGCGTGGATGTTTATGTAGATGGCGCCGACGAAAGTAATCACCAGCTGCAGTTGATCAAGGGCGGTGGGGCGGCGCTGACCCGGGAAAAAATTGTCGCCGCAGTGGCTGAGGAATTTATATGCATTTGTGATGAGTCAAAGCTGGTACACACGCTGGGGAATTTCCCGCTGCCGGTGGAAGTCATCCCCATGGCGCGCGGACACGTCGCGCGCCAACTGGTAAAACTGGGTGGCGACCCGATTTACCGGGAGGGCGTTATTACCGATAATGGCAATATTATCCTCGACGTCTATAACTTCTCTATTGAGCAACCGTTTGCGGTGGAGCAAAACATCAACGCTATCGTGGGCGTAGTGACCAGTGGCCTGTTCGCCCATCGGCCCGCCGATATTCTGATGCTGGCTCGACCCCAGGGAGTAGAGATTCTACATGCCACAGATTAAAAAGTTGCTGTTGGTAATAGCTGGCCTGCTCTGGGCCAGTTTGGCGTACGCCGTACCACCCGCCATCGACCCGGTGAATAACGAAATTTCTGTGGTTATCACCGAGGAGCCACAGTGGCTCAATACCATCAAGGCCACGGACCAGGTCAGCTTCACTCTTATCGACCATATAAGCGAAGGCCTGATGACCTACAACATTAACAATGAGCTGGTCGGCGGCGTGGCCGAGCGCTGGGAGTTGACCGACGACACTGCTACCTTCTGGTTGAGGCAAGACGCCCGCTGGAGTGACGGCAAGCCAGTTACCGCCCACGACTTCGTTTTTGCCTGGCAACAAGTGGCCAACCCGGACAACGCCGCCGAGTATGCATTTTTAATGCGTCTGTTTACCAATGGAGAGGCCATTATCGCCGGCGATATGCCACCGCAGTCCCTCGGTGTTGAAGCCCTGGACGATTACACCTTCGTGGCCCATCTCACCTCCCCGACAGCCTACTTTATGGAGCTGGTCACCTTTATCAGTTTTCGTCCGGTACGCGAAGATTACTTTCGTTTGCAGGGAAGCCTGTATGCGGCCGAAGCAAACACCATGCTCTCCAACGGCCCCTTCACCCTCACCGAGTGGGTGCACGGCGCCTCGCTGCGGATGGTCAAGAATGCCTATTACTGGAATGCAGATGCCATAAGGCTGGATGCAATCAATATTCCCTATATCACCGCTGATCCCAACGCCCGCTTCAACCTGTTTATGGACGAGAAGATCGCTATGGCCCGCAGCCTGGACTACTCATCCACAAAAATGGCCCTACAGGAGCGCCAGCAGTTGCGTTCGTTTCGCGATGGTTCGGTGTTTTTTATGGAATATAACCACCGCCCCGGCAGGCCCACCGCAAATATCAACCTGCGGCGGGCGATTCGTCATGTCTATGACGCGGCTGAACTCACCTACAAGATCATCGGCTTGCCGGGCAACCTGCCATCGTATTCTGTATTCCCGGATTGGCTGGCGGGTGATGAGGGCACTTTGCAGGAACAGTTCCCGCCCATCGTGCCCGAGCTGAACCTGGAGCTGGCAAACAAATATCTACAATTGGCGCAACAGGAACTTGGCGTGGAGAAAATACCACCGCTGACCCTGCTACTCAGCGACGTCCCCAATAGTGTTAAACAGGCAGAATATTTCCAGAACGTTATGAAAAGAGCGCTGGACCTGGACATCAAACTGGACCGGCAGATTTTCAAACAACGCCTGGCCAAAATGAGCGCCGGTGAATTTGACCTTGTGGCCGCCGGTTGGGGCCCGGATTATGACGATGCCATGACCTTTGCCGACCTGTTTACATCATGGAATCTCAACAACCGTGGTCGCTATAAAAACGCCGCCTATGACGCCTTGATATTGCAGGCACAGGCCACCACTGATAGCCGGGTTCGCAATCGAATTTTTGGTCAGATACAACAGCATATTTATGATGAGGCGGTGATCTTGCCCCAGTACGAGCGCGGCTATATTTATGTGCAGCACAAGCAACTGGGCGGGGTGAGGCGCTCCAGAATCGGTGGCGACCCCAGCTTTAATTACGCCTGGATAAAAGAACCCTCCGCTCCAGCACCGCCCCCCGGAGAGCAATAGCATGTTGACCTACATCGGCAAACGCCTGCTCTCAGGGGTGATCACCATCTGGTTTATCGCCACTGCCACTTTTATTGGTATGCACATGGTGCCCGGCGACCCGCTACTCAATGACAAGGCGGTTACACCAGAAATTCGTGCCAACCTCGAACGCGCCTACGGACTGGACAAACCCATACTGCAACAATACCTGATCTACATGGGCAACATGGCACGCGGTGACTTCGGGATTTCTTTCACCCAGCCAAACCGGCAGGTTAACGACATCATTGCCGAACACTTCCCGGTATCGGCAACACTGGGCCTGCTGGCCCTGTTGTTTGCAGCTGGCGGTGGTATTACCTGGGGCGCGCTGACAGCGCTGTACCGGGATCGTCTGCCTGACTACATCATTATGTTCATGGTAATTATCTCCGTGTCAGTACCCAGCTTTGTATTTGCCGCCATGGGGCAGCTGGCCATACTCAAGCTGAATAAGCTGCTGGGTTTTTCGCTATTGCCCGTTGCGGGCTGGGGCACTGTGTCGCATATGTTAGTACCGGCACTGGTGCTGGGACTGAGTACCATGGCGTATCTCACCCGCCTTATGCGCTCTTCCATGCTGGAGGTGGCGAACACAGATTACATACGCACCGCCAGGGCCAAGGGTTTGTCACCGGCCCGTATATTCTTCCACCACCAGCTACGCAACGCCATACTGCCGGTGATAACCGTGTTGGGGCCGTCCATCGCCGCAATTACTACCGGCGGCTTTGTGGTTGAGTTGGTGTTTGCAATCCCCGGCCTGGGGCGCTATTTCGTGCAGGCAGTACAACAACTGGACTACACCGTTATTATGGGCACCACCGTATTCTATGGTGCCTTCCTGGTACTAATGGTGATCGCCGTTGATATTGTCTATGGCTTTATTGACCCACGCATCCAAGTCACCAAGAGTGTGGGCTGATGACAGAATACATACCCAGAGCTGAAGATTTTGCGCCCCTGTCCCAGGCCCGTGATGCCGAGCGAATTGACCGCCCCTCGCTATCCTATTGGCAGGATGTATGGCGTCGCCTGCGCCATAATACCCGCGCACTGGGCTCACTCTATATCGTGGTTGCGCTGAGCCTGTTTACCCTGGTGGGACCGTTGCTGTGGTCCATTGATCCAGCGCTGCAAGATCTGGAACAAATATCCCAGTCGCCAAACCTGGGGCGCTGGGCACTGGTTATCCCGGACCACCCCCCGCCGCAAGCAATAACTACCACCCAAATCAACCGCTACGCCGCCTACGACAAGCCGCCGCAGCGCCTGAGGGTACTGGGCAGCGCCCACTCCGAGGGCGTCACCCTGGCCTGGGATGCGGTGCCGGGCGCCAGCGGATACAAGCTGTACAGACATGAGTTAGAACCCAGCGGAATCAATGACCTGGGCCTGCCACTGACAGATCTGCGTGAATCGCAACTCAGCTACCTGGATCGCCTGGGTCTGGAAACACGCCGCTACTATTATTCGGTGGTGGCAGTAATGGGTCGCCGACAGGGCAGCCAGTTCAGTACCCTGCCGGTGGACGTGGAACAGTCCATCCGTGTTTCCGAAGCCCGTTACCGGGGTCTGCTGGATGGCATAGATGACGAGACGGCTACCGGCATCAGTATACGCCTTGAAATGCATCCGTTGGGCACAGACTACCTGGGCCGGGATATGCTGGCACGGTTAATGTGGGGTGCCAGGACCTCCCTGTTTATCGGTTTGTTTGCACCCTTGATCTACGTTTCCATAGGCCTGATTTACGGGGGCCTGGCTGGCTACAGCGGTGGCCGCACCGACAACCTGATGATGCGTTTTGCCGATTTTGTCATTGCCCTGCCCTTTTTGTTATTTATGATCCTGTTCAAGATTGCCTTTGGCCTGGGCCCGGGCGAAAGTGGTGTGGGTCCCATGTTATTGGCATTGATTTTGCTCAGCTGGCCGGCCACGGCACGACTGGTGCGCGGCCAGGTATTGCAAATTCGAGAGGAGGCCTATATTGCCGCAGCGCGGCTGATGGGCGCCTCAGCTCCCTACCTGGTGCTTCGGCACATGCTGCCCAACGTGATGGGGGTGCTGCTGGTATCACTCACTTTCGCCATCCCCACCGCTATATTCGTCGAGGCATTTCTCTCCTTCATCGGCATGGGCGTGGTGCCACCGACGCCCTCCTGGGGATCGATGTGCAATGACGGCATTCGCACCATGCTGTCGCACCCCCATGAACTGTTTTTCCCCGCCCTGTTTATCAGCATCACGGTGTTGGCATTCAACCTGCTCGGTGATGGTTTGCGCGATGCCATGGACGCACGCATGAGGAGCGGCACATGAATAATAATGAGCCGGTGCTGTGCGTTAAAGACCTGGTGGTTGAGTTCGATACCTATGGCGGCAAAGTGCGGGCCGTTCGCGGTGTTTCCTACAATGTCTATGCCGGTGAAACACTGGCCGTGGTCGGCGAGTCGGGCTCGGGCAAGACAGTGACGGTGCAGGCACTTATGGGCCTGATTCCAATGCCTCCAGGTCGCATTGTCAGTGGCTCGGCCAAGTTGCTGGGACAGGAGCTTATCGGCCTGACCCAGGCCGAACTCAATCGCGTTCGCGGTGCCAATATGGCCATGATTTTCCAGGACCCGATGACCTCACTCAATCCAACCATGCGCATTGGAGACCAGATTGCAGAAACCCTGCGGGTACACCGCGGTATGTCGAAACAGAGTGCTTTGAAGGAGGCGACCCGATTGCTGGAGCGTACGCGTATTCCGGACGCCGCACAGCGTATACGGCAATATCCATTTGAATTTTCCGGCGGCATGCTGCAGCGCGTAATGATTGCCATGAGCCTGGCCTGTACACCCAGGCTGCTTATTGCCGATGAACCTACCACTGCACTGGATGTCACAATCCAGGACCAGGTATTGGAATTAATGAAAGAGCTGCAGCGCGAAGACCAGATGGCCATCCTGTTGATTACTCACGACCTGGGTGTCGTCGCCAGGATGGCTGACCAGGTCGCCGTCATGTACGCTGGCGAGGTGGTGGAATCAGGTACAGTAGACGATATTTTTTACCGCGCTTCCCACCCTTATACCCAGGGTCTCAAACAGGCTATGCCCAGCATGCACCAGCCGGGTACCGAGCAATTGCGCGCTATTCCCGGTAGCCCCCCGGACCTGTTTGCGCCGCCGCCCGGCTGTGCTTATCACCCGCGCTGTCCCCATGCAATGGAAGTCTGCAGTCGCATAGCGCCCGCCAGGTGGGAACTGGATGCTGAGCACGCCTCCCGCTGCTGGTTGCAACACCCGGATGCCCCGCCGCGACACTCCACCCAAAGCGGGGGAATTAACTAATGTTGCTGGAAGTTCGAAACCTCAAGACCCACTTCACTATCGGGCGCAATCGGACCGTGCACGCAGTAGACGGCGTCTCTCTGAATATTGAAGAAAATGAAATTCTCGGCCTGGTCGGTGAAAGTGGTTGCGGAAAATCGACCCTGGGGCGCACCCTGGCCGGTCTGCAAACTAAAACCAGCGGCGACATCCTGTTTCGCGGCAAAACCTTACCAGACCGCTACAGCATGAAGGATTTTCGCAGGTTATCCACCGACATACAGATGATTTTTCAGGATCCCTATACCTCTTTGAACCCCCGCATGACGATCCAGGAAATTATTTCTGAGCCATTGCGACTACAAGCTGGCGGGAACAGCAGCAACTACCGGGATTTGGTGGCTCAATGGCTGGAGCAGGTGGGCCTTAAACGCGATCATGCCAACCGCTACCCCCATGAATTCTCTGGCGGACAACGCCAGCGCATTGGTATCGCGCGCGCTTTGATCGTAAAGCCCCGCTTCGTGATTTGCGACGAACCTATCTCCGCGCTGGACGTATCGGTGCAAGCCCAGATAATAACCCTGTTGCAGCGACTGAAGGAGGAGCTGGGCCTTACCCTGTTATTCATCGCCCACGACCTGTCGATGGTGCGCTACCTGTGTGACCGCATGGCGGTTATGTACCTGGGTACGGTGGTCGAAGAAGGCCCCTCCGACGAGGTCTATTTCAATCCCCGTCACCCCTATACCAGGATGTTGATTGCTTCCAACCCGGTGGCTGACCCCCATCGGGAAAAAGCCCGTCAGCACCAGCCGCCGCAGGGAGAAATACCATCGCCTATCAATCCCAAACCTGGCTGTCGCTTCGCCAGCCGCTGTCCGGAAGTACAGAGCCGCTGCCGCGAGCAGGCACCGGTACCCAAATTCATCGATGAGAAGCGCATGATTGCATGCCATCTCTATTAGCATAGCGATGCAGGACGACAAAAGCCGCTTCATCAGCCAACTGGTAGAACTCTACGGCCCCTCGCTTGAGCGCTACCTGGCGCGAAAACTGGACAACCCCGCCGATGCGGCCGAGGTCGCCCAGGAGGCTTTCCTGCGAATTTACCGTTTGCAACACCCTGAACAGCTCGATAATGTCCGTGCTTTTCTGTTCCAGGTTGCATCCAACCTCGCCATCGACCAGCTGCGACGCCGTTCACTGCACTTTCGCTTCCTCAAAATTGAGCGGCAGGAGTTGGGAGAAGGCGAGTTCTCCGAACACTACGCGGGAGCCGCTTCCCCAGAACATATCCTCAGCGCCCAGGAGCAATTACAACGAATTTATAAGGCCGTCGATACGCTGCCGGAAAAATGTCGCCAGGCGTTCCTGTTACACCGCAATTCGGGCATGTCATATAACGATATCGCCCGCGAGCTGGGAGTGTCAGTTTCCAGTGTGGAGAAGTATATTTTGCAGGCTCTGAAACATTGCCGGGCCGAGCTGGCCTCATACTACAGCGAGGGGGACGAGCCAAAGGACAAGTAAAGCGCTACACTCATATTGCGGGATTTGAGTGCTGCTTCGTTTCATAAGTGGATCAGGAGGATTCAAGAGACATATCGTGAATAGCCAGAACACCGACAATATCCCCGCCAGGGCGCTGGACGAGGCCGCCGGGTGGATAGCCCGGCTGCGCTCAGACTCCGTCTCTGAGCAGGATCAACAGGGCTTTGCGCTGTGGCTGGCCGCCGATGCCTGCCACCGGCGCGCTATGGATTCCATGCTGGACATGTGGGATGACCTGGCCGTGGTTAAAGTTCTGCCCTGGCGCGATCACCGCCGCGATACGTCCCGCAGAAACTGGATTGCCGGCGGACTGGCGCTGGCTGCCAGCCTGACCCTCGCCATACTGCTGACTCCACAATTGAACTTCAGCCAACAGCAACAGCTCTACAAAACCCGGATCGGTGAGCAAATGTCGGTTGAACTGGCCGATGGCAGCCACGTCACCCTTAATACCGACAGTCGCCTGCAGGTGGAGCTGGGCGCCGAGTCCCGCCAGCTGATACTCACCCGGGGCGAGGCATTCTTCCAGGTTGCCCACGACCAGCAACGACCCTTTGTCGTACAAGCCGGTGACACGCAGGTGGTCGCCCTGGGTACCGCTTTCAACATTTACCTGCACGACGATGCCAGCCACATTACCGTTACCGAGGGCGTGGTGCGTGTCACTGAATTAAATACGCCCGCTAGTCGGGCGGCAGATTCAGCCCTGCTTTATATCGACCAGACTATCGCCGGTGACAGTGGCGGCCTGAGCGAGCCAGCCATTGCCGACAGCAGCAGCATTTTGGCCTGGCGCGACGGCAATATCGTGGCTGAGGGTATGACGCTGCTTACCCTGGTTCGTGAACTGTCGCGCTACCATACACAGCAGATACTGATCCCGGACCCTGAAGTGGGTCAGCTGACCGTATCCGGTGTTTTTCGCCTGCAGGACCCGGACACTATATTGCGCGCTCTGGAGCACACTTTGGCTGTTCGCAGTGTACGGCTGGACGACGGCACGGTTCAGTTGATCAGAGCGCCCCTATAACGTATAAACAGCCTTGTGATTTCCCTGGCTCGCATCGTTATTGCCGCGTTGTTGTGCGGCCCTGTATTCCTCCTGCTGTGCCCATCGGCAACTGCTTCGGAAGACCTTGAATACACATTCGGCATAGCTAGCCAGCCTCTTTCGCAATCCCTGATCCAGTTCAGTCACCAGAGCGGCCTGGCCATCGTTTTTCCCGACCCCATAACTCGCGGCCTGGTCAGTCCACCGGTAACGGGACGCTTGTCCGTAGATGAAGCCTTGCAGACCATGCTGGCCGGCACGGACCTGGCCTGGCAGATAATCGACGGCAGAATAGTCGCCGTCTACGACGGCAGTTGCCGGGCTACCAATAGCTGTCTGGACACCGACCAACTGCTGCTGCAGCACCCTCTCTATGTGCCCGGTATTGAAGAACTGTACGTCTATGGTAAGCCGATTACCGGCTCGCGCATAAAACGTAACCATTTGCTGGGCTCAGCCCCGGTGGACGTGATCTCAGCGCCGGATATCGAGCTCACCGGCGCGCAGACTATTGGCGAAATTCTGCGCTACGTGCCAGCCGTATCCGGCAGCCTGACCAGCACCGCTATCAGTAACGGTGGTGATGGTACGGCTACGGTGACCCTGCGCGGCCTGCCGGCCTCCAGCACGCTGGTACTAATCAACGGCCGCCGCGTCGCCAATGACGGTCTGGCCGGCGAGTCGATTGACCTCAACAGTATCGCCCCGGCAGCGGTCGAGCGCATTGAAATTCTCAAAGATGGCGCCTCGGCAATATACGGGTCTGACGCCATTGCCGGGGTTATCAACATCATCATGAAGGAGGACTTTTACGGCTTCCTGGCCGAGCAGTTCTACGGCGCCACCGGGGACAGCGACGGTGAGACCCAGACCACCACCGTGCAGTACGGCACGGGCTTCAAGCACGGCTCCTTATTTTTCTCGGCCTCCCACTTCGAGCAGCAGGAAATATCCAGCCGTGATCGCGGCGTATCCCGTAGTGCCGATGGCCGCGACCGGGGTGGTGCGGACCTGCGTTCCAGCGCCACACCCAGCGCCCGCGTAACCCTGCCCAGCGGGGAAACGGTGATTTTCGACGTGGCACAGGGGCAATACCGCCCGGTGCGTGCGGATGACTTGTTCGATTTCGCGAAGTTCACCTCATCCCTGGTGCCTTCCGAGCGCGATTTTTTCTACGGCAGCGCCAGCTACGATCTCACTGACCTGACCACCATAAAACTGGAGGCCAGCTACACCGACACCAATGCCGAGGCCGAACTGGCGCCCACCCCGGTGTTCACCGGCTTTGAACTGCCCCCGATTACCGTGGCTGTCAATAATATTTACAACCCCTTTAATACCGACATCAGCGATTTGCGGCGACGCATGCTGGAACTGCCAAGCCGCCGTCAGCAGAACAAATCCGACGTCACCCGCCTGGTGGCAATACTGGAGGGTTTTCACCGGGGCTGGAGCTGGGAGTTCGACTACAGTTACAGCCGCAGTAAAGCCAAGCAAACCACCTCGGGACTGATCAATGCCGACAACCTCCGGCGCGGTGTTGGTCCGGCCAGTGACTGCCAGGGCATCGCCGTAGACGGATGTGTACCCATCAATTTGTTTGGCCCGACCGGCAGTATCGATGCGCAACAACTGGCCTTTCTGCAAATTGCCGGCAAGATCAAGGGTGACAGTGAGCTGACCACCTATAGCTTCACCGCCACACGCACCCTGGGGACGCTCCCCTACGGCGAAGTAGACTTTGCCTTTGGCATGGAACTTCGCAACGAATCCACCGAGAAAAAGCCCAGCACGCTGATTGCCAATGTTGGCACCATAGGCGGCACTAACTTCAAGCCTACCAGCGGTGACCGGGAGATCCGGGAAATTTATGCGGAGAGCATTATTCCGCTCTGGCAATCCGACAGCGAAGCCCAGAAACTGGATCTGGAGCTGGCTCTGCGCTGGTCCAACTACAGCGACTTCGGAACAACCAGCAATCCCAAGTATGGCGTGAGATTTCAGTTGTCACCCAGTTGGTTGTTGCGGGCGACCTATGGCGAGGGTTTTCGCGCACCTACCCTGAATGAGCTGTATCAGGGCGCCAGCGAAGACCAGGCTTTTATCTCCGACCCCTGCGCGCTGCGCGAAAATACCGGTGTCCTGCCCGGCTGTCAGCAGCAATCGGACCCCAGCCTCAACCAATTTCTTACCGTGGTGGGCGGCAACCCCGATCTCGATGAAGAAAATGCCCAAACCTGGGGACTGGGCGTGGTGTGGACACCGGATACTGTGCTCGGGCTGACGGCATCACTGGATTACTTCGATATCGACACCGAGAATGTCATCGACTCCAGCGCCCAGTTTATTGTCAACCAGAACGCCGCCACCGGTCGCTTCTCTGATCGCGTCACCCGGGACGACGCCGGCAACCTGCAATTGGTAACAGCAACCAATGTGAATGTCGGGGAACGGCGGGTCAAAGGACTGGACATAAGCCTCAGCTACCAATTACCAGACCGCCGCTGGGGCCAGTGGTCTACCGCGCTGAATATTGCCTATATCAACGAATACAGTATCCAGCTGGGCGCTGATGCCCCCACCATTGACCTGGCGGGCACCTTTGTCGATCCCGCTTCCGAGGGGCTGGGCGGTGTGCCGGAATGGAAGGGCAATATTGGCATCCAGTGGGCCCGCCAGCGCTGGCGCGGCAATTATGACATTCACTTTATCAGTGAGTTGAAAGAAGACATCCCCAATTCCACCCGACACCGCAACATCGACTCCTGGGTCGTACATGACGTGCAATTTAGCTACGTGTTTAATATCCTCAAGGGATTGCGACTGTCGATGGGGGTAGACAACCTGCTGGATAAGGAGGCCCCTTTTGCCGCATCCGCTTTCAATGACAATATCGACGCCCGCACTCACGACTTGAAGGGACGCTTCTGGTACGCCAAGCTGAGCCAACGCATCTGAACCTCTTATTGGGAACAACCATGAAAAAATTTCACACCGCACTCACCGCACTCACCGTACTGGCACTGGTTGCCGGTAGCTGCCTGGTCCAGGCCCAGTCCTCCTTCCCCGGCATAGAAAATCTGATGACGGCGGAGGAATACCAGGCGGCTGGTATCGACGGTTTATCCAGGGAGCAGCGCGACGCCCTCAATCGCTGGCTGGTTCGCTACACCGCCGAGGATTCCGAGGTACTGCGCAACACCGATGAGGAGGTCATCGAAGCTGCCAAAGAAACTGAAGTCCTGTCCACCATCAGTGGCGCATTCAAGGGCTGGTCGGGCAGCACGGTGTTCAAACTGGACAACGGCCAGGTCTGGCAACAGCGCCGGCGCGGCAACTATGCACACCACGGACCCAATCCGGAAATCATCATTACCAAGAATTTTATGGGTTTCTATCGCATGGAGCTGGTAGATAGCGGCAAATCGGTGCAGGTGCAACGTATCAAATAGTCGCTGTATTGCTCCGAGTTCCCTCCCAATGTTGTGAATAATCACAATATGGCCGTAAAAGTGTGAATTTTACACAAACCCAGCCTTCTCAATGAGGTAGCACCCCCCGTGTTCGTCTAGAGTTATGTGGTGGAAACTCCTACAGGGGTTCGTCACTAATAATTAATACACAGGGGAACAACATGTTGAGAAAAACTCATGTATCAATGGCGGTTGCGGCTGCTCTCGGCGTTTCGGCGCTGACAGCACTGCCCGCTTATGCACAGGTAGACCCGGGTGCAGATCCAGCCGCTCTTGAAGAGGTTGTGGTCACCGGATCACGTATTATAAAGGTCAATCTGGTCAGCTCCACGCCAGTCACCCAGATCAGCGCTGAAGAGCTCTTGTTCCAGGGTACGGTTCGTGTGGAAGACATGCTTCGCAGCGTGCCGCAAATCTACTCTGGTCAAAACACCGGCGTTTCGAACGGCGGCACAGGTACTGCGACCATTAACTTGCGTAACCTGGGTGCAGAACGGACCCTGGTGCTGATCAACGGCCGCCGTATGCCCGCGGGCTCACCCCTGCAAGGTGGTGTAGGCGCCGATATCAACCAGATTCCGGGTGCACTGATCAAAACCGTTGACGTGTTGACCGGTGGCGCCTCTGCTACCTACGGTTCTGACGCGGTTGCCGGTGTTGTCAACTTCATCATGATTGACGACTTCCAGGGTGTAAAGCTGGACTACCAGTTCAGCCAATACAACCACGACAACGACAACGACACCTGGCAGGACATTGTTAATGATGCCGGCTACCCGGCTGCCAGCAACTCTGAAACAGACGGCGACATGACGGACCTGTCGTTCATTATCGGTGGCAACATCGAAGGGGGCCGCGGTAACGTGACCGCCTACGCAACCTATCGCAAGATCGACGCGGTACAGCAGGGCTCTCGTGACTACAGCTCCTGTGCTTTGAGCACCGATGCAACCGGCTGTTTTGGTTCATCAACCAGCCCCGAAGGTCGTTTCACCGATTTCGATCAGTACGACTATAAGGTTGAGGGTGACCAGTTTGTAGATCGTGCCGGTAACACCTACAACTACGGTCCGCTGAACTACTTTCAGCGCCCGGACAAGCGTTACACCTTTGGTGCTTTTGCTCACTATGATATAAACGAGCACGCAGAAGCCTACACGGAATTGATGTTCATGGATGACCGCACGGTTACCCAGATCGCTCCTTCCGGTAACTTCTTCGCTACCAGCAGCATCCCCTGTAACAACGCTTTTTTAAGCGACCAGCAGTTTGAAGCGATTTGTGGCAGCCAGGGCCTGGGTCTTGACGACCGTGCGCCGGCTTACATCGCCCGTCGTAACGTAGAGGGCGGCCCCCGCCGGCAAGATCTGCGTCACGATTCATTCCGCGGTGTATTTGGCCTGCGTGGTGACATTAATGACATCTGGCGTTATGACCTGTACTACCAGTATTCAGAAGTCACCATGGCCAACACCTATATGAATGACCTGAGTAATGACTCTATTGCCAAGTCGCTGGAAGCAGTTATTGATCCTGACAGCGGCGAGATCGTCTGTGCCTCCGTACTGGACGGTACTGATCCTAACTGTGCACCCTGGAACGTGTTTGAGACCGGTGGTGTTAGCCAGGAGGCGGTTGATTACCTGGTATTGCCATTGTTTGCCCGTGGTACTACCGACCAGACTGTCATGAATGCGTATATCGCTGGTAACCTGCGTGACTACGGTATCAAGACCCCCTGGGCCGAGAACGGTGTCGACGTTGTATTCGGTGTTGAATATCGCGAAGAAAATCTCGATTTCAGCCCTGACAAGGGTTTCTCTGACGGTCTTGGCGCTGGCCAGGGTGGTGCAACCCAGGCAGTTGGTGGCGGTTATGACGTGACGGAAGGCTTTGTCGAGATCAGCATACCGCTGGTTGAAGGCGCGGCCTGGGCTGACGAGCTGACCCTGGATGCGGGCTACCGCTATTCTGATTACGATTATGGTGAGACCACCGACACCTACGGTGTTCGCATGGGTTGGGCCATTAATTCGCAGATCAAAGTGCGCGCCAGTTATCAGCGCGCGGTGCGTGCCGCCAACATCCAGGAGCTGTTCCTGGCGCAAGGTTTAAACCTGTTTGATATGGACCAGGACCCTTGCTCATTCGGCGTTGCCGGTGGCACCAGTGTCGGCGGTTATACTCAAGATCAGTGTGCCCGCAGTGGCCTGCAGCCAGGCAACTGGGGTAAAGATCTGGATTCCCCGGCCGGTCAGTACAACTTCCTGCAAGGTGGTAACCCCAACCTGGCACCGGAAGAGTCTGACACCTACTCTGTGGGTTTCATTTTCTCACCTGAGTTCCTGGATGGCTTTAACCTGACTGTCGACTACTACGATATCGAGATCAAGGATGGCATCAACAACCTGACGCCTGAGTTTATCTTGACCGAGTGTCTCGATGGCGACGATGCCCAGTGTGCCAAGGTTCGGCGTGGGGCCAACGGTGACCTGTGGGTTGGTTCCAACCCCGAAGTCAACGGCAATATCGAAGCGCTTACCGACAACCTCGCCATTGAGCGTGTCAAAGGCATCGACGTCAGCATCGATTATTCACTGGATATCGGTGAGTGGGGCAGCCTGAACTTCACCAATACTCTGGCTTATATCGACAGCTGGGAGCAACAAGAGCTGAGCACGGCTCCAACCGTTGACTGTGAAGGTAACTGGGGTGGTACTTGTGGTATTCCTACAGCGGATGTGCGCAACAGCATGCGTCTTACCTGGACCACTCCATGGGATGTAACTGGCAGCCTGCAGTGGCGTCACATCGGTGAAGTTGATGACCTCAACGAAAACCGCGACCTGTCTGAGAAGAACTACGTTGATATCGCCGCTATCTGGGATGTCACCGACTGGGCTACTCTGCGCGCAGGTGTCAATAACGTGGGTGATAACTCTCCACCCATTGCCGGCAACGCAGCGGGTCCTTCAATCAATGGTAACGGTAATACGTTCCCGGGTCAGTACGACGCCCTGGGCCGCTACTGGTTCTTTGGTGTCAGCGTAGGCTTCTAAGCCTGCCTGTTGAGAGCCTGCCTGGCAGGCTCTGTTAGGACAGAAAACAAAAAGGCCACCTTCGGGCGGCCTTTTTTTATGTAAGTGGGTAATGGGCGACCTGACCCCCGAATCTGCCGAATCCTATTTTTTCAGATAGCCTTCCAGCTTACCTATATGCGCGGCATAGTTGTGCCAACGCCCCGCCGAACTCTGGTATAAGGGCTGTCGAACCTGGTGCAAACTGGCGGTTCGCACTCGGCTATCACTGGCGTGAAACTCCAGGCAGGCAGGGTCCCATTCCAGGCCCAGAAACTCCAGTGCCACAGTGATTTCCGGCTGCAGATTTTCCACCAGGGATTCGTAGCTCACATCCAGAATATTGTCGCCAAATAACTGTCGCCAGTGGCTCATTAAACGCTGATACTGCAAATAATAATGGGCAATATCAAATAGATCGTTGGCATAATCCAGCGACTTATCCAGCGACTGGAAGAACACCGACAGGCACACATCCATGGGGTCGCGTGAAGTATTGAGGAAACGCGCATTGGGAAACAACGCCTTTATTAGACCCAGGTAGAGAAAATTGTCTGGCCGCTTGTTGCAAACGAGCGTCGTATCGCCAAAATTCTGTTGCAGGTAGTCCAGGTAGCCGTGACCCAGCTTTTGGGCCGCGTCATTTTCAATATCCAGCACAGTGGCGGGAAAAGGTGCCAGCCGACTGCGCAAATAATCAATTTCGCCACCCGCGGTCACCCGGGGATGAGCCGCCAGTATTTGTTCCAGCAGTGTCGACCCCGACCGAAACATACCACAGATAAATAGCAGGGGGGCATCAGAGACAGGCTCAATAGCGTTCAGCCATGGCGGGTTACAGCCCTCGATAAGAGCACTGACAGCCTGCTCCATGGTGCCGCGGTCATACTCTCCAGCGCGGCCGCGACTGTACTGATTGGCGCGCATATAGAATTCAAATGCATCACTGAAGCGCTGCAGATCATCATTAGCCTTGCCCAGCGCGTAGAGCAGGCTCTCCCGATCTTCCTCTGTAACGCCATCCTGGCGCTCCGCCCGCTTCATGCTCCGCAGCAATGGATCTACCGGGTCGGTAATGGTTTGCGCGGCGGCAATGTGCGAAAGAGCGCCCGCGTGCAGCGGCTGCAGCGCGAGAATGTTTACCAACTGGGCATGTGCCGCACTCCAGTCACCCATTTCTTCCTGCAACAGGGCCAGGTTGTAGAGCGCTGGTACATAGTCCATGTTTATAGACAGGGCCCTGCGCAGCGCCGCCTCGGCGCGGTCATTGTGGTGAGCCTCGGTATGAATGACACTGATGTTGGTGAGCACCTCCTCCGGGCAATCTATGCTGCGCTGCAGGCATTCTTCATACTCTACCAACGCCTGGTCCGGATAGCCGGTGCGCTTCAGCAACCGTGCCAGGTTGTAACGACTGTTACTGCGTTGGGGAGACCCTGCCAGCAGCGTACGATATGCGGCAATGGCCTTATCAGCCTCACCGCGACTGACCAGCAAAGTGGCCAGGCGCTCGCAGTACAATTCATTCTCCGGGTAGGTTGCCACCAGGCACTGCAGGTGCTGCTGCGCCTCTTCAGCACGGCCGCTTTGCAGGCAAATCATCACCAGGCCGCCCAGCGCTTCCTGGTTATTTGCATCCTGTTTCAAAACCTCAAGCAAGAGTTGTTCTGCCTGCGGGACCTGCTGCCGGGCAAGCAGCTGCTGTGCCTCCCTGAGCTGTTCCTCTACCTGTGAGATAGGCCTGTTCTCCACTGTCATAACTACGGATGGCGTATAATAAGCGCTCATCCCATGTGGGGCCAGTAGCAGTGACGGCAATGCTCTTTACTGAGCAGCTGCAGGTTCCATAATTGAACACAGACACCTATGAACGATACGGTTGAACAGGCGGGACAACTCGCGCAACAAGCCATGGCGGCACTGCGCCAGGGCGATGCTGGCAATGCCCGCGCTCTATTCCAACAGGCTGGCACCGTCAATGACCAGGATGCCTCTATCTGGCTGGGACTGGGCTTTGCATGTGCTCAACTCGATGATAGCCCGGCCACGCTGGCCGCTGTGGACAAGGCGCTGGCGCTGGAGCCCTACAATATGCGGGCCCTGTTGTTCAAAGGTGATCATCTGGCTCATGAACAACAATCGCGCAAGGCGCTGGTGTATTACAAAGCCGCACTAAAACTGGCCTCGCGCCAGAGCTCTATTCCGCCGGATGTGCAAACAGCCCTGCGCCGGGCCGAGGCCAGCATTGAGAAGGCCGCCGGCGAGTACGAGGAGTACCTGTTGCAACACCTGCAGAAGGCCGGCTACAGCCCCGCCCAGAGCCACCCCCGCTTCGTCCAGGCCCTGGATATCGCCTTCGGCAAGGCCGATATTTATTACCAGCAACCGACCCGGTTTTACTATCCCGGATTGCCACAAATCCAGTTTTATCCACGCCAACAATTCCCCTGGCTGGAGCAGCTGGAAGCCAACACGGAGGCGATTCGTGTTGAACTCGATGGCGTGATGCAGCAGGCCGACCGCTTCACTCCCTACCTGCAGAGCAACCCCGATATCGTCAACTTCAACGACGTCACCAACCTGGATAATGATGATTGGGGCGCCTTTTACTTTTACCAGGCAGGCCGCGAGGTGCGCGAAAATGCCGCCCTCTGCCCCGCCACCATGCAGGCGCTGTCCGGCGCACCATTACCCCTGGTTGAGGGCAGCACGCCCCATGCCCTGTTTTCAAAACTGGCTGGCAATACACGTATTCCTCCCCATTGCGGCCTCATCAATACTCGCTTGATCTGCCATTTGCCCCTGCTGGTGCCCAAAGACTGTGGCGGCCTGCGGGTAGGCAACCAAACCCAGTACTGGCAGGAGGGAGAGGCCTACATTTTCGATGATTCGATTGAGCATGAAGCCTGGAATGACAGCGACCGGGAGCGGGTTGTTTTACTGTTTGATATCTGGCGGCCCGAACTGGATGAGGAAGAACGTCACCTCATCAGCGCCATGTTGCAATCCGTGCAGAGCTTCGAAGATGGGTAGCAAGAGGCGGGAACACCGACACTTGACCCGCACTCAGCCGACTGTACACTGGCTTTTCTTTAAGGGGTTTCTTTTAGGAGACGTTAACGTGAAAAATTTCTCAAGAACAGCGCTTATTGCCACCGGCTTCGCTGTACTCACCGCCTGTGCCAGCACTGGCGGCGGAGATACGGTAGCCCGGGTCATTGAGAATCCCGATCAAGTCACCTGCCGCACCAAAGTCAAAACCGGTACTCGCATTGGTGTCAAGGAGTGCAGGACCAATCGTTCCTGGGCCGAGAGCCAGCGTCGCTCCAGGGCTTACGCAGACAGTATTAGCCGCGCTGGTAATCAAACCAATAACATGCCCGGTGCTGGCAACTAGTTGCCCCGCAGGCTTTAGCGCTGCGCGACCAGTGTCCAGGCCGCGAACTCAGCCTTGGCACCTATACGTAATTTGTCGCGGTTCAGCCGGGTAAAGCCTATAGCGCTGAGTTGTTGGCAGAGCCTGTCACAGGCTGGCTCATCTACGGCGGCATTCACCATGGACAGCATACGCCCGGCATAGGCATCAATTTCAACTGTCATGCCATCCACCCAAGCGATAACCTCAGCTTCGGCGTAGGCCGACATATTTTTATACATCTCGGCAATATCCCGGTACAGCTGTTGCAATAAACCGCCTGCCACCTGGGGACCCCAGCGCTGTAACAGTTGTTCAAGACCGCGCACAGCGGGTGTGAACGCCCGTTCCGCCTGCTTGAACACAGCCACTGAGCCAGTGCGCGCATTGATGGCAAAGCCGGCGAGGAAGGCGCTTCTGGCCAACTCCAGAATGTCCAGTTGCTTCACATCCTCAAGCGCCCGGTAATTGTCAGCACATTCTTTATAAATGGCACCATCGTGCAGGTGCATAACCAGGGCCAGGTAACCTCCGGGGGCCACCAGCGGCGCTACCGCCGCAACAGCACTGGCTCCTGCTCCGGCGTATTCAATTCCAAACTGACTGACCACGGTATCGAAACTTGCGGCAACATAGGGTGGCTTGTTGCCATCACCCGCCGTGCAGCAAACATTGGCATAGCGGCTCTGCAGGTTGAGTAATGCGGCGTGGGAATAATCAAAGGCAAAGCATTGCGGTGCCCGGCTTGAAAACTGTTGCGCGTAGCGGATGACTGCACCATTACCACAGGCAACATCCAGCAAACTGCCCTGGCTTTTACGATAGCCAGCAGCCTGGAAAAACTGCTGCCAGAAGCCTTCCAGCGCCGCGTCCTGGGGGCTGCCATCCTCATGGGCAGAGGCCTCCCAGGTGCCGCGCCAATAGCGATCCCAGTCCGCAGCTACGGCGGACTTGTTGACCGTATTTTTACTCAATCCTGATGGGCCAACAGGGATAACTTGTGAGCGTACAGGCTGGAGTCCTGTTCGGTTTCTGCGAGTTCGGCGGCCAGTGTAAAGCTCTGCTGAGCCTGCCTGGCATCACCCAGTTGCGCCCAGGCCAGGCCCTGCAGGTGATGAAATCTGGCGACATCTTTTTGTTTCGCTATGGCTGAACGCAACAGGCGATTAGCCTCTTGGTAGTTCTCCTGATAATAGGCATACTCAGCCATTTCGTAGAGGTAGTAAGGATTGCGCTGACGGTAGGATTCGGCTCGGTGCGCATACTCATCAGCCACCTCCTGCTTGCCCTGACTTTGATACAGGCGCGCCAGGTTGCTCACAGCAGCGGGTTCATTGGAAAGTTCAATAGCCGCCAGATAAGCCTCCTCGGCACCCTCCTCATCTTCAGCTCGACGCAGGATAGTGCCAAGGTTTGCCCAAAAATACCCGGTGTTTGGACGCAGCGCTATAGCCTTTCGAGAATGCAGAAACGCCGTGGACAGATCGCCCATAGCCAGGTAATGCATAGCCATATTATTGTAGTACTGAGAGGCCGCGACATAATCACCGACGATTTTTTTCTTGCTCCTCGCGGTTAGCGCCTGGGCATCAAAATCTATCTCCTGCAACTTGCGTGGCAATTCCAGCAGGATATTCATGTGCAGGCTGAAGTAATGTGTATCACCCACCGCACTCCAGGATGGTGGTACCGCCACCTCCTGGAAAGAAACCATCAGCCCAGCCTCTCGCGCCAGCGCCATGTACAGATTGGTAAAAGACAGGCAGTTGCCTTCGCGGGCATAAAAAGCCTCTTCCGCCGTATAGGTCTTCAAATTGTTGTAGTGGAGTTTGAGGCCGTCATCGAGCAGCGCCTTCAGAATTAACTTGGCCCGATACTCCTCACTGACCCGCATATTGGGAATATGCTCGTGGAGGAAAGCACGCATATCGTCATTGACCGCCAGCAATTCAACCGGCTCCAGCACTGGCAGTGGTTCATCAACCGGGAAAAATACCGCCCCGCGCAGCAGCTGCCGATGTTCTTCAACTACCGATTTGCTGGCCGTACGGTTCTGGGCGGCGCAGGCAGATAGCAGCACCGCCAGCAGGACCAGCATGATTCTAGCTATGGCAGAATTTCCCATACACAGGGGCCCTCTGGATTACCTTTTAAGTGTAGCACCTGCAGCTCATTGGGACCCCTCTATTGACCGCAAATAAGACTCCACCCGTCGCAGGTAATTGGACCGTATCGCAGCCGTTTCGTTCGCCAGGTGATGCCTGGCCCCCGCTATCATTTCAATACGGGCACCCGGAAACAATCGCCGCACTTGCTTCATATTGTAAGCCGCGTCCACGGTGCGATCCCTGTCACCCTGTATAACCAGTAAATTGCAGGGCACCGGTGCGCGCCGCAAAAACCGGGGTATCCAGCGACGCAGGGCGGCAATCCAGCCCAGCGGTATGCGGCGGGGTTGCAGGGGGTCGTTGCGCAGAAACTTTAGAAAAGCCTTATCGCCGGAATTCTCCACAAAGCCGCGCGGCACGAAATCTACAAAACGCTTGAATGCCACATGCGCCAAACGGGTTTTCCACCAGCCCAGCGGTCGTACCAGCGGTGCCAGCAGCACAATACCCTGGAAGGGCTGCGGCCCGTTAACTGTCAGGTAATCCATTACCGCCGCAGCTCCGGTGCTCTGGGCGATAACATGGCGCGAGCCCGGCAGCGACGCGGTTGCCGCCAGTACATCGCCAATAGACTGCGTATATTGCGAAAAGTCCTCGATCATCGCCGACTCGCCACTGGAAAGACCATGGCCGGGCAAATCAAAGGCAATGACATTGCTGCCCCGGCCCAGGCCGAAGCGGACCAGGTGCCCAAACAGGCCCACATGATCAAAATAGCCGTGCACCAACAACAGGGTGGCTTTTGCCCCGGGCTGGCACCACAGCTGCACCGCCAACTGGTCGGTGCCCGACTCGATGCTACCCAGGTGATAGCTGGCGAGGGGGAAGTCACTACTGAAATCCAGGCCGTAAAAATCCAGGTAGTCGCATTGCGCTTCACTGAGGGCCTGGCCATTGAGGCCCTCGCCACTGAGATTCAGTGGCTGCAGGCCCCGCACCAGGGACGCGATATCAGGCAGACTTGGTAACCTGGCCAAGCTCGCTGGCGGAGTAACGCTGCTGCATAGTTGCCAGCGACTGCACTTTAATTTTATCGGCGTTACCGCAGCTGCCAAAGGCTTCGTAGCGGGCCAGGCAGATGTCTTTCATGGCGATCATCGTGGCGGTAAGAAACTTGCGCGGATCAAACTCGGCCGGGTTTTGCGCCAGGAAACGCCGTACCGCACCGGTAGCGGCCAGCCGCAGGTCGGTATCGATATTAACCTTGCGTACCCCGTGGCGAATGCCCTCTTGTATCTGCTCTACCGGCACGCCGTAGGTCTCGGGAATTTCACCGCCAAATTCATTGATTATCGCCAGCCACTCCTGGGGCACCGATGAAGAGCCGTGCATCACCAAATGGGTATTGGGAATACGCGCATGGATTGCCTTGATGCGGTCAATGTCCAGAATATCGTCGGTGGGTGGCCGACTGAACTTATAGGCACCGTGACTGGTGCCACAGGCAATGGCCAGCGCATCCACATCGGTGGCAGCCACAAACAGGGCGGCCTCCTCAGGGTCGGTCAGCATCTGCTCGTGCGTGAGGATACCCTCGGCACCGATACCGTCTTCTTCACCGGCCTCACCGGTCTCCAGCGAACCCAGACAACCCAATTCACCTTCGACCGATACACCGCAGGCGTGGGACATTTCCACGGCGTGACGGGTCACTGCCACGTTGTAGTCATAATCCATGGGGGTCTTGCCATCTTCACCGAGCGAGCCGTCCATCATTACCGAAGAAAATCCCAGCTGGATAGAGCGCTGACAGACCGCCACGCTGACACCGTGGTCCTGGTGCATGACCACCGGGATATGGGGAAATTCTTCTATCGCCGCTTCGATCATGTGCCGCAAAAAAGGCGCGCCGGCGTACTTCCTGGCGCCGGCACTGGCCTGCATGATTACCGGGCTGTTAGTTTCATCCGCCGCCTCCATAATGGCGCGTGTCTGTTCGAGGTTATTTACATTAAAGGCCGGCACTCCGTAGTCGTGCTCGGCGGCGTGGTCCAGTAATTGGCGCAAACTGATTAAAGCCATGATGTATTCCCGTCCTGTGTGTGATTGTTTATTCGGCTGCCCTTTGTTCCAGTACAGCCACTGCTGGCAATACCTTGCCCTCCACATATTCGAGGAAGGCGCCACCGCCGGTAGAGATATAAGAAACCTTATCGGCAATGCCATATTTGTCAATCGCCGCCAGCGTATCGCCACCGCCGGCAATGGAAAAAGCCGGGCTTTGGGCAATAGCGCGGCTCAACGCCTCAGTGCCGCCTGCAAACTGGTCAAATTCAAATACACCAACCGGGCCATTCCAGAGTATAGTGCCCGCCTGCTTGAGCAGGTCGGCAATTTGCTGGCGGCTATCCGGACCAATATCGAAAATCATGTCGTCTGCCTCCACCTCGCTGGCGGCTTTGGTTTCAGCATGGGCAGATTCGGAAAACTCCTTGGCTGTAACAACATCCGTGGGCACGGGGATGTTGGTTTTTTCCATCAGCGCCCGCGCCGCTGGAACTAAATCGTGCTCACACAGGGATTTGCCAACCGGTTGGCCAGCGGCGGCCAAAAAGGTATTGGCGATACCGCCACCCACTATCAATTGATCAACCTTGTCGGCCAGGGTTTCCAGCACAGCCATCTTAGTGGAAACCTTTGAGCCCCCAACTATTGCCATCATGGGCCTCCTCGGATTAGCGAGCGCCTGCTCCAGAGCCTCCAGCTCGCCTATCAACAGCGGCCCGGCGCAGGCGATGGGCGCGAAGCGGGCCACCCCATGGGTGGAGGCCTGAGCCCGGTGGGCGGTGCCAAAGGCATCCATAACAAACACATCACACAAATCTGCATAGGCCTGTGCCAGTGCGTCCTGGTCGGCTTTTTCACCGACATTAAAGCGCACATTCTCCAGCAGCACGATCTCTCCCTCCTGCTGAGCTATACCCCCACGCCATTCCTTTACCAGCGTCACCGGTTGCTGCAACAATTCTGACAAATGTTCGGCCACAGGCCGCAGTGAGTATTGTTCATCAAACTCACCCTCAACCGGCCTGCCCAGGTGTGACATCAGCAGCACTTTTGCATCCTGGCGCACAGCTGCCCGCACCGTCGGCAAGGTCGCCCGGATACGTGCATCGCTGGTCACCACGCCCGCCTTGATGGGGACGTTGAAATCTTCTCGAATCAAAACGCGCTGACCGGCCAGGTCCAGGTCCACCATGCGTTGTACTTTCAATGCCATGCTTATACTCCTGCCCAGTAGCGCACCACGTCTAGCATGCGATTGGCGTAGGCCCATTCATTGTCAAACCAGGTCAGTACCTTGACCAATCGACGCCCGCTAACCCGGGTTTGACCGGCGTCGACAATGGAGGAACGGGTGTCATGATTAAAATCACAGGACGCCAGTGGCTCTTCAGTATAGCCGAGCACGCCCTCGAAGCGATTAGCAGCCGCCGCGCGGAGTGCGGCGTTTACCGCCACCTCGTCAACATCCCGCTGCACCACCACGGTCAGGTCCATGGCCGAGACATTCAACGTGGGCACGCGCAGGGCCTGGGCCGAGAAGCGGCCCTTCATATGTGGCAGGATTCTCTCTACCCCCAGGGCCAGCGCGGTATCCACAGGAATAATGGATTGTCCGGCGGCGCGGGTCTTGCGCAAATCAGTATGGTGGTAAGCATCCAGCACCGGTTGATCATTCATGGCCGAATGAATGGTGGTGATAGTGCCGATGTCAATCCCAAAGGCATCATCCAGGCACTGGATAACCGGCACAATCCCATTGGTGGTGCAGGAGGCATTGGAGACAATCCGGTCACTGGCAGACAGGGTCTGGTGATTCACCCCGTAGACAATGGTCGCATCAACATCCGCTTGCGCGGGCTGCGAGAAAAGCACCCGCTGGGCCCCCTGCTGCAGGTGTTGTTCCGCCAGCTTGCGCTCACTAAAGGTACCCGTGCATTCCAGCACCACATCTACGTCCAGCTGCGCCCATGGCAGTGCGGCAATGCTGGGCTCGCGCAGCAGGCGCATCTCGTCTGCATCAATCAACAGCGAGTTTTCATTGCTTTGTACCGTGCCGGGAAAACGCCCGTGGGTGGAATCGTAGCGAGTCAGGTGTGCCACCGTGCCACTATCTGCCAGTTCGTTGACGGCGACAATCTGCAGATCGCGGCGGTAATCCCCCTCATACAGTGCCCGCAAGACACTGCGGCCGATGCGGCCATAGCCGTTAATCGCCAAGCGGAGCATGCTCAGGCCTCGTTACAGCAGGATATCGGCAAGCGTGGCAGCCACGTTGCCTACCGTGAAACCAAAGTGTTTCATCAGCTCCGGGGCCGGCGCCGACTCACCGAAGCTATTCATGCCCACTACACGGCCATCCAGACCAACATATTTGTACCAGTAGTCCTGGTGACCTGCCTCTACGGCCACTCTTGCCAATACATCTGAAGGCAATACCCGCTCGCGGTAATCCGCATCCTGATGCTCATAAATTTCCGCACAGGGCATCGAGACAACACGAATATTTTTACCCTGTGCGGATAGTTGGGCCGCTGCATCTACCGCCAACTGCACCTCCGAGCCAGTGGCGATCAAAATGCCATCCAGCGCACCGTCCGGCTCTACCAGCACGTAGGCACCCCGGCACACATCCGCCAGTTGCAGATCTGTACGGACCTGGTGGGCCAGGTTCTGGCGCGAAAATATCAGCGCGCTGGGACCGTCATCGCGCACGATAGCGGCCTTCCATGCCACCGCCGATTCAACCGCGTCACAGGGACGCCAGGTCTGCACATTGGGCGTGGTACGCAAACTGGTCAGCTGCTCCACCGGTTGGTGAGTGGGGCCATCTTCACCCAGTCCAATGGAATCGTGCGTATAGACAAAAATAACCGGCTGCTTCATCAGCGCCGCCATACGTACGGCATTGCGGGCGTACTCCATAAACATCAGGAAGGTGGCACCATAAGTGACAAAGCCACCGTGCAGGGTAATGCCATTCATGATCGCCGACATGCCAAATTCACGGACCCCGTAATAAATATAATTGCCAGCCGCATCAGCGGCGCTTATCGGCTTGCTGCCACTCCAGATCGTCAGGTTGGAACCGGCCAGGTCAGCGGAACCTCCCAACAGCTCAGGCAGCAGCGGCCCGTAGGCATTGAGGCAGTTTTGCGAGGCCTTACGGCTGGCGATGGCATCCCCGGCTTCCTGGCACTGACGAATATAGGCGTCCGCCTGCTCAGAAAAATCCGCTGGCAAGTCGCCAGCCAGGCGTCGGCTCAACTCCGCCGCCTGTTCCGGGAATGCTTGTGCATAGGCGCTCATGGTCTGCTGCCAGGCCTGCTCTGCAGCCGCACCCCGCTCACAGCCATTCCAGCCATCGTAGATATCCTGGGGGATTTCGAAGGCCGGGTGAGTCCAGCCAATATTTTCCCTGGTGGCCGCCACTTCGTCGGCTCCCAGCGCGGCGCCGTGTACAGAAGCAGAACCCTGTTTGTTGGGCGAACCTTTGCCGATAATGGTCTGGCAGCAAATTAAGGTGGGCCTGCCTGATTCAGCCCTGGCCTGTTCGATCGCTGCCGCTATGGCGCTGCTGTCGTGCCCGTCAACCTTGGCAATGACCTGCCACCCGTAGGCCCCGAAGCGTGCCGGCGTATCATCGTTGAACCAGCCTTCGACCTCACCGTCGATGGAAATCCCATTGTCATCATAAAAAGCAATCAACTTGCCCAGCCCCAGAGTGCCAGCCAGCGAGCAAACTTCGTGGGAGATACCCTCCATCAGACAGCCATCGCCAAGGAAGGTGTAGGTGTAGTGATCCACAACGTCGTGACCATCGCGGTTGTACTGCGCCGCCAATACCTTTTCAGCCAGGGCCATGCCCACCGCGTTGCTGAGGCCCTGTCCCAGTGGGCCGGTGGTGGTTTCAACGCCCGGCGTGTAGCCATATTCGGGATGACCGGGAGTCATGCTGTGCAGCTGGCGGAAGTTTTTTAGCTCCTGCAGTGGCAATGCATAGCCACTCAGGTGCAGCAGCGAGTAAATCAGCATGGAGCCATGACCATTGGACAGTACAAAACGATCCCGATTGGGCCAATGCGGGTTGGCCGGGTTGTGTTGCAGGTAATCGTTCCACAGTACTTCCGCTATATCGGCCATACCCATGGGGGCGCCCGGGTGGCCGCTATTGGCCTGTTGGACCGCGTCCATGCTGAGGGCGCGGATGGCATTGGCCAGGTCATTTCGGGAGGGCATGCATAAACTCCTGTTTAGAGCGGTATAAAGGGGCCGCTATTTTCTTACATGCAGACGCCTACGGCAACGCTGTGCCCGTATTTTGTCCATATCTTCTTCATTCATTCCTTCTATATCAAAATATTTTGATATAGATATCAGTTCTGCTAGACTTGCCCGCCATGTTAGCCAACGAAAACCCGCTATTGGACGATCCGGCGCCCGTTGCCCCGGTAGTTGCCATCAATGACCTGGCCAGCCTGTGCAAGGCCACCGGTGATCCGCTGCGCCTGGAAATCCTGCAGGTGTTGCGGCAGGATTCCCTGGCGGTACAGGAATTGTGTGCCATTTTCGCAATACGCCAGCCGGCCATGAGCCACCATCTGAAAGTGCTGACAGCCGCAGGCGCGGTAACCAGCCGCCGGGAAGGCAATTCGATTTACTATCGTCGGGCAGTGCTGGGACAACAACCGGGACTGGATACAGTGCAATCGGTATTGTATGCCGCCATCGACCAAATGACCCTGACCAGCTCCCTGCAACAGCAACTATCGTCCATGCAGCAGGCCAGGGAAAATACCTCACAGCTGTTTTTCCGCCAAAATGCTGATAAATTCCACGCCCAACAGGACCTCATCGCCAGCTACGAGCAGTATGGTGAAACCGTGGCAGAAGTACTGCAGGACGCACCGCTGCAAGCGCACCACCTTGCACTGGAGGTAGGCCCGGGCGATGGTGCCTTTCTGACCCAATTGGCGGCGCAATTTGAGCAGGTGGTCGCGCTCGATAACGCCGCTGAGATGTTGGCAAAATCGGAGCAACTGGCCGCCGCCAGCAATATCGAGAATATTGAGTTTGTGCACGGCGACACACGCCACCCACGCCTGCAGAACCTTGCCGCCGACTGCATTGTGGTGAATATGGTACTGCACCACACCCCCTCCCCGGCCGATATTTTTCAAGACCTGGCCAGTTGCCTGGCCAAAGACGGCGTACTGCTGGTCACCGATCTGTGTCAGCACGACCAGGATTGGGCCCGTGAGAACTGTGGCGATTTATGGCTGGGCTTTGAGCCCGAAGATTTACTGTCCTGGGCAGAACGTGCCGGGCTCAGGGAAATTGCCAGCGTCTACCTGGCGCAACGTAACGGATTTCAAATTCAGGTGCGCCTGTTCGGCCACCAATTAATTAGCAACAAGGAAAATGAAAAATGAGTGAGTATTCTGTATTTACCTCCGAGTCCGTCTCGGAAGGCCATCCCGACAAGATGGCCGACCAGATATCAGACGCCATCCTCGACGCCATTCTGACTGACGACATCGACGGCCGGGTCGCCGTCGAAACCATGGTTAAAACCGGTATGGTGGTGATAGCAGGTGAAGTCACTACGTCCACCTACGTTGAGCTGGAGGAGGTGGTTCGCAAGGTCATTCTGGACATTGGCTACGACAGTTCAGACGTGGGCTTCGATGGTAATACCTGCGCCGTGCTGAATGCCATTGGCAAGCAGTCTCCCGACATCGCCATGGGTGTAGATGAGGGCGATGAGAAAGAGCAGGGGGCTGGTGACCAGGGCCTGATGTTCGGCTATGCCACCAACGAGACAGAGGTCTTGATGCCGGCACCTATCTACTACGCGCACCGACTCGTAGAGCGCCAGGCACACCTGCGTAAGGACGGTATTTTACCCTGGCTGCGGCCAGACGCAAAAAGCCAGGTGACCCTGCGTTATGAGAATGGCAAGCCGGTTGCGATTGACGCCGTGGTCTTGTCCACCCAGCACGATCCCGATGTCAGCCAGGCCGACATTCGCGAAGCCATTATGGAAAACGTAATCGAACACGTGTTGCCAGAAGAATGGTTGCACGCCAATACCCAGTATCACATCAATCCAACGGGGCGATTTATTATCGGCGGCCCCGTGGGTGACTGCGGCCTGACCGGACGCAAGATTATTGTCGACACCTACGGTGGCATGGCCCGCCACGGCGGCGGCGCCTTTTCCGGCAAGGACCCCTCCAAGGTTGACCGCAGCGCCACCTACGCCTGTCGCTATGTGGCCAAAAATATCGTCGCCGCCGGTCTGGCAGATCGCTGTGAAATCCAGGTGTCCTACGCCATTGGCGTTGCTGAACCCACCTCCATCTCCATCCATACCTTTGGCACCGGCAAGATCGCCGAAAGCCATATCGTCGAGCTAATACGTGAAAACTTCGACCTGCGTCCCAAGGGCCTGGTGGAAATGCTGGACCTGAAACGCCCCATTTATCGCAACACCGCCGCCTACGGACATTTCGGCCGCGAAGATGCCGATTTCACCTGGGAAAAAACAGACAAAGCCGACGCCCTTCGCGCCGCGCTGTAACAAGGACATGACTATGAGCACCGCAGAAAAAATTGAAGTTAGCCAGGATTACAAAGTCGCCGATATTTCACTGGCCGACTACGGCCGCCGTGAAATCGCTATTGCCGAGGGTGAAATGCCCGCTCTGATGGCTATGCGCGCCAAGTACCGGGATTCACAACCACTGGCCGGAGCCAATATTATCGGTTGTATCCATATGACCATCCAGACCGCTGTACTCATCGAAACCCTCAAGGAGCTGGGCGGGGATGTGCGCTGGTCTTCCTGTAATATATTCTCCACTCAGGATCACGCCGCCGCGGCAATCGCTGCTGCCGGTGTGCCGGTGTATGCGTGGAAGGGTGAGACCGAGGAAGAATACGAGTGGTGCCTGGAGCAAACCATTCTCAAGGACGGCCAACCCTGGAACTGCAACATGGTACTGGACGACGGCGGTGACCTGACCGGCATGCTGCACGAGAAGTACCCGGCCATGCTGGACAATATCCACGGCATCACGGAAGAAACCACCACCGGCGTACACCGCCTGCAGGAGATGCTGGAAGAGGGCTCACTGAAAGTACCCGCCATCAACGTTAACGACTCTGTCACCAAGTCCAAAAACGACAACAAGTATGGCTGCCGCCACAGCCTCAATGATGCCATCAAGCGCGGCACCGACCACCTGCTGGCTGGCAAGAAGGCGCTGGTTATCGGTTACGGCGACGTCGGCAAGGGTTCTGCCCAATCACTACGCCAGGAAGGCATGATTGTGAGGATTTCTGAAATTGATCCCATTTGTGCCATGCAGGCTTGCATGGATGGCTATGAAGTTACCTCCCCCTACTATAACGGCGTGGTCGCCGACGGGGCCAACGTCGAGCTGCTCGCCAATATCGATCTGGTGGTGACCACCACCGGCAACTTCAATGTATGCGATAGCCAGGTTCTCAAAGCCCTCAAGAGCGGCGCGGTGGTCTGTAACATCGGTCACTTCGACAACGAAATCGATACCGCCTTTATGCGCGAAAACTGGGAGTGGGAAGAAGTTAAACCGCAGGTACACACGATTTACCGTGATCGCGCCAGCAACGATCACCTGATTCTGCTCTCGGAAGGTCGCCTGGTAAACCTGGGCAACGCCACCGGTCACCCGTCGCGCATCATGGACGGCTCATTCGCCAACCAGGTACTGGCGCAAATCTATATGTTCGAACGCAAGTTCGCCGACCTGGAAGAGAACATGAAGCCCTCGGCATTGTCGGTAGAAGTACTGCCCAAAAAACTGGACGAAGAAGTTGCCGCTCACATGGTTAATGGTTTTGGCGCCGTACTCACCAGGCTCACCGATGAGCAGGCCAAATACATCAACGTTAACGTCGATGGCCCGTTCAAGCCAGATAGCTACAGGTA
>SMVA01302695.1_pt1 | contig 69270 bp, 63 predicted proteins | sample 2456451 | NCBI WGS metagenome assembly SMVA01 (sample SAMN11095933, study PRJNA526329) | marine sediment metagenome | biome: Marine sediment; feature: Surficial sediment; material: Deep marine sediment; isolation source: Hadal surficial sediment | place: Pacific Ocean | collected 2014-05 | depth...
GGAGGATTTCGGTCGCTTGATGACAGACACGAAAAACCTGTTGTTGGGCAGAGATCCGGTGTCGGAAGCGGGGGCCTCTGAATCGTCCTAGGCGGTCGATATGGACAGGATGCGCCTAGGGATATTCGATAAAATTATCCGGTACTAACGCCTTAAGATTGCCATCCCGGCCCGCCTGCAATCTCGGCAATGAAATTCAGGATGATTGCGGGATGACATTTATTGTTCTGCTAAGACGCTGCGATTCAGCGATCACCGTCTTAGAATAGCCAGCCATCGCGCAATATTCAAAAGACTCATTAACGAAGCCGAAACATAAGTAAATGCTGCAGCTTTTAGCAAGCGGCGTGCATGCTGCTTATCTGCTTTTATCAGGATATTGCTTTCCTCCAGCATTGGCAGCGCCCGGTTGAAACTTGCATCTAATTCGGTTGGCAATGTGACCAGATGCACAAGAGTTGACGTGCCAAGCGTCAGCATGCCGCCGAGGAACATGACGATCCCGAGCCCTGGTGCACGTGTAATAACGCCCATGAACGGTGAAACCATTAACACCGCCGCGCCGAGTTTCTCAAATTTTTGTGTTGTCCGGACGAGGTTGCTGCGGTATCTGAGGGGCTTGTAATCCTCACGGTCCTGCAGAGCATGGCCGACTTCATGGGCTGCCACTGTAATCGCCGTCAGTGAATGTCCGTTGAATTTGTCAGCGGTCAGGCGGACTGCTTTTGCAACCGGATCGTAGTGGTCACCTTGTTTCGTTTCCTCTACCTTGACGGCCTTCATCCCGTGTTTATCCAGCAGGAATCGTGCGAGGTCCGCACCGCTACCCGAATAGCGATCAGCAGGCTGAGAATATTTGCTCAACACGCGTTGCACCCAGATTCCGGGAGCGAAGACGATGCAGAGGAGCAGCAAACCGATGATGATATAGCCCATCATCCAATTGTATCGTGGTTTAGCGTTCTTGCGAATTCAGCTGTAGAAGGCGAATATTGGGAACTGAGCGATACCGGCATGTGCGTAATAATTATGGATCGGGACAGGTCAGTATATGCAAGAAGAAAGGCCATAGGTGCGTCGCGCACTCCAACCGATTATGTGGAACAAGATTTTGCTGCTGGTAATGATCTCAGTCGCTGTCATCGCGGTGTTAGTCGGCACGTTTTTTTTCGTCAACCGGCCGCGCCTGGTCACCATTGATGCGCCGCTACCTGCGGATTTTCCAGCGGACGGTTTTAGTCATCAATCGTTTGAGGCGCTGTTGAAACAGTATGTGGATGCCGACGGTGAAGTCGACTATGAGCGTTGGCAAGGCAATGAAACAGACAGCCGGCAACTCGACAGCTACCTGGCTGCTGTCAGCCAATTCAGCCCGGACGCAACGCCTGAGCGATTCGTGAAGAGATCAGACGCGCTCGCGTACTGGCTGTACGCCTACAACGCCTATGTTATTAAGAGCATTCTTCTCAATTGGCCATTACAGAGTGTTACCGACGTCAAAGCACCCATTGAGGCCAGAACAGGCTTTGGGTTCTTCTATCAACAGAGATTTCTGTTTGGCGGTACGGACTACAGTTTGTATGCAGTTGAAAATGACAAAATTCGGGAAACCTACAAAGATCCCCGTATCCATTTTGTTCTGAATTGTGCCAGCGCCAGTTGTCCGGTTCTCAGACCGGAATTGCCGACCGGAGATGCACTGGACCAGTTGTTGCAGGATGCGACAACAGATTTTGTTAGTGATCCAGGAAATGTTCGAATCAATCATGAACAAAAGCAGATCGTCATTTCAACGATATTCAAGTGGTTCCGCAGTGATTTCGTCAATGACCTGAGGCGGCGCGGGGCACCCACCGACCATGGTGTCCTCGATTATATCGCGAATGTCGCGCCTGAAGCCTTGCGTGCCGAGCTCGAGGCAGCGTTTGACTACGATCTTGAATACGCAGACTACGATTGGGCAATTAATACACAGCACTAAGTATCTCCCGGCGAAGCCCGGGGCTTTATTTTGTGAGCCGCTCAAAGCGGCTTGACGGGACCGCTTCGCGTAGCAAATTCGCCCGCTGGGCATAGTAAATTCGCCCGCTGGGCAGGCTCCTACAATTCTTATTAGCACCTGTAGGAGCCCGCCCAGCGGGCGATTGGTCGTCTCATTGTTTCTCCCTGGTGCAAATATTTGCGGCTACGCTTTGAACTTACTTTGCGATTGCCGGCATTGTCATACCTGGCCTGCCTCCCCGGCAGAGCCGGAGGGGCTCAAGTTTTTACTGGTTATCTGCCGGGGGTCAATTGGTACACTGTGGCGAATGGCGGCGATTGCCGCACTGTCGTTCGTCAATTGAAGGATCCAGCCCGCCTTGACCGCTGATCAAACAATACTATTTACCCTGCTGTTTTTCGTTTTCGTCTTTCTCGTCTGGGGCCGTTGGCGCTACGACCTGGTTGCATTTGTCGCACTGCTGGTTGCATTGCTGAGCGGCATCGTCCCTGTTGACAAAGCTTTCTCAGGGTTTGGTCACCCCGCAGTTGTAATTATTGCACTGGTCCTGATTGTCAGCCGTGGACTGTCGAACTCGGGTGCAATTGAGTTGCTGGCCCGGCATGTAGTATCGGGATCCAGGAAGCTTGCAGCGCATATTGGCATCATGTCGTCTCTCGCTGCTGTGTTGTCGGCAATGATGAACAATGTTGCGGCCCTGGCACTGCTCATGCCAGTCGACATTCAGGCAGCAACGAAGGCGAACAGAAGTCCGTCACTGTCATTGATGCCGTTGTCATTCGCCTCGATCCTGGGCGGTATGATTACGCTGATTGGCACGCCACCCAATATCGTTATCGCCGAATTTCGCAAAGATGCACTCGGCGCATCGTACAAAATGTTTGATTTTGCGCCAGTGGGGATTGCCTGTGCCGCGGTCGGCGTAGCCTATGTAGCGTTGATCGGCTGGCGACTCCTGCCTGCGACGCGCAAGGAAGCAGACTCAGGCAAGGAACTTTTTGATCTCGCTGACTACATTGCGGAGCTCAGGGTGGCCAAAGCGTCACCGGTAATCGGCAAACGAATACGTGAGCTCGATGAGCTTGCAGCGAAGAGTGATGTGGAAATCATTGGCCTGATTCGCAAGGGCCGGCGATTACCGGGACTTGCCCGTGTCGCGAAGATAGAGGCTGGGGACATTCTCGTGGTCGAGGCACCTCCTGAAAGTATAGAGGAGGCCATCGGCAGTATGAAGCTGGAGTACATCGGTACCGGCAAAGGCGTTTTGCAGGATGAGGAACTGGTGCTGAACGAGGTTGTTGTGCCGGAGTCGTCCCGGCTCGCAGGGCGCTCGGCAGTTTCTTATCGCATGCTGTATCGCTACCGCGTGGCACTAGTGGGTGTATCCCGCAGTGGCGTGCGGTTTCGCGAAAATGTGCGCATGCTCGAAATACTTCCTGGAGATGTGCTCTTACTGTTGGGCGCAGAAGATCGTCTGACCGACATTATTGGCAGACTGGGCCTGCTGCCACTGGCCGATCGTGGCCAGCGCGTCATACAACGCGACAAAGCATGGCTTGCAGTTGGATTATTCGCAGCAGCGATTGTGGCTGCGAGTGTTGGTGTCGTTTATTTGCCGGTCGCGCTTGGCTGTGTTGTCGCGGCGTACGTACTGCTTAACATCGTGCCGATTCGCAATGTATATGACTCGATTGAGTGGCCGGTCATCGTGTTGCTTGGCTGCATGATTCCAATTGGTGGTGCGTTGCAGGCAACGGGAGGCACCTCCCTGATTGCGAACGGCATTGTCACAGTATCAGCAGGCTATTCTCCGGTCGTCGTGCTGATACTCCTGATCGTCGTGACAATGTCGTTGTCGGATGTCATGAACAATACGGCGACGGCCGTTATTGCGGCACCAATCGCCATTGAGATCGCCAACCGCCTGGGTGTAAATCCGGATCCGTTCCTGATGGGAGTAGCGGTCGCCGCATCCAGCGCATTCCTGACTCCGATAGGCCACAAAAATAACACGCTGATCATGGGGCCTGGTGGCTACCGGTTTGGCGATTATTGGCGTATGGGTCTACCATTGGAGCTGATCGTTATCGCGGTTGCTGTGCCGATGATATTGTGGGTCTGGCCGATGTGATTTGCACGTGCGGCCATTCTGATGGCACTAATTACTCCTGGGGGATCTGTTGGAAGGTAAAGTTTGCCTGGTAACCGGGGCGTCACGTGGCATTGGTGCCGCTATCGCAAGCGCGCTGGCGGATCGTGGTGCGCGTGTCGTAGTGCACTATGGGCACCAAAAAGAACTGGCGGAGAGAGTAGCGGAGAACCTCGCTGGTTCCGGTCATCTTGTCGTTGGCGCAAACCTGGCGAATCCCGCCGCCGCCGACGAATTTATGGAAAGCGTTGTTGATCAAACCGGTTGACTGGATGTGCTCGTGAATAACGCCGGCATTTATGTCCCGCATCCGCCGCTCGTGGTAGATGCGGATGAGTGGTTGTTCAAATGGGAGCAAACGTTCGCCGTCAACCTGCTGTCACCGGCCGCTCTGTGTCAATCAGCGGCGAAAATCATGGCCGAGCAGGGTGGCGGCAGAATTATCAATATCGGCTCGCGTGGTGCTTTTCGTGGTGAGCCGGATTGCCCGGCGTATGCCGCAAGCAAGGCGGGCTTGCATGCCATGAGTCAGTCGCTGGCCGTAGCACTGGCACCATAAGGGCATCCTGGTTTACGCGGTCGCACCCGGCTTCGTGGAAACGGACATGGCGCAGGAGTTGTTGAACAGCGATGCGGGTGCGGCGATCAGGGCGCAGAGCCCGCTCGGTCGGGTCGCAAAAGCAGAGGAAGTCGCGGAGACAGTTTGCTTTCTTGCTACCTCGAAAGCGGAATTTCTGAGCGGGGGTATCATTGATGTCAATGGAGCTTCCTATTTACGAACATAATAAATAACAATAAGTTAAAGATGATACTTAAATGATATTCGAGATTAGGCCGGACCGGTGAAAATCCGCGAAAGCGGTATGCCGGAACAGAAGTACTGGGACAGTTTTTTCGAGCCCGGGCAAATACTGGATCAGTTGGGCATAACTGCAGCTTGTGGCGATATGGTCGAATTTGGCTGTGGCTATGGCACATTCACCATTCCTGCCGCGCAACGAATCTCCGGCACAGTGCGTGCACTCGATCTCGAGCCAGACATGCTCCACGCCACGAAAGAACTGGCCCGCTCTTCAGGCGTTGACAACATCGAGCTGCGTTTGCGTGATTTCGTTGCTGATGGCAGTGGACTGGCCGATCAGACGGTAGATTATGCGATGGTGTTTAACATCCTGCACGTTGACGACCCGCTTGCCCTGTTGCGCGAGGCGTACCGCAATCTTTCGGACGGTGGTTTGCTGGGGATTATTCACTGGATTCACGATGAGAAGACCCCACGGGGCCCACCGTTAAGCATGCGGCCGCATCCGGAGCAATGCCGTTCCTGGGCACAAGCAGCGGGATTCCACATGGAAGGACAGATACTGGACTTGCCGCCTTTTCACTATGGCCTGGTGATGAGTCGATCGCCCTCGGCTTAATGCTCGGCCTCAGTCAGCGGCAGTTCCGCTTCCTTCCAGGCAACATAGCCACCTTCCAGGTTGTACAGATGCTTGAATCCCAGGTCCCGCAGTGTCTCTAATGCGCGACTGGAGCGCCCACCAGCCGGATTTTTAGTGCAATGCACGATATAAGTCTTATCCGGATCCAGCGTGGCTGCCATTTCAGCAAATGCATCATCCTGTACGTTAACGTTTAGAGCGCCCGTGATGTGCGAGAACTCGTATTCCGCCGGTGTCCGTACATCTATGACGATCGCATCTTCGTGCGTCCTGACGTAGTTCTGTGCCGCAGTTACTTTAATTGTTGCAGTAGCGGCGTTTTCGGCGTCGGTGGCGACTGCAACGGGCATTGCAAGCAGGCACAAGGTGAGCAATACGCTGTGCAAAAGATAAATCGCTCTCATGATTGTCTGTCTCATCTGCAACTCTGGAACCGGGCTACAGTATAACCCCGGTTTTTAACTGGTGAGCACAACGAATGCTCTGAACTATGTAAAACGATTGTCGCAAAAACCCTGAAATCTGTGTCACAAACTGACAGTTTGGCGCGATTTCTTTCTTTTTCCTTTCGTACAATGGATTGGAAATATCAATAAAAACAATAAATTAACTAGTATTTTCGTGTCACCGGGTATGTTGGCATGAGGATTGCAGTATATACCTTGAGGATTCATGTAAATCGCTTCGCTTGGCGTGACATGAATAACGGCACAGGTATCGAAACGGAGATAGAACGATGAGTAGTCATGTTATTCAGGACTGGACCAGAACCGAGGTACCGATGAAATGCGGACCGACTCGCGATGTGCGCTACAAGGTGTACAAGGAAGGGACCAGACTTTTTCAGGAGATTCGTGATTTCGATAATCAACCGATTCACACGCTCGAGTTGCCACAGGGAATGGCGCTCGAAAAAAGTAGCTACGAAGTTTTGCTGCGCTACGTATTGGTCGACGTTGTAAATTCTTAGTTTTGGCTGTCAGTCAGAAGCAAGGGACGAGAAGGGGCCAGGGACGGCCCTTTCTTTTTGCCTCGACAGGCACCTAGCCCGGACACTTCATGAAGTCACTCGCGCCCTTGCTTGATCCTTGTCCGCACACGGAATTTTCCTCATTCGGGAATACACTGGGTATTCCACTCGATCGGAAAATCCCGTGTGCAAACAAGTCTCTACGCAATCATCACGGTGATTCATGAAGTGTCCGGGCTAGCTCAGGCATTCGCGGCAGTTCGTATTACTCAATGCGTTGCAGGTAAATGCTGTGCTTGAATATGCGGCTGGCTTTGCCGTTATCGCCGATCTCGAATACCCATGGTTCCCTGGGTTCGTCGTCATCCGTCAGACGAACAAACGTATCGCCACTGTCGTGTTTGAGCTTGATCATCGCCTCGCCCAGGTCGTCCGCGGGCAGGTTGATTAACACGAGATGGTCGCCCCATTGCCGAATGGCGACCTCACCACCCCAGGGTCGATTGTCATAATTGCCCACGTACCTGGAAAAGTCCGGCATTTCCTCCTCTGCCGGCTTGGCCGCCTTTTTGATAGCCGGGAGAATGGTTGCGAATATGTTTCTTGCAATATTTCCCGCCGGGCCATCTCCCGCATTGGTCAGGACTACCGCTGCGATCTTGTGCTTCGGGTCCAGTGCAAACTGTGTAATGTAGCCAGGGCAGCCGCCACCGTGGCTGACGATGGTAACGTCTTCCTCGCGGTGAACATTGAAACCGAGTCCCCAGGTGGTTTCCCAGTCCGGGTCCACCCAATGTACACGGTGCATTTCGCGCAACGTATTCGCCTGCAAAACCTCACTGTCGGCCGATTCAAGAAGCCGGAACTGCCAGCTGGCGAACTTTGCCAGATCATTTACAGATGACGTGAAGCCCGCTGCAGCAGTAATGCCGCGGGTGAAAAATGGTTTGACCAACTCGCGTGTGCCGCTGCGGCGCATGCCCGTATAGCCGAGCGCCATTTTCGCGCCGCGCAGTTCTTCCGGGTAATAAGTTCGCGTATTGGCGAGTCCCAGCGGCTCAAGAATGTTCTCATTAATATAGTCGGCATATGCCTCGCCTGAGCGTTCCTGGATTATTTCTCCTGCGAGCGACAAGGCGAGGTTCGAGTACTGGAAATAATACTGTGCAGGGTACAGTGTCTCCTGAGTCGACAATCGCTCAATGAGTTCCTCGCGCGTGGGGAACGGAAAGTCCGGGCCGTTCCAGTATGGGTAGTCTGACTCCCTGGGCAAACCTGAAGAATGCGTGAGCAGGCTCTCGATGGTTATGGGCCCACTGCCATCATATGTTTGTGTGATAGTGAACCAGTCGAGATGATCACCTACCGCATCGCGCAGTCGCAATTGACCGGCGTCGCGCAGTTGCATTATGCCGATTGATGTAAAAAGTTTGCTGATGCTGCAAATACTGTATAGCGTATCTGCGTCGGCCGGTCGTTTGGTCTCGAGATTCGCGTAGCCATAACCGTTTCTCCAGAGCATGTCCTGATCGTTGACAATGCCGAGGGAAATACCAGGTATCTTCTTATAAGTCCTGACGCCTTCCACCCAGGCATCGATCTCTGCCAGGGCACCGATAACGTCAGGATGGGCAAGCAGTTCTGCAGTGGTTGGAGCCTCAGTCTCATCGGCTGCTAGCGCAGGAAAGCCAGCCAGCAACGTGAGAAAGATGGAGATAATCAAAGCTTTACCTGATACGGTCATTGGAGCCCCCGATTATTATTGTTAGTCGGGCGCAGTATAGATGATTGCGCCTGTCGAATTAGTTCGAGCCACCTTTAGTGCAATTCGCATTACGCTAGTCGTGGCCGCTGTGGCTATCCAAGCGCGGACGTGCACCCTAACTGAGAGTACGAATGAGAAATCTTTTTGCAGTTATTTTGTTAGTAACCGCCATTGTCGCTAATAGTGCTGAACCGGTGCAATACGATGTGTCTTTTAACAATGCCGTACATCATGAAGCGCGGATATCGGTTACCTATCGTGATATTGGTGATGCGCCACTGCAATTGCGCATGAGTCGCTCTTCACCGGGTCGATATGCAATTCATGAGTTCGCCAAAAATGTTTACCAGGTTTGGATTGTTGACGGTCAGGGTAATCCACTGACGTTTACGCGACCCAGTCCGTACCAGTGGGATGTGGCCGGGCATGACGGCACAGTGACGGTAACCTATACCTTGTATGCAGATCGCGCCGGTGGAACGTATTCAGGAATAGACCTGACACATGCGCACCTGAACATGCCGGCAACGTTCATGTGGGCACGAGGTTTCGATGACCGGCCAATCAGCGTTGCTTTCAATCCGGTCGATGAAGACTGGAAAGTTGCCACGCAACTGGTGCCAACCGACGATGAATATGTCTTCAATGCGCCGAATCTGCAATATTTTATGGACAGTCCGACCGAGCTCAGCAATTTCTCGGAACGATCATGGGATATCGAATCGAACGACACGACAGTTACATTGCGACTGGCAGTGCATCACGACGGGATCGAGGAAGACGTTGATGCCTATCTGGAAAAAGCCAAAAAAGTGGTCGACCAGCAAATTCTGATCTTTGGGGAATTGCCGGACTTTGACTATGGCACTTACACATTCATAGCGGACTATCTGCCCTATGTCTCCGGTGACGGTATGGAGCATCGAAATTCCACCATACTGGCGAGCACCCAGTCACTGCATCAGGCCGACTTCAAGCAGCTGAGTACCTTGTCGCACGAGTTCGTACACGCCTGGAATGCCGAGCGCATTCGACCGCATCGCCTGGAGCCATTCAATTTTGAGCAGGCTAACATGTCGCTCAATCTTTGGTTCATGGAGGGCTTCACCAGTTATTACGGTCCGCTGGCAATCAGGCGCGCAGGAGAGTCATCGATCAAGGACTATATGGAGATCATCGCCCGCCCGATCAATACGGTGACGCATGCACCAGGGCGGTCATTCGCATCGTCGCAAGGCATGAGTACACAAGCGCCATTTGTTGATGCTGCGACATCCATAGACCCGACCAATTTCGCCAACACATTTATATCCTATTACACCTATGGCGCCGCAATCGGGCTGGCGCTTGATCTGACCTTGCGAGCAGAGTTCACTGATGTGACGCTCGATACTTTCATGCGCCAGGTGTGGAAGACATACGGCAAGACAGAAATTCCCTACACAACCGATGGTTTGCGCAATGCACTTGCACAGGTGACAGGTAAAGAGCGTTTCGCAAATAAGTTCTTCTCGCGTTACATCACCGGGCAGGAACTCCCCGATTACGAATCGCTGCTGGCGAATGCCGGGATGTTGTTGCGTTTGGTGAACGCAGGAGATGCCAGTGTTGGTCCGGTTGCGTTCGAGTTTGAGGGCAAGGCTGCGTTGATTGTGGGGAATACCATAATCGGCAGCCCATTATACAATGCAGGTCTTGACAGAGGCGACCAGGTTCTGGCAATTGATCGGCTGAAAATTCATTCGCAGGAGCAATGGGACGATGCCATTGAACGTTACGATCCCGGCGACACGGCAACCATTCATTACCTTCAACGCGGTAGCGAAAAAACTGCTGAGCTGACTTTTTCTGAAGACAACGAACTCGAGGTCGTCACTTATGAAGCGGCGGACAGGGAGGTGAGCAAAGCGCAGCTGGCCTTTCGAAAAGACTGGATCGGTTCTGATGTGGAAGACGAGTCCGGGTAAAAACGGGAGCCTGCCCCGGCTCTGCCGCTTGGGCAGTCAATGTTTGACAGTTCCGGAAATCGGAAAGTAGGTTCAAAGCATCGCCGCGAAAAATTGACCAGGGAGAATTTATGAGACGAACAGGGTGTTTGGCGGGCAAAGCGTATGGAGCGAATGTGAATCGCCCGCTGGGCGTAGTAAATTCGCCCGCTGGGCGGGCTCCTACAATTCTTATTGGCACCTGTAGAGTTCGCCGCACGATAGGAGTGATTACTCAATCCTTGTGAAAGTCGCTCGATCGGCACGGGCGAATTTACTACTTATTTGCTCGCTGCAATGTCGATGATGATGTACCAGAGAAACTGCACCAACTGCTTCATCGACTCCTCGGAGATGCGCTCGTCGTCACCATGGGCGCCGCGACCGCCGGTCAACTCGGCCAGCGTACTCGAGGCGCCAAACCCGTAGGAAGCCGTACCTTTTGCACGGACCTGTGCCATATCGGTGGCGCCCGTTAGCATCGTGGGCAGAACGGTCGCGTCAGGGTATAACCTGCCTGCTGCTGACTCGATCGACTGAAACATTTCGTTGTCAATCGGCGACGGTGTGCCGGCAGGCCGGTAGATTGGTTCAGGGACTACAGTTACCCGTGGGTCATCGATGACCGCTGCAAGTTTGCGGTAAAAAGCATCGACATCTTCGTCCGGCAGCATGCGGATATCCAGGATCGCTGTGGCCTCGGAGGGTATGACGTTTTTGCGGAAGCCGGCATCCATTACCGTGGGCACTACCGAGGTGCGCAGGATCGAGTAATAATACGGAAAGGTCTCTGCAAAATGCTTTTGTATGGCCTCTGTCTCTTCAGGATTTTCAACATTGCGATAACGCCAGGCGTCTTCCGGTTCGGACATGTCCGCCAGGCGCTCGAAGTAGGCGCGCGTCGTGTCATTCAGGCGCATTTCAGTTTCCCAGGCGCCGGCTTTGGCGACCGCATTCGCCAGAATGGTTACCGCGTTATCGATGCGCGGTATCGATCCGTGTCCCGGTGTTCCCTTCGCGACTAGGGTTGCCCGGCGTGGCATTTTCTCAGTAGTCGAGATGCCAACCATCGATACGCCGTTGTCTGTGAGAATATTGCCACCGCCCTCGGCAAGGGCGTACTCGGCTGCAATAACATCCCAGTGTTTCTCCACCATGAAGTTGATGCCAACATCAGGCGTACCTTCTTCACCTGATTCGGCGAGAAAAATAATGTCGCGATCGAGTTCGACACCGTAGCGCTTGAGCATTTTCATAACCATCAGCGCCGCGGTCGCATTGTCTTTGTCATCGAGCGTGCCACGGCCATAAATGAAACCATCTTTGCGCTCACCACCAAAGGGGTCCTCGGTCCATTGGTCCGCCTGGATACCCACGACATCGGTGTGACCCATGATCAATATCGGTCGTTTCGAACCATTGCCTTTAATGCGCGCGACCAGGTTGGCGCGTGCGGGATCGAGTGCGTACAGCTTTGAATCGATACCCTCGGCTGCCAGTGCCGCTTTCAGGTAATTAGCCGCTTCCGTTTCATTGCCAGGCGGATTGGACGTATTGATCCGCACCAGGTCGACAAGATGATTGATCGTCTCATCACCGATGGCATCCCAGTCCACGAGGTACTGGTCCTGGCTGTAGCCATAAATTGGTAGTAACAACAGAAACAAAACAAGCGTTTTGCGCATCAGAACACTCCGGTAGATCTAACACGATTAAGAATGCGATGAGTCTACCCTAAGCACAACCCAATTTGTGCTGCTGAGCTTTCAGGGCTGCAAATGCTACTCTTGGCGGATAACTGATAAGGAAAGCCAATTATGCGTAGTAACCAAAAAGTCACATTCGTCATTATGCTGATGGCCATGCTGCACGGCAATGCGTTGCTTGCGGAGGAAGAACAAAAGGCGGATGCACGCGAGAGCAAACCGATTCCGGAGGCGCGATCGTTTGTTAGCACGCACAGCGCCCGTTTTAATGGTGCATCGATCAACTACACCGTAACGGCTGGCGAAACCTATATTCGCGACAAGGATGGAAAACCGAAAGCAAGTATTTTTACATTTGCGTACACGAAGAATGATGTTGACGACGACGATGTTCGTCCCGTTACTTTCGTCTGGAATGGTGGACCGGGCTCCGCATCGTTATGGCTGCATATGGGTACTTTTGGACCGAAACGGGTTTCCGTACCAAGTGATGCCGGACACTCGGGCGCGCCTCCGTATCCAATACTGGCAGCCGGTGAAACCATTCTGGATGTTACCGACCTGGTTTTTGTCGATCCTGTCGGCACCGGTTTCTCGCGTGCGCTGGGCGAACATGAAAGCAAGGAATTCTGGGGCCTGAAAGAGGACGCGATGTCCATGGCTGAATTCATTCGTACCTGGATTACCGAAAACGGGCGCTGGAATTCGCCCCGTTTTCTGCTGGGCGAAAGCTACGGTACGACGCGGGCCGCGGCAGTAGCCAAGATACTTGAAGGTGACCTGATGATTCGTCTTAATGGCATCATTTTCGTCTCACAGGCGCTGGACTACCAGGGCTCGACGCCATACGTTCGCGATAATATCATCGCGCATATCACCTATTTGCCCACCATGTCAGCGGCCGCGTGGTATCACAACAAAGTAACTCCGCAACCCGCGAATCTGGAAGATTTCCTGCAGGCCTCGCGGGATTTCGCGACCGATGAGTTATTGCCGGCCTTGTTCAAAGGCAACGCGCTTGACGAGGCAACGCGAGCGCACGTCCGCGATCGGCTGGCGTATTTCACCGGCCTGAGCCCCGAGTATATCGAGCGCGCTAATCTGCGGGTACAGGGACACCGGTTTGGTAAGGAGCTGCTGCGGGAGGAGGGACTTGCAATCGGCCGCCTGGATGCCCGCTACACCACCGATGACATTGACGATCTTAACGCGGAGCCTGCCGGTGACGCTTCAAGTTATGCAGTGTCGGGCGCCTTTAAATCAGCATTGATGCATTACATGCGATACGATCTCGGGATTGATTGGGAGCGCGTTTATTTAGCGCCCGCAGATGATGAGTTGTCCAAGCAGTGGCGTTACCGCACAGTTCCGGACGGTAAATCCTATGAACCTATGTTCGTCAACACGGCACGGGACCTGGCCAAGGCGTTGCGAATCAATACGAGTTCCAGAGTGCTGGTCGCCTCCGGTTATTACGATCTGACGACGCCGTTTTTTGACGCGGAATACACCTTGAACCGACATGATATTCGTGCGGACCGCATTATTTACAAGTACTACGCCGGGGGTCACATGATGTATGTCAATGAACCGTCACGAACGCAGTTGCTTGAAGACACACGAACCTTTATTCAGCAGCAATTGGCGAATTGAGCGCTGCAATGACGAAGATGAAAGAACTGGCGCCCGAGACGTACACCGCGCAGGGTTTGCACTACATTGATCCCGTAACGGGCAGCGTGGTGCCACCAATCATGCCCTCGACAAATTTTGCTCGCGATGAGAGCTATCAATTGCTCGCCGAGGGACGTAGCTACGCACGAGATCAGAATCCCAGCTACCAGACGGCGGAGCGCATGCTTGCGCGTCTCGAGGGTGGTGAAGATGCGCTGTTGTTTGCATCCGGTATGGCAGCAGCCGGTGCCATTATCCAGTCACTACAGCCCGGTGATCATGTCGTTATTCCCAGGATTATGTATTGGGGTTTGCGTAACTGGATGGTTGAATTTTGCGCCCATTGGGGCATCGATCTGGCGCAGTATGACTCCGCTGATCCGGATCATCTGGCCAGTACGGTCAAGGCGGGTAAAACGACGCTGGTCTGGATTGAGACGCCCAGCAATCCAACCTGGGATGTTATAGATATTGCGGCGGCAGCCGAGGTCGCGCATGCGGCCGGCGCCAGGATTGCAATTGATTCAACAGTGGCGACACCGGTTCTTACGCGGCCGATCGAATTCGGCGTGGACATTGTGATGCATTCGGCAACCAAATATCTGAACGGTCATGGCGACGTGGTTGCCGGTGCCCTGATTACCGCGAAGAAGGATGAGTTCTGGCAGCGTGTGTGCAATGTACGTGCCGAGGGCGGCGCGATACTGGGTTCGTTTGAAGCCTGGCTGCTGCAGCGTGGCATGCGGACGCTGTTTCTGCGCGTCCGCAATGCGAGTCATTCCGCCCTGACCATCGCCAGGCATTTCGAGAATCATCCGAAACTTGCTGCGGTGCTCTATCCCGGACTGGAAAGTCATGCCGGGCACGCGATAGCGAAAAAACAAATGCAGGGCGGTTTCTCCGGGATGCTGTCATTTCGGGTCAGGGGAGGTGAGCAGGCAGCGCTTGAGTTGGTCAGGAAGTGCCAGGTGTTAATTCGTGCTACATCGCTCGGCGGCGTTGAGAGCCTGGTTGAACATCGCTACTCGATCGAGGGACCGCGCAGTCCAATACCGAAGGATCTGATACGCGTGTCGGTGGGTGCCGAAGCGGTTGACGATCTTATTGCGGATCTTGAACAGGCGTTGAGTTAGTTTGCTCATCTGCATTGGAGAAATCTTCGCCTGCGTCATGCGATTCGAAAATATAGGCCGATCCGTCTGACAACAAAGCAACGGTCTTGAATGCTTGCGGCCGCCTGTGTTCCATGCCCGGCGATCCTGGCGGCATGGCGGGCACTGCGATTCCGCTAACGTGCTCTGGTTTTTCACGTAACAATCTGAGGACATCGTTTGCCGGCACGTGGCCCTCAACAAAATATCCGCCAACCATCGCGGTGTGGCAGGACATCAGTGGTTGCGGAATCTTCTGCTCTTTCTTAAAAGCGAAAAGCTGCGGGTCCTCGACGTTGGTCACGCTAAAGCCGTACGACCGCATATGATCGGCCCATTTGTCGCAGCAAGCGCAACCTGGATTCTTGTGCATGATTACGTGAAGTCGATCGCGCTGCTCAGAGTTGCTGTTGCTTGCATCGTCCGCACTCGCGTTGCCGATGCCAGACAGAAGCAAACAGGCGGCAGTCGCCAAGCCAAATTGTCGGTAACTGTGTTTTATTCGCCTACTGCCTGGAATTCGAACAGTGCTTCGAGGATAGGCGTCATCGGCTCACCGTAACGCCCAAACCAGTCATGATAAAGCCGCCGGATGCGCGCGTTGCCGTAAAGGTTGGCCAGCGCACGGTCAGCGACGAGACGGAAATCCGTGTCACCACGATGCAGCATCAATGCGTAGGGCTCAAACGAAAACACATCCCGGGTTATTGCATATTTAGAGCGGTCGGCTGAGCGAAAAACCTGTCCGACGAGCATCACCCGGTCCGATGCATAGCCATCGACCTTGCCTGCGTCGAGAAGCTCCATGCCCTCATCATGGGTGGCGATGATGCGCAGCGTGATCTTGAATTCGTTGCTGCTGATGAATTCCCGTAAAGCGGTATGGGTTGTTGTGCCTTTAATGACGGCTACCGTCTTGCCTGAAGTCTCTGCGACAGAATTGATCGGTTTCTCAGTGGTCGAGAGTACGGCGCCACCAGTAATGAAAGTCATCAACGTAAAATCGACACGTTCGCGACGGGACAGCGTAACGGTGCTTGCCGCACATTCGATATCGACCGTACCGTCCTCGACGGCCGCCAGGCGCTCTTCCGGCGCGATCAAGGGAACGTAGGTGACTTTGAGCTCATCACGACCCACTACCGTCTTGACGGCATTTGTAATAAATCGGCATAGTGAGATCGAATATCCGGCGGGTTTGCCATTGGTATCGTGAAATGACATTGGTGGCGCGTCCGGCACATAGCCAATCCTGATTTCACCGCTATCCGCGATACGTTTGAGCGTGCCGGTTAACTCCTGCGCACCGGCAATCGAGCTTAGTCCGAGGGCGATCAGGCAAATCGTGAGCAAGCGGGACATGGTGTTCCTCCGTTATTGTTGGCTATGGAACGTCATTATCACCTTGACGGAGTACTAGTCTGGCCATCCAATCCTTACATGTCCAGTCCGGCACCCATTGGGAGGTGTTTTAAGTTAGAGTTTGGCATGGCCGCATATTCCACTTGGGTCTATCGTTCATGCGCATATTGAACATGTACAGGCAGGTTTCCTTGCTGGCGTTGTTTATGCTGGCCGTTACAGGTGGCGGTTGTTCCGGCCAGCCCGACGTGATCGAGGAAGTGACGCTGGAGGATTATCCGACGCTGCAGGGCCGGTTCGTGGAGGAGGGAGTCCTCGAGCCTTTGACTGCCGTTGATGCTTTTATCGGTGACGACGAGTTTTTTATCAGTTATGAGGGTGTGGACGGTCTGGTTTATGCGGGCGGTAACTGGTCGAAAAAAATTGACATCATTGCCGTAGAACAAAACACCGATGGCACCTATACGGGGCCCTACATTCTCCCACTCGAATACCAGCAACGTAAAGCCTGGACCGAGATTCCGTCTACCCCAATTTTGCCGCGACTGCTGAGCAGCGAACAGTGGGGTCGCTTTCGTGAGCAGCTTTTTGCATCGGTATTGCCCAGAGCCGGAAAGGTTGGCGTCGTCATGTACTTCGATAATGACGACTATTTTCTCTTCTACAACGATACCGATCGATTCGAAGCACGCCGGATTCTCGAAAAGCCGGCCGACTATTCGATTGGGGAGGGAATCAGCTTTGCAGAATTCATCCGCCGTGGTTTGCCACAGCTGAAAGTATTTCTCGAACAAGAGGGCGTAAGCGAGCGTCGTATCGTATTTAATACCGGCGACGTTGGCGCCTATTCCCTGCCGTTTCTCTATGTTGACCTGGATTTGCCAATAGCCGTATTTGTTCGCTATGCGCCGGCGCCGAAGGACCGGGCGAGCGCAGATTCGGCGACACAAATGGCGCAGTCGCTTGGTCATGTCGCACAAAGCCATCTCGGCGGACTGATTGTCCGACCAATTTCTTCCGTGTTCCGGCTGTTTTTTGTGGTCAAAGATGTTGCCGTAGAGACGTTGACTCCAAGCTGGATGGTTACTCTCGAGGCCACCCCAATACCCGAAATAAGGGCTGCGTCGGGAATGAACCTGGATCACTGGGAGGTGCAGCTCGAGCAAATACTCGGTCGAGGGCCGACCAGTGGAGTTATTGATTTCCTGATCGATGGTGAAGAGTTTTTCACACGCTTCATTGATGCAATAACCACTGCGCGTGAATCCATCAACATCCGCACGTATATTTTCGATAATGACGATTTTGCAGAGAAAATCGGGGAGTTGCTCAGGCGCCGTGCTGATGAGGGCGTAGAAATAAAAGTGCTACTTGATGGGCTCGGTACGATTATCGCGTCCGGAGATAACGATGAAAGTATGCCCGCGGATTACGTGCCACCCGAATCAGTACGATTATTTCTTGAAGCTGACTCTCAAATAGAGGTTCGCCAGTCAAAAAACCCGTGGCTTGTTTCCGGCGATCATGTGAAAACCACGATTATCGATCATGAGATAGCCTTCACCGGTGGCATGAATATCGGTCGCGAATATCGCTATGTATGGCACGACATGATGATGGAACTGCGCGGACCGGTAGTCGACATCCTGACCAACGAATTCAATGATGCATGGGCCCATGCGGGGTTCTTCGGTGACGTTGGCTACTTTTTTCACAAGATGCGCCGCAATGCTCACTATGCTGAAGATGCCGGCTATCCGCTGCAGGTTTTATTTACGCGACCGGGGAATGCGGAAATATTCAGAGCGCAAAAAGCGGCAATTCGTTCTGCTGAGAAATACATTTACATACAAAATGCTTACTTCACCGATGATGCGATGCTGTATGAACTTGCAAAAGCGCGCCGCCGTGGTGTCGATGTGCGTGTGATCATGCCGCTGCGTGGCAACCATGGTCCTGTCAATACCAGTAACATACTGGCGGTCAATGCCATGCTCGAGCATGGCATTCGCGTGTTTGTGTATCCCGGAATGTCGCATATCAAAGCAGCGGTATTTGATGGCTGGGCTTGCCTTGGATCTGCCAACTGGGACAAGCTGAGTTTTCGCACTAACAAAGAGCTGAATATCGCGACGTCGAACCCGGAAGCAGTCAATGAATTACTTGAGCGGGTTTTCTATACAGACTTCGAAAAATCGGTGGAGCTGACCGAGCCTTTTCCGGAGCGCTGGTTAGATCACCTGTTAGAAATACTTGCCGATTATTTTCTCTGACCAAAATCAGATTAAACAGAATTAATGAGCGTATTCCTTTCTAAATCCAAACTCATGTCAGCCAGGCAATGCCTGAAGCGCCTGTACCTGGAAGTTCAGCATCCGGATTTGAAAGTCATCTCCAGGGCGACGGAGGCCGCGTTCGCAACGGGTAATCAGGTTGGTGATGTTGCTCGCAGCATCTATGGCACAGCCGACAGTGTCTTCATTCCTTTCGCAGGCGGGCTCGGCCATGCGCTAAAGAAGACCAGGCGCTTGCTGGCAGAGGGACCTGCGCAGCCCATTTTCGAAGCGACCTTGCAGCATGCCGGCGTGCTTGTCCGTATTGATGTATTGCTGCCGGATGGTGATGGCTGGCGCATTATCGAAGTAAAAGCATCGACTTCGGTCAAGGATGAGCATGTTTTTGACTGCACTGTGCAACGCTGGGTGTTCGAGGGCCTCGGCCACAAATTGACAACGTTGGCACTGGCCACTGTGGATAACACATTCGTCTACGAGGGTAATGAAGACTACGCGGGATTGCTGATCGAGTCTGACCAGACCGAACACACCAGCAGCATGCTGCCGGTGATCCCGGAGTGGATCGCTAAAGCAAAGCGGGCAGCTTCCGGCAGCGAACCGGATATCGGTGTCGACAGGCATTGCTACCAGCCCTACGAGTGTCCCTTTGTGGCTCATTGCTGGCCCGCAGATGTCGACTATCCGGTTCAGGGACTCGGTGGCAACAGGGCGAAGCTCGGTGAATTTATCGCAGAAGGGCTACACGATATCCGCGACGTGCCCGCGTTACAGCTTAGTGAGAAACAACGACGCATACAAAAAGTCACGCAGGCCGGCGTCGCAGAATTGCTACCGGGTGCCCGGCAATTTGTTGAGTCGCTGCCATATCCGCGTTACTACCTCGATTTCGAAACGATCGCGCCGGCAGTGCCGATCTGGCCCGGTACTCGTCCCTACGAAATTTTGCCAATTCAATGGTCCTGCCATTACGAGGCGGGTGAGGGCGCGATGGCGCATTCAGATTTTCTTGACCTGACCGGCACGCCGCCCATGCGGCGCCTGGCTGAGTCACTGATCCGGGCACTGGGTGCGATCGGCCCGGTCCTGATGTACACGACCTATGAACGCACCGTAATTAACAATCTGATTGAGCGGTTCCCGGACCTGGCCGCGTCATTGACAGCAATTGTCGAGCGGCTGGTAGACCTGGCACCGCCAACACAGCAAAACTACTACCATCCGGACATGGCCGGCTCCTGGTCTCTCAAGGCGGTGTTGCCGACGATTACCACGGAACTTTTATACTCAGAACTCAAAGGTATTCAAGAAGGTACGGCAGCTTCTGAAGGTTATTTAGAGGCTATTGCCCCGGACACAAGCGAGCAGCGGAAAGCGCAGCTCCGCGAGCAATTGCTACGCTACTGCAAATTTGATACTGAGGCGATGGTGTTGCTGCTGCGCTTCTTGGGAAATAGACCATAAGGATCGTATGATCGGCACCAACCGACACCGGATAAGCAAACTATGGATTGGTTAGCACAACTGTTCAGCTGGATCGCAGGGCATGAGTCTGTCCTTTCCGGCATTGCCGCAGCGATCGTGATTGCCGGCGTTGTCGTCGCGATCAGTAGTCGCACCCTGGGACTCTTTCGCGCCAGAAAAAAAGACCCCGACGCTGAACCGATGCCGGCCGAACTAAAAATTCAACAACAGATTCGCTACTGCAAGCTGGATAACGGCCACAAAATCGCCTGGGCTACTGCGGGCTCCGGTTATCCACTGGTGCGCAGCCTTGGTTGGTTTACCAATCTGGAACTGGAATGGAATTCACCGGCGTCGTCGCCTTTTTGGCAGGCCCTTGCCGGCAACTTCCAGCTGATCCGCTACGATGGGCGTGGCATGGGCCTCTCGGACAGGAACGTCGACGAGTTCAGTCCGGCAACACGCATTGAAGATCTGGAAGCGGTAATTGAAGCATCGGGTCTGAAGAAATTCGCATTGTTTGGTATGTCGGAAGGCGGCTCAACGGCTATCAAATATGCACATAAATATCCGCAGCGAGTCAGTCATCTGATCCTATGGGGCTCTTTCCTGACTGCACCAACAGCGGACGACATTCCTCAATTTAGCGCGATAGCGAGGTTGATACCAAAATACTGGGGCAGCGATTCTGCTGCCTTCCACCAGATGTTTACTGCTTCATTTTTGCCGGAGGGCAATGCCGCGCAAAACGAACTGTTCAACGAGATTCAGCGTACTTCAGCAACACCGGAAACTGCGTTCGAGTTTCTGAAAAGCATTGGGAGCGTGGATGTAAGAGACATCGCTGGTAGCGTCAACGTGCCAACGCTGGTGATGCATCGCAAGGGTGATCTGGCCGTTCCGGTCCGTTTCGGCCAGGAACTGGCTGCGCAATTGCCGAATGCCCGATTAGAACTCCTTGAGGGAAGCAACCATTGGATGGCCGCTGAGAAACCGGAGGATATAAGCGACATAACAACGCTTATTCACGACTTCATTTCGCTACCACAATAATCAGATCGGAAACTCCCGCTGACCAGGTTGCCAGTGGGTGAGGTTGATCTGTGCGCTGCCGATGCCGAGTGAACGCACCCATTTGGCGGCCGCATCCAGCGTCACCCAGGTTTTTATCTTGCCCTTTTGGGTTTGCGCCGTCACTGAACCATTGGGCGTGTTGGCTTCGATGTGGAAGCGTGCGCCATGGCCGATGATATTGATTTTCTTTATGGCGCCAGCCGTTACCATGGCCTTCATCATTTTTTCATCCATGTTGCTTCTCCGGAAACAGTTCACTCTGTTCAGGGACAATGATGCCCTCTACATCGCAGTGCCTGCGAATCAGCATCTCGATCATATTCGCCACACTCCTGTGTTCCATGTCTGCAGCCTCGCGCACGGCTTCTTTCACGCCGGGATCGATTCTGAGATTGAGGGTGGCTATCTTGGTTCTCGGCATTTGCTTGTTGTATAGCTAACGTGATGTGAATGTAACGTACTTTGCGTTCAAGTACTACCAATTAGTCTTTATTCAGTCCGCTTTTCCGCCGTATTGCTGCAGAAATTACCAGGCGAAGCAGGTATCTTTGCGGCCAAATTGCCGACACACCCCCGGCAATTAAACGACTTGCGAATAGCGCATGCCGGGTGACTCAGGAGAAGCCCTGATATGAGATTGAAAGACGTCCTGGACCTTTTGGTCCTGTCAGCGCTCTGGGGCGCCTCATTTTTGTTCATGCGGGTTGCAGCGCCCGAATTTGGGCCGCTGGTCATCGGTTTTTTGCGAGCCCTGATCGCTACGCTGCTCTTGTTGCCTTTTTTGTTGCTACGCAGCGGGATAGCAGAGTTGCGGTCCAACTGGAAGAAACTGGTACTGGTCGGAGTTTTAAACTCCGCTATTCCTTTTTGCCTGCTGGCGCTTGCAACCATCTCTCTCAGCGGCGGCTTTGCAGCAATTCTCAACTCGACGGCGCCATTATGGGCGGCCATGATCGCCTGGATTTGGTTGGGCGACCGGCTCGATCGTAGCCGCATTACCGGCCTGATCATCGGCTTCACGGGTGTCGTGGTCCTGGTGTGGAACAAGGCGGGCATTGCTGCGCCAGGCGTTGCTATGGCGATTCTGGCAGCGGTGTCTGCGGCTCTGTTTTACGGGATCGGCGCCAATTTCACGCAGAAATACTTGCACGGGATAAGCGCTCTCGCGCTTGCAACGGGCAGCATGGTTGCAGCGACCATTGTCTTGTTACCCGCTGGCATATTGCTGTGGCCAGCCAAGATGATCTCTGTCCAGGCATGGCTCGCGATAATCATGATGGGCGTCGCCAGTACCGGCATTGCGTACGTGCTCTACTTTCGCCTGATCGCCAATGTTGGCCCGGCTAAAGCAATTACGACAACTTATCTCGTGCCTGGCTTTGCGGTTGTTTGGGGCGCGATGTTTATCAACGAGAGCCTGTCCGCCAACATGGTATTAGGCGGTGCAATTATCCTGATCGGTACAGCACTCGCCACTGGCGTGTTGTCGTTCTCGCGCAAATAGTCGGTCAGCCCGGAGCTAGTGGTCCAGCAAGGTAGGTTTGATGGGTTCAACGAGTTGTGAAGCGGTTGCACCCGAGGGCATAAACAACCGCCAGGCGCGTCTCGAAGGTGTAGGGTTCTCACCGTTGCCAAATTATGCAGCACAGATGCAATATCGGCACGGCGCGCCCTTGCCAAGAGGCGCAACACCGCGGACGACTGCTTCACGACTCGCCCATGCCAGTAGATGCCACATGACAAATGATCACTTCAGTGTTCTTCCAAAGTCAGGAGCCACCCGGATGGTCCAATACGGCGTTGCAGCCCTTGTAAAGGACACGCCGAGCCAAGTCGTGTTCTGTGCTATACCGACTGGTAAACATGAAAATAGTATCTCTTCGGACTGCGCCTTGTTGTGGATCATCCGGGTGGCTCTGAACCCGCGAATATCACCTTGACGAAGTACTAATGACGAAATGCAGGCGGCTTTTCAGAATCAGTCTGCAGGTAACGATCGCGTAACATTGTCTGCCGGCTTTGCATCGAAATAGCGATGCCCTGGATGTAAACCTGCTCCGGGTAGTTGGTGAGTTCGAGAGGATCGTCGGCCCAGATCACCAGGTCTGCTTCCTTACCGGCCTCGATGCTGCCAACCAGTGCGTCGACGCCATACATTTGCGCCGGCGCCAGCGTGATGGTTTGCAGTGCCGCATCCCATTCCAGGCCATTGGCAACTGCGATGCCGGCCGATTGCGTCAGGTTCCTGGCGTTGTGCGTCCGGGCACCAGCGCCAAAGGCCACGGTTACGCCAGCGTTAACCAGTATGGTCGCTGAATCCAGTCGCGCGTTGATGTGGTCGAAGTCGCCCGGCAAATTGTTAAGCCCGTTGAGGATTACCGCAACATCCGCCGCGGCCAATTCGTCTGCAACCATCCACGCTTCAGCGCCTCCTGCAATGATTGCGCGAATGTTGAATTCCGCTGCTATCCCCAAAATGACAGAGATATCGCTGGCTCGATTAACGTTGAATAACATTGGTATGCGCCGATTGAGGACGCTTTGCAATGTGTCGAGATCTGCAGCGCTGACAGAGTACTCGCGCCAGTCACCACGTTCGTACGCGGAACGATTTTGCCGATAATCGTTGGCATCACTCAACGCAGCACGCAAAACCATGACCGCAGCTGCCCGTGAGCCGCCAGCCACACTGCTGCCGGCTTCACCAAGGCTGGCAACCACGACGGCACCACGTTTGATGAAATATTCAGGAGCATCGCCAAGATGAACGATCGAACCGAGACCGGACAAAACCCGGCTTGAATTGCCTTCTTCGTCAACGGAAGCGGCGAGAGGTGTAATTGCCGCGCGGGTAATTCCATCGATGCGATTGACCGGAATAAGCGTCGAGCGGGGATTGTATGCATCTGCAACATCAAACGCTGCGGCGAACTGGTCGCCTCGTTGCACGGCATCGTTGGTTCCCGCAACCGCGCTGACTTCAGTTAATCCAAGTTGACCGATGGGAGTGAAAAGCCCCGGCGTAATAATCTTGCCGCTGGCATCGATGCGCTCGGCATCGGCGGGGATCGGGATGCCAGTGCCAACCGCCGTAATTCTTCCGCCCTGAATGATGATAGTGGCGTTTTCGAGCGTGCCATCAGGACCGACGGTATGTACGCGGGCACCTGTGATCGCTGTGGTTTGGGCGTTTGCAATTCCAAGCTGCAAAACGAGGCTTGCGGCCAGAATGCCTAGGAGTGACTTCATTGCGCACCTCCGTGTTGTGCCGAAGTGCCAAGACTGAAATCGGTCACCGGATTGATCGCCGCATTGCCGCGCTCATAGACAAGTGCGCCGTCTATATAGACCTGCTGCACTTTCGTATAGACGCTGAACGGACTGCCGTCCCAGACGGTAACGTCGGCCATCTTGCCAGCTTCAAGGGTGCCAACAACATCGCTGATCCCCAGCGCTTTAGCAGCATTGCTGGTAATCCAGCGTATCGCACGCTCTGCAGGAATGTCGATACCGACCCGTGCAGCTGCGCCCATGACTTTGGCACTTTCCTGATGCAGTCGCTGGATACCAAGCGCGTCATCGGAGTGAATTACTGTACAGACGTCGGCACGATCCAGGATGGCAGCATTTTCACGGATGCCATCGAATGCTTCCATTTTAAAGCCCCACCAATCTGCCCAGACCGCGGCGCAAGTATCATTTTCTCGCAAAAGGTCGGCAATTTTGTAGGCTTCCACGCCGTGATGGAATGCACTGATTTTGTAGTCGAATTCTTTGGCAATCTCAAACATCACTGCCATCTCGTCAGCCCGGTAGCAATGATTGTGGATGAGAATTTCACCATCGAGTACGCCGACCAGCGTTTCGAGCTGCAGGTCGCGCACAGGCGCATCACCCTGGCCTTTCCCGGCGGCCGCCATTTTGTCGCGATAGTCCGCCGCAGCGATCCAGGCCGCACGATAGCCGGCAACGTTACCCATCCGGGTTGATGGCGTCACGCCACGACTGCCATATACCCGTTTCGGGTTTTCGCCACAGGCCATCTTCAAACCATAAGGGGCGCCTGGAAATTTCATTTGCATTACTGATTGTCCAGGCACGTTTTTTAAAGTGACACCGCGACCGCCAAAGAGGTTTGCTGAACCTGGCAGTATCTGCAGCGATGTCACTCCACCTGCGAGTGCGGTGACAAATCCAGGGTCCTGTGGCCAGACGCTGTGTTCGGCCCAAACTTCAGCCGTGTTAGGGGCGGTTGCCTCATTACCATCTGCGTGAGCGGTAACTCGCGGCGACGGATATACGCCGAGATGAGAATGAACGTCAATGATGCCAGGCGTCACCCACAGGTCACTCGCATCGACCACGGTCATATCACCTTCTGCAAGGTTTTGACCTACGGCAACAATCTTGCCGTCCTGCATCGCAATATCTGCATTCTCCAGCCGTTCTCCGCTGCCGGTCAGAATGGTAGCACCACGTAACAAAGTGGGTTCTGATGCCAAGGGTTGGTAGCTACTGGTGTAGGCCGCTGGAGGCTCGTCATTACCGCCAGGTTCGCAAGCGGTCAGCATTAACATTGCCGATAACGATAATGCCACAGGGCTTAAAAACTTCATGGTTGCTCCGCGCAGGTAAGTTGTTCTTATTGTCGTTTTGCTGGCAGGCGAGAATAACAAAAACGACTGGTAATGATAGCGCCTGCATTGATTTGGCCAATCACCCCGCAGCATAAGATTCTACCGTTGTGACACATCTTCGTATTAGTATTGACTCACTGACAATAAGACTCGGGGGATTTATGGCTGAATACGATAGTAGCCCTGCCGCAGGCAATGGCCTCCTTGACCGGCGCTTCTTTCTCAAGGCGGGTTTCGCGGGTAGTGCGGCTTTGCTGAGCGCACAGGCCTGCTCCGCGGATCGTCCGGTATGGATGCGCACACCGGGCGCGCCGATGAGCGAAAGTGGCGCGCCCTCAGAGTATGAAGCGGACGTAGTGCGTACCGCAATCGGCTCGCAATCAGGTACCACCGGGTCTGGGGCCTCCCGTACACCGCTTGAGTTACTGGATGGCATTATCACGCCGAGCCGGCTGCATTTTGAACGGCACCACAGCGGTATACCGGCAATCGATCCCGATGCACATCGACTGGTCATCCACGGTCTCGTTGATCGACCGCTCTCGTTCAGTATCGATGCTTTGTCGCGTTATCAAACCGTGTCAAGAATTCAGTTTCTTGAGTGTTCCGGCAATAGCGGCGGATTACTCGCAGACAAACCCGTGCAAAAACGTTGCAGCGAGATCCATGGCCTGGTGTCGGCGAGCGAATGGGGCGGTATTCCGCTATCTGTTTTGCTGCAGGAGACCGGCATCAAACCAAAAGGTAAATGGATTGTTGCTGCGGGCGCCGACGCCGCAATGATGAGTCGCAGTGTTCCGCTGGAAAAAGTGCTGGATGATGCAATTGTTGCGCTCTACCAGAATGGTGAGCGGTTGCGGCCATCGAATGGTTATCCAATGCGACTGTTCCTGCCGGGCTGGGAAGGCAACATGAGCGTCAAATGGCTACGCAGCATAAAAGTTGTGGATCAGCCGGCGATGACCCGAGACGAAACGTCGAAGTATTCGGATTTGCAGGACGACGGCGTGGCCAGGTTATTTACTTTTCCGATGGGGGTTAAGTCGGTCATAACCAGTCCCTCACCTGGTCTGCAGATGGGGGCGCCAGGCATTTATCAGATTTCCGGTATCGCCTGGACCGGTGCAGGAAAAATCAGGCGGGTTGAGGTTTCAGCCGATGGCGGCAAAAGTTGGGCCGATGCCGCTCTTGATGAGCATGTCCTGTCGAAATGTCTGACGCGCTTTCGTTCTGCATGGCGCTGGGATGGAGGCCCGGCCGTTATCCTCAGTCGGGCGACAGATGAAGCTGGCAACATCCAGCCGACCCGGGATGTCGTGCTGGAAGGGCGCGCCAAGGGCGCTTTCTATCATTACAACGGCATTCAGGCGTGGCGGGTCGGTGCCAACGGGGAGGCAAGCAATGTTTACGCGTAACAGCATGTGTCTGGCAATGACCCTTGCCTGTTTGCTGGCGGCGGAATCTGGCATCGCTGCGGACAATCCGAAACTTGGTGAGGAAGTCGGCTCGAGTGAACTGATGCGTGTCGATTCCACGATCATGCCCAATGGTGATGGTTTGCCAGAGGGTTCCGGTACGGCAACAGCGGGAGCAGCGGTTTACCAGCAAAATTGCCTGGCTTGTCATGGCGCAGGCGGCAAAGATGGGCCGAATGACGGCCTGGTCGGTGGCCGCGGGTCACTGACAACAGATCGACCGCGAAAAACTGTTGGCAGCTATTGGCCCTATGCGACGACGTTGTTCGACTATGTGCACCGGGCGATGCCATTCCAGGCGCCGGGAAGCCTTTCCAATGATGATGTCTATGCGGTCACTGCCTACATTTTGTTTTTGAATGAAATTGTAGACGAGGACGAACGACTGGATGCTAAAACGCTGCCTGGGGTACGTATGCCCAATCGCGCTAATTTCGTCTGGGCCTACACGCCGGACTGATCGCGGTACACTCTGTTGTCGCAGTCAAGCGCATACGGTGCGGTGCAGGATGTCGTTGTCGCGGTGAACGTCACAGACGTTGCTGGCAATGTGGTCGTAAAAGCCGATATCACGATGTACGTGTCACCTTCGAATCGATAGCGGAAATAAAGCGTGTTTTGTACACGTGCGTGAAGGGATTGAAATTGCTGAAATTGAGACACAGCTCAGAGTTCTGCAAGGCTCGTATTTGTTAACATTTTCGTTGTTATGAAGAAGTTTGTTGGCGGATACTGAATATGGCGACTGAAGTAATAGTGACAGAAAAGCAACTGCCGGCCGCGGTGATTCGGGCCATCGAGCAAGGGCGCAAGATCGAGGCGATCAAGATTCTCCGCGAGGAAACCGGTCTTGGACTCGCCAACGCCAAGGTCCTTGTGGACCGGGCTCACCGTACCCACGGACCGCAGAAGCCAGCCCCGGGTGCTATAAGCGAAGAGTCTGGCGGAGCGAAACTCGTGAAGTCTGTGTTCCTGGTACTGATCCTGATTGGCTTTTACACCTTCTATTTCAACGCCTGATTCCTGGCGCGTGGTCGGCCCGACCAGATCTCAATACAATGCACCGATTCGCTGATTGCGAATTCGTATTCCAAACGGGAAACTTTCCACTCAATATCGAAGTCAAACAAATGAGAGTATGATTTGACTGTCAGGGTTGGCCTGAACTGCGAGGAAAAAGCATGACCACCAATGATCAACCAATGGATCACGTGCCGCCTGAGTCGGCGCCGGATAATTCTGCGGGCGGCAGCGACATGGAAAAAAATGTGACGTCACGATCCACGTGGCTGCGCCTGTTTTTCATGATTGTAGTGGCGCTTCTCTACGGAATTTCACGGGTCGTTATTGCGGCCGTTATTGTAATCCAGTTCTTCTATGTATTGGTGACCGGCCAAAGCAACGAACAGCTGAAACAACTCGGTCACTCACTGGCGATTTACTCCTACCAGGTAATCAATTTCCTGACATTCAATACTGAACGGAAACCGTTTCCTTTTGATGCCTCCTGGCCGACTTCAATAACGGACGACTAGTGGTCCGACAAGGTGGCTCTGAACCCGTCAAGCCACCCTTGTTTGACCACTAGCATCGGGACGCCATTCGCCATCTCTTGGCTCCCATTGTGAACGATACAGTTTTCGTAAATAATTGGGCGCTTGGCCTGGCGGCCGTTGTCGGTGGTCTTGCCGCGATAACCGTATTCGTCGCTATCATTCGAAGATCTGCACGCGGCCAGCTGAAGCGTGTTTGTGCCGAACTTAAAAAGATGCAGAAGATTCATCGACAGACAGCGGGCGTCACAGAGAAATCTCATCGCCGAGTTGGGAAGCTTGGCAAGAAGGCGGATAAGGTAAAGCCGAGGCTGTTGCAGGAAGCAAAAGACGCGTTACAGGATGCACGGGCGCTCGAGAAAATTGCCAACGACAAGGTACTCATCGCCGCGAACCACGTGCATCGCGTAATTCACGAAGAATTTCCGCCATCCCGACAACAGGCCCTGCGTGATCGTTACTTGCCAACCGGCCAGCAGGATAAGAGACCGTTTTCATTCTGATTTATGCCATTTACCCACTGCTGTCCCACTTACTGTGGTTGCAGGACAGCAAGACCAACGCATAGACAGAGATCCAGTCGCCTTCGCTTATCGGGACTTGAAAGCAGGACCGGTTGTCGGCGACGTTTTCCACCGCGGTCGAGCATTGTCAATCGCGGCATTTTGCCGCGATTTTCAAGCTCACTCCCCATTGATGGAGTAAGTGGGACAGCAATGCCATTTACCCTTACTAATAGCCGGACTCATAAAATGTTCTGGCTAGGTATTTCTACCTCTTCACCTCAGTGACGAACGCGGTTCAGAATCACAGGGACAGTCCGTCGTCAAATTCATACCGCACACCTAGTCCAGACGAACTACCTTCAGGTGATTCAAATGATCGAAACGATAATTCTGGTTTGCACCATCCTGGGAGCGCTTTCTGCTGTTGCCATCGGGATTGTTTTAGTGGGTATAGCGCTCGGTAAGATTTGCGTATAGATGGCTGGCGCAGCAAATTCAGTTCGCACGTACTGAAGCAATGATCTGCGTTAACCTGTGCTGACTTCGCAGTCTGTGCCACAATGCGTGCTGCCAAATTTCGGGAGCAGTCAATGACCGCCGAGGCACTGTTTTCTTATGCCAGCACACTGGTGTTACCAGGCTGGCTGTTGCTGATATTTCTGCCACACTGGCGTTATAGCGCCACGCTGATATCCGGGCTCATCATTCCCGTGCTGCTGGCCTTTCTGTATGGCTGGTTGATATTTAGCAACATGGGCAGCAGCGAGGGCGGCTTTGACAGTCTGGCGGAAGTGCGAACTCTTTTCTCGAATGACTTCCTGTTGCTGGCGGGCTGGGTTCACTACCTGGCGTTTGATCTGTTCATCGGCAGCTGGGAAGTGCGTGATTCGCAACGGCTTGGCATTCATCACCTCGCAGTCATTCCGTGTTTGCTACTGACATTCATGCTCGGCCCTGTTGGGTTGCTGGTTTATCTTGCGATTCGTGTCGGTTGGAAAAAAGCGGTTGTTCTCGACCATGCTTAGAGAACAAATGGCAGCCCTGTATCGTCGCAACCGGCTGTTAACCGTTGTTGGCTGGATACATCTCGGTCTTTTCGCTGTCGCGCTGCTACTGTCTTTGCTCGATGACCGCCAGGTATTGGGTATCAATACCTGGGTCAAGCCCATGAAATTCATGTTTTCGCTAACGGTCTACCTGTGGACGATTGCCTGGTTTAGTGAATACATCAATCGCCCGCGTTGGCGCATCAGGACGATCAGCGTAATCATCACCGCCGCTCTTATCATCGAGTCTGCTTGTCTCTTTGTGCAGGCAGGTCGCGCGACAACATCACACTTCAATATCGCAACTGATTTCGACGCAAGTATTTTTACAACGATGGGCATCATGATCGGCATCGACCTGTTCATGACCGTTCTTATATTTTTCATGTTTACAAAACCCCGTACCTCGATGGAGCCGGTATACCTGTGGAGCATTCGATTGGGAATATTGATATTCCTGGCAGGCGGCCTGATCGGCTATGTAATGATTCTCAACAATGCGCATACGATTGGGGCAGCAGACGGTGGTCCGGGGTTAGTGCTCCTCAACTGGAGCACCACCGCTGGCGATTTGCGGATCGCACACGGACTGGCGCTACACGCCATGCAGTTCGTCCCGTTGGTCGGATTTTATATTGGGTCTTCGATAAAAATCCCGAATTTGCCGCTTAGATATATTGCGTTGGGTACATTTGTAGCAGCGTACAGTCTGGCGATTTACACCACCTTTCATCAGGCAGTGGCCGGCCAGCCGCTATTCTGAGCGCCGAACTCCTGTTGAACAACGTGTTTTCTGCAGGCTGCTGGTAAAAACGGGAGACGCCCCGGCTTTGCCGGGGAGGCAGCCGCAGTTTGACAATTGCGGAAATCGCAAAGTAAGTTCAAAGCGTAGCGGCGAATATTTGTACCAGGGAGAAATTATGAGACGAACAGGGTGTTTGGAGGACATGCGTATGGAGCGAATGTGAATCGCCCGCTGGGGGCGTAGTAAATTCGCCCGCTGGGCGGGCTCCTACAGGTGCTAATAGAATTTGTAGGAGCCCGCCGTACGATAGGAGTGGTTACTCAATTCTTGTGAAAGTCGCTCGACCGGCACGGGCGAATTCACTACGCCCAGCGGTCCCGTTAAGCCGCTTTGAGCGGCTCACAAACTAAAGCCCCCGGCTTTGCCGGGGGATACTTAGTACCAACCATCCCAACCTGGTCCGCGGACCACTCGCCCGGGTTTGGCACCAGTGTGTTTGCCATAGCGAAGAACCTGCTTACCGTTGACCAAAACATGCACGACACCGGTTGAGTATTGGTGTGGATCTTTAAAAGTAGCGTGGTCAGAAATTTTCTCCGGGTCGAACACTACAACGTCGGCAAAATATCCCTCGCGAATTTCTCCGCGTTCCTGAATGCCGATGTTGTAGGCGGGCAGGGATGTCATGCGCCGAATCGCTTCACTCAGGCTGATAATTTTTTCTTCGCGGACATACTTGCCCAACAGGCGTGAAAAGTTGCCGTAGGTTCGCGGGTGGGGACCGGATTCCAGGAAGACCCCCTGTGATGCAATCGAGCGAGCATCGGAACCGAAGCTGACCCAGGGCCTGGCAATTTTGCGGGCTACGTTTCTTTCCGTCATCAGGAAAAATACCGCATCCACCCGGCTGTCGTCTTCAACAACCAGGTCAACAGCGGTTTCGGCCGGACCAGTGCCGCGTTCGTCCGCCACTTCCTGCAAGGTCTTGCCGACCAGCGAGCGCAATTTTTCGTTTTTGAATCCGACCAGTAAAATGTTGTCCGGACCGGCGGCCACGTAGAAATTTTCCCACTCATTGGTCGGCTGTTGCATCTCGGCAACCACTCTTGCTTTGATTTCAGGATCTTTCAGGTTCTCAACCCAGGCGTCGTGACCCCCTTCCTGAACCCATAGCGGCATTGTTGCATCCAGTCCCGTTGAGCCTGCAGTGTAGGTGTACATGTCCGCGGTAATTTCCAGGCCAGCCTGCCGGGCGGCCTCGACCAGGTCGAAAACGTTCGTCATCTTGTGCCAGTTCTCTTTGCCGGATGCTTTCAGGTGATAAATTTCCGCCGGGGCGCCGGTGATGCTGGCTATCTTGATGAGTTCCTGTACACCTTCCTCCAGGCGGTTTCCTTCGGATCGAATGTGGGATATGTAAGCACCACCATATTCTGCCGCAACACTGACCAGGGCGATCAGTTCCTCTGTACTGGCGAAATTGCCCGGCGCATAAATGAGCGATGAACCGACGCCCAGCGCGCCTTCCTCCATCGCTTGCCGGACCAGGTCCTGCATTCGCGCCAGCTCTTCGTCCGTTGCCGGGCGGTTATCGTAGCCTACCTCGTGGACACGCAGCGTGGTGGCACCTACGTACGATGCGACGTTTGGAGAAATGCCTTTGGCCTCAAGAAATTCGAGGTACTCACCCAGAGTGGTCCATTCGATGGCGTAATGGATACTGCCTTGTCGCTCCAGCGCATCCTGTTTCATGGCGTCGCTGTAGGGACCCATTGAGCTGCCTTCGCCCATCACCTCCAGCGTCACGCCCTGCACGATGTCACTCATCCCACGGCCATCTTCGATCAGTGATTCTGTCGCCCAGGACAGCATGTTGATAAAACCTGGTGCTACTGCCAACCCTGCGGCATCGATTTCCTGGCCACCAGAGAACGCCGAGAGATCACCAATTATCGTAATACGGTCGTCGGTGATACCCAGATCGGTAATCAGCGGCTCACCGCCAAGACCGTCATAGACAGTGCCGCCACGAATGATGACGTCGTAATCCGCATCACCTGGGTTTGGTACACAGGCAGCGAGCATCAGGCTGGCTGCGAGCATCAGGAAAACCTTTGCTGATCTCATTATGAATATTCCTAAAAGTGCGCGATGAATTGCTGCTCGTCGATTTTATTGAGCCTTACTCAGCAGCGGCTTCCACTTCTCTCCAGACGCGCAGCAGATTGCCGCCAAGAATTTTGCTTACCTCTTCCCTGCTGTAGCCTCTTTTTAGCAACCCCTCGATAAGAACCGGGTAGCTTGATACATCCTTGAGTCCCAATGGCAGACTGTCACCGACGCCATCGTAGTCGGAACCGATGCCGACGTGATCGACGCTGGTGAGTTGCACTACGTAGTCAAAGTGGTCAAGAGTCTCCTCGAGTGTTGCGTAAGGATATGCGCCATGTTCAAGTGCATATTCCTCCCCGAAAGATTTCTGCACATCCGGTGTCCGCTCAAGATCGTTCTCCTCGAGATAGGCCGCAAGAGCTTCCCGTGCAGCGATGCTATAGTCGTGCGCTTTGCTGGTGAGGAATGCTGAGCCGTAGTTGATCATCACAACTCCGCCGCTCTCTGCCAGGCGCACGATCATGTCGTCGTCAATATTGCGTTCCCAACCTGGCGTGAAATGTCGGGCCGACGAATGCGACGCAATGGCAGGCGCTGTGGCAACTTCCATGACATCCCAGAATGCCTCATCGGAGACATGGCTGATGTCGACCATGATTCCCAGGCGATTCATTTCTTTCACCACTTCAACGCCAAAGTCACTCAGGCCACCCCATTGCTTGTTGTCGTCGTAGGACGAATCAGAAATGTGGTTGGACAAGCCATGCGCCAGCGTGATGTAGCGAATGCCGCGATCGAAAAAGTACTGCAGGTTGGCAAGATCGCCCTCGATCGGTGAGCCGTTTTCCATGCCCAGCGGCAGGGAAATCAATCCTTGCGCAAATTGTGATTCGACCTCATCAGGGGATACTGCAATGGCAAATTTGTCGGGTGATTCACTGACAATCCTGTTTACGAGGTCGATCAATTCGTCGGCCACTTCCTTTGACTTTCCTTCTTCCTCCAGTTCCGCCGGCGTGTAAATAGACATGAAAGGCGCGTTAAGACCGCCCGCAACGGCACGCGGATAATCAAAGTCACCGCCATCAGTTGCCGCGGAGACGTCTGCCCACTCGGCATGCAAGCGATAGGGCACATCGATGTGGGTATCAATAATGATGGACTGCTGTGCAATTGCATTGGCCTGTGTTGCAAGATCAAGCACTTCCGGCGCCGCGACCTCTTCCACTGCGCTCGGCGGCTGTTCGGCAGGGCCACACGCGGTGATCAGAATTGCCGTTGCTAGTGCGGCTAATGCTCGGATGCTCATAGTTTTTCCCCAGTGATTGTTGTTGGCCGCGATTCGCGGACGGCAGATTATAGGCAATAAATCAGCGCACGGCAGCAGCTTTGCCACGTTTTTCATGCAGGGTGGAACACAGCTGAAGTGTCTGTGTTTCTTCTTCAGGACAAAGGCCTGATCCATTCACTATTTAACATAAGACGAAAACGGAGTGCTGAATATTGCCCAGGATCAATGCCTTGGGCAACGATCGGTCGTTGTTTGCATGTTGCGCCAAATGATATCATAATGATATCTATCTGATGCAATGGAGAAATGCCATGATTCGTGAAAAAGAAAGAAAAGTTCCTTCCGGGTACCTGATGCTGATTGTGTTGTTGGCCGCACAGCTGGCATCTTTTTACGGCGTTTTCCTGGCGGTCCGTGCTGTTTCCATACCCGGAATCCTGACAACTGCCCTGATCACAACAATTGTTCTCATACTCTGGGCCGGATTTTTCATGGTGCATCCGAACCAGGCGCGGGTACTGCAGCTTTTCGGCTCCTATGCCGGAACGGCGCGGGAACCAGGTCTGCGTTGGGCCAACCCGTTCTACACCAAGAGAACAGTGTCAACGCGGGTCAGGAATTTCGAGAGTGGTCAGCTGAAAGTCAATGACTCGCGCGGCAGCCCGATCGAGATTGCGGCCGTTGTTGTCTGGAAGGTCGTTGACACGGCAGAGGCGATCTTCGAGGTGGACGATTTCGAGGAGTTCGTCACCATTCAGAGTGAGTCAGCGTTACGCAACCTGAGCACCACCTATCCTTACGAGCTACACGAAGGCGAGGGCGTCGCATTACGCAGCCACCCGAGTGAGATCGCGCTTGCCTTGCGCAAAGAAATACAGGATCGGCTGGATAAGGCGGGTGTTAACGTGCTCGAGGCACGCATCAGCCACCTCGCATACGCACCAGAGATCGCAAATGCGATGCTCAGACGGCAACAGGCCTCGGCAATCATCGCGGCAAGAACGCAGATCGTTGCGGGCGCCGTTGGCATGGTGCGCATGGCTCTGGAACAGCTCGAGGCAGAAAATGTGGTCGATCTCGATGAGGAAAGAAAGGCAGCAATGGTCGGCAACCTGCTGACTGTTCTGTGTAGCGAGGAGGCGGCGCAGCCGGTCCTTAATACCGGATCCCTGTACTCCTGACCCAGGTTCATATTGGTCTGACATTGTTCACTGAAAAAATGAGCAAGTAATGAGTTCACGTAAGGCTTTCGCGCTTCGCATAGACGAAAAAACACTGACGGCGATGCACCGTTGGGCAGAAGACGATCTGCGCAGTCTCAATGCGCAGATCGAGTTTGTCTTGCGTGCTGCGCTGCGCAAAGCTGGCCGGCTAAAGAAAGATCGCTCGACAGGCAGCGATGATGATTGATCAGCCAGGCAGAGGCTGCTATTAATCGAGTATGAATCTTTTATCCCTGATTCTGATTGCACTGGCGATTATCGTCGTCGTCTGCGTTTTCTACGTCGCCTGGGAATTGACTTCCGACGAGCTGCACTCGACTAAAAAGAAAGAACCGGGCGAATCGAAAGAGTCAAAAGATTCACCCGGTTCCTAGTCGGAGCATTATGGAAGTTCCATTCAGCCCCTGATTACCAGCGTTGATTCATTCAACCCCGGCTTTCACGTTCGATCTCTGCCTCTGCCCCTGGAAGACGATACTTTTCGGCTGTGCCTGCTTGCGACGTCGCCTCGATTCGACGCCTGCGTAGCCTGCCGTTGTGCCGGGGCACGTTTTTGCGGCGCCGCAGCTGCAACTCGTTGGGGTCGCGGGGTCACAGGTTGTGTCGCCGGTCGGCTGGGTGCGCGGTATGCCGTTGCTCTGGCACTTTGCTGGCGGGGGCCAGTGTTGGAGCGCACATTTTGACGTGCGACGGTGGTTGGCCTGTTTCGTTGGGTGGTTGCCGAACGGGATGTGCGTACCGTTGTCGATTGACGGTTACTCACCGTAAGTCGCGAAGTCGATGATGGCTGCCGGCGAGCACTACTTGTAGCGGCTCGGGACTGATTGTTTGCACGTTGTGCGGTAACAACGTTGCTGCGCTCACGAAATCGTATCCCGGGCTGCTCAGCGCGTGTCCGTCTGCTGCCATTATTGGCCCGCGCTGGATGCCTGGCGTTCGCATTGGTCAGGCTCATCTGTTGGCGGCTGCCCGTATCCGGGCTCGTGCCCGCAGTTCCGCCGTTGCGGTTTCTGCGCTGCGCGATGCTGCTTGCATTGCTCCGGGTGCGGCGACTACCAGCCGTTGTTGCAACACGCGTCTGTCGATCGGTGCTGATAACTACAGAGCTGCGATTTCGCTCGCGTAGTCCCAACTCCATGCCGCCGGTATTGCGCGCGCTGCTGTGGCTGCGATCTTGCATCATGCCGCCCGGCGGATAATGGCGGTTACGTACACGAGCGCTATGCGGCCGGGAACCACTGCGCTGTCGCGGCCGCCAGTAGTCGCCATCGCGATGATTGTATTGCGTGGTCCGGTAGCTGTTGTTCACATACCAGGTGTTATAGACATTGACGCTCGAGCGACGATAGTAGTGCCCATAGTAATGATGCCCATAGTACGGGTGGCCGTAATAACTCGGGTGATACACATGCAGGTAGTGATTTGACCAGCCGATGGTAAACGCGGTGGTCACGCCCCAGAAGTAACCGGATGCAAAGTGGTGCCCAACCGGATACGGGTAATAGTAGACCGGGTACGCTCGCGGGTAATAGTGATAAACCGGTTGCGGCTGATAGACAACAACCTCCGCCGGCTCGTAATACGGAACGTAAATTATTTCTTCGTCGACGGGTTCGATTTCAATGGCACCGTCTTCCAGGCTAACGGTTTGGTATTCGTCTGACTTCAGGTTGCCAGCGGCATAGGCGCGATCACGAAACAATTCTACCGCTGCAATGATTGCTGCCTGCTGATTGATCACCGCTTCACCGAGGCGCCAGGTCCAGTCGATGTCATCGTCCATCATTTGCACAACTTCAGGATAATTGATGAGCGCGCTAACAGATTCGTCCCATGCTTCATCCGGTTTGAGTGTGCTGTCAGACTCCAGTTGCTTCAGAAATCGCGCGGCCTGGACGATTTCCAGTGGATAGGTCGATGCCGGCAATACGATCGCGAGCAAATCGTCCGGATATAACGCAATGGGTCCAACCAGCTCTTCCAGTTCGGTGGCAGACAAGGGCGCTGAAACCGCCAGCGATTCATCTTGCGAATAGCTTACGTCACCGACAGCGGTGATGGCTTTGCCATTTTCGTCAACCGGTACCTGGGCCACTGCTGTAGTGGACGCAAGCACTAGCGTCATCACGAGCAGAGATAGAGCGTTGTTCGCATGCACTTTGGTCGATTGCATATTCATCCTGAACCTCCTGGCATTACGCGCCTTGAAAGGCGGGTAATTGATCATCTTGGCAACAAGGATAGCGTGGTGTAGCTGAATGCAGCCTTAATCTACTGATAGCGGATAATGCTATTAAAAACAATCAATTAACAAGGTCTTCCTCGTAACCGGAACCTTTTATCGCTGCCAGTCGTGTCGTTAATAACGGAGATTGCCGTGCTCGACGCGCTATAAGGAAAGAGATGAGAAACGAGATGGATGCTCGGGGAGCCGCAGGCCGACATACGCCGCGCAAGATATCGATCAGAGGTGCTGTCCAACTTTCGGCGGACGCGATGGCCAAAAATTCGGCTGATACAGACGCAGCGGGCTACGACCCCTATGACCATGTGCCGCCGACACCGGGCACCGCGACTGTTGCGAACCGGATCGTCAAAATACGCGCTTCGGCTACGGTTACCCGGTTGGACCATTAGCGGTGGCCATGCGTCGAACTTCGTTTCCGAGCCACTGAATACTCTCTTCAATTTCCTCTGACCAGGGGTGTCCGAAGCTCAGCCGAATGAAATTCTCATAGCGGCGGCAAGGCGCAAAAATCAGACCGGGAGCAATGCTGATGCCAGCCTCGATGGCGGTGTTGAAAAGCTCCTCGGAATTCACATTTTTTGCCAGTTCCAACCACAGCACCGAACCGCCAACGGGCTTCGAGGTCCTCGTTTCCGGTGGGAAGTATTGCGCGACGCAAGCGCTCATGCGTTCCGCATTTTGTTGCAATACGGGCCGCAGTTTTTTCAGGTAGCGATCGTAATCTCCGCTGGCAAGGAATTCTGCCAGTGTCAGTTGTTGCAATAATCCCGAGGTGCAGGAAAAGGATCTTTTGAGGCGTCTGATTCGGTCTTTGTATTGGCCGGCCAGTAACCAGCCGATCCGATACCCGGGCGCGGCCGTTTTGGAGAAAGAACCAACCGTCAATACCTTACCGCTGTTCGAGTAAACGCCGGCAGGCTTTGGACGGTGGCCGTCGAAGAGTAGTTCTCCGTAGACGTCATCCTCAATCAAAGCGATTCCTTTCTCATCGATAATGTTGACCAGTTCGCGCCGCATTTCCTCAGGCATGCTGACACCGAGCGGATTGCAAAGAGTCGTGGAGAACATGCATGCCTTGACCGGATAGGCAGCCAGCGTTTTACGCAAAGCGGAGAGTGTTATGCCTTCCTCCGGACAGGTCTCTACTTCAATGGCGAGCATGCCAAGGCTGTCGATCAGCTCCAGCAGGCCATGATAGGTCGGCGACTCCACTGCGATGACATCACCTTTTTCTGCAACGGCCAGTAACGCCAGCAGCAGCGCTTCCTGGGCGCCGTTAGTAATGCATACGTCTCCCGGTTCGACTGTTGTGCCGATGGTGTCCAGGTATCGATAGGCGATCTGGCGCCGTAACCCCGGCTCTCCGAGTGTTGGTGCATAAGTGATACTGCGCTCCGCAGCCCTTGCCATCACCCGTTTCATTGCCCGGTGCAGCGCTTTCGCGGCAGGTTTGGCCATACATGGATTGGCAATACCAAAAGGCACGACATCAGGTTGCTGTAAACCGTCGTAGACGCGGTCCATCAGGCTTCGACAGGCCACCGGGATGGGTTGTGCAGAAGGAGAAAATTTCGGCGCGGGTTTCACCATTGCGTTGCCGGACTGACCGCGGACATAGAACCCCGATTGCGGTCGCGATTCGACCCGTCGCTGGCGCTCCAGCTCAATGTAGGCCTGGCGCACGGTTGGGACACTGACGCCAATGCGTTTGCTCATGCGACGCAGGGAGGGCAGGCGATCGCCGGGTCGAAGCGTGCCAAGGTCAATATTTTCGCCAATTAAATCGATCACCTGCCGGTACAGGTAGGCACTGGCTTGCTTATCGATGGACAACATGAACTGTTCACCTATCATTTATCGAAAACTGATTCTGTTATAGCGTCAAAGAAGGCGTAAAGTCAAGCGCAATGGCATTGAATTCACCCGGGAGGCCGTTATGAAGAACACCAGCCATTGCACGAACCCACCGTCAGGACCCCTCAACACGCCGGCCGTTCCTGGGTGTAGCGCGCATGAGAGAACGCAAGCCCACCGCATCTCGTGGAGAAAGTCCATTGCGTGGTTGACCTCACCGGCATTTCGGTTACACCGCTACAGAAACATGCACACCCGGATGTTGCGTGGCGCCCTGTGCACAATCGACTGTGGCGAGATGGGGCAGCGGACCGAAGATGACGGCCGAAGAACCCGAACATGAGCAACTGGATTCTCTATGTAGCGACAGTACTGGTCTGGGGCACGACCTGGATCGCCATTGAATTTCAGATTGGCGATGTTGCACCGGAGGTATCGGTGTTTTACAGATACCTCTTTGCCGCCGCATTGCTGTTCGCGTGGTCTTTTTTCCGAAAATTGCGGCTGCGATTTGATTTGCGCGCCCATAGCTGGTTCGTATTGCTCGGCTTGTTGTTGTTTTCAGTGAATTACATCGTGACCTACCACGCCCAGCTGTACATCACCTCCGCGCTTACCGCGATAGTATTTTCGACCATGCTGTGGATGAATATCATTAACGCGCGTTTGTTCTTTGGCACACGCATCGACAAGGGTACGATCACTGGCTCAATTCTGGGCATACTCGGCATCATTGTTCTGTTTCTGCCCGAACTTGAAAATTTTTCTCTTGCCGATGCAACACTTTACGGGACCGGGTTGGCGATCCTCGGCGCATTCATTGCCTCGCTAGGCAATATGGTGTCACAAGGCGCGCAGAAAGAGGGGCTGCCGATCGTTCAGTCGAATGCCTGGGGAATGTTTTATGGCGCTATCCTGACTGGCTCCATCGCATTTGGCCAAGGCAAGGAATTTTCGTTCGACTGGACAACGCAATACGCGGTTTCGCTCGTCTATCTGACAATTTTTGGTTCCATCATAGCTTTCGGCAGTTACCTGACACTTCTGGGGCGTATAGGAGCGCACAAAGCCGGTTACGCGATGGTGATGTTTCCGGTTGTGGCAATCGTCATATCGATAGTATTTGGGGAAATTACATTCAGTGGACAAATCGTCGTCGGTGTAAGTCTGGTACTGCTAGGCAATGTGCTGATATTGCGAACGCGTTCTACCGCGCATGGACGATCCGCAAGCGGGCCTGTCAGGAGGCGTTCCCTGCGCTATTTCTTTCGCAGGCAGCGACAATCCTGAAGAGCAGCTTGTTGCAGGAACGCGCTTCGAAAGATTTTGCATCACGCCTCAATTTCCCGAAGAATGCCCCGCTGCCGGGCATATTCGCGCACGGCATGCGCCGCCTCGGCCTTAGACCTGAAGTCGATTGCAGGCGACCGCCATATTGGATTATCCGGGTGGCTCCCCTCGGGCGAGTCGTGAAGCGGTCGTGCGCGGTGTTGCGCCCCTTGGCCAGGACGCGCCGAGCCAATATCGTACGGCGTGCTATACCAATGGAAACGGTGAGAATCGTGACCCGGCGAGACGCGCCTTGCGGTTGTTTATGCCCTCGGGTGCAACCGCTTCACAACTCGCTGAACCCATCAAACCACCCTGGTTGGACTACTAGTACCAATTGAGCGCCTGGCAAAATTGCTGGCTGATTTAAGGGTAACTGGCTGGCGGTCCAATAAAGTCTTCGATGCTTTCGCGACTCGTTTCATCCGTCGATACCGCACCATAAATGCCTTTGAGATCTGCGGCAGAGAGATAGTCCGGATGATGAATTTCGGTGATCGTTGCATAGTCATCGATGCGTTTGCCCTTGTTCACCGTGAAATAATAGACCTCGACAGCCATGTTCTGCGGCAAAGATACGCGCATCAACGCGGCAATTTCCGTGTAGGCCGCCGGGACTTCGATTTCACCAATAAACAGGTGTCTTTTTTCTATGGACCAGCCCGCGTCGCGAAATACTTCACCAATTGATTCGCCGGATACGATCAGGGCATGTTGGGCCGCAAGGGCAGAGGTGGTGGGGTCAGCAAATTCCACTACTGCATAGGTGCGGGCGGTTCTGACATTGCCCTCGGTGCTGTACAAACTGGAGACTCGCCGGGATTCATCATTGAACAGAACCGTGACGCCGTAGTTGCCAAAGGTCTGCCGAATCCGTTCGCTGTTTAGTGCGGGTCGGATTTCCTGACTCGCGCAGGCAGCAAGGTGAAATACCAGGATGAATATTGCGTGCAGACAATAGATTCGCCAGTAACGCAGCCAGCCAACGCTCCGCTTGCCCATAGCAGTATTCAGTTTTTCCATTCCTTGCATGTCTGCCATCTCGCTGCGATAACTACATATCGTCAATATTTATCGTTGCCGCCATAGTAGGTGTTTTCAGGCTTGGGAGTGTCCAGGATGCGTGCGATGCATCTCAGAAAGATTACCGCGATGGTGGACAACAGCTCACCGTTGCAACTGGTAGAGGTGCCAGCGCCGATCGCAGAAGACGGTGAGGTCCTGATTCGGGTCGCCGCCTGTGGTGTCTGTCACACAGAGCTTGACGAAATAGAGGGGAGGACCCCTCCAGGGACGTTGCCGATTATACCGGGGCATGAGGTCGTAGGTTACGTAGAACAAGTTGGCGCCAATGTGACCAGGCACAAGATCGGCGACCGGGTCGGTGTAGGTTGGATACATGCTGCGGACGGTAGCGAATATGAGAACCTCAGCAGTTCATTTGTAGCAACCGGGCGCGATGTTAACGGCGGTTATGCAGAATTCATGACAGTCGGTCAAAATTATGCGTTTCCTATTCCGAAGGTTTTTTCCGATGTCGAGGCCGCACCGCTATTGTGTGCGGGCGCAGTCGGCTATCGTGCCCTCAGAATTGCCGGCCTGAGTGACGGGGATGCGCTTGGACTGACAGGCTTCGGCGGCTCGGGTCACCTTGTTATGCAGCTGGTCAGGCAACTGTATCCGGCCAGTGAAATCCTTGTCTTTGCCAGAAGCCACCGGGAGCAGGATTTTGCACGGGAGCTCGGCGCGACCTGGGCCGGTGACATTGACGCCAGGCCGCCTCGAAAGCTGCGCGCCATTATTGATACAACGCCGGCCTGGCGGCCTGTTCTTGCGTCGCTGGGGAATCTCGAGCCGGGAGGCAGGTTAGTGATCAATGCGATTCGCAAAGAAAATGCTGATCGCGCTGTCATGGCAGAAATCGACTACGCGGAGCACCTGTGGATGGAAAAGGAATTAAAGACCGTTGCTAATGTCACCGGCGCGGACATCACCAGTTTCCTTGCGGTTGCTGCCCAAATCCCGCTCCGGCCAACGGTACGGACTTATCCACTGGAGCAGGCAAATGAAGCCCTGCGAAATCTTCGCAAAGGCCACATCCGCGGTGCGAACGTACTATTGATGAATATAAACCACTTAAAAAACAACTAGTAATATTGGTTATTCAATGTCAATACGCTAGCTTGACCGGATGATCTCCACCGTCAGGTGGCTTTTCCCAAGCAATGAATTGGTGATCAGGCACGATTGCTCGGCCTTGTGCACCAGTTTCTCACCCTTCGCTCCGTCTGCATTGGCGCTAATTGTCAGGCGCGCGTTAACCGTGAAAGCACTGAACCTGAGTGTGCCATCGACCTTATCCAGCGTGCCATCGACACTGCATTGAAGATCCGACCATGGGTAGGCGGACGCTCTCGCTATCGCCCTGAATGAAAGGATCAGACAGTCCGCGACCGCGGCAACCAGCAATGTTTCCGGCGACCAGCGATCACCCGGTCCGCCGAAGGCTGCCGGCGGTGCAGACAGGATGGAATCCAGACCGTCACTGGCGAGCGTTACGTTTGATTCTGCCTCTGCTTGCGCTGAGACGACATAGGAATGTGGTAATTGAGCCATGTAGGATTACTCCGCACAGCGATTGTCCAAAGCGCTGCGGCATGACGTTATAATTATTGGACAGCAGCCATGATAGGTTGCCGGCCCACAAGAGCAATCGGGACTTTCCACGATGTCGGATGAATTGTCATGTTATCGGTGCGGCGCAGGCCTCGCCGAACTTACACCGCCTTTGTCCCGCCAGGACGAGTGCCCGTCGTGCTTTGTTTACCTGCATGTTTGCCGGATGTGTGAGTTTTTCGCTGCACATGTCCCGAAGCAGTGCACGGAAGACGATGCCGAAGAGGTAAGCGAAAAGGAAAGACCGAATTTCTGCGACTGGTTTAAGCCGGTTAAGGTCGATTTCAATGCGCAACGGGCCAATGCGGCGAACAAAGCACAGGATGGACTGGCGGCTCTGTTCGGCGAGGGCGAGGCACCACAAGCGGAAAATGACGAGCTACAAAGTGATGCCGAGGACCTGTTCAGGTAGGCAGACGGAATGACGATCGATCGCCGCAAATTTCTGCAAATGTCCTCCGCCGCTGTTGTAGTGCCGCTGTTGCCTGCTTGTGACGGTGTCGAAGTGGTGCCAGCTGCCGGCGTACCTCGTAGTCGCTTCAATGCTGATTCAACCGCTGAGGAAGTGACGGCGGGACTTGACCTCAAAGGCAAGATCGCGGTCGTGACCGGCTGCAATTCCGGCATTGGTTACGAGACAATGCGCGTTCTTGCACTACGTGGCGCCTATGTCATTGGCACGGGTCGTACCATGGACAAAGCACAGGCGGCCTGCGCCAGCGTCAAGGGTGTCACCACGCCGGTGCAGCTCGAACTGGCTGATTTCGATTCGATTGTTGCCTGTGCAAAATCAATAGGCTCACTGAACGCGCCTATCGATATCCTGGTATGCAATGCCGGTATGCGCGGTGGGGAGAGAGAAATCGCGAATGGCGTGGAAAAAAACTTTGCGGTTAATCATCTCGGCCATTTTTTGCTGGTAAACAGACTTCTGGAGCGACTGTATCTTGCGCCGCAGGGTCGCGTCGTGGTGGTGGCCAGCCGCGCGGCCTATCGAGGTGCGCCCGACGATGGCATTCAGTTCGACGATCTGCGTGCGGTACGGGAATACAGCGATAGTCGCGCCTACGGCCATTCGAAACTCGCCAATGTTCTCTTCTCGCTCGAGCTCGCGAAACTTCTGAAAGGAACCCGAATAACGTCAAACTCACTCCATCCTGGCGTTATCAATACCAATATCGTCCGCAACCTGTCCTCCGTGCTGCGCTCAGGTTTTGCTCTGTTGACCAAAGTCAGTGGCAAGACAACAGAACAGGGTGCTGCCACGACCTGTTACGTCGCCACCAGCGAACTGCTTGGCAGCACCAGCGGTGAATATTTTGAAGATTGCAATGCCGTCACCGTACTGGGCGATAATCACATGCACGACGAGGATCAGGCAGCTCGATTGTGGCTGCTTTCCGAGGAGCTGACGCATGACTACAGAGTTAAGCTGAAACGTCCGGATCCAACGGCGTTTCGCAATGGCTATCGCGGCGAATTACCTGCCAATCCGGACCAGCAACAATGAGCGGAAAATGAATGGTTAATCACAAGGTCATCAGCATGGTCGTAGCACTGGCCGTAGGCGTGTTTCTGGCGCTGTTCTCCTATCAGCGTTTCGACGCGGAGGTGCCTGGCCAGGATCGAGTTAAGGAGGAGGTGGCAGTGCTGGCGTCGCGGCAAATATTGCAGAGCCTCGTGGCACCTGGTGAAAAACTCGAAATTGTCGATCCATTGGCGCCGAGTCGTGTAATCGGTAAATCCTACATCTATCCGGCCGATCATGGCTGGCAGTTGTCCGGGTATTATCGTCGCCGGGATCGTGGCACGAATGAGCGCTGGCATCCTTATCTGATGTCACTGGATGGTGAGCTCACATTGCTCACGCTGTCCGTCCAGGATACGGATCAACAGCTCAAGGCTTCTGCGGCTGACGATCCAAGGTTCTCGGTCGAACACTAGTAGCCCAACAAGGCAGGTCTGATGGACTACTAGGCGATCCAGGCAATCATACCGAGCAACGCGGCTGCGTAGGCTGCACCCAGGACCATGACACTGCGTTCGATATCCTGGCAATTTGTTTGCTTCGTCATTTCGTTCTCCCACTCGTTAACTTGAGGTTTGGATCTTGTTGGAATGCCGCCAGAATGAATTGACGGAACGCTGACGATTCCACGATGACGACCTGATGATTACCTGATGTTTTGTAACCATCGGTTTTCACTCACTTTTCGCTTATGCGCCAGAATCAGATTCGGCAGGCAATGGCCCTAAACGTTTTTCTCTTCTGCTGCATCAAATGAACAACAAACGACTGAAACGTTGATTCATGCAGTCAGTGAGTCTCGTGCACGGGGATAAACAAGCTGAAAATTGCCGACACATCAGCCCAGGACATCGTCCTGGCGCCAAAAAGCCGCAAACGCCGTTATCTCATCGGTGGTAGCACCCTGCTGGTGCTGCTCGTCATTGCCTGGATCCTGATTCCGCTGGTCAACCGCTGGGCCTCGGCCACGATTACGGTGCCGCTGGAGCGCCTGCGCATCGCCACCGTTACCCGTGGCGACCTGGTGCGGGATGTGTCGGTACAGGGGCGTGTCATAGCGGCGGTCAGCCCGACACTTTATGCCCCGGCCGCAGGTTCAATTACGCTGCAGGTTGAGGCCGGTGCCAGCGTCGGGGCAGGGCAGGTCCTCGCGGTCATCGACAGCCCGGAGCTCACCAGCCAGTTCAAACAAGCCCAGGCGGCGCAACAGCAGCAGGCAATGGAGCTTGAAAGACAAAGAATCGAGTCACGACAACTGGCACTGGACAAACGCAAGGCCGCCGATCTTGCTGAAGTGGCGTTGGTGGCTGCGAAACGCGAGAAACGGCGTGCAGACCAGGCGAACGCCGTTTCCGTCATATCCGTTATCGACTTTGAGAAGGCCCAGGACGACCTGCGCAATGCGGATCTGGTCTATGAACATGCGCTTGCAGATGCAAATCTGTTCGACGAACGGCTGGCGTTCGAACTACGCGTCAGCGAGCTCAAATTGGAGGGACAGAAGTTACTGGTCGACGACCTGCAGCGCCAGGTCGACGCATTGGCAATCAAATCGCCGGTGAACGGGATTGTCGGTGACTTGCTGGTCAGCCAAAAGGCCGCCGTGTCACGGGACATGCCGGTCATGGCGGTGGTTGATCTCTCACGCTTCGAGATTGTGGCGCAGGTACCCGAAAGCTATGCGGACGATCTCGGCATTGGTATGGCGGCAGAAATTATCGTTGGCAACGAACGGTTCCTGGGACAGCTCGTTGCAGTGTCTCCCGAGATCGTCAATAGCCAGGTAGGCAGCCGCATTCGTTTTGGCGAGCGAACACCGAAAAACATCCGGCAAAACCAGCGCCTGACAACCCGTATCCTCATTGAAGAGCGTCCCGATGTGCTTATGTTGCAGCGTGGTCAGTTTCTTGAAAGCGGCGGCGGCCGGATTGCCTATGTGCTCAATGGCGAGGGCCTGGCCATCCGCAAAAGTATAACGATTGGCGCCCGTAGTTTGAGCGCGATCGAAATCGCCGCAGGTCTTGCCGAAGGCGACCGGGTGATCATTTCAAGTGTCGATCGGTTTCGGGGTGCTGACTCCGTATTGATCATCGATTAATCATTGTATTGACGAAGGAGTTTCTGGCAATGCTAAGCATGCAAAACATATCCAAGGTTTATCGAACTGAAACAGTTGAGACACATGCACTGCGAGAGTTTTCGCTGGAAGTCGATGAGGGAGAATTTGTGTCCGTCACCGGACCATCGGGATCCGGCAAGACGACATTTCTCAATATCGCGGGTTTGCTGGAGGAATTTACGGACGGGGTTTTCAAGCTCGATGGCAAGGATGTGTCAGGACTGACTGACACCGAGCGCTCGCGAATGCGTAATCAGAAAATTGGTTTCATCTTTCAGAGTTTCAATTTGATTCCCGAGCTTGATATTTATGACAACGTCGACGTACCACTGCGCTATCGCGGCTTCGATTATGCAGAGAGAAAAAAACGCATCGATCACGTCATTGATATGGTAGGACTGGCATCGCGTAGCAAGAGCCTGCCATCGCAATTATCCGGCGGTCAGCAGCAGCGCGTAGCAATCGCCCGCGCATTGGCTGGCGAGCCACGATTTTTGTTGGCAGATGAACCAACCGGTAACCTGGATTCAGAAATGGCAGAGAGCGTCATGCAACTCCTGGAGCAGATAAACGGCGAGGGCACCACCATTATCATGGTCACGCATGAACCGAATCTGGCCCTGCGTGCACAACGAAATATTCTGGTACGCGATGGCCGTATTAGTAACGCGGGCCCAGCGGTGCAAATTGCGGCCAATGGCTGAGTAAAACGACGGAAATCAGGCGCAGCGCAGCATTTATTTTCAAACCAGGAACATACGAGGACGAATTCCATCGCCTAAATGGTCTGATAGATGCACCAGCAATTGCCAGCCAAAGTTATCCAGATGCAGAAACCTGGAAATCAGCGCAGGGCGACGTGTTTAACGCAATTTATTACTGGGAGACGCTGGCTGCGTTACAGGAATTGTCCAGGCACCCGACTCACCTCGAAGCGACAAAACAATACAGCTGCTGGTATGACGGTTGTCACATTGTAATTTTCGCGGTGATCAAGGTTCTGCGGCGACGATACGATCGCCCGCTGGGCGTAGTAATTTCGCCCGCTGGGCAGGCTCCTACAATTCTTTTTAGCACCTGTAGAGCCCGCCCCGCGGGCGAAATTACTACGCCAAGCGGGCGAATTCACTACGCGCCACGGTCCCGTTAAGCCGCTTTGAGCCGCTCACAAACTAAAGCCCCAAGCAAAGCCTGAGGATACTTACTCGGCAATCAAGCCCGCAAGTTCTGCCGGCGTTGTGCGCAGCGCTTCTGCAACCATGTTGAAAAAATCGACCTCGAGCACACTTATCTCTGTGTCGCTTTTTATCACTTCAGCAAGCAGGCGGACAATGCTGGCGCGATCCTTCGGACTCAATTTGCGGCGGACGCTGGCAAGATATTTTCTCAGTGGGGTCGACTCATAGAGCTCTGTACGTGCCGCCTTGCGGACATCCTGCGGGCTGACTTCCGCTCCGGTTTCCCGTTGCATGATTTGTTGAATAGACTCAACTTCGACGGCGTGGATATTTGCATCGGAGCTGGAGGCGCGCGCCAGCGTCATTAGCAAGGCCTCTGTATAAAGTTCTTTTTGATCATCCGAATTCGTTTCCGATTCGCCAAAAATTTTCAGGACGTTACTCAGGTCTGCAATGCTCATTCTTGGACTCTTTTGTTATAGGGTTGGAAATGCCGCAACGGCGAAAAGAATGCAGTATATACAAAATTTGGACGGATGGGCTATAGGGTTGAGTCTGTTGATATATTTAGCTTTGCTTCGCTTTCCTGGCGCCACTCGAATACGTTAAGTTCGATAAGCACGAAGGCGACTAGCCAGAGAAAAGCATCCCAGAAGTCGACGAAATCACCCTTTACGCCCCAATATATTGCTGCCAGCAGCAAGGTGGAGTAGAGGATCGACTTGCTAATGTTGCTAAGCCGCAAAGCGATGCCGCGGAGTTTGTCATGCTCCTGAAGCCGGACATCTATTTCGAGAACGATTACGACCAGTAACCAGACCGCTGAGTTAATGACGTCAACCCATGCCAGACCGATGATATCGCGAAATCCAGGCTGATCTACAGCCGTAGACATACCCGGGAATTGCACGAACGAGTTCGCAGACGATAGAGCAGCACAGTTGGCAGCTGACAGCGTTTCATATTCGTCGTAGTCGACTGCATATGCCCAGGCGCCGTCGACAAGCGTGCACAAATCACTGATGCCAGGAAGTGGCGTGGCACCGGAAAAAAACAGTAACTTGGTCAGATACCCATAAAACGAGTAAACAATGAACGCGTAACAAAAGGCACGCAGGCCATGCAATGTCCAGGTAACTCGTGGCGTAAATTTATCGTCATCGAGTACATAGGTCTCGAGTTCAAACATGAATAGCAGGATGACCCAGGCCGCAGTATCGATACTTGCGGTAAAGCCCTCGATTATTTCCGGGAGCGTAATGCCATTACTGAAACGGTACGCTGAGGCAGCCCACTCTTCGCTGAAAAACAGGTACACGTTGACGGTCAGAAGTGCATAAACCGTGTACTTGAACAGTTGAAAAATTTGACTGCGATCGATGACCAATGTTTGCTCTTTGGTTGCTGTAACGACTCGAATTGTGCCAACAAAAGCGTACCGGAACTATGCGGGTTCCGCTATATGAGATCGCCTGCCGGCCTCCCGGGTAGGGTCATCGTCCGGCATGCGAGACAGCAGGAGCTTTTGTCAGCGCCTGTACAAACAAGTCAAAATTGCTCTGTAAAAAGGCTGCGTCTGGTATTACAGTGGCTGCATGGAGCTGAGCAATGCATTCGTTCGCTTAATTCGCAATACGGATTGGCGCATCTGGTTCGGAATAACGATTACGGTAGCGTGGATTGTCGGTGGCGGCTGGTACGTCATGCAAGTGAGCGAGACCGAACCAACACAGAACTTTTCCCTGGCGGCTGTTGGTAGTTTCCTCGAAGGTGCATTTGCACCGCTGGCATTTCTCTGGCTCGTTCTTGGACTTTTCATCCAGCAACGCGAGCTTGCCAATAACACCGCAGCCGTTCGCAAGACCTCGGAACAATCTGAAAAGCAGACGCTGGCAATCGCCGCGACAGAAATGAACGCGCGCCAGGAAACGTTCTTCAAAATCGCCGATAACGTCAAGCATCAACTGGGCGGGATATCGGGAATGTTGTTGGTATCCAGCATCGGCCCGGGTGGCAGCGCCAGGATGAGTCGGGAGCAGATGGACGATTATTTCGCCCAGGCCGCAAAAGGCGACGATACCGTATTCGCAAGAATGTTTATCAGCTCGGATTTCCTGGATGAGGGTGGTTTGGAGGAAATGTTCTTTGGCACCGAAATCAGAATCAGGCACAGCCGCAATTTCATGCGGGCGTTCGACAAACTTCTGCGACTGGCGAGAAATTGCGATGTGGACACGATTATTGAAGACTCACTGATGCAGGGGGCCTTCGGTCTCTTATATCGGCGCATGCTGGAGTTGGACCCAAATCCAGCCCCGGAGGTGCGCAAGGCAGAGAGTCACTAGTCAATCGCGGCGGCTGCCACGACTGTTTCTGTCTCCACGCCTGCGTAATAGACCCAGATATTCTCCTCACCGGTCAGCAGCTCAATATACTTTGGATGCACGAACAAGGTCTCGCGGCCCGATTTTACTTCCCGTAACACACCAATATCGCACAGCTGCTTAAGATAGACAGATGCCGTTTGTCGTTTGGCAACCCGGGCGGCCACCAGGTTATTGATGCGGCAATAAGGTTGTTTGAACAGCACTTCCACGAGTTCCCAGGAATAGGCCTTCGGTAGCTGTTTTTGCATGTACTGGCTGGTGTGTTGCATGAGTTCACGGATTGCTTTGATCTTGTCCGTGGTCCAGATGCAGGTTTGCTCGACGCCATCAAGCATGTACAGGATCCATTCCTGCCAGGACTGGTTGTGAGTGACCTCGTTCAACAGGCGATAATACTCACCCTTGTTCTGGATGATGTGACGGCTGAGATACAGGATAGGTGAATCGAGCAGACCCTGTTCCATCAGGAACAATATGTTCAGGATGCGGCCAGTACGGCCATTGCCGTCTGTAAAAGGGTGAATAGCCTCAAACTGGTAGTGCTGCACAGCCATTCTGACCAGCGGATCGATTGCCGTGCTCTCGCGCATGAAATCCGCCCAGTTTTGCAATTTTTCCAGTAGCAGCTTTTGCCCTATTGGCGGCGTGTAGATCACGGCGCCGGTCTTTCGGTTGGAAAGGCGTGTCCCAGAATCATCTCGAATATCCAGCTCTACCCCTTTGATAGTACTGCAGATCTGTATCGCCATATCCGTGCTGAGCATGCGCCGCTGGACCATCTTGCTGCCTTCAAACAGAGCGGTTCGATAGCGCAGAGCCTCTTTGGTGGCGGCATCCGCCTTGTCCTCGGCGATGTCGACAAACTCGAATAGCTTGTCAGTCGTCGTGACAATATTCTCGATCTCGGAGCTGGCACGGGCTTCCAGCAAGGGCAGTGCGTTTACCAGCACCGCAGCATTCGGTATCAGCTCGGCAGCCTGCTTGAGCTCGGCCAGGGCGACGCGCGCATCGATACATTTCTTCAGAATGCCGGTATTTTCGATCACCGCAGTCGGGGGCGGCAAAAGTGGCAGGTCGTTATACGGTTTCTGCGGGTCAAAATCTGCCATTGGGGCTCACTCCTTGGTTGCTTCGCCTGGCCTGTCGATCGGGTAAGCGGGTTGCCAGGTTATGTCGATAAACGGGTGTTTTGTGTACCTGTCCGTTGAACCTGTCGATCAAATCGACCTGTCGGACCGATATGTCGATGAATCGTCTGTTTATCGACCTATACGCTGAATGTGTCGATGTTATAGACAGGTTTCACTGATATGTCGATCAAAACCAGATTTATCGACAAGTTTGGAGTATAGGTCGATTGAAGCAACAGAGTCGTGATCCAGTTCCAAACTTACGGTGAGCGCAACAGATCAGGAAGAACCCTAGTTAAAACAATTGGTTGTACTGACAGAGACTCTATCGAATGGTGCCGGCAGGTCGTTTGGTCCGCCTTATGTAAAACGGACCAGCCCGTTTTCCGGGAGGGTCACTGGGCAGTTGCCGCGGCGTAGTCCAGCGAAAACCCGACCAGCGCCCGCACACCGGTGATCAACGCCGTTTCGTTCGCGTTAAACATCGGTGAGTGATTGGACGCAGCCTGACCTGCCGGTACACCCGGGTCGTTGACACCGAGCATCAGGAACAGGCCGGGCACATGCTCCTGGTAATAGGAAAAATCCTCGGCGCCGGTAATCAGCGCGGTCTCAATCACCTTGTCCTCGCCTGCGGCCCATTTGAGTGTGGGCAGCATGTCTCCCAGCAGCACAGGGTGGTTGCTGGTCACTGGCACTGAGGGCCCAATAGTCACTGTGGCGGTTGCGCCGCTGGCCTGGGCAATATTGGCGACGGTACTGCGCAGCGCGGCATGCAGTTGCTCCCGAACACCCATGTCGAAAGTCCGGATTGTGCCGGACATCTCAACTTCGTCCGGAATAATATTGCCGCGAATACCACCATGAATGCTGCCAATAGTGATAACCGCCGGTCCACGGGTGATATCCAGTTGCCGGCTGGGTATCGCCTGAATGGCCGTCATTATCTGCGCACTGACATAAATCGGATCCACCCCCAGCCAGGGTGAGGAACCGTGCGTCTGGCGACCCGTGACATTTATTTGCAGATCGTCGGCTGCCGCCATGAAGCCGCCGGCGCGATAGCTCAGCGTGCCAGTCTCTGTTGGCCAGACGTGCAAACCAAGGATCGCTTCCGGTGCGTCCGGTCCGCTAAGGAGTCCTTCCTTGATCATCATGGATGCGCCACCTTCTTCATCGCCCGGCGGGCCTTCTTCTGCGGGCTGAAAAACAAATACCACGGTGCCGGCCAGTCGGTCGCGATTGGTTGCCAGCACCTCTGCAGCACCCATCAACATTGCGACATGATTGTCATGGCCGCAGGCATGCATGACGGGCACGTCCTGACCCTTGTATTCGCCCCGTACTTTGGAGGCGAACGGCAAACCGGTCTGCTCCAGAACCGGCAAAGCATCCATATCCGCTCGCAGGGCGATCACCGGGCCTGGTTTGTCGCCGATCAGCGTGCCCACCACGCCGGTGTGGGCAATGCCGGTCTCGACCTTGTCGAAGCCTAGGCCGCGTAAATGATTCGCTACTTTTTCCGCAGTCCTGAACTCGCGATTAGAGAGTTCAGGGTTCTCGTGAATGTCGCGACGCCATTCGATTACTTTGGGTTCGATTGCCGCGAAAGCATCGTCCAGGCCATCTTTCGGGTCCGCCGCCGGGACAGCTGCGCTGATCGCCAATAGCAGGCAGGTACAGACGAGTGTTGCATTGGTCATGCCGGATTCTCCGTTGCTGTGCTAGTGGTCCAACAAGGGTGGTTTGATGGGTTCAGAGCCACCCTTGTTGGACCACTAGGATTCTAGCGCGCCTGCAAGCGTAGAGAAATCGTTGCGTTTCTGTATGGGGCCAGGTCGGGCAAGACAAACACCCGCCGGGCGGCTTCGGACATCAGGTGAGCGCCTGAATAGAATTTCCGGATCAGGCTGGAATTGCGCGAGTATTCGTTCAACCTGCTGGTTGGCGCGGTTGTCTGATCGAGTCGCATGGATACTCAGCCGTTCGCTTCGCGCATTTTATGACTGTCCGCAGCCGTTAGTGAATAGTTGTACACATTCTTTAGTTTGTTGATGGTACGCAATCGTACCCGCTGAAAAAGGGGCTTTCCCATCGAAAGCGTGTCGCACGATGCCCTCCAGCAGGTCGCCCAGCGAGATATCCCGGTACTCCGCAAGTCCTTTGAGGACTTTTAGTAGTGACTTCTCAACGCGCACTCCCGTCTGCGTTCTTTCAATCGGCTTCTTCGGCAGGATGGTCCTGCGGTGAAGTATCGTGGGACCCTGTTACCGCGGTAACAATGATCAGGGAAGTAGGATTGAGTCCCGCCAGTCTGAAAGCACCGGCGGGGCCTGGTCTCTTTTGGCCGCGACAGTTGCAGGTCCTGGTGCGCTCGCATACAGTACCATCAGAACAAATAGAGCGTGTGGATCAATTATCAAAGTAGGCGAGTCGGGCCATGCCAACTTATACCGATCTAATGAAGGGATTCGAATTCGGACGCTGGAACGTGCTCCCGGAGCGCGGCCTGGTTCGCGACGGCGAAGAGGAAATTCACCTCGAGCCCAAAGTAATGGACGTTTTTGTTTTGCTTGCCAGCCACGATGGCGAGGTCGTCAATCGTGACCAGCTTGTCGATGCAGTGTGGGATGGCAGACCGGTAACGGATGAAGTCATTACCCGCTCGATTGCGGTGCTAAGACGCAATCTCGGTGACGATGCAAAGTCACCGCAATTCATCGAAACGCTACCACGCCGTGGCTATCGAGTCATGATACCGGTCGTCGTTCCGGAAGTTGCCGAGCCGGATGAAGTCGAACCACTGGCATTGCAACGTCGTGGCTACCTGTTGCCGCTGCTGGCAGGATTCGGCGCCATAGTAGCGATCGCCTGGTACGGATTCCAGGGTCCAAAATCATCTGACTCCCCTGAATATCCAATTGAATCCATTGCGGTGTTCCCGTTTGACTGCCTGCAAGACCAGAGTCAGCGAGACGGGCATTTGTGTTTTGGATTTGCGGAGGAGGCCATCAGTGGCCTGAAAAGAATCGAGGGCCTCAAGGTGGTCAGAATTCGCGAGCCGTATGCCGAAGATAGCAGGGTCGATGTGAACGGAGTCATCACGGGCAGCGTGCAGATCATCGGCGAACAGGTCAAAATATCCGCGCTGCTTGAGGATGTAAGAAGCGGCCTCGTCGTTTGGTCGGTTACTTTTGATGCTGACAAAAACAATATTTTTGCGGCGCAAAAACAGGTTGCAAAGGCGCTTCAAGAGGCCATAGACGATGATGCAGAGGTCCGGGTTGCAGAAGTTCCGCGGCCGGCCAGTTTCGCAGCCGAAGAAGCGTATTCGCTTGGACGATTTCTTTTCGAGCAACGTGAACACCAGGCAACCATTGATGCAATTGAACAATTCGAAGCAGCGATCGAACTGGATCCGTCGTACGGTCCCGCCTATTTAAGTCTCGCCTACACGTACCTCATCTGGCCCGACTACGATTTGTCTGTAAATCGTGAAGCTATTTATGACAAGGCTCTACAGGCGGTTGAGGATGGCATCGAGGCGGATCCGGGTATCCGTGAGGCGGCTGGCACAGTCACCGGTTTTGTTCACAATAAGCGCGGCAACTGGGGCGCTGCCGCAAAGGATTTCGAAATGGCGATTGGCTCCGACACCGTCCAGCCAATCGCTCATCACTGGTACTCGAGGGCCCTGGCAAGCGTTGGCCGCCTGGATGCAGCATTGGAACACGCCAAACGAGCACTGGAACTTGATCCTGATCATCCGGATCAAGCCATTATGATCAGTCGTCTTGCCATCGCGTATTTCTGGCATGAGGACATGGACAATGCTGCTCGATACTTTGCGATTGCCAATCGCATGAACCTGCAAACCCCGATGCATTTCATGGCCTATTCACTGTTCCTCATTCGCAGCGACCGAATTGAGGAAGCAAAAGAATATGCGAAATTTGCGGTGGTGCAACTCGGCGTTTCTCCTGACTGGGTTGACCCGGTGTTCGACGGTTTCAAGCAGCCCGAAAAACGCCAGCAAGCGATCGATATTGTTGCCGAGCTATCAGCAGCAAGCGCGTTGACCGCAGATATAGAACTGTCATTGTGGGTATTGCTTGGTAAAACAGACAGGGCGATGGAGGTTGCCCGACGTCTCGAGGAAACTCCGAGCCTTTTCGAGCTGGAATTACTGTTTATCCAGGAATTCAGAGTCCTGCGAGAGCATGAGGATTTCCCGGCATTCGCCGAGGCGATTGGGCTTACCGAGTACTGGAATCACGCTGGTTGTACGTGGAGCCCCGAAAAAGTGCGTTGCGCCGAAACCGGAGACTAAGGTTACTCAATAATCCTGCCGCGAGATTGTTTGAGTCGCGCCCGCCTTGATTTGTCGTCGAGGCGTTTTGCCTTGATTCGCTTGCTTGGTTTCGTTGGTCGGCGCGGTTTCTGCTTGATGGTCGCGCGTAAAATCAATTCTCGAAGCCGATCGATGGCCGCATCCTTGTTCTTGTCCTGACTGCGAAAGCGTTGTGCCTTGATCGTCACTATGCCGCCATTCGAAATTCTCCGGTCCGCAAGCTGCAAGAGACGCGTTTTTGTTTCCTCTGGCAAAGACGTCGATGCATTGATATCGAAACGCAATTGAATTGCCGAAGAAACCTTGTTGACATTTTGCCCGCCCGGTCCCTGCGCGCGAATGGCCGTCATCTGTATTTCACTCGCAGCAATTGTGATGTCGTCGTTGATTGAGATCATCGTGATCTACCAGCTTTCCCAAACGGGTCGACAGCCCGGCGGCAGCGGCGTAAATTTGCCAACCTCTGACCACGACTTGCCAGGTGCGTGGAAGTCCGATCCGCACGATGCCATCAACCGCAGGTCGTCACACAAACGCAGCAGCTTGTCGGTGAGTTGTTTGGTCTGGATGCCGCTGACAACCTCCAGCGCTTGTCCGCCGGCTGCAATGAAATCTTCGCTCAGTGATCGCAGGCGAGTATTGGTCAGCTTGTAATGGGCCGGGTGTGCCAGCACAGCGGTGCCCCCTGCTGCACGAATCCATTCGATCACGTCCTCCAGTGGTGACCAGAACTGTCGAACATCACCAAGTTTTCCGTTGCCCAGGTATTTCTGAAAGGCTTGCCGAAAATCACGAACGATCCCTTCCTCAACCAGGTATTGCGCGAAATGCGGCCTGCCGATGCTGCCGCCATTGGCAAGCTGCTGCACTTTCTCCAGCGGGTTTTCCATGCCCTTTTTTGCAAGGCGTGCGGCTATTTTCTCTGCTCGTTGCTGGCGAGCAAGCTGTTGCAGGCGTATTCCAGCGGCGAGATCGCTATTTTCAGGGTCGATGTTAAGCCCGACAACGTGGATATTGCGGCCGGCCCAGGTTGTTGACAACTCGATTCCTGGAATGACAGTGACTCCGGGAAACGATTGGCCGCCCAGTGTTGCGTACCCATCGACCGTATCGTGATCCGTCATGGACAGGTACGACACGTCATTCTCAGCGGCGCGGTTGAGCAATTCTGCCGGCGTCAGAGAGCCATCGGATGCAGTGCTGTGAGTATGCAGGTCGAAGATCATGATCGGCCGAATTATAACGTCCAACCCGACACTAATTAAAAGATATTCATACTGCTAGTGCAGAATGTGTGAGAATGCGCGGCGTAAACGGGTCGCGCCAAACTTCACGGGTTGTTATGCCAGTTCGCAACATTGCAATTTTACTAGTCTGCCAGTTGATCTCAGCGACCGGCGCCATCGTGATTGTGACGCTTGGCGGAATAATTGGCTCGAAGCTGGTCACCAACCCGGCATTCGCAACACTGCCGGTATCCATTATGGTTGTCGCTGTAGCAGCGACAACAATTCCGGCGACCATGCTGATGCGCAGGATTGGTCGTCGATTTGCATTTTCCCTGGCCTCGTTGTGCGCGGTAGCATCCGTATTGATTGCTGCATACGCATTGCACCTGGAGAGTTTCGCCTGGTTCATACTGGCAACCGGAACATTTGGCATCAACATGGCGTTTACGCAGCAGTATCGGTATGCCGCGGCAGAAAGCGTCGAGCCACGTTTCGTGCCAAGGGCGATTTCACTGGTACTGGTCGGTGCAATCGGTGGCGCAATCCTTGGACCGGAACTGGTTAAATACGGCCAGTATGCCATTCCCTCTATTCAGTACGCCGGTACGCTTTTGTCGCTGGCGGTGCTATTTCTTTTCCAGTCGGCCCTGTTTCTGACACTGGGGCCGTTGCATGGTGAGGATGCTGAATCCGTCGCACAAACGCAGCGTCCGCTAGGCGTTATAACGCGCCAACCGTTTTTTATTGTTGCCGTCCTTGGCGGCACCGTGGCCTACGGTGTCATGACATTTATCATGACGGCGACGCCGCTTAGCATGCACATCAATGATGGTTTTTCACTGGAAGACACGGCGCGCATCATCCGCAGCCATGTCATTGCGATGTACGGACCGTCATTAATCTCCGGTTATCTCATGGAACGTCTCGGTGTTGTGCGCATGATGACCATTGGTGGCTTCTGCTTGCTTGCCGCCTGCATGATTGGTCTGCAAGGTCATTCGATGGTGCATTATTGGTATACGCTCGTATTGCTCGGCGTGGGCTGGAATTTTTTGTACGTCGGTGGCACAACGATGCTGACGCTTACCTATTCGATGTCGGAAAGATTTAAGGCACAGGCCGTCAATGAGTTCAGTGTATTCGGCACGTCGGCACTGGGATCCTTGCTCGCGGGCACCATCATGTACGTTTATGGTTGGTATACGTTGGTGTTGGTCCCGCTACCGTTGCTGGCAGTTATTCTGGTGGGTCTCTATTACGTTCGCAATGACCCGCTTGCGAATCGCATGTCCGCCAAATCGAGGTAACTTCTCAGCGGCCGTTTTTCGGCCGTTCAGTCCAGTTCAGCCAGTACCTGATGTGTGTCAAATCGCAGCTGATCAATGCTGGCAGAAATAATTTCATGCGCTTGTTTATCTTCACCCATGTCTGACGAATATGAGGCCCAGACGTCGAACAACTCCATGGATGTACTTGCAGCCGGTTCATTCATCAGATCGCCAAGATCCCTGATGGTCAACACATAGGCCCAGCCAGAATGCGGATTGCCACGTTCCAGGTCCTGCTCGTAGTAGCTGAAAAACACCACCTCGTCCAGCTCTCCGAGTTTCAGCAAGAGCTCGATGCCTGCTGAACGCACATTGCGATTGGCTTCTGTTTGTTCATTGCGCCAGGTGTTATAGCCCAGGCTGGATAGCGCTACCACGAGACTGATTATTGCGACTGAGTGCTGTCTTAACTGATCAGAGAGTGTTTTCACACTTATGCAGACAGCCATAGCGGTTTATTTATTACAATGCATGGTACCTGAGGGTCCGAACCGCGAGCGTCAACGACCATGACCGACTGGCTTTATAACGATGCAATGTACCGCTTTGAGACGCCTGAGCAGTCTTATTGGGAGGCGACAAGCGAGAGCCCGAACCTCGATGCTACGCGTCTGGAAGGTGACCTGCAGTGTGAGGTTGCCGTCATCGGTGGCGGCTATACCGGGCTTTCTGCCGCCTATCATCTGTGTCGGGACCACCAGGTGGACGTTCGTGTTCTTGAAGCCGGACATTTTGGCTGGGGCGCGTCCGGGCGCAATGGGGGCTTTTGCAGCATGGGTGGCACATCGCTCGGGACTGCCGGGCTGATCCGTAAATTTGGCATCGATGACACCCGGCACTATTACCAGTCACAGGCCGATGCAGTCGAACTGGTGCACAACATCATTATTGACGAGCAGATCGATGCGCAATGTCAGGGTGATGGTGAACTGGAGGTGGCCTGTTCGGCACGATCCTTTGCAAAGTTGAAAGAGGACGCAGAAATGCAATTTCGACTCCTCGGCCTGGACACGCGAGTGCTGACACAAGAGGAGTTACGGGAACGCTATTTCGATATGCCATTACAGCACGGCGGGGTCATGTTACGGCCGACTTTCGGTTTGCATCCGTTGCGGTATTTACGCGGCCTGGCGGTTGCCACGGAACGCTATGGAGCGAAATTGCATGAGCGATGCGAAGTAATCGAATGGCGCAAGGAAGGAAACGAGCATGTCCTGATCACAAAGGAGGGCACGTTGCGTGCAAGCAAAGTTGTGCTCGCGACCAACGGTTTTACTCCGGAACATCTAAACGCGCAGTTTCGGTCGCGTACGTTGCCACTGATCAGCGCAATCGTTGTTACACGACCACTGACCGACGATGAACTGGCAGCGCACGCCTGGCAAACCGACTTGCCAACAATCACTTCGCTTGATTTGCTCGACTATTTCCGCATCCTGCCCGACAAGCGCCTGATGTTCGGCGGTCGCGGCGGTTTTGATGGCAGTGAGAGAAATGCGAATAAGAATTTTGCCGCGTTAACGACTCGTTATCGAAAGCTCTTCCCAAATTGGAACCAGGTTGAAGTTGACTATCGCTGGCATGGCCTTATCTGCCTGACGCGCCGCTTAACGCCGGCAGTTGGTCGATTGGACAGCGACGCATCCGTTTTCTTTGCATTCGGCTATCATGGCAATGGTGTAAACACGGCAACCTGGTGTGGCAAACAGGTCGCCGACTGGCTTGCCGGTGCAGATAACAATAACCGTATTCCGCCTACATTACCGCGCGTTGTGCATGACCTGCCGAAACGTATTCCGATCCCGTCGCTGCGGCTTTTCTATGCGCAAACGAGAATCGCAATGTTCCGTCTGACCGATTGGCTGAAATAATCTTGTTCTGACAGCCAGAGCACACAAACTAAAAATCGAAGCTGCGTTAGCGGACAAGACCGGATACGCCAGATTGAGAGGCGATCAAACATGGAGGTTATCGTCATGCGGGAATTGGATAGCGTTGCAAAGGATTTTGTATTTGGTAAAGGTGGTACATGCGCGGGCAGCAATATTGGTGGTGGTGGTGATGCAGATATGGATCCCAGTGCGTCCTATCTCTACGACCCGCTGGTCGCTGCTATGTCGCGCCTCATCGAGCGCATAGCCAGCGCATTTCACTAATCAGGAGCGCAACAAACAATACTCGAATCCGGTTTTTCCTGACTCTATCGCTGACCTCGGTTGGTGCAACCACAATGCAGCACGGGTTGGTGACCGGCGAGGCCCGGCGAATTGTCCGGAGGCACCGCCTCGATCGACTTTTGGCGTGCTCAGATCAGTACGAAGTCTTCCTTGTACCGAACGGAGCAATCCGGACAGGTGAAATCGTCTGGCAGCGATTCAAAAGGTGTGCCGGGCGGGTAGCCCTCATGCAGGTCACCTTCGTCTTCGTTAAACGAATATCCACATTCAGGGCATTTGTATTCGCTCATGGCTTTACTCTTGGTCAGGTCCGGTCGCGTCAGGTGATTCTGGCTGCCCGTATTGGCGATAAATCGCGTTACGTTTATCCGGGTCAATGTTGATTTTGGTGAGATCGCCCTTGATACATTCAAGTTGCAGCAGCCGCTTGTCCATCACGCGATACCACAGCCATGGCACGTAGGCGAGGAGATAGGCGCCGAAATATCCGCTGGGTAACGAGGGCAGATGCTCGAAGTGTCGTAACGACTGATAGCGGCGCAACGGGTGTGCATGATGGTCAGAATGTCTTTGCAACTGAAACAAGACCAGGTTGCTGTAAATGTGATTGCTGTTCCAGGAATGATAAGGTTGGCAGCGTTCATAGCAACCATTTTTGTCTTTTGCGCGCAGCAGGCCGTAGTGTTCCACGTAGTTCGCGCTGGTCAGCTGCCACCAGGCAAAAACATTGTGAAGCGCCAGGAACGGGATCATTTTCCAGCCAAAGGCAAACAACAAACCGAGCTGCAGAATCAGCGATATTGCCTGGGATTGCAGGATCTGGTTATTGCCACTCCAAACCGACTTGCCGCGACGTTGCAGGCGCTCTTTTTCCATCGACCAGGCACGTTTGTACGCACCGGGAATCTCGCGCAACGAAAACTTGTAGATGCTCTCGCCCATGCGTGAGCTGGCCGGATCCTCCGGCGTGGCAACGTCGCGATGGTGACCACGATTGTGTTCAATCCAGAAATGCCCGTACACCGGTACCGCCAATACGATCTTGGCGAGAGTCCGTTCAAGCGTGGATTTTTTGTGTCCGAGTTCATGGCCGGTATTGATGCCGAGCCCGCTGGTTATACCGGTCACGATTGCCAGACCGGCGAACGCCCACCAACTCAGTGTCTGCGTTCCTGCCCACCAGGCAGCACCGATTAAGGTCGCAAAATGTAACGGGACGACGAGATAGGTCAGGATGCGATAGTACTGGTCACGATCAAGTTGCAGCACAACTTCCGCTGGCGGGTTGTTGGTGTCTTCACCGAGAATCCAATCCAGTAATGGCCCTGCTACGTAGCCGAGAAACAGCGGCAACAAAAGCCAGGCCTCGTTACCGGTGAGCGAATGCAACCAGATGCCAAGAAATGGCTGTAACGGATACAACACTGACATGCTCCACAGCCAGCGTTTTCGGTCAACATAATAGATGGCTTCGCCCGATTCCAGGGTGGCCGTATAACCTTTCATATTTGCATTCGCGTCATCTTAAGGTGTCGCTATTATGTTCCAATCGCAGTCGGCTTCCAATGATTTGCAATGTAATTGGGAGAGCTGGTTCCGCTGCAGAGGTGGTGCTGGTGCACATATTTAGCGATCCGAATGTCGGAATCGGATACAGATTTCACCACCACGCAAATTCTTAATCGAAAAATGCCCGACGAATCAAATCGATAGCTCAATGGCACGCAACTTGCTTGGTTATCAGGTACCGGTAGCGCTGCTATTTGGTGCGAGGCAATAGCGGGAAATTGGTGCTATGGTTCATCCGGTTACAGGGATTTGACGTAGCGGATAGCGCTTTGATTGACATAAGTCTGTCATCCAACAAGAACAACAAACGATAGAAAATTCGGTCTAATCATCCAGGGAAAGGGGGAAGAATTGAGCAGCATGGAACCAGTCACAGAAGCAAGCGAGAACCGCAACGAAGCAGATCGCAGGACGTTTAGCTGGAGAACTGTTCGCAGCGGCTTCCTGCGTTCACGAAGACGCGATACGAGGCGCGATGCCGAAGAAGAGCCGTTGTTCACGGATTGGCATCATCCGTGGCTGTTCTTCCTGGCCACCGGGATCATGCTAATGAGCGCCATGGACGCCTTCATGACACTGCAATTGCTGGACCGTGGCGCAGTCGAGATAAATCCGGTCATGGCGGCGGTCATCGGCAAGAGCACGCTGACTTTCGCTGCCACCAAGATGGCCGTAACCGGAATCTGTGTATTGGCGCTGGTATTCCTCTCGCGGGCACAATTTATGAACCGCATCCGGACCGGTCTCGTGCTGACCATCTTTTTCAGTTTCTATGCGGTACTCGTTTGTTACGAGTTCGTCTTGCTGATCCAACAGATGTAGGCCTGTCTGCACCCGGCAGCCCGTCTGCCGAATGCATTCCCTCGACCGCACGCTTGCGCTAAACTGGCGCCCCTTTTTTTCGCATCCGTTGGCAACCCCGGCATTCCGGGTTCCGGGCGGCGTTATGAGTAATTCGCTAAAAGACCGATATGCATCCTCACCACTTTACGGCAGCAACGCGACTGCCGTGGAGGCGCTGTACGAGCAATATCTGCAAAGCCCGGACTCCGTTGGACAGGAGTGGCGGCAATATTTTCAGGCTCTGGGCGCTGATGAAACCGAAGTGCGCCACGAACCCATCCGGCAGCAGCTCATCGCCAGAGGCCGCGGCAAAGGCCGGAATGGGACGGCGGCCCCGCTCACCACAGGCGTCACTGTTGCGGCCAATGAAAAACAGGCGGCCGTTTCGCGGCTGATCCAGGTTTACAGCCTGCGCGGTCATCAAATAGCCGACCTGGATCCGCTCGGGCTTGTGGAAACTCAGACTCCTGGCGTGCTGAAACTCGATTACCTGGGTTTGGCGCCAGCCGATATGGACACGGAATTTGTTACCGGCGGACTTGCGGGTACCGGCAATCGTCGCATGCGCTTGCGCGATATTCTGGCTCTGCTGAAGAAAATATATTGTGGCAAGATCGGCGCCGAATTTGCGCATGTGTCACGTGCACGCGAGCGCCTGTGGCTCAGGAAACATTTCGAACAGGGCATGGCTGCTGGTGGTATGGCAACGGATGAGCGGTTGTGGTTGCTGGAGCAGTTGACCGCAGCCGAGGGCATCGAACGCTATTTGCATACCCGCTTCGTCGGGCAAAAGCGCTTTGGCCTTGAAGGTGGCGAGAGCCTTATCCCGATGCTGGACGATTTGATCCAGCAGGGTGGTCAGTCCGGGGTCAAAGAGCTGGTCATCGGTATGGCGCATCGCGGGCGCATTAACGTGCTGGTCAACGTGCTGGGCAAATCTCCGGAGGAGTTATTCGAAGAATTCGAGGGCAATGTGGATCCTGCGGAGTTGAAGGGCTCCGGCGACGTCAAGTATCACAAGGGCTATTCAGCGGACATGAAAACCGCCGGTGGCAACGTACATATCGCACTTGCTTTCAATCCTTCGCACCTTGAGATCGTCAATCCGGTCGTAGAGGGTTCCGTACGCGCAAGACAGCAACGTCGCGGTGATCTGGAGCGTCAGGAAGTTTTGCCGGTCCTGATTCACGGCGACGCTGCATTTTCCGGGCAGGGCGTAGTGACCGAAACATTTCAGATGTCCCAAACTAACGGTTTCAGAACCGGCGGGACGATTCACATTGTCATCAACAACCAGATCGGATTTACGATCAGCAGACCGTCTGATGCGCGCTCGACTCCTTATTGCAGCGACGTTGCAAAAATGATTGAGGCACCAGTATTTCACGTCAATGGCGATGACCCGGAGGCGGTTATTTTCGTTACCCGCCTGGCGCTGAAATACCGGCAAAAATTCAAAAAAGATGTCGTCATCGACCTGGTGTGTTATCGCCGCCATGGACACAATGAGGCCGACGAGCCAAGCGCGACGCAACCGATAATGTATGCGCAAATCAGGAACCACCAAACAACACGAGATTTGTATGCCGAGCGCCTGATCGCGGCCGGCGTCGTCAATGCAAAAGAAGTGACTGCCCTGCAGGATAATTACCGCGATCGTCTGGACCGCGGTGAACCCGTTCAGGAAGCCCTGCTAGGCATGATCGGCAACGAATTTACGGTTGACTGGAGTCCCTATCTTGATGCTCGCTGGAATGAACCTGTCGACACAGCACTCAGTCCCGCCAAGGTTGCAGAACTTGCTGAAAAAATAACGAATGTGCCGGTCGGGCTGATGTTGCATGGACGTGTACAGCGGGTCATGGACGACCGGAAAAAGATGGCGACCGGCGAGCTGGACATGGACTGGGGGTTCGCCGAAACCATGGCGTACGCCGGACTGATCGATGCCGGATACGACTGCCGGATTACCGGACAGGACAGCGGTCGGGGTACCTTCTTTCATCGGCACGCGGTGCTGCACAACCAGGCCAGTCGCCAGGAATATATTCCACTGCAAACGATATCTGATCGACCCGCATCATTCAAAGTAATCGATTCGTTCCTCTCCGAGGAAGCCGTTATGGCCTTCGAATATGGTTATGCGACGACAGAGCCAAATACGCTGGTCGTTTGGGAGGCGCAATTCGGTGATTTTGCCAATGGCGCGCAAGTGGTTATCGATCAATTCATCAGTTCCGGGGAAGCGAAATGGGGACGGCAGTGCGGACTAACCCTGTTTCTGCCGCACGGTTACGAGGGCCAGGGACCGGAACATTCATCGGCGCGCCTGGAACGTTTCTTGCAATTATGCGCCGAGCAAAACATGCAGGTTTGTGTGCCATCCACGCCCGCGCAGTTCTTTCACATGATTCAGCGCCAGATGCTGCGTGCCTATCGCAAGCCACTGATCGTCATGACGCCGAAAAGCCTGTTACGCCACAAGTTTTCGGTATCGCCTATTACATCGTTGTCTGACGGCCAGTTCGAACTGCTGATTCCTGACTCGTATGTCCTGGATGCAGCGGCAGTTCGGCGGATCGTTTTTTGTAGTGGCAAAGTTTATTACGACCTTGCCGAAGCCAGGCAAGTGCACAATGTCGCTGACACTGCGCTGGTTCGGATCGAACAGCTCTATCCCTTTCCCATTGAGCAATACGCGGCGGTTTTATCGTCGTACAAAAACGCGAGGGATATCGTCTGGTGTCAGGAAGAACCGCGCAATCAGGGCGCCTGGTATCAAATCAAACATCGTTTACAGGAACCACTTGGCGATGACCGGCAACTTTTTTATGCTGGTCGCGATGGCTCAGCTGCCCCAGCCTCGGGTGTGTTTAAATTACACCTGCAACAACAGCAAGCACTGGTTGAAGCAGCGTTGAATATTCGGATAGCGGCCAGCAAGGAAAACAGCCGCCCGGAAAAAAATCGGAAAAATAAATGACGATCGAAATTAAAGTCCCCCAGTTACCAGAGTCAGTGACAGATGCGATGCTGGTTGCCTGGCACAAGAAACCCGGTGATCCCATCAGTCGGGATGAAAACCTGGTTGACCTCGAAACCGACAAGGTAGTTCTCGAAGTGCCTGCGCCAGTTAACGGCACGTTGGTGGAAATAAAAATCATGGATGGCACTACGGTAACCAGTGGCGAGGTGCTGGCGATAATCGAAGAGGGGGGCAGTGCTGCAGTCGTTGCACCGGCGGATGAAAGCTCCAGTGAAGTCGCGAAGCTCGAAACAAGCGTACCGGTAAGCGGGGGCGACAGTGCGCACAAGCTCAGCCCCTCGGTTCGACGCCTTCTCGACGAACATGATCTTGATGCAACCATTGTGATCGGTAGCGGCAAAGATGGGCGCATTACGAAATCGGACATCATGGAGTATCTCAAGAGCCACAGTGATGAAAACGTCGCTCCAGGCGATCCGGCACCTCCGCTGGCGGCGACCGCGCAAGTTAGCAGCGCAGCACGCAGCGAGCAGCGAGTGCCAATGACGCGGCTACGTGCTCGCATCGCCGAACGTATGGTAGAGGCGCAACAATCGGCTGCGATGCTCACGACATTCAACGAAATCGATTTGACCAAAGTGAAATCTCTGCGTGCTCGCTACAAAGACGCATTCGAGAAGGAACATGGTGTGCGTCTCGGCTTCATGTCATTTTTTGCCAAAGCCACAGTAGAGGCACTGAAGAAATTCCCCGTCGTCAACGCATCTGTTGAAGGCAATGATGTCATTTATCATGACTATTTCGACATAGGCATTGCTGTTTCGTCGCCGCGTGGCCTCATGGTGCCGATACTCCGGGACGTTGATCAACTGAGTTTTGCCCAGGTCGAAGCGGATATTGCGGCGCTCGGTGGCAAAGCGCGCGATGGCACCATGAGCATGGAAGATTTGACCGGCGGCACGTTCACAATCACCAACGGTGGAGTATTTGGCTCACTGTTGTCGACGCCGATTCTTAATCCACCACAGAGTGCGATACTTGGCATGCATAGCATTCAGGACCGGCCAATGGCGGTAAATGGCGAAATTGAAATTCGGCCAATGATGTATGTGGCATTAACCTATGACCATCGCATTATCGATGGTAAGGATGCGGTGCAGTTTCTCGTCAGCATCAAGAATTCCCTCGAAGATCCAGGTCGAATCCTGCTGCAGCTTTAACAAGGTCTGAACAAGAATATGAGCAAATCATTTGATGTGGTTGTAATCGGTGCAGGACCAGCGGGTTATATAGCCGCAATTCGAGCCAGCCAAAATGGTATGACGGTTGCGTGTATCGATGAATGGCAAAACAAGGATGGCAAGAATGCATTCGGCGGCACCTGCCTGAATGCCGGGTGTATACCATCCAAGGCGTTGCTTGAGTCCAGCGAGTTGTTTCATCGTGCCGGACACGAGTTCAGCAAGCATGGCATTGCTACCACCGACGTCAGTATCGATATTGCGAAGATGCAAAAACGCAAAGCAAGCATCGTGCGCCAATTGACTGGTGGTGTTGCCGGGCTGTTGAAGGCGGCCAGTGTTACCGCGCTGGTTGGCCACGGTAAATTGCTTGGTGGCAAAAAGGTTGAATTCACGCCGACCAATGGAGACGTCGAAGTTATAGATGCCAGGTACGTTATCCTCGCGACCGGATCAACACCGGTGGAGCTGAAAATTGCACCATTCGATGGTGAACAGATTGTTGATTCATGGGGTGCACTGGATTTCACAGCCGTACCCGATACGCTTGGTGTTGTTGGCGGTGGCATTATCGGCCTGGAACTCGGCAGCGTCTGGAGCCGGCTCGGGGCAAAGGTTGTGGTTTTGGAAGCAATGGACGATTTCCTGTTCATGGCGGACCGGCAAGTCGCCAAAGAAGCAGAGAAACAATTTAAAAAACAGGGCCTCGATATCAAACTTGGGGCAAAAGTAACTTCCGCAAAATCCGCAGGCAACACGGTATCGGTGGAATATGAGAACAAAGACGGATCGCACAAGCTGGAAGTGGAAAAACTGGTTGTTGCGGTCGGACGACGACCATTTACCGATGGCCTGTTAGCGGATGACAGTGGCGTACAACTGGATGAACGTGGCTTTGTACAGGTCGACGACGAATGTCGCACGGCAGTCAAGGGTGTATTTGCCATCGGCGATTGCGTACGCGGACCGATGCTGGCGCATAAAGGCTCGGAAGAAGGAGTCATGGCTGCTGATCTGATTGCTGGCGAGATTGCCGAGGTTAATTACAACGTCATTCCCTCTGTTATTTACACGGCACCCGAAATCGCATGGGTCGGCAAGACGGAAGAAGAGGTCAAGTCGAGCGGGCGCAAATACAAGACCGGATCATTTCCGTTTGCTGCAAGCGGACGCGCCAAGGCCATGGAACAAACCGCAGGCATGGTGAAAATAATTTCTGCAGCGGACGATGATGAGATTCTCGGTGTCCATATTATTGGTCCAATGGCTGGAGAGCTGATCGCAGAGGCGGTATTGGCCATGGAGTTTTCCGCCAGCACTGAAGACATACAGAGAACCATTCACGCACACCCGAGTCTTGCTGAAGCGTTGCATGAAGCATCGCTTGCGGTAGACAATAAGGCGCTGAACTATCCCAACAAGTAGGATCTTGCCACGATAAAAGCCAATCGCCCGCTGGGCGGGCTCCTAC
>SMVA01296012.1_pt1 | contig 68100 bp, 68 predicted proteins | sample 2456451 | NCBI WGS metagenome assembly SMVA01 (sample SAMN11095933, study PRJNA526329) | marine sediment metagenome | biome: Marine sediment; feature: Surficial sediment; material: Deep marine sediment; isolation source: Hadal surficial sediment | place: Pacific Ocean | collected 2014-05 | depth...
ACTTGATTTGACAACAATGGTTTCCGGCCCGGTAGCGGCGATGATGCTCGGCGATCAAGGTGCAGATGTGATCAAAATTGAACCCCTGGGCGGCGAACAGATGCGGTATTTGGGGTCCCCTCATTTTGGTATCCCGGCGGTTTTCTTTTCCTGTAATCGAGGTAAGAAATCTATCGCACTCGATCTTAAATCCGAGGGCGGCAAAGATGTGTTACGCGATCTCATTAAGGATACAGACATCCTGCTGCAAAATTTCCGCCCCGGAGCAATGGACAGGATGGGCTTCGGCGAGCCAGTGGCCCGTAGTCTGAATGAGAAAATTATCTACGTTTCAATTAGTGGATTTGGCGAAAACGGCCCCTATGCACATAAGCGTGTTTATGACCCGGTGATCCAGGCATTGTCAGGGGCGACTGATATTCAGGCCAATCGTGAAACCGGTAAACCGGCTATGTTCCGAATTATCATCGCAGATAAGGTGACATCCATCACAGCCGCGCAGGCAATCTCATCTGCCCTATTTCATCGTGAACGAAGCGGAGAAGGGCAACATATCAAGCTGTCCATGTTAGAAACGATGTTGTCATTTTTCTGGCCTGAAGGGATGGGTGGGCTGACCTATGCAGAGCATGAATATGATGTGTCTAAAAACACCGGGACGATGGATCTCATCTTTCAGACATCTGATGGTTATATCACCGCTGGAACCATTTCAGACAACGAATGGAAAGGCATGTGCATCGCTTTAAATAGAGAGGATTTGATTGAGGACGAACGATTTGCCACGGCAATGGCCAGGGGTAGCAACAGTGAATTGAGAAAACAAATAGTTGCCCAGGAGATTACTAAATGGTCATCCAGCGAAATCCTCGCACGCCTGGATATTAACGATGTGCCCAGTGCGCCTTTGTTGTCTCGTATGGAGCTTCTTGACCATGAACAGGTGCTGGTAAATGACTCAATTCAAAGGACCACCTATGAAGGATTCGGTGAAGTCAGGCAAGCGAGACCGGCAGCACGATTTGATCGCACACCGAGTGAGATTGCCGGACCTGCGCCGCTCCTCGGACAACATAGCCAGGAAATACTAACTAGCCTTGGCTACAGTGCCGAGCAGTGCCAGAGTCTGTTTGATTCTAAAGCAGTCGCGCAGAATTGACATTAGCGTCATTATTAAATTAACGCCTTCCAGCGCACGGATTTACTTTTTAATTTCTGCAAAGATTTCAGTGATTGCGTCTTCCTTGTGCCACCATCGCTGGCGTAAATGTCTTTCACCCGTGGCGACAATTTGTCGCCAGACCTGCGGTCCGTGCAGACAGCAAAGCATTCTCTGGCAAAGCGTTTGCTGATGCCTGATCCGATGTCATTCCTGGCACCTCGATTAGTGCAAATGGTCTGGATGCTATGGTCATGCTCAATCCAGGTAGAAAAATTTCAAATTTTTTATAGTTCTATCATGCAACCATTTAATATCGTCATGAAACTAGGTAAGATTGTGCCCATGAAATACAAATCTTTCGGGCAGATGAATTGCTCGCTCGCACAGACACTCGAAATTATTGGTGAGCGCTGGACGCTGCTGATCCTCAGGGATGCGTTCTTTGGCGTAAAAAGATTTGGCCACTTTCAAAGAAGGCTGGGTATCGCTCGAAATATTCTCACCAGTCGCCTAAACCAGTTGGTAGAAGAGGACATTCTTGAAAAACGTGGCTCTGAGGAAGGTGCGCATTATGAATATGTGCTCACCAGCAAGGGCCTGGATCTGCAACCGGTGCTCATTGCAATGACCCACTGGGGAGACAAACATTACCCGAACCCAAAAGGTGAAAGATGGATCTTTGTTGAGAAAGAAACCGGAGATCCAATACAGCATATGAGCGTGATGAGTCGTGATGGGAAGGCACTTGGTTCACGGGACATTACATCTATTGCGGGTCCAGCGGTGGCAGATGGTGAATAGGCACAATGTCCGAGCCATGAATTGTCAATAGCCGCCCAATAATTTTTCAGCATAAGAATTTTTCTACAGGAGCCAGAGAATCGTGAAACCAGTATGTCTCGTTATAGGAGCCGGAGCCGGAATAGGCGGTACGGTCGCAAAACGCTTTGCCAAAGAAGGCTATCACGCCTGCCTTTGTCGACGAAGCGATGAAGAAGGACTCAATAAAATGGTCAAGGCTATTGAGGAAGATGGTGGATCAGCAACCGGATTCATTCTTAACACTGTAGACGAGGGCAGTATTGAAAATCTGGTCGCTGGTATTGAAAGTGATATCGGGCCCATCGAGATTGCAGTCTATAATCTGGGCGCTCAAATAGGCGACCACTCGCTGAGTGATACAAGTTATAAAGCCTTTGAGATGGGTTGGCGCCTGGGTACCTTTGGACTCTTTCGTCTGGCATCGGCTGTATGCCCGCTCATGGAAGAACGCGGTAAGGGCACGATTCTGGTTACTTCCGCCACGGCTGCTGTTCGAGGTAACGCCGGTCAACATTCACATACGGCTGCCATGGGTGGCAGACGCATGCTTTGCCAGTCACTTAATGCTGAATTTGCCCCGAAAGGAATTCATGTCGCTCATATAGTTATCGATGGCGCAGTAGATGCACCAGATACGCTGGGGAAAATGCTTGGTGCTGAACGATTCCAGGAATTACGTGAGTCCAAGGGCATGGAACACGACGGACTAATGTTGCCTGCACATATTGCCGACACGTACTTTCACATTGCACAGCAACATCGATCCGCATGGACCCATGAAATAGATATACGGCCATTTTCTGACAGGCCGTGGTGGAACCATTGATGCCCGAAACCGGCTTTCCGCAAACCATGCCCCCTCAGCTATATTCCATAAGCTGTATAGAGAACTAATTTGAAGCAGGAAGAACGTAAATGACTGATGAAGATTTAGGCACTGTCACCACCGAACTCGTTGGTCATGTGTTAGAAATAACAATTGATCGGCAAGCTAAACGCAATGCATTTACGCCCAAAATGTTCGCAGAAATGCAGGCGGCATATACTCGACTGGATGAGGAAGATGATCTCTGGGTCGGTCTGGTTAAGTTTGCGGGCGAACACACGACGGCGGGTTTAGACTTGCCGAAGTTTTTTGGGGATATGCAGCGAACTGAAGCCTCAGATGAAAAGACGAATGAGGTCGTTGACATATTTGCTTTGAAACGTCGATGCAGCAAACCCATTGTCATGGCAGTGCAGGGCATTACCTTTACCATTGGACTGGAGATGATGTTGGCAGCTGACATCTCGATTGCAGCAGATGATTGTCGATTCTGCCAGATGGAACCGAAGCGGGGACTGGCAGTATTCGCGGGTGGCAATTTCAGGCAGGTGGAACGAGCAGGCTGGGGAAACGCGATGTATCATCTTTTACGTGCAGATGAATTCGGTGCAGAAAGGGCTCTGCAACTGGGTTACGTACAGGAAGTGCTGCCCGCCGGTGAACATGTGGAACGAGCCAGGGTCATCGCCCAGGAAATTGCGGCTAACGCACCGCTTGCAATACAGTACATCAAGAAAGCGAACCTCGCCTACATTCAGCATGGTGAAGAAGCAGCCATTGCAATGATTCCAGAAATGCGTCGAGTAACCTCTTCTTCAGAAGATGCAAAGGAAGGGATGGCATCCTTTGTGGAACGAAGAGCTGCCGTTTTTACTGGGAAATAACACTTGGAAATAAAAACCCATGAGACTTTCAATTGGTGTTGGTGGCTATTCAAAAGGATTTCCGGATCTGTTCAGTTTGCACAAGCGGCTGATCGACTAGGCATAGATTACGGTTGGTCAGCCGAAGCCTGGGGGCAGGATGCAGTCACGTCACTTGCCTTCCTTGCTGATTGAATCTTCGCCTCGAAGGCGATTTACAACATCGAATCGCCTTACTGGAGCAAGTTGTAGATATTGTAGGATCGCTTACATGAGTGTGGCAGACTCGCAGTAATAAACAGGGAGAATGATTAATCATGAGCGATGAATTTACCGCGATACGATACGAAGGTGTAAGCAATGGCGTAGCTAGAATAGTGCTGGCACGCCCCGATCAGAGAAATGCGCAGGATAAAACCATGCTGTATGAACTCAATACAGCATTTGATATGGCAGCGCAGGATGATGATGCGAATGTCATCGTGCTCGCCGCAGATGGCCCGCATTTTTCTTCTGGTCATGATTTAAGAGACACAACAAAGATCACGGACTTTACACCAGTAACCAATTGGGGCGGTTTTGGTTTACCCGGTAGTGAAGGTACCATGGCTGTGGAGCAGGAGATCTACCTCGGTCTTTGCTGGCGCTGGCGCAATTTACCTAAACCTACGATTGCGGAAGTGCAGGGTAAAGTCATTGCAGGCGGGCTCATGCTCATCTGGGTATGCGATTTGATTATTGCCAGCGATGACGCGCAATTCTCAGACCCAGTGGTTGCCTTTGGGGTCAACGGCGTCGAGTATTTTGCTCATCCCTGGGAAGTAGGGATTCGTAAAGCCAAAGAAATGTTGTTTACGGGTGAAGCCCTGTCAGCGGATGAAGCGAAGTCTTTAGGCATGGTAAATCACGTTGTGCCAAGAGAAGAATTACAGAAGTTTACAACTGACATGGCAGAACACATCGCCAAACGTCCAAGCATGGGGCTGAAGCTCGCCAAACAATCTGTGAATCAAATGCAGGACAGCCAGGGCCTCTGGCCAGCGTTACAGGCAGCTATGACTCTTCAACAGCTAGGTCACGCCAACAACTATCAAGTGCACGGTATGGCGGTCGACCCCGGCGGCATGGAGATCATCAGAGACCAGGCAAAAAAAGCCAAAACCTGACATTCTGTTTACGCGCACAAAAAGCGCCTAGTGGTCGTCTCCGGTCCGATAGTCACCAAATTTTTCGTCTCTTTTGCTCAAGGCCTCCGTTAGTCCACCCGCCAACTCTTTAAAGTGTGCCTGGGTTGATTTTGTGTGGAAGGCCAGCGCCTGGATTTCAGTGCCTGAGCGAATCGCGGCTCGCATACCCATTAGCTCAAGTTGTCGATGGACGGCACGTTTGTTCATTTGTTGCAGATCTGTAGGGACCTGCGCAATTCTCGCGGCAATTGTAATCACCGCTGAGTCAAGTTCTTCAGCAGGAAAGGCGCGATTGGCAAATCCATATTCGACTGCCTCAACGCCAGATATAGCATCACCCGTCAGCATCATTTCCATGGCACGACGCAGCCCCATCAGGTGCGGAAAGAATTGGTTATCGGGGGGACTCATGGAGCGGACAACCGGATAACCTATCTTTGCATCTTCAGCCACGTAGACCAGATCGCATGAAGTCGCCAGTTCAGTTCCACCGGCCAGACAATAACCATGGACCTGAGCGATGACTGGCTTGGCCAGATCCCATACCCTGAAAAACCCATCGACAACATGACGGGACCAATTTCCATCACCACTTGAAGTATGGAAGGGCTGATCTTGTCCCAGATTCGCCTTTAGGTCATATCCGGCGCAAAAGGCTTTGCCCGCTCCACGCACTATCGTCACGCGGACATCAGGATTTCGATCATTTGCCTCCAGGCGGCTGTAGATCTCCCGCCTTAGTATATTGTTGAGTGCGTTTCGTGAATCTGGCCGGTTAAGGGTGATTCGAGAAACACCGGTTGCCGGATCATCAACGATAATGTGTTCAAACTCTGTCATGGATTTCCCCTTTGGAAGACGGTAGGCGTTCTATTGTTGGATTTAGTGTAACGAGACATAAGGCTAAAATCTTACTCAACACTCTATACCTTGATACGACTGTTCTTTGAATCATTCAGCGCTGTTAGGGATGTTAAAGATGGAAGCAATGTCCGTATGGGAACAGAAAAGTAAGGGCACAAGGCAGTATAGCGCTGCCTTGTCTACCATTTCTCAACATAAGGTCTCAACACAACCTCATGAGTCCAGGTTGATCGATGTTGACGATGAATCTGCAGGTAGGTTTCGGCGATAAACTTGGGATCTGCCATATTGTCATCCTTCGTCGTGCCAGCAAGCGCGTGCCCCCTGGATCCGTCTTCCTGAGTCCAGCCAATTGCGGCATCGATCGGTACATTTGCAACATGAATACCTTGAGGCATCAGTTCCCGTGCCATGCTCTGGGCAAGCCCAGCCTTGGCATGACAAACTGCTGCAAATGCACCACTTTTTGCATAACCCTTCAGGGCAGCGCTGGCATTAGTATAGATAATCGAGCCTCTACCACGTTCACCCATCTCATTTGCTAATAAATACCTGGCCGCCTGCTGCCCGACAAGAAAGGCACTGAACATCGAGTTTCTCATGGTAGCAAAGACATGTTCCGGCTCCACCTCAGTAATCGCCTTACCAAAAACTTCTCGGGATCGTCCATCTATGTTGTGGACAACCAATGTCGGATTACCAAGTTCACTCTCCACTGTTGAGAAAAGTCTTTCAACAGATACGGCATCTGATGCATCACAAGCGACCAACAATACTCCAAGTTCTTGCTCAAGTTGCTTGAGTACGGGTTTATCCGGGGTCCGAGCAGCAACTGCGACTTTCATTCCTACTTCTGAAAATAGTCTGGCGCAACTTGCACTGATGCCTGGTCCACCTCCGACGATTAACGCTACTTCCTGTTTCGACATAATAACTTCCTCAAATTACGGATCTGAATTGCGCTACCAAGCGCCTCCGAAAACACGGAGAACAGATCACTCAGGTATCTACCATGGATGGATGAAAAAGTTAGCTTATTTAGTTGCATGATGCAACTTACAGTGGTAAATTTTTTTACAGCAACTTTTGGTTTCCAGGACAGCCCTTTCTTATCCGGCCCAAATTCTTGATGGTGATTTGGTGCTCTGCTGGTGGTTTTAGACAATCAGGGGACCGGCTGAATTGACACAGCCTAGGCTCTGCTGAACGCCGACATTTTTGATGCAATACAGCCTCCGTGGTGACCACGGACCTGACAATCTTTTGTAGAAGGCGAACAGTTAATTGCAGAAATTGAGTGCGGAATCTGCTTCCGAAGAAACTCATCAGGAGATAAGTTTGAATTCATCAATATTCGGAAATTGTCATTGTGGTCTAATTGGCTGGGAGGCAAAGCTTCCACCAAAAATAGTTCTTAATTGTCACTGTAACTTGTGCAGGAGCCTAAGCGGCGCTGCTTACAGCTCATGGGTAGTCTTGCCTACTGAGCTATATAGCGTAACTAAGGGATCTGAACACATTAGCGAGTATCAGGCGACGGACAACTATTTCAAATCATTTTGTTCGAATTGTGGCTCTACAATCAATTGCGTCAATAACGACAAATTTCCTGAGCACACATACATCGCAAGGGCCAGTATAAAAAATGAAGTCAGCCTGCCCGTTGACATACAGGTATATACGACTGACAAGGCTCACTGGATCGATATCAGCGATGACATACCTGCATTCAACCCATAAGTTTCTGGAATTTCTATTCCGGGGTTTACATACTCTTAACGATCAAAGTACCCAGGCCGACAACCACGAGAATCCAGGAAAAGATATTAATTGTCTTTAGGGCCGTAACTACTCGTCTTAATACTTTGGATTCATTAGAGTGCGGGTACGGTTGATCAGGTATTGGTTTATCGAGAAACGCACAAAGCGGTTCCCAGCCTTCCTTGGAGGAGTGCACCAGCAACCTATCGTCAGGAACATGTGAAATAACTTCTTCAATACTTTTGTTATAAACCTCAATTGCGTGTTCTCGATTTTCAAATCGTCCATCAAACACTTCTTGCCAAACCAACCTTTGAACCATTGCCATGTTATTTCGCACCCTTGGCACCAGCAATGAAATTATAAATGGAACACTGTTACTAACCGCGTAAATAGTTTCCTTAGTACTTTCGTACCAGCTCTCGGCATCACGCATAGTAAGTATAACTTTTGCCTCTGGATACTTTTCCATAAGTTCTTTGTAGCGGGCAGCTGATGGCCAATCGACAGCAGCATTGAACCCCTCGAAGACCTCATCCCAATCAACATCAAGGCCAAGTGACACTCGATCAAACAGTTCAACCTGCCTGGAGTTCATCATGACTTCCCGCATATGGTGGCACTTTTGGTATCCTAGAAGCTCCAGCGCCTCTTTCATGGATGTAGTGCCAGTTCGGCCAAACCCTGCCCCAATTACTTTTAGTCCCACAAATACTTCCCCTTATCCGTGTAAGCTAACTCTATTGAACTGACATCCAAATTTCATCTAACAACCTTGTTAGAAATGAACTGAATTCACTGCTCTATTAGCCAGTCAGAGGTTCTCCTGCCCATCGTTCCGTCATCGTGAAGTCTTCTACCGGATGGCGACGCAACCTGGTCAGTTGTTTCACGGGCTTACCCATCGGAATCATTGCTGCAAAAGCCATTTGTTCGGGTACCCCCAACAATTTCTGTAGCTTGTGCTCTTCTGCAGCAATAAAGGTGGTGGGTGTACCACCATAACCTTCGTTGCGTGCTGACATGAGAATGTTCCAGACGAACGGATATATCGAGCAACCTGAGATCACGCCGACTCGATCAAGTCGTTGATCGAAGGAAGCGACCTTTGCCAGGTCTACAAAAATCATTAAGACGACCGGGGCATGAGTCAATCGGCGGATATCATCTTCCGCCACTATTGAGTTTTCAATCTCGACCTTGCTCAATCGAGTTGCTTTGATGGTATTCCATGGAGATTCTCCAGCCGCTACTTGCGCAATGTATTGTTGAAAAGCAGGTCGGATGAGTGACACCAAAGCATCTCTCGTTGACGCTTGTCTGATGACGACTACTTTCCAGCCCTGCCGATTACCACCGCTCGGTGCAAATCGGGCGTTGTCCAAAATTTTGTAAATGATTCGATCGGGTACCGGCTCATCTATAAAGTCCCGAGCCGCGAAAGTAGTGTGCATAACATCATATAGGTCCATAAATACAACCGAGTGTGTGATATATGAAACATATAATATATAAGTGTATTAATAATGTATATATAATTATCCAAATGTATAATATATATTGATTATTATAATCAAGTGTATATTATTATAAATAATCAGAGAGTTACTTAATGCAGGATCAGATGAATAGCGCCACAGTCACTAAAGTCCGTCGAGAGCAACAACGCGCTGTGGCGACCAAGGCCAGTATTCTTTTGGCAGCTCTGAAAGAATTCGCGAACCTGGGGTTCGAAGGGGCAAGCACTCGCGGTATCGCAGAACGTGCCGATGTTAACCATGCCTCGATCACACACCATTTCGGCAGCAAAGAACTCCTCTGGAAAGAGACAGCCGCCTATGTTTTTGGTCTGTATTCAGAACGGCTGCAGCAACGCCGAGATGGGTTAACAGGTGTCGATGAACCGGTACTCGTGAAATTACTGTTGAAGGAGTTCATTCTGTTTTCCGCGCACTACCCGGATTTTCACCGATTTATGCTACAGGCAAATCAAGGTAATTCAGAGAGATTAGGCTGGTTGGTCAACGAATTTTTGTTGCCACGCAATAATGCAGAAATTCTTATCTGCGATCAGGCACAGGCAGCCGGGTTGTTTCCACCGGGAGATTCGTTGCACCTGCGCTACCTGTTCATCGGTGCCGCCACGTCGATCTTCACCCTGGCAGGTGAGTACCAGCAAATATCCGGGGAAGATCCATTTAGTGATGAAATGATTGATCGGCATGTCGACCTGGTAGTGGATTTGTTCTCATCATCGAAAATCTAATTTGAGTGATAGCGTGCAACAAGCAGGCAGGCACATTACCAAACTTATTTTGGTTGTGATGACAGTAAGGACATTCTCTTCCATACCGAAGAACTTTTGAAAAAAGCACATGGCTCAACCACACAGTTAGGGGGAAACGATGAACAAGGTAGACGGATTACATCACCTGGCAATTTGTACTGGAAACATGAAATCACAGATCCGGTTTTTTACGGAAATTCTCGGAATGGAGTTAGTGGCTTTGTATTGGATGCATGGTGTTGCGAATACCTGGCACGGTTTCTTGCGTCTGAATGATGAAAGCTCACTTGCCTTTGTGCAAAATGAATCCATCAAAGAAATTCCAACACAGTTAGGCGTTACTCATGCCGGTAATCCAGCGGCTAATTGTAGTCCAGGCACGATGCAACATGTGGCCCTTAGAGTAGCAGGTGAGACTGAACTTCTTGCTATGCGGGATCGGTTGAGGAGCAAAGGTGTGCCGGTACTGGGACCGATTGATCACGGCCTTTGCGAATCCATTTATTTCGCCGGCCCGGAAAATTTGTCGTTGGAGCTGTCTTATTCGACTCAGCCTATCGATGCGAGTGCCTGGATAGACCCCGAGGTGGCGCAACTGGCCGGTATTAGTAGTGATGAACTCGAAACATTTACTCATCCCGAAAACTACATGGATAAAGCGGGTGGGGTTGCTCAACCGAGTCTAAATTCGGCTGGACCGCACATGGGCAACTATCCCAATGGGGAATATACAAAACTGATGAATACACCCGATGAAGTGATTCTTGCTGCAAGCCAAAACCAACCACCGGTCTCACCCGGGTGAGAGCATAAATTAGTCATGCCTTCACGCCTCAATCTCTCACTGGAGAATATATATGTTCAACTTCCTGACTCGCTATATCGATCACAGCTACGCGCTTATGCGAATAGTGGCTGGGTTCCTTTTTTTATTTCATGGTACACAGAAGTTATTTCATGCACCCGGTAGCCCAGCAGACGGTATCCCGGATTTTGTTATCTATATTGCCGGACCCATTGAACTTGTTGGCGGTGCCCTGGTGATGGTCGGTTTGTTCGCGAGCCCTGCGGCATTTCTATGTAGTGGATTAATGGCGGCCGGTTATTTTCTGGCACATGCAACCAATGGTTTGTTTCCGATACTCAACCAGGGTGAGCTGGCGATTATGTATTGCTTTGTCTTCCTTTATATCTCGACGACCGGCTCCGGGATATGGAGTATCGACAGCATACGAAATGCCAGTCAAAATACCTGATTACGTCGCTGAAGATAAATAAATGAAATTAGTAAAGTAACTATTCTCGCCGTTGGCTATCGGCCTCGGTTTCCTTGCCCCGTTAATCAAACAGATACTAACAGGACTGGAACTGTCGATTTTAGGCATCAATGACAAATCTATTCCGAGATCAATTTGCCCAGAACAAGGTTCAGATCTTCAATCCCCATTGGGCCGACGTGACGGAATCGTTCATAGCCTTCAGAATCCAGAACAACCAGAGTAGGAAGACCCACCACGCCATAGTAATTAGTGGCTTCTGCTTCATTGTCAGCATCAACTTTGAGAAAGACAAAATTACGAAGTGTCCGCTGAACACTGGCATCTGCAAAAGTTGTTAGTTCCATAATCTTACAGGCTCCACACCAGCTAGCCTGGAAGTCTAAGAAAACCAGTTTCCCCGAATCCCCGGCTGCACTGATAGCTGAAAGGACAGGTTCCGGAATTTCATCTGAACTGGGTGTGGAGTCTTTTTCGATAGCACTGCGTACTGTTGATGGAGAATATCCGAGCGATGCAATCGCTTCATGCATTTCAGCGACTGACACTTGCTCTGCGATGTAGAAAATCGTGAATTGATCTGTGGCCAGATCGACGGAAACAGTTTGAACACTAGGCAACTCTGACAGAGCTGCGATGACCGAATCTGGTCAACTCATTCAGGTCGCGCCGCTTTTGCTTTTCATCATGCCATCGACGGCGATAGTAACCCTGGAGAGCATCGGGTCTATTACTTCACTTCGGACAGACATCGAAAGTGATAAAATAGTAACGAATGAAATAAGCGCTGAAAATCGAGTCCAACTCATACAGAAATCCTCCTTCAATGTGGGCATTGTAAAGCCTAAAGTTGCTTCAAGTTCAAGTTAAATACACCCTCTCATATTGAATCTGCAAACTGTTTATTACAGGAGGCACTTCATGAAATGTTTGTAAACTCACCAATTCGCTGGTCGAAGGCAAACCTGAGGTGGCAGGCAGCGACCCACATGTCTGTCCGATCGGCAGCGCCAATGTAACCTGGATCATCCGTTGGGAGAGCATGGCGCAGCGAAACGAAGTAATGAAAACCGTATTTACCGGTGCCTGGGAATCAGGGTACGCAAAACATCCCGACCATGATGGCTACTTCAGCTGGCATCAGTGGTCCGGCTGGCACCTGGAGCTTAAATGTATAAGTCAAATTCCGGGGATAATCAATCAGGGCACTAATTGCCTGGACTTTGGTCTGTTTATAAAAATGTATTAAGGTGTACATACCACGGTTTAGTATCGGTTAATCGAATGTATTCTTCGGAAACCAGACGAGAAATAACCAGTCCCGATGCCCTCGAGGAAGATCTGTCAGCTCGGCGGATAAAAGAGTACGTGTTCCTCGCGGTTGTTTTGATCGTTTTATACATCATGATGCTCGATTCCGAGTGGATTGGTTCTGTGCAACTGCACAGTTTCATGGAAGGAATGGCTACGTTGTTGGCGCTAATCATCGGCTCCATGGCGTTGGTTCGATACTATACCCTGAAGGAAACGGTGTTCCTGTTTATCGGCGCAGGGTTCCTTGGCACTGCCTTTCTGGACGGTTATCACACATTCGTTACGTCCGCCTATTTCAGGCCGATGATGCCCTCGGACCTGCCATCGCTGATCCCATGGAGCTGGATCGCCTCGCGTATGTTTCTGTCGATTTTTATGGTGTTGAGCTGGCTTGCCTGGGTTCGTGAGGAACGTTTGGGTAACACGGAACGGATCAACGAATGGACGGTCTACCTGTTCACCGTGTTGTTCACGCTGGCAAGCTTCCTGTTTTTTGCACTAGTCCCGTTGCCTAGAGCGTACTATCCGGAGTTGTTTTTTGGTCGACCGGAGGATCTTATTCCCGCAGTGTTTTTCGCTATTGCACTTTATGGGTACTTGCGCAAAGGGCATTGGAAGAACAATGCATTTGAACATTGGCTGGTGTTGTCCCTTATTATCGGAGTTGTAGGACAAACGGTATTCATGGTGTTTTCTACCAGCCTCTTCGATTTTGAATTCGACGCCGCCCATCTCCTGAAGAAAAGCAGCTATGTCTGTGTGCTGACCGGGTTGCTGGTCAGCATGTCTACGATCTTTCTTGACGAAAGGATCGGTGCCATAGCGCTGGACGCGGCACTCAAGCGTAGTGAAATTGTTCTTATCGAGCTGGAGCGGATGAACCAGGAACTTGACGACTTTGCCTACAGTGCATCACATGACTTGAAGGAGCCGTTGCGGGGTATCCACAATTATTCACAGTTTCTTATTGAGGACTACTCAGTGCAGCTTGGCGACGAGGGGCGCGACAAGCTGGAAACTCTGAAGAGACTGGCTACGCGGATGGACGATCTCATCAGCGCGTTATTGAACTTCTCTCGCGTGGGACGGATCGCGCTGACACTCTCTCCGGTCAATACGGGTACACTGGCGTTATCTGCCCTTGATTCCTTGAAAGCCGCCATCGAGGAGTCAGAGACAGAAGTCAGCATTGCCGGTGACTTACCAGACCTTGAGTGTGATCCTGTGCTGGTAGGGCAGGTTTTTCAGAATCTCATCGCTAACGCAATCAAGTACAGCGAACGCAGGGGTCAACAGGTAAAGGTTGGCTGGAACGGAGATACGCAGGTTCCGACCTTCCATGTGAGCGATGACGGCATTGGAATCAAGGAGAAGGATTTCGAATCTATCTTCCAAATCTTCAACCGCTTGCACAGCCAGAGCAAATTCGGTGGGGGGCTCGGCGCCGGACTGACAATTGTCAAAAAAATCGTTGAACGTCACGGCGGCCGAATCTGGGTTAAGTCGAAACCTGGTCGAGGATCCACCTTTTACTTCACATTGAGCGAGGGTTAACAGGCAATGACACTAGTTAAGAAAAACGAACTCATCCTCCTGGTTGAGGATAATAACGAGGACTATGAGTTAACGAAGCGTGCTTTACGCAAGGCCGGATTACACAACAATCTTCTTCGTTTCGAAGATGGTGACGAGGCCCTGGACTACCTTCACCGGAACGGGAAGTACGCCGATCCTCAGACTTCCCCCCGACCCGGCATTATACTACTCGACCTGAATCTCCCCGGTACTGATGGCCGTGAAGTGTTGCGCGAAATCAAGACCGATGAGCGACTCCGAACCATTCCGGTGATCGTGTTGACAACCTCGGAGGATGAACGGGACATTCAATATTGCTACAACAGCGGTGCGAACAGTTACCTGCACAAGCAGGTTGATCCGACCGGTTTCTATACAGTCATCCAGCGGTTGAAGGACTACTGGTTTGAAATCGTGATTCTGCCGAGGGAGGAGAAATGGACGCCATGATCCAACCGGTTGCTGCCGTGTACCAGATCCTGATTGTCGACGACTCTGCCGAGGACCGATTAAGCTGCAGGCGTTACCTGTCCCAAAGCGACTCGCCAACTTATGAGTTCACAACAGCCGAGACGGTTGAAGAAGGCCTCATGCACCTCGCCGAGTCTGTCCCCGATTGCATTCTTCTGGACTATCGACTTCCGGATGGCACCGGTCTGGATTTCCTGGGTTGTGCTATGAGCGAGTTTTTGCCGCATCAGATCCGTGTTGTGATGCTTACAGGCCATGGCGATGAAAAAATCATTGTGAGCGCAATGAAACAAGGAGCGATGGACTATGTGTCGAAAGGACGTCTCTCTGCTGACGTGTTATGCAGGGCGGTAGCCAAGGCAATCGAGCAAGGCGAGTTATTGCGCGAGGTTCACGAGCGCCAACTGGAGAAGGATCGACTGATCGCAGAACTTCAGGTGAATGCAGAGAAGCAGCAGAACTACGATGATCGAACCTTCAATGGCTGGCGGCTGGATTTAAATACAAGGGAACTGAAGTCACCTGGCGGTCGACAGATACATCTGTCATCTGGTGAATACTTATTACTGCTGATGCTCATCGACAATGCAGGAGTGATGAGCCGTGAACAGTTAATGCGCCGTGTGTTTAACCGGCACTGGCATCCTGATGATCGCTACATTGATGTCGTGGTGGCGCAGATACGAAAAAAGTTCTGTGAAAGTGATGCTGAGACCACATTCATCCGTACAGTCCGTGGAGCGGGTTATGTGTTTGTGCCTAAAGTATCCTGATACTGATGGCACCATTCAGTGAAGTACCCGAAACCAATGATCCCTGATTTGATGCGTTGTTAGGTGACTTTAAATTTCAGAAGTGCAACGTTATGTCAAAGCTGTTAACTTGGCGGCAGCAGTCACAATTGATCAGGATAGATCGAGAATCTCATGTCTGAGCCTCGTACCAAGCTAACGGTTCATAAGATCGCGACATTTCACTTGCCGATCATTATTTACTGCATCGTGGGTCTGGGGTGGCTGATTCAGGGAGTGAGATACATCAGTGCTGAGACATTAATGCCCTATCACATGGCAGTGATTGAGATACCTTGGCAGCATCTCGATCCTGGCTACCAGAAACTGTTTCTCGGATTGTTGAAGGGATTCGGTGTAGGTTCATTCTGTGTCGGCGCGACGATTCTGCTGGTAACACTCATTCCATTTCGAAAAGGCAGCAAATGGGCACGTTGGGCTTTACCTGCAATTGCAGCCACCTATTCGGGTGCGCTTATTTACGTGACCAGATTTGCATTGTTGCCTGGTGCGATTCCAATCCTGGTGACCGCCACCTTACTGGGGCTGGTTCTCATCGCTGCTGCCGGTTCCTATTTCATGCGCGACACTGACTGAGAAGATCCCTTGCAGATCAATCTCACACAGCCAGGCATTGAGAAGCCTTTCTTTGCTCATGCGTTACTAGTATAGAATTACACTGCGAATACTTTTACCCTCATGCATGTAGTCGAAGGCAGTATTAATCTCATCCAGCGGCATTGTGAATGTGATGAATTCATCAAGTTTGATGTCCCCGCTCATATATTGGTTAACCATACCAGGAAGTTCAGTCCTGCCTTTGACGCCACCGAAGGCAGTGCCACGCCAGACTCTGCCTGTGACCAGTTGAAAGGGTCGGGTACTGATTTCCTGTCCGGCACCGGCGACACCGATGATAATCGATTCACCCCAGCCTTTGTGGCAGCATTCGAGTGCTGATCTCATCAGATCCACATTGCCAACGCACTCGAATGAGTAATCGACTCCGCCATCAGTCATATCGACGATGACATCCTGTATGGGGTCACTGTGATCTTTTGGATTAATGCAGTCCGTCGCGCCTAACATTTTAGCCATTTCAAACTTGTCGATATTGACATCAACGACAATAATTCGCCCCGCCTTGGCAATTACTGCACCCTGAACAACGCTGAGGCCGATTCCACCTAGACCAAAAACAGCAATGGTTGAACCCGGTTCTACCTTCGCTGTCTTTGTCACGGCACCAATCCCTGTTGTTACGCCACATCCGAGCAGACAGACTTTATCAAGTGGTGCCTCCTTGTTGATTTTTGCTAGGGAAACTTCAGCAACGACAGAATATTCAGAAAAAGTTGAAGTACCCATATAGTGAAATATTTCCTTGCCGCCACAACTAAAACGAGTAGAACTATCAGGCATCAATCCCTGGCCCTGGGTTGCTCTAACGGATGAACAAAGGTTTGTCTTTCCTGACAGGCAAAACTTGCACTTGCCGCATTCTGCAGTGTACAGAGGAATCACATGATCGCCTGGTGCTACCGAGGTGACACCTGCGCCCACCTCTTCAACAATTGCACCACCTTCATGACCGAGTATGGAAGGGAAGACGCCTTCCGGGTCCGATCCGGAGAGTGTAAATGCATCCGTGTGGCAAACTCCTGTGGCAACGACTCTTATCAAGACCTCGCCTGCTTTTGGTCCCTCGACTTCGACTTGCTCGATGGTAAGTGGTTGACCTGCTTCCCAGGCGACAGCGGCTCTTGATTTCATGCTATTTCCCTTGTGACTTGTTTTATTGGCAATGGTGCCTACAGTGAATGGCGAATGCCAAGATAAAGTGAAATGGGCTCGCCGACAAAATACCGTTCATTGCCGAAAGCAAAATCAGCACGTTCTGCATAGTCGGTGTCTGTTAGATTCATCACACGGATAAAGGCATTCCAGTCGTCGGTGATATCTACAGATACACGAAGATTTAACAAATCGTGCCCTTCGTATTTCGCAGTATTCTGCGGGTCGGTGTAGTACTCACCCATATGTACCCACTCGAGCTCTGCACGAAGAGACTGCCGCGGTTGCCAGGCAATATTGGCGGAACCCATCGTTCTTGGGGCAGTATCGATGTCATTGCCGGAGATATCATCCCTGGTGAGCGCAGGGTTGTTCTCGTATTTGTGTCTGGCGTAGCTGAAAAACAGATTGCTTGAGATCGTTGAAGCTATCTGCCAGCGCATGGACAACTCAATGCCTTGATGTGAAGTCTCACCGTTGTCCACGGTATTACGATTAGCGTCACGGAAAATGAAGTTGTCCTTGCGCATTGTATAAACTGACAGATCGTAGGAGAGATTGGTTGTGCTGCCGCGAAAGCCCAGTTCAAGGCTTTCCAATTCTTCTGAATCAATATTGTTGACTGACTGCCCGCCCTGCAGACGATAGAGCTCAGTTGCCTGCGGAGCACGAAACCCATTGGCCAACTGGGCGTAAAGTTGATGTGATTCGCTGAAGCGATGTATTAATCCCAGCTTTGGCGAGAAGTTTGTAAAACTATCGTCACGATCAGCAGGGCGGTTAAACCGGCAACCACCAAACCCGCAAGGTGACCCATCGTCTTTGGTCCTGCCATCAATCATCTGATTGTCATAGTCATAGGCAAACCACTCATAGCGAGCACCAATGATGAGATCTGTGTTGTCAGATACTGAAACCTTGTACTGGCCGAAAACAGCAAGAACCCTGGCGTCGACTTCATAGTCGTAGTGATCGCCCACCGGAATGGTGGCCGCGAGGAATGCGTTACCGGTAATGGGTTCTGCCTGGTTTTCTTTCAGAAAACCACTAGTCGCTTCTGCATCCAGACCCGTTATCCACTTATCACCGCCAAACAGATTGACCTGAACTCCGAGGCTGTTGTGGCCGTTTTTTTCCTGTGGTTGCCCCGGCAGGAAGTGCTGCAGAAATGTCATATCCACATAACGAAAATATGGCGTAATCGATAGCACCTGGCCATTGTCCAGGTGCTTTTCAAGACGAGAGTAGAGGCGCGCAGATCGGGCATCACGATATGCCTCCGGGTTAGGGTTGTCCCGCTTTAAACCGGCATCCTTGTATGCATCGTCACCCTGGATGAATCCGGCGGTCTCCTGGTTGAGGTTTGTGTATGTGAAGGTAGTGGTGGCTTCAAAGCCGCCGAGGTTCCCTTCATATCGAGTCGTTAGCTTTTGCTGATCAAATCCAGAATCATCTTTGTAGCCACCGTCTGTGGTTCCACTGAAATCCACACGCCATTGTTCCTGGCTGTGTCCCAGTTTTACCCGGTAGTATTCATGAGATCCTGCCTCGAATTGCATTGTCGTACCAGGGGCTGCAATCATCGGTGTAATCACGTTGATGAGACCATGCATCGCATTTGATCCATGAGAAGCAGATCCGGGGCCTTTGATCACCTCGATACGCTCGGCCACCTCGCTGTGAGATTCGAACAATTCGTTGACGTTACAAAATCCAGCCGCACGCAGAGATATACCATCTTGCGTCATCAGGAATGCGCCACATCCACCGGCGCCGGTTAGTACCGGTGAGCGGATTGCGGTCAGGCTCTCCTGTCCATTTCCACGGCTGATCCAGGTTCCGGAAATTCGCTGCATCACTTCATTAATGTGCGTGTGGCTGACTGCTTCAAGAATATCGCTGTCGATAGTGCCGATGTTAGTCGAAATGTCCCCGACCCTCTGTTCTGAACGACTGGCGGTTACAACGATCTCTTCCAGTGGATTTGCCAGGATAGAGAATGAGGGTACATAAAGGATAAGAGTAAGAGCAATACAGCGCATGTGGACTTCATAAAGGGGCTTGAGGGCTGGGACTTTATACAAGTTGTCATTATTAGACAATCATCTGTGGTCATGTAGGGCAATAACTGTTCGTCGGAAAAGGGAGCTAAAATGTAGAAAATGACCGGTGGTACCCCTGTTTGAGACCACAAGTCGTTAATTATTGACAAATGGCGCTGTTTCAAGTGAACTGAAATGCTTGAAATGCCCGTGGATGGGGAGCGCTGGGCTATGCCAGAGAAAGCGACAGGTGAATCGGTAGCAGGAAGTAAAGCGGACAATGTAACAATGTATACACCGTCGCTGCTTCAGTCTATCCCGAGAAAAGTGCAACGTGAGACGCTGGGTATTACAGAAGAATCCTTGCCTTTTAAAGGGCTTGATATCTGGAATGCGTATGAGTTCACCTGGCTTGGCAGCAAAGGTAAGCCGGAGGTGGCGTTGGCACAATTCCAGTTTCCCGGCAATTCCACCAATCTCATCGAATCAAAATCCCTCAAGCTGTACCTTGGTTCCTACAGTGGCACCAAGTTCGGCAATCGTAAGGAGGTTATAACAACGCTCGAGTCCGACCTGTCACTTGCTGTCCAGGGGCAGGTGAGTGTTTCCCTTCTGACGCCAGAGCAGGTACAGCATGAGGGTCTTGGATTGTTAGTCGGCCACAGCCTCGACAATCTTGATGTGGAAATTTCGGATTATCATTGGAATCCGGAACATTTGCAGCTTGAGAGTAGCACCATCGTCAGGGAATCGGTCTATACACACCTGTTCAAATCCTTATGCCCAGTAACAGGCCAGCCTGATATGGCCAGCGTACTGATTCAATACAATGGAAATTCCATCAGCCACGAGGGTTTGCTGAAGTATCTCGTTTCGTATCGTAAGCATGCTGAATTTGGTGAGCAGATTGCAGAGCGAATCTTTGTTGATATTATGAATCGTTGTTCGCCAGAAAGGCTTGGGGTAACGACAAGATTTGCCCGGCGTGGTGGAATCGATATCAACTCCCACAGAACCTTCGATGAGTCCTTACCTGCGGAGATCAGAGTCTGGCGCCAGTAAAGCCAGGGCTTAATCCCCTCGTCTCGGAAACAAAACAGACTTGAGCCAACCAAACGTCGAGTTGGCACCCAATATCCACCGGTCAACCTTGTCCATTTCATCTTCGAGAGCCTGCGGGTCATCAAACAGTGTTTGCCTGGTCACCAGCTCTCGTTCGGGGTCTAACGCCTTAACAACTCTTGCTGGATTACCCGCGGCGATTGAATTTTCCGGGATTTCACCTGTGACGATCGAACCGGCACCGATCACTGAATTTTCCCCAATGGTCACGCCCTTACAGACAATCGCACCATCACCGATCCACACATTTTTATGAAGAGTGACTTTTCTGGTTGACCCTACAGGTTTGGTTCGATCATAAACATCATGCCAGTCGGCGTCTGTTACATAACTACCAGCTGCGAACATACAATTGTTGCCCACTTCAATCTCCGAGGCAGAATCAAACCTGACACCCGGGCAAAGGAGTACATTGTTGCCGATATTGATATGGCCCTGGTGTTCTGCGAAAGCCCAGGTGGAAAGTGAAACCATTCTGTCCCTTGCTGTCACGATATGAACATTGTCACCAATATTGATGTGCTTTCCATGGACCCGGACATTCCAGGGCTTCATCATGTTATGGCCTGTGCCCAGGGTCTCTAGTTGCGGTGAGATATAGTGTCGGGTGTACCAGCGTTCATAGTGGTGAATCCATCGTTTCAGATAGTAGGGGCGGTGGTCTCTAATCATTTACAAATGGTACCTGTTTTACTGGGAAGATGATTCAAGTATGGTAGCTAATTCCTGAATCTTACAAAGGCACTAAGTGGACGCCCTTCACGCTTTACATCAACGAGTCTCGTCTCCCAGATTATCGGGTGAAGTGACGCCGTCGGCTCTGGATAACATAGTGCGAGCAGCACTCAGGGCACCGGATCATGCACAACTCAGACCCTGGCGATTTCTCACCATATCTGGCGCCGCCAGGGAGCATCTTGGTGAACTTTTTGCCCGGGCCAGGTTGAGCGAAGACCCGTCGCTTACACCAGTAGAGTTAGAAAAGGTGAAGAACAAACCCTTGCGGGCGCCAACGCTGATTGTTGCCATTGCGTCAACTACAGAGCACCCCAAGGTGCCGGAAATTGAACAGATCCTGTCAACAGGAGCGGCAGTACAAAATATGTTACTCGCGGCTTTTGCCCAGGGAGTTGGCGCTATGTGGCGAACTGGTAGCCTTGCCTATAATAAAGTGGTGATTCAGGGCCTGGGTCTTAGCGAGAAGGAATCCATCGTTGGATTCCTTTATCTTGGAGAGCCTAGAGGCAATATGAGAACCGTTAAAGAATTGAATATTAAAGATTTTATCAAAGAGTGGTCAAACCACCAGGTTACAAAATAAAGGAGTAGACGCATGGGTAAATCAGCCAGGTCGCGGAATGCGAGTCGGGTGCAGGACCGGCTAATAGATGAACTAATCGGCATCAGCCGGGGGGTGATTGCAGATGGCGTGGTCGATGAGAATGAAGCGATTTTCATCGGCCAGTGGATCGAGAAGCACCGTGAAATAGCAGACAGATGGCCGGTCAATGTGTTGTACGCCCGTCTCACCGAGATGCTAAAAGATGGCGTGTTGAGTGAAGATGAACAGGAAGAATTACTTGATACCCTGCGTAACCTGACGGGTGAAAGTTCCCCGTTACAGGAACCCAACCGGTCAACAACACTGCCCGTTGACAAACCGGAAACAGACATTGAATTTGCGGGTAAGACGTTTTGTCTCACGGGTAAATTTGTTTACGGGTCAATGCTGGATTGTGGAGAAACCATCCGTGAACTCGGTGGTGAGATTGTCGAGTCCCCGGGGAAGGAAACCGACTATCTCGTCATCGGCGAACTGTGCAGCCCGGACTGGGTTCATACCACATTTGGTCGAAGTATTGAAAAGGGAGTCGAGCTTAAAGAGCAGGGCACCGGTTTGACGATACTGACTGAAGAACACTGGGTAAATTGCCTCGGCCTGCAATAGGCCTGCCCTGCAGGAAACCGATAAAGCCCACGGATGTCGCGGTCTGCATCAAGGTTTGTTGGATCACGCTGCTCTAAGATACGGGGCTTAACCAGCCGGTTAAGAACCTGATGAGTGTCAATTCCAGGAGTTAGCCCTCTGCTGACTCTTCCTCAAGATCATCTTCGATAAAATTGATATTATGCGGCACATCCCACTCGTAGCCTTTCAACATATAACTCCAGTATAGAATTGCCAGCCCCCATTTCTTGATATACCAGTAACTTCGCCTGGCAACCCTTGGTGACAGTGGAATAGTTGGTGTCACCTGTCCCCCGTACCTGAATTCTGCGAGGATCATTTCGCCATAGGCTGTTGTCAGTGGACAGGATGCATAGCCGTCGTATTCTGATTTCATTACGCCACCTGTCTTCAAGGCGAGGATGTGATCAAGTACCACCGGAGCCTGTTTTCTGATCGCCGCAGCAGTTTTGGAATTGGGCGTGTTCGTCACATCGCCCAGTCCAAAAATGTTTGGGTATTTAGTGCTCTGTAAAGTGCCTTTATCGACATCCATCCATCCGGCCTCATCTGCCAGCGGGCTATTTTTGATAAAATCTGGGGAACACTGGGGCGGAGTTACGTGCAACATACCGAATTTCACTTCAGTTGTTTCACCATCAGGATTGGTAAACGTGGCGATTTTGTTTTCACCGTCAACCTTTGTCAGGTTTGATTGTTTGTGAAAGTCGACCTTGTGGCGGCTGATGTGTTCGTCAAGAACCCGTGCAAAGTAAGGTACACCGAAAATGCTGGGCGTGGCTGTATGGAATATCACTTCAAGATTTCGACGTTTTTTCTTGAAGTAGTCAGCCGCGAGATAAACAATTTTCTGCGGTGCACCAGGACATTTTATTGGCATTGGGGGCTGCGTGAAGACCGCAGGCCCTTCCGCCGAGGTAAGTTTCTGGATGCATTCCCAGGTATAGGCTGCGAACTCATGGCTGTAGTTTGAAGAAACATTGTTTGAACCCAATGTCTCGTTGAGACCTTCAATTTTGTCCCAGTCGCATTTTAGCCCGGGGCACACAACAAGATAATCGTAGCCCACAGGATTACCCTTCTCGAGTAGCACCCTGTTTTCATCAGGTTCGAAGCCGACTGCCCTGTCTTTGATCCATGTGGTATTTGCCGGTACCAGATGGGCTTCGAGCCGGGTGTTTTGCGCAACTGTCTGCACTCCTGCCCCTACCAGTGTCAGGGCAGGCTGGTAGTAGTGCGCTTCACTTGGCTCGATCATGCCAACTTTTAATTGTCTGTTTCGCCGTCGCAGAGCCGCGGCAACAGTGATTCCAGCGGCACCGCCACCTATTATCAATACATCATAAGACTGCGCCATAGACAATTCTCCATTGGTTCTGATTTTGGGTGAATTTGACCAGGGTCAACGTGATTTCCTTCAGTGAAATAGATTAGACTCCAATTGAAAATTTGTCACGTACTAAAGCGCGTACAAAAACCAACAAATTATTACTTTCTTTTTGCTGGGTTAAAAAACACCAGCTGTCACTGTGTCTATCAATGATGAAGCGCTAGGTACGATAAAACACGCCTTTGCTACTCTGCATACGCGTTGGGTTTGGGCTGATTCTCGCTACACCCGATGCGGGAATCGAAGACGTCTTTTTCAATATCAGCGGTAAGCTATTTGATAGCAAGCATCGCTTTTCTATAATGATTTTCTAGCAGACCAAGTAACCTGGATGCCCGGCATCACCATCTTTTTTCCTCCCTTTTTTTAATCAAGCCGGATTATCAATAGTGCTCTAATACAGTATAATGTGATTTCCACCTTGGTCCTCCCGCAATAAATAATTGTAAACTCCGCCAGGCCCGGAAGGGAGCAACGGTAGCGATGAATTTATGTGCGGGATGTGGCTAAGGTGGTCTTCTTTTTATACAGTCCATTAAAGTTCGAGAATCATGAGGTCTGCCTCCGGCACTAATTCCTCATCCTCGTCGAGATAACGGATAACTTTAGCGATTACACGATTCTCGGAATCAATATATCGGGATTCGAGAAAGTCGTGTTCATCCCGGCTTGATTGAGCCAGTACTAGTGCGTCAAATTCCTGCGCTGTGGCTTTTCGATAGCTTGGCATGGCTAGATTTTTACTCTGACCCCACGTGTCTGGTAATATCGACAAAATTTTTTGGTTCGGGATTTCGAAGAGAGATGCTACACACAGGGGAGAGTAATGTCAGAACATTTAATTGAGACCTTTGAAAATGGAGTCTGTACGCTGACGATGAATCGTCCGGAGGCTCGAAATGCGATGAGCGGCCCCATGATGGCGGCACTAAATGAAGCCGTGCCGAGGGTTGCAGCTGACAAAAATGTCCGGGCAGTTGTCCTCACGGGTGCAGGTGGAGCATTTTGTGCCGGGGGTGATGTGAAAGGCTTTGCCTCTGAAGGAAGTGGTAAAAGCAATGTCGAACCGCCTAGCCTTGAAGAAAGGGTGCATGGTCTCCGATCTGCAATGGAACTCAGTCGATTGCTCCATGAAATGCCAAAACCGACTCTTGCTGTTATTCCAGGCGCAGCGGCCGGTGCCGGGCTTTCACTCGCGCTGGCGTGCGATCTTAGATTTGCGCTGGATACCGCCAAGATAACCACGGCGTTCTCAAAAATCGGTGCATCCGGTGATTACGGTGGTTCCTATTTCTTGCCTTATCTTGTTGGTGCGGCAAAAGCCAAGGAACTTTACTTCAGTGCTGACGTTATCTCCGGTCAGGAAGCGTATCAAATGGGTCTGGTTAATAAGGTCGCCAGTGCTGATACATTTGAAGCCGAGGCAAAAGCTTATGCCGAACACCTTGCGAGCCTGCCGACGGTCGCGATTGGTTACATGAAGAAAAATATCAATGCCTCCCAGCATGGCTCGCTGAGTGATGTGTTTGATCTTGAAGCCATGCACATGATGAGATGTTTTATGACGGAGGATCACAAGCAGGCGGCACTGGCATTTGTGAACAAGCAACAGCCTGTCTTTAACGGTAAATAATAATTAGAATAATCTAATCGAGGTTTGCATTAGCCACATTTCCACAAAAATTTTCGCCGGTATCATGTCGGGGCTAGTCCTCCTGTCTGCCCCTGCAATGGCGAACGAAGTTGAATATCTGATACCAACAAATTTGTTGGTGGATCCGCTCGCTCAACCAGGTAACCGTTCCACCGGGGTATTACTGCCTGAGTACGATAACCTGGAAGCAATACCCGCGGACCAGGTGATTACAGAGTATATTCCCTGGTCACTGGTCGCTCCGCGACAGAGTGCAACTGACTGGAAAGGTCTTCGCCGGGACTCGGCATATATTTTAGGTTTGCACTGGGCGATCATCGGCATCCTGTATGTTGGCCCGGAATCAGTGTCGGGTTGGACGGATGAGAAGCGGGATGATGACCTTACTAAAAAATGGAAATCCAATGTGCAGACGGTTGTCTGGGATGAGGACGATGATTTTGTGAACTATGTCTTGCATCCATACTGGGGAGCGACCTATTACACTCGTGGAAGGGAGCGCGGGCTGTCACCCTGGGGAGCATTCGGTTTTTCAGCGTTGCACTCTAGCTTGTATGAGTTTGGTACAGAGGCTTTCTTTGAAGAACCGTCAATTCAGGATCTGATCGTCACTCCTGTGCTGGGTTCCCTGCTCGGAATCTATTTTGAAAAGGTTCGGGATAAGATAAAGCTGCGAGAGCGAACCCGGAACTGGCGAGACAATACCCTGTTGGTGCTAACCGACCCCCTTGGTGCGGTGAGCCACCAGCTGGACAGATTGTTCAGGGTAGATACACGAATCAAGATTCAGACCAGGGTTCCATACCTTGATGAATATGTTTTTACAGGTCCAGGGATAGCCAGACCGATCCTCGAACAGAACCGGTATATTCAGAAAGGTGATTACCTGGGTGTCTCAGTGAAACTTGCCTGGTAAACCCGCCCTTGTTTCTAGCCTGATTTTAGGCTGCCACTCCCATTACCATATCAGCTAGTTTCGCCCTGTGATATTTAGCATCTCCGAATAACACCTGGTTGTGCATCTGACGTTTGAAGAACAGGTGAACATAACATTCCCATGTAAAGCCAATTCCACCGTGAAACTGAACGGCGCGGCTTGAAGAGAAAATTGCCATTTCGCTCGCCTGGGACTTGGCCATCCTTGCAAACCTGTCCGCACTCACTGGATCAGTATCCACAGCACAGGCAGCGTTGTAAGTCAGCGATTTGGCGCGATCAATATCAAGCATAACGTTCACCAGCGGGTGCTTAACTGCCTGGAAGAAACCCAGGGGCCGATCAAACTGTACTCTTGTCTTTGCGTATTCCACTGTCGTCTGTAACAACCATTCACCTGCACCAACCATATCCGCTGATACAATACATAGTATGGCGGGCATAGCTTTGTCGATTGCAGCATCTCCCTGGCCTGGTGCGGCGAGTTCGATTGCTGCGACATCGCTGAATTCTATGTGAGCCTGGTCTCGTGTCAGATCAACAATGCTATCTGCAATTAAGTTGACGCCTTCAGCTGAAATATCGACCAGGTACAGACCCACACCATCACTGGATTTTGCACTAACGACCAGTTGATCCGCTTTACGTGCATCCTGCACGAAGTATGCAGTACCAGTGAGCCTATCCTCATCTACAGACACATCAGTATCCGTTGTATCCCAACTACCTTTAGCGTTGGTAATGGCCAGGCTCGTTGCCTTGCCAGTTGCTATCTCACCTAATGTTTTTGTAGCCGCATCAGAGTTGCAGGCATTGACTACAAAGGTTGCATTGAATGTTGATAGGAGGGGTGATGGAAACGCGGCCTTTCCGGCTTCTTCTGCAAGGGCGACGGCCGCTACCAACGGCATGCCAATGCCACCTGCGGCTTCCGGGATACAGACTGCGGTCCAGCCAAGATCAACGATTTGCTGCCACAGATTCTTGTCCCAGTTACATTCGTTTTCACCATGTACATCGTGATTGTGAGCAACAAGCCCATGAATCTTGTTTGCTGTGCAATTGTCGGCAAAGAATTTCTGTGCGGAATCTTTGAGCATTGTCTCATCTTCGCCAAAGCCGAAATTTTTAGGTTGTTCAGTCATTGTTTTTCTCCAGCCTATTTGGATTTAGGTAAACCGAGTACACGCTCACCCAATATATTACGTTGGATCTCATTGGCTCCGGCAGCGATGGTTATACCGAAACTGTTCATATAAGCCAGTGGAAACTGGCCACCTGCCGGTGCATTTTCGTCAGCGACATTGAGTGAACTTGCAGCACCTTCGATCTGGTAGGCAAGCTCAGCAGTGTCCTGGCCCAGCTCTGTACCGACCAGTTTTCCCTGGAGAGGAATTCGCATGGGGTGATCTGTCAGGGCAGGTACTGCGGTTCTCCTGCCATTTTGCCGCATCGATTCCTGGCGGATCATCAATTTGACAATCTCATCACGGATGAGTGGGTCATCCGCCGCGGTTTTTCCATTCCGAGGCTGTTCCCTGGCAAGGTCAATCAGCGAGGCAACACTTCCCGTCGAGGCACCGCCATCTTCTTCAACTGACATTCCGCCAGAAGCGGGTGTCACCAGGTCGCCTGCGCCACGTTCGTGCAGCAGGGTTGTCATGGCAACTTTCCATCCTGCACCTACTTCATCAAGGCGATAGCGATCTTCCACTCTGAGATTGTCAAACAGGACCTCATTGAAACCGGTTTCGCCGGTCATTTTAATAAGCGGCCTTACGGTTACGCCGTTACCCAATGCGGATTTGATGGGCACAACAAAATAAGAAAGCCCGTTGTACTTATCGTTCTTGTCAGTTCGGCAAAGTAGAATCATCCAGTTTGCGAAGTGCGCCAGGGATGTCCAGACCTTGTGCCCGTTGATGACCCAGTTGTCGCCATCACGCTCGGCAAAGGTTTGCTGGTTCGCAAGGTCTGATCCTGCGCCGGGTTCACTGAAACCCTGGCACCAGATTTCTTCTCCTGATAGTAATTTGGGCAAGAGTTCTGCTTTCACATCCTCTTGTGCGTGAAACAGAATCGTGGGTGCGGCCATGCCCATACCAATGATATTTGGCAGGTAGGGTGTTTTAGCCTTCTGCATCTCCTGGTTGGCAATAACCTGGCATCCGGTTTTGCCGCCACCACCCACCTCAGTGGGGTAATCGCAGCCGATCAGTCCGGCGTCATATGCGGATTTTTGCCAGCTCTGCAACCAGTCAAGTGCGGCGGGATCACTTAACTCAAGTGCACCCTGGGGAAGCTTGACTCCAGGTCTGCCCGGATGGTTATTTGACAGCCATTCCTGGCAATAAGTACGAAATTCAGCCTGTTCTGTCGAGTCTTTCTTTTCAGCGTCAGACATTGGTGTCTTCCTCCTGGTCTTCGAAAAAGGTGATTTTTTAGATTAGATTATTATCTAATGAATCTGTTGTGTACTGAATAAAGAGAGTGCGTTTTTACCTTATTCATGGGTCAATGCCAAGCTCAACATGCTGGTATTAGCCACTTTGATGTTGGCGGGAAAAAGGCGAGAATAGTGGCAGCCTGAATAGAGGGGAAATCGGGATGACAGATGAGAAAAGTGAACTGGTCCAGAAGACATACACAACGATATTACAACATATGGTTGATCATGGCTGGGCACCACATTATACCCAGCTGGCTGATGAATTCGGAATTTCTACTGAAGAAGCGAGACTCGCCGTAAACAAGGCTGCCGAGGTCGGTATTGGATGCTGGACATCCCCTGGTACCGATCAGGTGGGCTCATGGGCACCCTTTAACAGTACGCCAACCCATTATCTTGTCAGTGTCGATGGTCAGAGGAAATGGTTTGGCCAGTGCGGACTTGAAGTTAATGCCATCCGCTGGCTGTTTCCCGGCCAGGAAGTGAAAGTGGAGGTGCGGGACCTGGCCACTGCCGAACTGATCACGGTTCGGTATCAGGATGATGAAATTCTTGAGATCACGCCTGAGACAACCGTTGGCCATATCAATAACCCCATGTGGAAGTGGTCTGAATTACCTAGCCCCGACAACTGAGAACGCATGAATCTCTTCGCGTGCGAAGACAATGTGTTCAAATGGTCACAGACGGACCCGGAATCAGGAGATGGCATCAGACCCCTTGAAGACTGGGCTGCCATGTTCTCAACGGATTTGTTCAAACGAAGGCTCGATCCTGACTATCTTTCAAGAATGGGAGACTATGCCAGGCAGAATCGTGACGTCATGATTGAACGCGGAATGACCGGCCCCTGGTTTATCCGACCGAAATAACAACTTCGTTGTCATTTCGGTCGTCCTGACCGGGCTTGCGCACAAGCCCAGCCGAAGGACCTCCCTGCATAGCACAGTCACTTAACTAACAGGAACCCCATATGCCAAAATTAGTCGGCAACCTGACCGCCGAAGACGACTACACACACGAGCTCGGCCCGGAGGAGAACTTCAACGAGTCGGTATACTTTAATTTCTTCGACAGGGAACAGAACCGTGGCGGATTCGTTCGCATCGGTAATCGAGCCAATGAAGGTTATGCAGAAATGACGGTGATCGTCTGGGCGCCCGATGGGTCTGCTCTTTTTACCTACGACAAACCTGACATCTCGAATAACGACTCGTGGGATGCTGGCGGTTTAAAAGTCGAGATCATCAAACCGGCGGAGCTTGTGCGAACCACTTACGAGGGATCTGTGCTTTACCTTAAAGATCCGCGAGCCATGGGCGACCCTGGGAAAGCCTACAGGGAAAACCCGAAGCAGGAGCTGAAGATAGATCTCACCCATGAGGCGGTCGGTCCCCTTTATGGGCATGTTGGTAAACCAGGTGAGGGCAATGATTTTGCCCGGGCACATACAGAACAGCACATGAAGGTGTGTGGAACGTTTCAGCTAGGAGACGATTCGCCTATTTCATTTAGCGGGCATGGTTTGCGTGACCACTCCTGGGGTCCGCGTTACTGGCAATCAACTCCCTCCTATCGCTGGATCACCGGAAATTTCGGTGACGATCTCGGCATGGTCATTCGAACCAATGCAAAGGGTGAGGGAGGCGGGTTGTTCCAGGAAGGTGATGAACTGGTGCGAATTGTAAAGACAAAACTCGAAACGGAATATGAACCAGGGACGAATTTTCACAAGTCGCTCCGTGCAGAACTGGAGCTCGAAGATGGACGATCACGCTTGCTTGAAGGCAAAGTGATGAGTTTTATTCCGTTGCGAAATCGCAGGAGCGGGAAAAATACCCACGTTGGGGAAGGTATGACCGAATATATCCTCGATGGCGACAGGGTCGGTTATGGGCTAAGTGAATACCTGGATCAACCGCAAGACTGATCCTTAAGCTAGACGTAAACCCCCTATGCCTATTATAAGACTCAAAAACCTCTCCCTGGCTTTCGGCACCGACGTCGTACTGGACAATATTGACCTGTCCATAGACAAGGGTGAGAGACTCTGCCTGACCGGCTATAACGGTAGCGGCAAGAGTACCTTGATTGGTTTGATTAATGATCAGGTTCAGCCTGACGAAGGTTCTGTCTGGAGGGATTCGGGTTTAACTCTGTCAACCCTGGATCAGGATCTTCCCTCATCCAGGGAGTCAACGGTTTACGATGTTGTTGCTTCAGGATTTTCTGAGACCGGTAAATTGCTGGCAGAATTCCATGAACTCACAGCCGATGCGTCAAGTGCGAAATTGAAGAAAATCGGAAACCTGCAGCATCAGATTGACGCTGTAGATGGGTGGGCCATCAGTCATCGAATCGACACAATTCTGGACCAGATGAAGTTGCAGCCGGATAAGAAATTAGCTGAATTATCCGGAGGATGGCTAAAACGAATTGCCATCGCTCAATCTCTGGTGGTTGAGCCTGATGTCTGGTTGCTGGACGAACCAACAAACCACCTGGATATTCCGACAATAGAATGGCTGGAATCCGTGTTGCTGGGTTTTCAGGGGACCATCATATTTGTCAGCCATGATCGCCAGTTGATGCAGTCTGTAGCGACCTCGGTCATTGATCTGGACCGTGGTCGGGTCACTCGATGGGATTGTGATTATGAGACATTCCTTTTACGACGTGAACGGGCAAGAGAAGTAGAGATCACCCAGAATAAACTGTTTGATGACAAGCTGAAGAAAGAAGAGGCCTGGATTCGTGAGGGGATCAAGGCACGCCGTACGCGAAATGAAGGCCGGGTCCGTGCGCTTGAGGCACTACGGCTGGAGCGCCATAAAAGACGCTCACTTGGCACTTTGAAGCTGGAAGTCGATTCAGGTCGAGCCTCCGGGAAGATCGTCAAAGAGCTAGTTGATGTGAGTAAAAGTTATGATGGTGAACTACTGATCGATAACTTTAACCTGATTATTCAACGTGGAGACCGGGTCGGCTTACTGGGCCCGAATGGCTGTGGAAAAACGACACTGTTGAACATCCTTCTTCAGATAGATGAACCTGACCTAGGACAGGTACATTCTGGAACCAAACTGCAGCTGGCATACTTTGACCAGGTAAGAGAGCAACTAAATGTAGAACAGTCTGTCTCTGATTACGTTTCTGAAGGCCAGGACTTCATCACCATCAATGGCAAAAATGTGCATATCGTTTCTTACCTGAATAATTTTATGTTTGATGCGGATCAGTCGCGCTCACCCATAAGAACGCTGTCGGGCGGCGAGAAGAACAGGCTGTTACTGGCGAAATTATTCTCACTCCCGGCTAATCTTTTGGTGCTGGATGAACCGACCAACGACCTTGACGTTGAATCCCTGGAGCTGCTTGAAGAACTGTTGATTGATTATAAAGGAACGGTGTTGCTCGTCTCACACGACAGGGTCTTTATGAATAACGTCGTCTCGAGCCTGGTTGTCTTTGAGGGGAGTGGCCGGGTCGTTGAATATGTCGGAGGGTATAACGATTGGCAATCATCCGGTGGTGCCTTTGGTGGCGTCTTCGAAGCAAATAAAAAGCCGGAGACGGTTGCAGCAGAGAAGGGATCTCACCAGTCCCGGAAGCGACAGAAGAATGTCCAGCGTAAAATGGAGAAGGAGCTAGAACAACTGCCTGAAAAAATAGAATCTCTTGAAAGCCAGGTTGAATTACTGCATGAAAAGATGAGTGATCCTGCTTTCTTTGAACTTAATGATATGGAGCAAAAACGCGTCTACTCTAGACTGGCTGAGACTGAAGAGGGGCTGGCTTTGCTGTACAAAAGATGGGAAGAACTTGCGTAACACACCTGACGTGGCCAATAGACATCTTTGCGGTATTGTAAATATTGAGTTGAAACAATCTTCATGGGTTTAAGTGTGTTGCCTTTGATGATGACGTATTGTGGTGGCATGTAGCTCAGGAATAGTACAGAAATAGCACAGGAATAATTACCAGGAGGTGCTTTTACCGTGTCAGTTCAGATAGCAGGAAATGGGATATTGCATCGTCGAATGCTGCTCAAGGCAGCTGGGGCGACCGCGGCAGCGAGTTTTCTTATGCCGGTAAAAGCCTCCGAGGCCTGGATGACTCATACCGGCGAACCCCCGGGTGAATATGGCTCCCCATCAGAATTTGCACATTTGAAACGAGAGCAGACCGGGGGCCATCCCTTTGGCGCGGAAGCCGGTTCATCCTCAAGTCCTCTACAGAATCTAAACGGTACGATTACCCCCAACAGCCTTCACTTCGAGAGACATCACAGTGGCATTCCCAACATTGATCCGATAAAACATCGACTGGCAGTTTATGGCGATGTCAGGCAACCGCTTCAATTCAGCTATGAAGATTTGCTGGCCTACCCGATGGAGACACACGTTTATTTCCTGGAATGTTCTGGAAACAGTTATCGCAATACACTCACCAATCCACTGGATCTAACCGCAGGTTCATTGAATGGATTAATTTCTGGTGCCGAGTGGACTGGTATCCCGTTACATTATTTGCTGGATGAGGCCGGTATTCAAAATCGGGAAGGATGGGTCATCGCAGAAGGCGCCGACGCGGCCGGGCTGACTCGTAGTATTCCTTTGTCGATGGCATTGGATAAGGTCATGGTAGCCATGTATCAAAATGGTGAACCGTTACGACCAGCCCAGGGATATCCCATAAGACTGTTTGTCCCGGGTTGTGAAGGGAATATCAGCATTAAATGGTTGCAGGCTTTGAAGGTTCAAAAAACTCCTGCCTATACCAGAGACGAGACCAGTAAATATACCGATACATTGAAAGATGGTCGTTCGGAGATGTTTTCACTGAAAATGGAAGTGAAATCGGTTATCACCTCTCCATCAGGAAAAATGAAACTGAATCGTCAGGGTGTATATGAAATTAACGGTATCGCATGGTCTGGCAGTGGCTCCATCAAACGGGTGGAAGTCAGCGCCGATGGTGGTAAGAGCTGGGCAGAGGCCGTCATACAATCAGAGTCAGGATCCCTGGCACTCGCTCGCTTCAGGATTCCGTGGCGCTGGAGTGGCCAACGGGCAGTGCTTCAAAGCCGGGCGATTGATACCGGTGGGAATGTGCAACCGACAAGAGATGCAGCACTAGAGCGATATTCCCCCGCCGGTTTCTACCACTACAATGGAATGCAGAGCTGGCAGGTATCGGGGTCAGGAGACGTAAAGAATGTCTTTGTATGATATGACAGTTTGTTTACTTGTTTGTGGCGTAGTTTTCTTCACACCAGAGCTGGCTGCAAAAGACCTCGGTCAGAACATCAGTCCATTGTTGGGCCAACCCCTGGAGAATTACCTGGGGAGTATCGTATCCACTGATGGTAACGGACTGCCAGAGGGGAAAGGATCTGTAGCAGAGGGCAAGGTTATTTATGAAGATCGTTGCGTTGCCTGCCATGGGATGACCGGTGAGCAGCCGGGGAATCAACTGGCTGGTGGCTTGAATAGCCTGCCGACAATGCGCCCACTTAAGACAGTGGGTAGCTACTGGCCCTATGCGACCACCTTGTATGATTATGTTGCACGAGCCATGCCCTATAATGAAGAAAAGTCTCTGTCAGCTGATGAAGTCTATGCTGTCACCGCTTATGTGCTGAATTTGAGCAAGATCGTGGATGTTGCAACGGTTCTGGATCAGGACAATCTCGCTGATGTGAAGATGCCAAACCGGAACGGGTTTGTTGAGCTGATACCCTGAACGACACACAGCATGTTTTTCGATTTCCGGGAGGAACCCAGAGACCAACAGCTGTAATATTTCTTCTAGATCCGTGAGCAAAACCGGGCGCATTCGAAGCAGGAGCGCCGTCATTAAACCAGAGAAAAGCTTAGCCGACGGTATAACCACGACCCTGGAGACAGACACTATAAGCCTTGTTGAAAGTCTCCTGGTTATCCGCATTTGATTGTTGAACTTGTTGGTTTTTCTGTTGTGAATCCTGGGCCGCAGCTCGATTACGCCTGTTCTGGCGAGACCTGCCAAGCACAGCTCCGACGGCTGCACCTTTCTTGGCGTCATCACTGTCGCCAACTATTGCACCTATTGCTGCGCCACCTGCAGCACCACGTACCATACCTCCTTGTTGTTGCGCAGGCGCAGAAGCGGTAGCGGTATTTTGGTTCATAGGATCAATGCCAGTTTCATTCCTGGCCCACACGAAGCATTCGCCTTCATCTTTGTCCTGGGTGTCTGCATCCTGGCCTTGTGCCGGGTAGATGATCAGGTCAGCAGAGGTCGAAGCTGAAAATATCAGGGACAGAGTTGCTATTATCCAAAATTGATATCGCATAAATTGTCTTCCTGTGAAGTGTTTACATTATTTGGTTGGCGCCACGATTTCCTATTTTACAGAAATACCGCCATCTACCGCCACTACCTGCCCGGTTATCATGCGTGCATTTTCAGAAGCATAAAACACCGCTAGATTTCCAATATCCTCTGGTGTTTGTTCACCGCCGAGAGGCGTCATCTCCTGAACAACGGATTCAAAGATCTGTCGCTGGCTCATGTTAGCAAGTTCTGGCTGGTTGGCCTGCATCTGGGTGGTTAGCAGTTCCCAGGCGCGAGTCCATACAAGGCCAGGACAGATACAGTTAACCCGAATTCGTCTTGGCGCGAGCTCCATGGCTAAAGTTTTTGTCAGGTGGACCACTCCGGCTTTGGCTGCACCATAGGCAGGTAGCGATACTGTCGGCCCAAGTGCAGCGATGGAAGCTATATTTATAATACTCCCACCCTCGGCGAGTATAGGGACTGCAGCATGTGATGATGAGAATGTCGTTCTTAAATTGAACATCAATTGTTGATCCCACACATCATCGCTCATTCCACTAAATGCTGAGTCTGAAGTTGAAATTTCATCGAAGTTAATCTTCGGCCCACCAATTCCTGCATTGTTCACAAGAACATCAAGGCCAGAAAATTCATCAGTGATGTCTTTAATCGTTCTGGCCATTTCGGCCTGATTGGCGGCATCGGCAACAACGCCCGTGACTTTTTCACCGATAGCACTGGCGGTTGATTTGACGGTCTCTTCATTCAGATCCGTGATGATGACCCTGGCACCCTCATTGGCGAAACACTTCGCAATACCTGCGCCAATGCCACCAGTTGCTCCGGCACCTGTAACGAGAACGACTTTATTTTCAAGACCCATAATTAACCCCAGGTTAGTTACTTCATTGATAGATTATAGGGGAGTCGGCAATCCGAAAGCCATTCGCTGACAATTGTCTGGTTCAGCTCGTATCGGGCCTGATCATTGTGATTGAGTGCGGTAGCTGGTTAATGTGGCTAAGATAGCTAAGATAGTTAATAGTTTAATGATCGAGGGAGTTGTTCATGGGTTTGAGAGCTGCAATTTTGCTTTTGCTGATGGCGATTAATTGTTGTCCTGCACTGGCTGAGCTAAAACCGTCAGAAATAACCAAGGTTGTCATGTTGGGGACAGGAACTCCCTTCGCAGATCCAGATCGTTCAGGTCCATCGGTTGCCATTGTTGTTAACGATACTCCCTACATCGTTGATTTCGGACCCGGTGTTGTCAGGCGAGCCTCGGCGCTGTCACCCGACTACGGTGGTTCAATTGAGGGGTTGACTGTCAAACATCTCAAGCACGCATTCCTGACCCACCTGCATTCTGATCATTCTGCCGGGTATCCTGATTTGATATTGTCACCCTGGACGCTTGACCGGGATGAACCACTTGAAGTGTATGGACCGGAAGGGATTGTTGAGATGACAGAGGCAATTCATAAAGCCTACGGTGAAGACATCCGGTACCGGGTCTATGGTCGAGAGCCTACCAACAATGAAGGTTGGCGAGTCAACGTCCACGTGATTCAGGAAGGGGTTGTTTTCCAGGATGACAATGTGAAGGTTGAAGCGTTCAGGGTAAAGCATGGTTCATGGCCCAATGCCTTTGGTTATAGATTTACCACGCCGGACCGGGTCATTGTCATTTCGGGCGATACGACATTATGCGAGAACGTTGAAAAATTCAGCAAGGGAGTGGATATTCTCATACATGAAGTTTATTCCGTGGCGGGTTTAAGCCAGCGAACTGAGTTCTGGCAAAGCTACCACAGCACTAATCATACATCGGCCCATCAAGTCGGTGAGCTGGCCAGCAGGGTAAAGCCCGGTCTGCTGGTGCTCACGCATATGTTGTTTATGGGTGCCACGGAAGATGAATTGATATCAGAGGTAAAAGAGAAATACTCCGGCAATGTCGTCATGGCTAACGATCTGGATGTTTTCTGAATTTTCAGCACCGTTACAGGGAAGCAACCCAGGAAAACATCGCAGGAGAGCACCGTAAGACAGACGGTGTCCAGTTATGAGGGAGTTTCGGTTATGCTTAGAACGGAAGTTCAAATACCAGTATCAGTCACCGGGTTCAAAACTAATCTTACACGAGGGGAAGGTAGCATGATCCAGAAATTTGGAAGAAAAGTGTTAGTCGCGAGTTGCATACTAGGAATCGGAATCCTGGTAGGTTGCGGCGGCCAGGAAGAGGAAGCTGCTGTAAAGACAGAAGCTCCCGTTAAGGCTGAAGCGCCTGCTGAGTCTCATGCCGCACCTGTCAACAATCCACTGGCGAAGGAGCAGGCGTTGTTGAGAGATGCGGCGGCTGTTCAGGGTATTCTCGATAAAAATGCCGATAGGAAAAAGAAAACGCTCGAAGATGCCATGAACTAGCTCGGGAAGGGGTTGTTACTCTCATCCCGTTCAGCGTCTTCCAGTTCCCGCTCCAGGTATTGCTTTAACGTTGTTGGGGTCCTGCCCAACAAGTCACTGACAACATTGTTTGTCGCGCTACCCTGGCCTTCCTGAAAGGCACGATTGAACTGCAGTAGGATATTGGTGTGCCATTCCGGCTGTTTTGCGTCAATCAGTGCCTGTTTAACTTGCGCTAACGACCGCGCTTCGTATCGCACTTCGCGTCCGAGCAGTTCGGACAATGCGGATGCAATCTCTGTATAGGAAACGGATTCGAGAGAAGTCAGCTCGACGGCCTGATTCATGAGTGGCGCTTTTTCGATAAGAAGCAGTGCTGCCACACGGGCAATATCCTCCGCGTCGATCATCGCGATCTTAGCGTCCGCCACCCCGGCACGAATCACGCCATCGAGTTTTGCAGACTTCAATAGAAACGCCAGGTTCTGCATAAAAAACAGGGGCCGAAGGAAGGTGTAGGCTAAACCCGTATCTTTGATCTGTTGTTCGGTTTCAGCATGCCAGCGACCACAATCCACATAGGACTCAAGTGTAGTCATCAGCCCGGATATTTTTACGATATATGGAGTGGATTGCTGATTGATCGCTGCTCTAACGATATTCCCCTGCAACTTCACCTGGTCTGGAGAAACCGGGGAGACCAGCAAAATCGAGTCGACTCCGTTCACTGCAGATGAAACAGCATCTATGTCACCAAGGTCACCGACAATAATATCAATGTCCCTCGCCGGAAGCAGGCGTTCGGCTTTGTCGAAAGAGCGGATGAGAACCCTGACGTCGTGATCTGCTGCAACCAATCGTTCGACCACTCTTCTGCCAATGCGGCCGGTTGCTCCTGTTATCAATATCATCTACTTAAGACCCTATCGCCATCAAGGAAGCGTTGCCACCGGCAGCTGTCGTGTCGATGGAAATAGTCTTTTCGATGACCAGTCGCATTAGCATTCTGTGGTTGTCATTTTCCTGAATCAAAGGCGTGATTAGTCCGGCTCGTGAAGCCAGGACGCTGCGTACCATTGTTGCCTGGGTTGAAACAGCCGCTAACAGGGCGGCTTTGATGATGGAGTTTTTAAGTGTTTCTACACCCGATTGACGGCTGACAAGGCACAGAATTTTTTCTGGTACCCCTAAAGCCAGCAGGTCGTCTGCACAGGTGCCAAATAGTGGTTCATCGATCCTGTCACACAAGAGCAGTGCGCCATTTCCGCTTAACAATGTTGCGATAACCAGTTCAAGACTACTGCTTATGCCGGTATCGGCCACGATGGCAATCACGCCACGGCTTTCCAGGTAGAGTTGGTTGCTTTCACCGGTCGGTCCCGGCAGGGCAACCGGGTTTGAAAGTGATTGCTCAACACTGCGGATCAGTCCATTCGCTTTCGATAGTAGCAACCCAGTATTCAGATTTGCAGAGACGACGGCGTTGTCTGCCAGCTTCGCCAAAAATTGCCTGATGATTGATACCCTTTCGATCACCGGGACACCTGCCCACACAGCCTGAGCCGTTTCTGAATTCATTATTTTGACGCTGGACTCTTCATCCAAGGCGATGGTGCCGAGCCATGGTGCAGCCTGTTGGACCAGCTCCTGGGCCGCACTTCTTACCATTCCTGATAAATAATGTGGCCCGCCAGCTTTAGGTCCTGTGCCGGAGAGCCCGCGCCCGCCGAAAGGCTGGACGCCAACAACGGCTCCGATCATATTGCGATTGATATAGAGGTTTCCGGCCTTTGCGGTTGACGCAATCTGCGCAGTAACCGTCTGGATTCGGCTATGAACCCCGAGAGTAAGCCCGTACCCCGTGTCATTGATCTGAGCGATCACCGAATCAAGCATTGATGCCTTGTACCGGATGACATGCACGACAGGTCCAAACACCTCTCCTTCGAGGATCGCCAGATTGTTTAATTCATAAAGACGCGGAGCGAAGAAGTTACCCGCACCGGAGGCATCGGGTAGTGTGCATTCGTGAAGAAGCTTCACGTCATTTGGTTGATGTGCAAATTTTTCGACATGACTCATAAGATTAGAGAGTGCTTCTGCGTCAATAACTGGACCAACATCGGTGCTTAGCAGCGCAGGATCACCAATGGAAAGCTCGTCCATTGCACCTTTGATCAGTTCGATGATCTTCGATGCAATTTCCTCCTGCAGGAATAAAACGCGTAACGCGGAACAGCGCTGGCCTGCACTTTGAAAGCCTGAACTTATGACGTCGTCGACAACCTGTTCTGGAAGTGCAGTCGAGTCAACGATCATCGCATTTTGTCCGCCAGTTTCGGCGATCAATGGAATGTCTGGGTCAGGTCTTTGTGCAATTGCACGGGATAGCCATAAGCCGGTATCGGTTGAACCGGTGAACATTACACCCTTGATGCGTTCATCTGGAACAAGCTGTTCACCGACGGGCTTGCCCGCTGAAATAACAAACTGAATGACATCAGCTGGAAAGTCACAATCATCCATCAATTGTTTTACCCTTAGAGCAATCAGGCTGGTTTGCTCAGCGGGTTTTGCGATGACGGTGTTTCCAGTTACCAGTGCCGCTGATACTTGGCCCAGCAAAATTGCCAGTGGGAAATTCCAGGGGCTTATGCAAAGTATAACGCCACGCGGAATCAGATTTTCATCTGTCTGTAACATTTCCGCACGATCAGCGTAGTATCGCAGGAAGTCCACGGCTTCACGCACCTCTGAGATTCCGTCGGTAATGGTTTTACCGGCTTCTTTCGTGCAAAACATCAGCAGGGCAGCCCTGTCGGATTCTAACTTGTCCGCTAATGTTCGCAGCAGTGTTGCTCTCTGCGTAACAGGTGTTTCTGCCCATTCAGCAAATGCTTTGTGTGCTGCTGCCAGTTTTTGTTCAATTTCCAGTGCCGTTGCAAACCTCACTGTGCCAATAATTTCTTCGTGATTGGCAGGGTTGATAATAGGTTCTTCGGCTTCAGAAAGAGTGGCCTGTTGGGTTTCCCAGGCTAGCTGAATTTGTGATTGAAGGTTTGAAAGAATAGTTCTGTCCGAGAGGTCGACACCTTCGGAATTACGCCGACTACCCGCTTCCAGCTCATTGTCGGTATATAAATTTTTGGGTAAAGGTATATTCAGATTCCTTTTTACCTTCCAACCGGATACGACGCCGGCAGGATCCTCAATCAGCGATTCTATGGGCACTCGCTCATCGACAACCTTGTTGACAAAAGAGCTGTTGGCGCCGTTCTCCAGGAGTCGTCGAACCAGGTAGGCCAGCAGATCTGCATGTTCGCCAACTGGTGCATAGATCCGACAGGCGATGGATTCTTCTTTAAGTATCTGGTCAAACAAGGCTTCGCCCATACCATGTAGTCGCTGGAATTCGTATCCTTTACGATGGTATTCAGAATCAGGACTATCCATTCCCAAAATAGAAGCCACGGCGAGTGCATTGTGAGTTGCAAATTGCGAATAGATAACGTGACGGTGGGCGAGAAGTTTCCTTGCGCAGGCCTGGTAACAAACATCCGTTGCTGGTTTTCGTGTGAATACCGGGTAGTCGGCATAGCCACCAGCCTGGCTCCATTTGATCTCTGAATCCCAATAGGCGCCCTTGACCAGTCTCACCATTAACTTTCGACCGGTTCCGCTGGCAAATTTACAGACCCAGTCAACCACCTGGGGTGAACACTTCAGGTAGGCCTGTATCGCAAGACCGAACCCATCCCACCCTTCAAAATTCGAATCTGTAAATATTGATTCGATGACATCAAGTGAGAGATCCAGTCGGTCAGCCTCTTCTGCGTCCACAGTAAATCCGATATTGTGCTGCATAGCTGCCACGGCCAGTTGCTTGAGGCGTGGGACGAGTTCATTCATGACTCGATCCCGCTGTAAGAACTCGTAGCGAGGATGCAATGCAGACAACTTTATCGAAATTCCAGGGTTTGCCTCTGGTGTATCTTTTGTCGCTGTCTTACCGATCGTATCAATTGCTTCTAGATAGGCGTGAAAGTAGTTGTCAGCATCTTCCATTGTTCGGGCGCCTTCTCCGAGCATATCGTATGAATAGGTATATCCAGCGGCTTCGGGTTTGTTTGATCGTTCAATAGCGCTCTTTATGGTTTTTCCAAGGACAAACTGCGTGCCCATAATCTGCATTGCATAACGTACTGAGGTACGAATAACAGGCTCGCCGAGGCGATTGATTGTCTGTTTCAATAGTCCGATGTGTTCTTGCTGTCTTGGCGTTATTGCCTCATTGCTGAAGCTGATCACTTTCCCAGTTAACAGCAGCCCCCAGGCGGAAGCGTTTACAAATAGTGATTCGCTGTTGCCAAGATGTGAAGCCCAATCGCCAGTCATTATCTTGTCACGAATGAGTCGGTTGGTTGTGAGTTTATCAGGGACTCTTAGCAAAGCCTCTGCAAGACACATGAGAACAATTCCTTCTTCAGATGAAAGCGAAAATTCTTTGAGGAGTGCATCGACGCCACCTTTCCCCAGTTGGCTCGATCGGATATCGACGACAAATTCCCGGGCCTTGTTCCAGATTTTTGCCTGGTTTGCCTCATCAATCTTCGCAATCGGTAATAGGTCATGCAGTACCGCGTCTTCATCCCGGCGTAAATTGTGCCGGATGTTTATCCGGTCTGTTTTCTTGAGGTCTTGCTTCTGAAAGGCAGTGTCGGTGGACATGAATGAGAAGCCCGTTGGCAAGTCTAATTGCTGGTAGATTGCTCTTCAATCTTAGTCGCGTGGCGCAACCATAGACCACCACCATAATGAGGCCTTGGGTCATATGACCGATGTCCGAGCAATCTTTGAACCCGTGGTGACCGTGCGGTTAATTCTTCGGTTGTGTAATCCAGCGGGTTTGATTCCTCAGGAGTTAGCCAGCCAACCAGATAGCTGAGGTGCATCGCGCGCCGCCATTTGTCTGTTGTCAAATTTGCCCCGCTACCGTGGACAACCTTACCGGTGTATATAAACGCGTCTCCAGGGCTTATTTCGGCAGGCACTGTTTGTTCAGGGGTTCCGCGATCCGCATGATCCGTCCATTTGTGGCTACCAGGAATGACGCGAGTCGCGCCCAGCTCTTCGGTGATTTCATCGAGTGCAATGATGCTGCTGATTGTGACCTCCGGGCAGTTCGGCCAGAGAGCGCTGCAATATTGAAACCAGTTGTCACAATCCCGATGAAGCATCTGGGCAGGAGAATCTGGTCCAATAATCATTGCCTGCCCAGTGTTGACCCAGTAAGACCCACAGATCGGCAGGAGAATAGCATCCGCAATGTCGGCATATAACTGGTTGTCCAGCAGATCAAAGTAAGCAGGAGTCAATTTTCCCAGGCTCGAAAAGCGGATTGTATTTGCGCCGACAAAGGCTTTGCCATCTTCACCCAGACCTTGAGTGGCACCACCGGGAACAAAGGAATTTTCAGCCTCGGTGATTGATTCCCGGAGTTGAGTGATGACCTCAATCGGAAAAATGCCTTCAATTATCAGGCCACCATCTTCATCCAGGGTTTCTAAAATGTCCCCGAGAGGAGCGTCAGCGGGAAGCCTGCCTAGTGCCATGGTTTTAACCTGTATTTCACCGATGTAGAGAAGTCATGATATAGCACAATGATAGAAAAACGGCATTAGGAATCGCAGATTTGTGGGCGCCGCGGCCAGGCCGCCTGCATGGCCTGTCCTGACACATGAAAAACTCTGGAAAGTAGTTCAAACTGTATGTGGTTGGTGAAGTCCTGTACAAACAGTCGGTTGAGCGAGGTTTATTTGGCAGTTTCAGTTTTTGATCTATTTACAGTAGGCATTGGGCCATCGAGCTCGCATACGGTTGGACCGATGCGTGCTGCGCGAATGTTTGCGGTGTTGACGCAATCGCTTGACTGCCCGGTCGAGCGGATACTGACTGAACTCTACGGATCACTTGGCCACACCGGCAGAGGTCATAGCAGTGATGTTGCCGTGTTGTTAGGTCTGGAAGGTGAGTTACCTGAATTCATTGATACCGACACGATTCGCACCCGGAAGGAACTAATACATTCTTCTGGTGAGCTAAATCTGTTAGGTAATCGCAAGATCGGTTACCAGGAGTCCAAAGACCTGGTATTTCATCGCAAGAAAACGCTTCCAGGTCACGTCAATGGCATGAAGTTTTCTGCCTTCGATGCGGATGAAAATTTGCTGTTAGAAAAAAATTACTTTTCTGTGGGTGGTGGTTTTATCGTCACGGAAGACACCGACGCTCAACGATTGCAAGATAAACATTCCCAATTGCCATGGGGTTTTCAATCTGGTGACCAGATGCTGGCAATGGCCAGGGAAAGTGGCTTGAGTATCAGCAGCCTGATGCTTGAGAATGAAAAATTCTGGCGGCCGGAGGAAGAGATACTGGAGCGGCTGGATTATCTTTGGTCAACGATGACAGCATCAATTAACAAGGGCATGCACACTGAAGGCATTCTGCCGGGTATCCTCAAAGTGAAGCGCCGGGCGCCCGGTTTACGACGTAAACTGGTATCAAGAGGAGAGAGTCCAGACCCTTTGTCGGCAATGGACTGGGTGAATCTGTATGCACTTTCGGTTAACGAAGAAAATGCAGCCGGTGGGCGTGTGGTGACTGCACCCACCAATGGTGCCGCCGGTATTATCCCTGCGGTTATTAAGTATTACGAAAAATTCTATGAACCCGTCGGTATGGAAAATATACGGCGATTTTTTCTGACTGCAGGCGCAATTGGCATTCTGTACAAACTTAATGCTTCCCTTTCCGGAGCTGAAGTGGGATGTCAGGGTGAAGTTGGTGTCGCCTGTTCAATGGCAGCCGGAGGTTTGACTGAGGCGCTTGGCGGCTCGCCAACGCAGGTAGAATGTGCTGCTGAAATAGGCATGGAACACAACCTTGGGCTCACCTGTGACCCCGTTGGTGGGCTGGTGCAGGTACCCTGCATTGAGCGCAATGCCATGGGTGCGGTAAAAGCGATCAACGCCTCTAAGTTGGCATTGCAGGGCGATGGTGACCACAAGGTTTCCCTCGACCAGGTCATCAAGACCATGCGTGAGACCGGCGCCGACATGAAAACCAAATACAAGGAAACCGCCAGGGGTGGTCTGGCGGTTAATATTATTGAGTGCTAATTTGTACGGAGTACTCAGCTCTGCTTAGCCAGCATCTTGACCTTACCGATATAAGGCAAATTTCGATTGCGCTGGGCGTAGTCGATTCCGTAACCAACGACAAATTCGTCCGGTATCTCGAACCCGACCCAGCGCAGATCGACTTCAATTTCCCGGCGAGAAGGCTTGTCCAGCAGCGCACATACCTCCAGCGAATTTGGATTGCGTGCCTGAAGCAGTGTCAGTACGTGCTGCATTGTATGGCCTGTATCGACGATATCTTCCACAACCAGAACATCGCGACCTTCAATTTCATCCCTCAGGTCTTTGAGGATTCGTACCTCTCTGGATGACTGCATGCTATCACCATAGGAAGAGGCCTCAAGAAAGTCGACCTCAACAGGCATTTCGAGTTCGCGAACAAGATCAGCGATAAAAACGAATGAGCCACGGAGCAAGCCGACAACAATGAGTTTTTCTGCATCGCTGTAGTAGCTTGCGATTTCCTTTGCGAGGGCTTCTACTCTCGCTGCAATTGCTTTTGCAGAGATCAGCTCTTCGATAATGTAGTTGGAGTGGTCCGTCATTAATTCATATCCATTTAAACAGGCAGTCTGATAGTTAACATCATCTACTAGCTATCGCCTGAGTTGCGATGCTGAAATTCAATTATTGCACCTTTTGCAGTGACAAACTCTGCACCCTGTGCTGTTAGCTCTGCGATCAATTTTTCGAGCATCAACATCCGGTGGCCACGGCCGATAACAAAAGGATGAAAAGTATATGTCAGGACGCCCCAGGTGGTTTCAGAAGTCATGTATTCGAAATCTCCCATCCAGTTTTCCAGAACATGACCTGCTATTTGCAAACCGCCACCTCTGAAATATTCGAAATGGGGAAAATCATCAGTGCTCCAGCTGACAGGAAGTTCGAGCAGCGTACTTTCTTTGCCGAAAGTAATGCTCTCTTCTTCGATGACATCACCAGTTCGAGCATAATAGGGTGTGTAATCGTGAGCCATCATACTGCTGTCGTACAAGAATCCTTCCTGGACGAGCAATTCGATGCTATTCGGACTGAGATCCCATGCGGGTGACCGATATCCAACTGCCGTCACGCCAGTCACACTTTTTATAGTTTCCATACCCCGGAGCAACTCGCGTCGTTCCTCATCACGGCTCATCTTAACGGGCGAGATATGGGCAAATCCATGATGCCCTACTTCATGTCCTCTTGCGGCGATCTCCCTGCAGATATCAGGGTAGGTATTCATGGTTATGCCGGGAATAAAAAATGTTGCGAGAATATTGTGTTGATTAAGAAGTTTTAGGATGCGTTCAACGCCAATGACACCAAATTCACCTCGCGATATATTGGTTGGACTGGTTAAGCCTTGAGCCATCCAGAGGGATATGGCATCAAAATCAAAGCTGAGACAGACAAGATGACGACTATTAGACATGTGATTCCCGGATCGAAAAGAATAAGTGAAGGATGCCATGAATCGGAAACAGATAGGTAGTGGAGTGTGCCGGAAACCAGTTGCGATGACGAATGAGACTAGTGCTACCATGACCGGACTGAAATCAGCATTGAGAAAAAATCAAAAGAATGGGCCTGGGAGATAAGACGTTGAGTGATCTCTGGGATTACCCGGAACCGTATGTGATCAATGTATCGGTGCTTGAGAGTGATATTGATAGCTACCAGCATGTTAATAACTCTGTCTATCCTCGCTGGATTGACGAGTGCGCCAGGCAACATTCAAAGGCAGTCGGAGTCGATACGGATGGCGCAGCAGTTCTCGGATATGGCATGGCGGTCAGGGAAAGCAGAATTACGTACTATGCACCTGCCTACCTCGGGGAAGATGTGCTTGTCGCTAACTGGCTGACCCTGTGCGATGGTAAATTACGGGCCAGCCGCCATTTCCAGATTCTCAGGAAGTCTGATGGTGTCACTCTGGCAAGAGCTTCCATGGATTTTATCTGTATCAAGATAGAGTCCGGCAAACCCAGCAGAATGCCAACGCTTTTCAGGGAGAGCTATGCCGTTATCGCGAGTGTGCAGAGAAAATTGTTGGCAGAACAGAAATAATAGAAAGTTTGGTAAAGTGCCATATACCGTTCAATTGAGAAGAGTATTCCATGAGTGACCCGGACAAGTTCAGACAAGAGACCAGGACCTGGTTAGAAGCGAACTGTCCTGAAGGTGCAAAAGGTCCTGGCCAGGTTCCCTTTGGCAGTCGGTCAGTTGAATTAGAACCTGATGTCAGGCTATGGCTGGACCGGATGGCAGAAAGAGGCTGGACCGTACCGACCTGGCCAAAGGAATATGGTGGTGCCGAGCTTGATCGTGATGAATACAAGATCCTGATAGAGGAATTGAAAAGAGTCGGCGCAAGGACACCATTGACTGGTCGTGGCGTGAACTATATCGGGCCGACGATTCTGGAATTCGGCACCGATGAACAAAAATCCAGGTGGCTGCCCATCTGTGCAAAAGGCGCCGGTGCCTGGGCCATGGGTTACTCCGAACCGGGTGCTGGTTCTGACCTCGCCAGCTTGTCTACCCGCGCCGTGAAAGATGGTGATAATTACATCATCAATGGACGCAAGACCTGGACCAGTGACGCAGCAGACTGTGATTATATTTTTGTGCTGGTCCGCACTTCTCCTGAAAAACCCAAGCATGAAGGCATTAGCCTTGTGCTGGTCGATATGCACCAGGAAGGCGTAAATGTCGATCCTATCCAGTTAATTTCAGGCGCATCTCCTTTTTGTGAAACCCGGTTTGAAGACGCCATTGTTCCAGTGAGTGATTTGATCGGCGGAGTTGATCGTGGCTGGACTGTTGGCAAGAGACTGCTCCAGTTTGAACGCTCAACTCATGCAGGCATCAACATTTCCGGTTCCCAGGGTGGGCGCACCGAGGAAAGTAAAATGCCTGGTCTGGTGAAACAATATGTTGGCGTTTCTGATGGAAAAATAGCTGACCACGCCATGAGGAAATGGTTGACCCAGTATGAAATGAACACCCATATCCAGGCAATCACACAAAGACGTGCGATCGCTGAATTACAAAGCAGGGCGCCCGGGTACACCTCATCTGCAATTAAACTGACCAATGCCCTGAATATACAAGACGGAGATGAGTTGTTAGTCGCTGCAATGGGCCATCAAGGATTTCGCTGGGATATGGATAGCGGCGCAACAGAGAAGGAAGTCTCAAATGTTAAGAAATGGCTGTACCAGAAATCACTCACCATCGCTGGTGGTACCAAAGAAGTGCAGCTTAATATCATAGCCAAGCGAGTTCTTGGCTTACCGGACTAGAGCATAAAAGCGTTACTTCCCCGGCACTGAGATACATCCACCGCAACCAGTTCAGGCAGGTCAACTCTGGAGATGTCAGATAAAACTGGTTCAGCAACATGCCGGTTGCAGGTCCTGCCACATCTGCTTTGGTTTTGTTAATAGTTTAGCGAGTGACGACTTTCAGTTCAGCCAGTTCTTTTCGAACTTCTGCGTGACGTACCCTGGTTAAACCATATCTGGTATAGATGATGAGTGGGACAAAATAAAACAGGTGAAGAATAGGACCGTTTATCAGCCCCATATTGAATATGGTTTCAGCGGGGACATTGTCGACGGTTGCACCCACCGGGAAATCGACATAACTCAATATGGCGCCACCAATCATCGTACCCAGTGCGGAAACCGCCTTGCCGGAAAAGGATAATGCGGAGAAGAACACTCCTTCCTGCCGTTTACCCGTCAGCACTTCATTTTCATCCACGACATCGGCGATCATTGAGCTATGCATGATGCCCGAGATCTGGTTGGCAATCTGACCCATGGTCCAGGTAGTGACCAGCATCGGTAGGTAGATCCAGGCTGAATTGTCGGGTAACACATCTAATAGTTTCAGGGTGATCATGATTAGGCCGTCCGCAACGCTAAATGCACCAAGTGCGATGACAAGATCCCGTTTATCGAATCTTGAAGCGACTAACTGCACCAGCGTAAAAACAAAGATCACGGAAATTCCACCCGCTATCGCAAACCATTGAATCTGGGAAGGCACCAGACCCCAGAAGTAAGTCTGCATATGCAACCCCATGGCACCGACGGTGCCACTCACAGCACCCTGAACCATAATGGCACTGATGAGAATCCGGAAATTGTAATTTTTTAAGGCGGTAGTCAGCTCATCAAAAGTCCTACCAAAACTGAAGGGCGTTCGAGTGACAGGTTGTGGTAGTGATGAACCCAGTTTTAGCGTGGTCGAGAAACTCACAATGATGCCAATGAAGATGAGTAAAATTGCGGTTGTCGCAAGCCTGGGGTAGGCCTCCGGATTTAACAACCCGTTTGTGTACGTGTCTGACGTTGCAAAAATCGAATTGTAGGCATAGATGGTTAAGCCCACACCGCAAAACCAGCCAAATAACGTCTGATAGCTGAAAATCCGGCTACGCTCAGCGTAGTCGGTTGACATTTCAGCACCCAGTGCCTTGAAAGGTACCTGGAAAAAGGTCAGGAAGGTTCGGACTAAAATAGTAAATACCAACAGCCAGAAAAATTGCTGGCCTGGATTCAGGTCGTCAGGTGACCTAAACAGCAGATACAGACTCAGGCACAATGGCAAAACTGAAATGATCATCAAGGGATGGCGGCGTCCCCAGCTTGAATGCCAGTTGTCAGAGATCGAACCAACAAGCGGGTCGGAAACAGCATCGAAGAGTAAAGCGATTCCGAGTGCAACGCCAACATGGAAGGGTTCCATGCCGACGACGGCAGTAAAGTAAAATAACAGGAAGGTTCCAAATATAATATTCTTCGCGGTTGGTGCAATCTCGCCGAAGCCCCAACCGATTTTGATATAAATGGGAATTTTTCGATGACTCATGTATCGATGTTTACAATCCTGCAATGGCGTCGTTTGAGTGTCGCATGGTCTTAATTAGTGGGACAGTTTATCTATCGCGCGGTTTGCATCCTATATTTGCCATTGCAATAAGGTGTACGCCGGATCTTCATCATGATGATGTTCAAAAATCGCTGAAACATCCTGGCCGATAACCAGCTCCTGTTGTGGGTCTCCAAGTAAGTTACCAATAATACGCACATTGTTTGCCTGCTTGAGTTCCACTAAGACGACAATGTAGGGGCCTTGTTCATTGAGAGCAGGGTGGGCTGGATGCCAGACTCTCTCATGGCTATAGATTGTGCCCAGGGGTTCTACCTCTTCGAAATCAAGTTCAAAACCATGGCATTCATGGCAAATCCACTCGGGTCCCCACTGCCATTGTTTGCAGGATGTGCATCGCTGGATCATCAGCCTGTTTTCCTTGAGCCCCTGCCAGAAGGGCGCGTCAAGTTCTGTTGGCAGGGGTTTGGGTAGGCCGGTGTTCAGATAACTCATAGCGTTGCCTCGGAGCCAAAGATACACGAGCTGACCGGTGTCACCATTGGCCCGGATATTACCATCGATACATTGGCAGAACTTACCTGGTTGCTTGATTCTGACCAGATTTGTCGTACTGCTTCGATATTGAGGCCAAGGCCGTGCATATAACATTCAGCCAGATTGCCACCGCTGGTGTTGAGGGGTAACCTGGCAGTCGGCATGGTTAAATTGTCAGGGGTGAAAAATTCGTTACACTCGGCACTTGAACAGAACCCATGTTCGACAATGCTCATTAAGACGCCGCCAGTGAAATTTTCGTAACTCTGCAGTACATCAACATCGTTAGCATCGACACCTGCCATTTTGTACAAGCGTGGCGCCAGGGTCTTGAATGCAGATGAAGCATAGTCTGGAGTATTGTGCACAGGAGCCCCTGCCCGATGTTGTGAACCGGCAACTGCACCCAGGAGATAGCAGGGTGGATGGTCGAACTCGGGTGCCCGTTCCGCTGAGACCAGGATGATGGCAGCTGCCCCGTCGTTTTCCTGGCAACAGTCGAACAGATGGAAAGGCTCAACTATCCATCTGGAACTGTCGTATTTTTCAATATCAAGAGGCCGGCCATACATGACAGCGCGGGGGTTGTTCTGTGCATGATGGTAGGACGCCAGCGAAATAGCCCTTAAGGCATCCTGGCTAACATTATGGTCATACATGAAGCGGTTAACTTTCATGGCAAACATCTGGGCAGGGGTCATGATCCCGTAAGGCACAGAGTGTGCAGATTCACCTGATATTGTTTCTCTCCGGGGACCCTGGCCAAAACGCCCGAACTGCCCCTGGGCAAGGGCTCTAAATACGACGACACAGCTTGCCATTCCCGTCGCTATCGCCGCCGCGGCATTTCCGATGGCCGCGGATCCACCACCACCACCGCCACCCCATTGCATATTCGCAAATCGAAGATCATTGATACCTAAGGCGGCAGCAAGTCTGGAGGGGTCGCTGCGATCGTTGCTGAAGGAAGCGAAACCGTCAATGATTCTTGGAGAAATACCGGCATTATCACAAGCTTTGATAATTGCCTGCAGCGCAAGTTTAAATTCTGGCTCTGGTGCTTCACCTCGTTTGTAGTAGGTGGTTTCTCCGACACCTGCGACAATGACCTTGCCTCTCAATGACTGTTTACGACTCATATTGCTGCCCGCCAATTCCTACTGCCACTGCCTGTTGCCATTAGCTATTGCCGTTTCCTGTTGCCAACGCCTATGCAAACCCCTATTGATAGTTGTCGGGAATGGCGAAGCCGAATACACGAGCTGCATTGAGGCCAAGTATTGCGGTACGCTCTTCGTCATTCAGGTTTACCATGGTTCTTTCAATAGCTTCAGCTGAATGCGGCCAGGTGCCTTCGTGGTGAGGATAATCATTGGCCCACATGAAGTTCTTGACCAGGCCATGTTCCCTTGCGAGATCCAGTCCTGGCTTATCCTCCTGGAATGTTGCAAATCCGTTGCGCTTGAAATATTCACTGGGCAACATTTCCAGTTTTGGCCGTACGAACATATGGTGCTTTTTGTAGGCCTCATCCATTGCCCAGAGCGCCCATGCAACCCAGCCGATTCCGGCTTCCACGGAACCAAATATCAATGTGGGATAACGGTCCAGTACACCGGATGCACAGAGATTGGCAATGGGCTCCATTGTTGGTGCCAGTGAATGGACGGCGTAGTTGATAATGGCACCTCCATTTCCCCTCGACGTGCGCGGGTCCCGGCCCGTTGATACATGGAAGGTGATTGGCAAGCCGGTATCCTCGATAACGCGCCAGAGAGGGTCAAATTCCGGCAGGTTGTAGTTCAGGTCTTCGTGATTCGGCGGTCCCCAGACAGGTTTACAGGGGAGTGACAGACCACGAAACCCTCTTTCTGCAGAGCGCTCGATCTCGGTAATGGCTCCTTCGATATCTGCAGCCGCAATACATGCCATTGGCGAGAGTACGTCGTTGTAATCCGAGAAGACTTCCCATGCCCAGTCATTGTAGACTTTGCACATTTCCTGGCTGAATTTGGCATCAGGTGTCGCCCAGATTGCCAGGCCCTTATTTGGAAATAGAATCTCTGCTTCAACGCCATCTGCGGCGAGGTCAGCAATACGTTCCTCGGGTGTTGTCCCTGATCTGTTTCGTAACTGGTCTTCGCCTGCAAATTCTATATGGCGGATTCGAATGGGTCTGAATCCTTCTGTTTTTTGGAACTTGTCACCCTTTGGATTAACGGATATACCAGGCAGGCGATCCTTGTATTTGTTATCCATTCGCGTCGACCAGAGGTCAGCCGGTTCCTGTACATGGCCATCGGTAGACACCATAAAGTATTTATTTGCTGCACCTGGCCGGACGGATCGACTCCAGCCCTCAGCGCCGGGAGTCTCCGTGCGCCACGCGTTTTTTTCATCTGGTTCAGGAATGCTCGTCATGGTCAGTCTCCTTTTCCCGGTAAGTTTCCTATTGCCTGAGTTGCCCTAATGAAAACATGAATGCCGATGAATATATAGATCCTTAAGAGGTGCCCACAAGCGCCAACTTTAAGTTACAATCAAGGCTGTTTTCGCTTTCCATTGGAGTTAAGACCAGAACATGAGATATGAATCGCCAGCTACAACCATTGAAGCGGCCAAACTATTGGGCAAGGCAAAAGGTCAGGCATATGTCTTTGCCGGTGGGACTGACCTGATGGTACGAATGAGGTTGGGTTTGATTGAGCCTGATCTGATGGTCGACATAAAGGATATTTCAGCGATGCAAGCCATTAAGGTGAGTGCCGCCGGAACCAGAATTGGGGCTGCAGTGTCCGGTGCAGAAATGAATGAAAATACCGCCCTGAAAAAATTATGGCCTGGTGTAGTTGAAGCAACTAACCTGATTGGTTCTGACCAGATTCAGGGCCGCTGCACGATGGCGGGTAATCTTTGTAATGCCTCACCGGCTGCGGACAGCGTACCCGCACTAATTGCAGCAGGTGCCAAAGCTATCGTGGTGGGTCCAAAAAAACGGCGTACCGTTCTTGTTGAGAAAATTGTTACCGGTCCGGGTGAAACTTCTCTCACCAAAGGAGAGATCATCGAAGCATTTACATTACCTAAAAGAGCGGCGAAATCGGGTGATGCGTACTTGCGTTTCATACCACGGTCTGAAATGGACATTGCTGTTGTCGGCGCTGCGGTAAATCTTACATTGCAAAGAGGGGTTGTTAAAACCGCAAAGATCGTTCTCTGTGCGGTAGCGCCCACGGCCGTCGTCGTTCCCGCTGCTGCAAGGGCAATCATCGGCACAAAGCTGGATGACGCCGCTCTCGAAAAATTAGCAGCAGCATGCTCGAAAGCCTGTAAGCCTATTGATGATAAACGCGGCACGATTGAATACCGAACTAAAGTCGCAGGTGTATTGGCTAGACGAGCAGCTAAAATCGCATTTCAACGCGCAGGAGGTGCCTAATGGCCGGCGTACATGTATCAACAACAATTAATGGCGATGCGGTCGAATATGCATGCCCGACAGATGAATCACTGCTTAATTCGTTGCGTGACCGGGTTGGGCTGACCGGTGTTAAGGAAGGTTGTGGCACCGGCGATTGTGGTGCCTGCAGCATCACGTTAGATGGCCGCCTGGTTTGCTCTTGCCTCGTGCTCAGTGTTGAGGCTGATGGCAAGGAAATAGGCACCGTTGAGGGAATGGCGGATGGCGAAAAGCTGCATCCCTTACAGGAACAATTTATTGAACATGCGGCTTTGCAATGCGGTATATGCACACCAGGTTTCCTGGTCGCTGCCAAATCCCTCCTGGAACGAATCCCGAATCCAACGGAAAAAGAAATTCGTTTTGGTTTGGCTGGCAATCTTTGCCGATGTACCGGCTATGACAAGATCGTCAGGGCAGTTCAGGCAGCTGGTAAACAAATGAGAAAGAAATAATGCTACCCGATAGCTCAACATAAATTAGAACTGGAACAAATATAGGAATCTGACATGGCACACAATCCAAGTTATACAGATCAGAACTTTAAAATCATCGGCTCCCGGGTTAATCGGCCGGATGGTATGGACAAGGTCACGGGCAGGGCTCGCTTTGGTGCAGATATTTCAGCCCCTGGGCAACTTGTGGGGCTTTTCCTGCGCTCCCCGCATGCCCATGCAAAAATTAACAAGATAGATACCTCCAGGGCGGAAAAGCTCAAAGGGGTTAAAGCGGTCATCACCAGTGCGGATCTGCCGGACCTGACAGCAGGTAATCGCGGTAACCTTGATATTCTTGAGAACTGTATGGCGCGTAAAAAAGCCTTGTATGACGGTCATGCAGTTGCGGCAGTGGCGGCAGTGGACACGCAGACTGCTAAAAAGGCATTGAAGCTTATCAAGGTGAGCTATACGAAATTACGACACGTAACTGACGTTGATGAGGCAATGAAACCGGGTGCACCGGTAATTCAGAGTCATATATTTACATCGGGAGTTGAACCAAAACCAACAAAGCCCTCAAATATTGCTGCCGTAAATACCTTTGGTCACGGTGATATTGAAGCCGGTTTCGCAAAAGCTGATGTGATTGTCGAGAAAAGCTACAAGACAGAGCAAGCTCACCAGGGTTATATCGAACCGCATGCCTGCCTTGCCAGTGTCAGCCCCGATGGCACAGCGGAGCTTTGGGTAACGACCCAGGGCCATTTCACCTATAGAAGCGTCTGCGCCACTTTGCTGGGTATGGATGTTGCCAAACTCAAAGTCACAGCATCAGAGATTGGTGGTGGTTTTGGTGGTAAGACCCATGTCTGGGTAGAACCGATAGCACTGGCTTTGTCTCGTAAGGCTAATCGACCCGTTAAAGTAGTCATGAGCCGAGAAGAAGTTTTCAAGGCGACTGGTGCTACCTGTTCCACCTCTATGGATATCAAGATCGGTGCGACAAAAGATGGCAAGGTTACCGCTGCCAGTGCTGTGTTGCGATATCACGCTGGTCCGTTTCCTGGCCCGTGGGGTTTGCTCGGCGGCATGACAGCCTGGGCCTGCTATGACTTCGAAAATGTAAAATCCGTTGCCTATGATGTTATCGTCAACCGACCCAAAGTCGCGGCTTATCGTGCACCTTCGGCACCGATGGCTGCATTCGGTGTGGAGAGCACCATGGACCTGGTCGCTGAAGAACTTGGCATCAAACCGGTCGATTTTCGCATTATGAATGCTGCCAAAGAAGGTACTCGCGCATCTTACGGACCAGTATATGGGCCAATTGGTATAGGTCCAACGCTTGAGGCTGTGAAGAATCACCCGCATATGCGAGCCAGGCTAAAGAAAAACCAGGGTCGGGGTATGGCTTGCGGCTTCTGGTTCAATTTTGGTGGCCAGACCTGCACAGACCTGAATATTGGTCCTGATGGCACCGTATCGGTCGTTATTGGTACTGTGGACGTTGGCGGGGCTCGCGCGTCCATGGGTTTAATAGCTGCCGAAGAACTCGGAATTCCCTATGAGCAGGTCAAGACCTATATTGCTGATACCGCCTCCCTGGGTCACAACGATACTACAGAGGGGAGTCGTGGTACTTTTTCCTCAGGCATGGCAACAATATATGCGGCGCGCGAGGCTATTGATGTATTAAAGGAACGAGCCGCCATCATGTGGGACATACCGGTTAAGGATGTTGAATGGGTAGATGGTGAGGCCAGGGCAACAGGCAAAGGTCATGGCAACCTGCCACCACTTAGCTTAAAGGATATCGCTGCCAAGGCGCCCAACACGGGTGGCCCAATTGCCGGTCATAGTGAAGTCGTGGCCGACAATGCAGGTGTTTCGTTTGCAAGCCATATCTGTGATGTTGAAGTTGATCCGGAAACCGGTGCCACCAAGGTGATTCGTTATACCGTTGTCCAGGATGCCGGGAAGGCGATTCATCTTGATTATGTCGAAGGTCAATTCCAGGGTGCTGCAGCACAGGGTATCGGCTGGGCTCTTAATGAAGAATATATCTACGGTAAAGACGGCACCTTGCAGAATGCCGGGTTCCTTGATTATCGGATTCCCGTTTGTTCTGACCTGCCATTTATTGACACCGAGATTCTTGAAATTCCAAACCCTAATCATCCATACGGTATTCGCGGAGTTGGTGAGACTTCAATTGTTCCACCGCTGGCAGCAATTGGCAATGCGGTCTCAAATGCGGTGGGTGTGCGTCTTTCACATATTCCAATGTCGCCACCACGCATTCTTAAAGCGTTAGATGAAGCCGGGCGCTCATAGGAGTCTGACCAGATATGTTGACCGTGAGCCTTTCCGGAAGTCTTCGTTCAGCAGTGGGCGGCGTGGAGTCTATTGAGGTTCAGGCCAGTACTATACGCGAGCTGCTAAATAAATTATCTGAACGCTATCCTGGTTTAGACGATCATATGGAAACGGGTATTGCAGTGTCCATCGATGGCGAGATCTTTCGAGATAACTGGAGTAAAGAGATTCCTGAGAATGCGGAGGTGTTTTTGTTGCCGCGACTTCAGGGTGGATAGTGGCAAGCTAAAAAAGGATTCCGGTTATGGTCGATAAATTCGATGAGGTCAAAAGTTTTGAAATCGACATAGCAGGAAGTGAGATCAAGGAACTGCAGGAACGGCTGGTTAAAACGCGTTGGCCGGATGCTGAAACACCGGATGACTGGTCCCAGGGACTTCCTCTTAAATATCATCAGGAATTTTGTCAGTACTGGGCAACGGAATATGACTGGTACAAGACACAAGAACACCTGAACAATTTTACTCAATTCAAATCTGCGTTTGACGGCCTGGATATCCATTTCATCCATGTAAAAAGCAAGGAGGAACTGGCAAGGCCGCTGATCATCACTCATGGCTGGCCAGGCTCCATCGTTGAATTCCATAAGGTCATCGGACCGCTGACGGACCCTGTTGCCCATGGAGGCGCACCCGAGGATGCGTTTCATGTTGTTTGTCCATCGCTTCCAGGATTTGGATTTTCCGACAAACCAGCAGTCACCGGCTGGGGTGTTACCAAAATTGCCGAGGTCTGGGATCAACTCATGCTGCGCCTGGGGTACGAACAGTACTTTGCGCAGGGTGGTGATTGGGGTGCAGCGATTACAACGACCATTGGCTTACAGAACCTCGGCCATTGCGTCGCGATACACGTCAATATGCCAAGTGCCCCAGCCACGAAGGCTGCACTGAAAAACCCGGATGAGAAAGATAAAAAGGCCCTGGCCGGGGCGCAGTTTTACCAGCAGTGGGATGCCGGTTATTCAAAACAACAAAGCACACGGCCGCAAACGCTAGGCTATGGTCTCGCGGATTCACCCTCCGGACAAGCTGGTTGGGTTCTCGAGAAATTCTATGCCTGGACCGATTGCGATGGACATCCTGAAAATGTGCTCACTCGTGATGAGTTGCTGGATAACATCATGCTCTACTGGCTGCCTAATAATGGTGCCTCTTCGGCCAGGCTCTACTGGGAAAGTTTCGCCAAGAGCTTTGGCAGCGGAGAAAATAACCGGGTTCAGTTACCCACCGGTTGCAGTATCTTTCCGAAGGAAATTGTCGCCACTCCCCGTTCTTGGGCAGAACAGCGCTACGAGAACATCCAGTACTGGAATGAGCTGGACAAGGGTGGGCATTTCGCGGCGTTTGAGCAGCCGGAAATCTTTGTTGAAGAAATACGCCAGTGTTTCGCCTCCATAGGATAACAACCAGGCCAGAGGTTCCCTGACTAGTTTCTGTCCGTAATGCCTTGTTTTAGGTTAAATTGAGGCCAATAGATGTTGGTGTAATTATGGATGAGCTAGCAGGAAACCAGCACCGTGGTATACAGTTCTCGGGCAGGAACTAGCTATCTTCAATTTCCCTGAATGTCAGGTTTAATTGAAAATCAACGGTGGTTGATATTGCTTTTAATCCGGCAATAGTTCGAAGTTTCTCAATACCTTCGGCATAGCCGAAGGTGTCGACATCAATCTGACCAGAGCCTTCAACCTGAAACCGCCCGTTTCCCAAATGAGTAATCTTTGTCTTAATGCTCAATGGCTGCTGGAATCCATGAAGTTGTAATTCACCTTCGATTGTTTTTACAATCGATGCGCCGCCCTCCAGCCCGACCAGATCCTGAATCTCGATCTGGGCCGTATAAATAGCTTCCGGCGCCAAAGCAAACAACATCTCATGCATACGCTGGTCGCGAATTTCTATTAATGTGTCGATGCTGAACAAATTGATCTCAATGCTTACTTGCCCATTCTCCAGAACGCGCCCATTCAGTTCCTTAAAGCGATGGGTTTCGGTAATGGTGTCATTTTTGGTAGAAGTGAATGTGAATGTTGAAGGCGATTTAACCAACTCCCAATCGGCAACTGATAGTGGTGACAAACATGCTGCCAGCAGGATAATAATTAGTCGAAACATCTTGTCTCCAGTTAAGTGGTCGGATACGTTAGCCGTGATATTAACATAGCATTCTACGATAGTTTTCCTGGCTGGTGACTCTCGTTGATGCCGTGTCAACTGGTGCTTAAGGCCTTATAACCACTGCCTTACGCTTTTCTTGAATTTCGGGTATTCGTCAGGAAACAATTTCTCCAGCGCTTGTTCTTCCGGCATGATCTGAAACTGGGTGATGAAGGCCATAAACAAAACCGGGCCGAAAAAACTAATCCAGTTGGCAAGCCATATTCCCCAGGCGATTAACACAATCAACATGCCAAGGTACATGGGATTACGAGTAAATCGATACAAGCCAGTATTCACCAGCCGGCCGGCAGTTTCCGGTTTGAGTGGGTTAATTGTGGTCTCTGCACTGCGAAAAGCGAGGAAAGCTGTAATGTTAATGCCGAGCCCGATTATCAACAAGGCAGCTGATGCGATATCCAAAACCGGAAGCCCCACAGACCGGAATTCAAAAGATGCAAACCCGGTTGGAAGCGTGATTAACCCCATCAGGAGAATACAGATCAGGGCAACAAGGGGTGGCGGAATCTTTAGGCGCATAGTTACAATCCTCAACAAGCTGATATTACAGAATAGCCCCGCATATTGGCCCGTTTTGTTCACGGTGGTTATGCCTGCCCCTGTTTTTAGTCTTTGCTGTTTTTCCTGCAGGTTATCTTGCGCGAAATATCATAGGCGGATTAAGTAGCCTGGATACGGTATCTCAAAGACAACAAGCAGGGGCAGCTGATTAAACTTACCACCCATATACACGCCGCGGTACCATGAAGATGAAGTCTCGGTCCGCAGCGAGAATGGGGAGCAACTCATGCCCATCAAGGAGAAACCGTAAAGCTATTCCGGTAAGGTTTCCCCCGAACCGCCGAAATCCGTAGGCATGGTCTCGTACTTTGGCAGGCCATCTTTCACCGATACCGTCTTTTCTCCATAGAACACGTGGAGTGTCGGTTCATGGCTAAAGCCAGGTACCACGTTGGCATAAACGTCAACCAGTTTCATCCCGGGATGGTCGCTCATGAGATGGCCGCCACAGGTTTTACAGAATTTTCGAAAGCTGTTTTCGGTCTTATTATAAGTGCCGATGTTATCCTCGCCTTTTGTTACCTTGACGTTCTCCGGTGCCCAGAGACTGAACGCATTGATCGGTGCCGCTGCCCAGGTTGAGCAATCATCGCAGTGGCAATATCCCATGACTGCTGGAGTACCCGTCAGCTCGATTTCGACTGCACCACAAAAACAACTTCCACTATAGGTTTCACTCATTGCTGGTTCTCCGTTGGTATCTTCATGATAGTACGCTTATTAAGCGGCTAAAAAAACCGCTAAACCGGCTTCGACTTCTTCCTTCCGTCTTCTGCATAAACCCTATATATTCTCCGCAGAACTCAATGAACCAAAAATAGTGGGAACATGCATGTCTAGACAGGACAGACTTCAGAGCGCTGCCCAGGGTTATATCGACCGTGAGGAATTCAGTGGCATAGAGTGGCACGTAGTTGCAAAGGGAGAAGAGTTGGCCGCCGGACAGGTTGGTGTGGCAGACGCATCGACCGGTAAACCAATTCCAGATGACGCTATTTATCGGCTCTACTCCATGACCAAACCGATTGTCTCTGTGATGGCGATGAAACTGATTGAGCAGGGGAAGCTTCGTCTGTATGACATGTTGCCGCAATTTAACCCCGCGTTTCGAAATATGCGGGTGTTGTTGCCCAGTGGTCAGATGGCACCTGCCAGCCGACCGATACTGGTTGAAGATCTGTTTACTCACCGGGCTGGCTTCAGCTATGAATTCATTGCCGGGTGCCATATTGCACCGGGCTACGACGCCATTGATCTTGCCAGCGATGGTGCATGCACGCTCGATGAAATGATGACCAAGCTCGCGACTCAGCCACTCGCATTCCAGCCTGGCTCGCAGTACCGCTATAGCGTGTGTACAGATGTGTTGGCACATGTCTGCGAGAAGGCCACCGGCAGAACCATGCAAAGCTTGTTGAAGGAAAATATTTTCGGCCCACTTGGCATGGATGACACGGATTATTTCGTACCCGATGAGAAGCAGGATCGATTAATGCCGATGTATGGAATCTCTGATGTCAAAGAGATGTCTTTTCTAAATCCACCCGAGGTGCAGGAGCTCATTCCTTCAGATGTTGAAGATATGTATCCATCCGATAACCCTGACTATTCAAGAGGCGGGCATGGATTGTTTTCAACGACGGATGACTACATGAAATTCGGGCAGATGTTGTTGACGGGACTTAGCCCTGAGGGAGAAGTTATTCTATCCCGGAAGATGCTCGAGATGATGCAGACCAACCGGATCCCTGAATCACAACTCCCCTTGAGAATCGGACTGAATGCACTGCCTGGTTATGGCTGGGGTCTGGGCGTGAGGATAATGCTGGATCCTGGAAAGGCGTTGTCGTTAACAGGCAAAGGGGAATTTGGCTGGGCCGGGGCTGCCAGCACTTATTTCTGGGTGGACCCAGCGGAAGAGATGGTGGGTGTCATCATGTCTCAGTACCTTGGCTCTATTTTACCATTATCAGACGATCTTAGGTCGTCAGCTTATCAGATGCTGGCTTAGTGAAGATCAGTAGGGTGGATTAGTTTTTAGCCCAACAGAAACTTTTAGCTAACGAGTAAAGAGCAGACCTGTGCATTCGTCAGTGGCGGGATGCGATAACAGAGCATGGTTGGTCAGCACCAATCTGGCAAACGATGCATTAAGGCTCGGTCAGCCAGAGTCTACATTCGTATCAAACCACTGGCGCATATCCAGCACCACTTCCTGAGTGGTTGTCACTGGTGGGTTTTCCAGCCAGTCTTGTATGGCTTGCTGTAGCAGTGACGCAACCTGCGGGTCCATTGTGGTCAGCTGTAGATAGGCATCTCTGGCCTTGTCTATCTGTCCCAGAGCAAGATAGGCCTCTCCTCTGTATTCAATGGCTGGAGTGTAATTTGGTTGTAAAGTCAGACACTCGTTGTAAGCATCCATTGCGGCGCCAAAATCTCCAGTCTGTTTAAGTGCATAACCAAGGCTTCCGTGTGCCTGGTAGAGCCGTGGCTCGTTTTTTATGGCTGAGCGAAATTTCTTAATTGCGCGTTTATACTGTTTTATCGCTTTTCGCTCCAGTTTTGCGATCTTTTTCGGCTCTGTTTCCAGCACTGCTTTCTTCTGTAAATTATCGGCTTTGTCTCTGTTCTTAATTCCGGCGTTGTAACTAGCAACGGCACGTTCCAACGGTGTTTTTGTGACTTGCTGCTGAGTCATGGATGGCATCGAACCACCACCAGCGGCGATAGAAACAGTTGATAACATCATTAAAGCAATCAGGGTCAGTGCTTTCATTGTGATTAACCTCTTCTGGTTGTTAGCCCGCCTCAAATCATACTGTTGCCTGATTCTAAACCCTGGCTGGTCAGTTTTATAGTCGCTGGGGTTCAAATGACATCTGTTTCTTGAGTGGCTATAAAATAGCGGGGGCAATTCCGCGATTTGCCTGCCAATATGATCGAAGCTCGGCGGGAACGTGTGGTATGCACTTGGTCCTGAGGACCGACCAAAGTCCTTCAGCCCTAGTCTGGTCGTGTTTTAGCATGTCGGAGACGTTGGTAATTAGTCCCAAAATGTGCTGATCTAAATTGGAACAAATCATAATTCCCGGAGAATAAACATGGCAACAGTAAGATATATCGTGGACAACGTGGAGGAGGCGGTTGCCTTCTATGTGTCGAATCTTGATTTTGAAGTCGAGAAAAATTTCGCTCCCGCCATCGCTGTCCTGGTTCGTAAGGACTTAACTTTGTTGGTCTCAGGCCCCAAAGCTTCAGCGTCTTTACCGATGTTGGATGGCACCGTTCCGAGCCCAGGTGGAGGTTGGAACAGGTTCCTCCTGGTGTTTGATGATCTCGAATCAGTCGTCGCGAAGCTTAAAGCTAATGGAGTGAAATTCAGAAATGACATTCTTGATGGGGTAGGCGGCAGGCAGGTTATCTGCGAAGACCCATTTGGAAGCGTCATAGAGCTTACACAACCACGGTTTTAGATCTCGCTAACTATCGAGCGGGACAAGGTTGCATTCCCGTGATATATACACCATCGAGAGTCAACAGCAATCGACCGTTAGCACCAGGGGCAGTCCATTCAGAGTAAGCATTTCTGTTGGCAGTTCCATAGAGAGCCGGGACTTTACTGCCTGACACCTTCGATATTAAGTTCAAGTTCAACGTGAGTCGATTGAGGGCCGAGTTCAAAATCAATACCAAAGTCCTTCAGCCCGAGTCTGGTGGTGCCGCTGAAACCAGCCCGGTATCCACCCCAGGGATCTTCTCCTTCACCTACTATTTCGGCATTAATGACAACGTCTTTGCTGACACCATGCAGGTTTAGTTTTCCCTTAATGGACACGGACCCATTACCATTGTCTGTCACTGAAGTACTGATGAAGTGAGCGGAGCCGAATTGACTAACATCGAGGAAGTCATCACCCTTCAAGTGCTTGTCTCTCTCCGCGTGGTTAGAACTGATGCTTGAAGTATCAATATGTACCTCAATCATTGATGCTGAAATATTCTCGGGATCGTAGCTGAACTTTCCAGTAAATGTATCAAAACGACCCGTCAGCCAGCTATAGCCAAGATGTTTGATCTTGAAATTGATTGATGCGTGTGCGCCTTTATCATCGATAATATAGTCAGCCGCGTTTGTGAACGGCGTGAATAGGGCTGCTGCAATAAGGCCACGGATGACAGCGTTTTTCATAGGGTGACTCCTGATAAATTCTTGTTAGGTTGTTGTAAATTGTTGATGGTTTTATTTAGCGCCTGCGTACAAGCATTCTGGTTAATGTCTCATCCTTGTCGATAAGGTGGTGTTTCACGGCAGCGAGGAAATGTAACAGCACCAGGCCCATCATGCCATATGCCGTGACCTTGTGAATAAGACCGGCAAAGTCTTCCTGGTTTTCAATAAATGACCCGAAACCCGGCACTTCAAACATTTGAAAGACTTCAATACCCCGCCCATTGGCAGTCGAGATCAGGTATCCGCTGACAATGATGAGGAAAATGGTAAACGTGAGTAAAAAATGCATGATATGACCCAGTATTCGTTCGAGATAGGTGTGGCTTTCTAAAGGCTCCGCTCTGGCGTGGGTTAAACGCCAGAGTACGCTGAAGATCATGACGGCAAGCAAACAGATGCCGATACTTCGATGTAAATCAGGGGCGGTAACATACCAGCTATCATAATAACCGAGGTCCACCATCCAATAACCGAGACCGAATAAACCGAATATGGTTGTTGCAATCACCCAGTGGCTAATGATGTCTGTCCAGCTGAATTGGATTTTTGAATGGTTCATTGTTGATTCTAAAAGGCGATGCTGTCGGGGAAATACCGGTCTATCAACCCACAATAACAGGGTTTGAGTGCCTGCCAAATACCCATGTTGGCACGATTCAGTGCGCCATACTGTGCTCGTTTTTCGGAGGCGAAATCGTAGCTCTGATTCTGATGGTTGAGTCTATAGAATTGTTCGACAGAATCTCGCACTGGGTCAGTGTAGTTGCGCATGTTGACCACATCGGCTTTTGATCTGGAATTTGAATGTCCCATGCCTGCCAATATATCACTTTGAATCAGTATACAGCAGCAGCTTCGCAGTGAGTTTCCATGCTGTGGTTGCAGGTGAGCGGGTCATGATTTTTCTGTGTCAGTAGTCAATTGTGCATATCATTACGGTGCAAAGCATGCGTGAATCCTGGCGATAGTTCCTCATCTCATGCACAGGAATGCTTTTCACGACAGACCAGCAGAGCGGGGCAATATTGTCTTCATAAGTTTCCACCAGTGACTTGTAGTCACGCCTCGACTGGCCAGACTCCACCTGTGGAGATGTTGTTGCAGCGCGCTGACGTTACCAGTCGCACCGGTTTGTCGAAAATCATCGGTCTTTGTTCTCGCGGATAGGGAGGTTTTTTGATGAAAGTGAAGTCACTCAATTTGAGTGAGTTCAGACCCTTTTATGGCTGAGCCGGGGGAACCAACAATATTTTTTTCAGATTCTGTAATAAATCTGTTACAACAGCGTAATACTGAATAACCAAACAGGAAAAGTGCCAGATGGCGGTGAACGTGGCTTTCGATATTCTCTACCGGGAGTACTACGTTCGTGTCTTCGGATTGTGTCGGCTATTGCTGAACTCCGCCACGCTGGCAGAAGATGCGACCCAGGAAGCATTCATGCGCGTTTATCGAAATTTCAATCGCTACGACAGTAGCAAGCCTTTCTGGCAGTGGATTTCTTCCATTGCCAGCAATCACTGTATAGATATGCTTCGCCAGAAAAACCGGCGAGATGCGCTGTTCGGTGATGCAGCAGAAGAACAGGAGCAGATGATCTCCGCAGGTGATGAACCACTGAACGAGATAATGGAAGCTGAGAATTCGGAAATCCTGTCACCGCTGATTCAAGCACTGCCGGATAAATTTCGCGTGCCGCTGATCCTCGCTTACTTCCATGGGTCCAGTTATGAAGAGATTGCCAATGATCTTTCAATCAGCCGCAATCATGTTGGCGTTTTGCTGTTACGAGCGAAACAGCATTTACGCAAATCCCTTGGCGCAAAGGGAGTTGCAGCATAATGGCTCATCTCACTGAGTTGCAGCTGTCCATGTACGCTGACGGTGCACTGGAACCTGGTGAGTCTATGATTCATCTTGATTCCTGTATCAGTTGTCAGTCACGGTCAGAGCAGTATGTTGCTGAACGGCGCATCATTGACTCAGGTCTACAGCTGGATAACTCATCTGCATTACCAGATTTCGAGATACCAGCATTTTCCAGCCCCGCCAGTTTTAGTCGATTCGCCATCGCCAATGTAACGATGGGCTTCGTTGTCTGGTCGGCGCAGTTTCTGTGGAAATCATTGTTCGAAGGCCTCGTCGTCGAAACACTTTCCTGGTTTGCAATCCCTATTCCCGATGTCTATGGCCTGATGGTCAGCATCACTCAACTATTTTCTGAAGAAGGAATCACTATGATTGACAATTATTTCTTTATTGTAATGGCGTGCATTCTTGTCCCGGCACTCACATTGCTGTTGTATTCCTACAGGAAAGCCAGGTCAGTGACCCTCTCTGTCGGAGCGCTGCTGATTGCCGCCAGCCTGGTTGCACCAGGCCCCGTCAATGCACTTGAATTTCGACATGATGAGGACATGGTGACAATTGATGCGACAGAGGTCATTGATGATACCGCCATACTCACAGCAGATACCATCGTAGTTGAAGGTAAGATCAATGGTGATCTGATCGCGCTTGGACGCCGTATTATTGTTTCAGGCTCTATTGCAGGTAACCTGATAACACTGGGTGAAGTCATTACCATCAATGCCCAGGTGGGTGGATCTGCAATTGGTGCAGCTGAATCTTATGAAATCGAAAAGGCAGTAATCAAGGGTGACCTGTGGGCAGCCGGTGAAAGTGTGAACATTGGTGATGAGGCAAAGATTGGTGGGAACGTAACAGCGGCTGGTGAAAAGGTGTCGATTTCCGGTCGAGTTGAGAAAGATGTGCGCGTATTCGCTGAGATGCTTGAAGTCGAAGGCATTATTGGCAGAAACCTCGATGTATTTACAGAGCGACTGAAGCTGTTGAGCCATAGTCACATCATGGGCAATGTGAATTTCCATACAAATGATGAAGGCGATTTAACAAGATCCAGCGGTTCACGTGTGGATGGCGAGGTCGAATTTATTCAATTATCTGATGCGATTGAGCCACAGAACAGGTATCTAACGATTAGTTTCTATGTGCGCCAGCTGTTGTGGATGGCCAGTGCGTTTATTGCGGGGCTGGTGCTGCTCTGGTTAGTCCCTGCGCTTCGTGACCTGACAATGGGTGCCGGTATGGAAGGGTTGAAAACTATTGGCATAGGACTTGTCGTGCTGATCAGTCTACCTGTAATAGCATTGTTAGTTGGTATTACGGTAATTGGTTTGCCGTTCACCGTAGTTGGCATCTTCTCCTGGTTGTTGATGATCTACTGCGCAAAGATTGTTCTCGCGTCTGTGATTGGCCGGTTGCTGCTGGATTCTCCAGAAGAGGGGAGCAGTTTACCGCTGACACTGCTAGCCGGGCTGGGAATCATTACAGTGGCGGTTAACATCCCGGCGATTGGCGGTATCCTTAACTTTCTGCTGACCACTCTTGGCGTTGGCATGATTGTATTGTTAGTCCTGGACTACACTTATGAATTGAGTGACTAGAGGCGAAACACTGAAGAATTATCAACTCCCATCGGTCATCCTTCACCGGTAGCCTGAAAAAGCCAATACCAGGCTGATGGTTCTGATGTAAGATGCCTTGAATCACACCAGGAATGACACTTCACTGATCGCGCCAACTCTGCGGATGCCCCTGAGGAAAGATATGAAATTGACCTGCGAGGATTATTTCGCTTCCTGGAAATGTGACTGTGATTCGAACTCGTTTTTATGAGCAGCTTAACTAGCGTTGCACTTACCATCATCGTCTTCTACGGGTTACTGGTCACCATAGTTCATCTGGCACAGGAGCGGTTGCTGTTCTTTCCTTCAAGTTCAGATCCCGCGCTTGAATCTCGCTATCAGGAATTCGCCATCTCCTTTTCAACCGGTGAAGTTGAGCTCCACGGATGGTTCTTCCCTGCAGATGAGGCCACCCAGCCAACGCTGGTTTTCTACGGCGGCAATGGTCAGGAAATATCTACAAGTATTGCCGGGCTTCGAGCCCTGGGCGATTTCAGCTATGTACTCATCAATTATCGTGGTTATGGCAGGAGTACGGGAGCGCCATCTGAAACAGATCTGAAATCTGATGCCTTGCTGATACTGGATTCCCTGGAAGCACAGAACAGAATCTCAATCGCTAACACCGTAATCATGGGGAGGAGCCTTGGCACGGGTATCGCGACGCATGTTGCCGCGAATCGAGAAACTAAAGGGTTGATCCTCATCTCACCCTTCAGCAGCATTGAGGCGATTGCCAGTGACATCTATTTTTATCTGCCTGTCAGGTGGTTGATCAGACATCCGTTTCGTTCAATCAATGACGTGGCAGAGATTTCCGCACCAACACTAATTATCAAGGCGGAAAATGATCAGATTGTGCCGGAGCGCTACACCGACCAATTGATTGAAGCCTGGCAGGGTCCCCTTGAGGTTATCAAGCTGGCAGGCACGAATCACAACTATATTGAGACGAGCAAGTATTTAAAAGTCGTTGATCAGTTTATCCGGCACCTTGAGTGAAATTCTACTCGCCCAGCAGGCAAATGGAACCTATGCCGATATCTGCTGTGGGTAAAAAAAATAGAGCCTACAAAGAATATCCGGTCTGAGTGGTTGAAGAAGTTGTCATGAGTCTGTTCGTAATCGGCTAGCAGTGAACCGAACAAAAAACCATTAACCCTACAACCAGGCCGACAATGATTTACAGCATTCCCTTGTACATGATTGAACAGGTGATTTCTCTATAAATGATAAACTCTCCCCAATAGTGATCAGGCATCGTGTATTCATTCGTTTTGTTGTAGTTTCCTTCACATGCATTTTCGGATCGTTTATCTAAAAGAACTATTGCCGCCAACTGGCTAGAAATATTCTGTGGGTCATAATATACCTCAACCATATAGCTGTCCTTGCCAATTGGATGTACATATGAAAATGATGAAGCACAGCCTTGTAAAAAGAGTGTCATGA
>SMVA01003327.1_pt1 | contig 66758 bp, 66 predicted proteins | sample 2456451 | NCBI WGS metagenome assembly SMVA01 (sample SAMN11095933, study PRJNA526329) | marine sediment metagenome | biome: Marine sediment; feature: Surficial sediment; material: Deep marine sediment; isolation source: Hadal surficial sediment | place: Pacific Ocean | collected 2014-05 | depth...
AAAAACCATCTACGATGACATGGGCTTACCCGAATCGGTAAACCTGTTTATCAACTACCCCACCCGCTACGACAACCGCGACACCGAAAGAGCCCTGAAAGGCAGCGGTATCAGCGTACCCTCTTTGCGGGATTACGCCCCGGTGGTGTGGGACTACTGGGAGCGAAACCTGGACCCCGACCTGTTTGTGGACCACTCACTGGAGGGTAATGTAAAGGGTAAAGTCGTGCTGATTACCGGCGCCTCCTCGGGCATAGGCAAGGCCAGTGCCATGCGCCTGGCGGGAGCCGGCGCCCACGTCTTGCTGGTGGCGCGCTCCGCCGACAAACTGGAGGAGACGGCCGCGGAAATCACCGAACTGGGCGGACAATGTTCTATCTACCAGGCCGATGTCTCCGACATGGAAGACTGCGACAGGTTGGTTGCGCAAGTACTGAAGGACAACGGCTTTGTCGACATCCTGGTGAACAACGCCGGGCGTTCAATCCGCCGCTCACTGGAATATTCCTTTGACCGCTTTCACGACTTTGAGCGTACCATGCAGATCAATTACTTCGGGGCCATTCGCCTGATCATGGGGCTGGCACCGTCCATGCTCGCCGCGAGAAAGGGCCAGGTTATTAATATATCGTCCATCAGTGCCCTGGGGCCCAGCCCTCGATTCTCGGCCTACGTCGCGTCAAAATCTGCACTGGACGCCTGGACTCGCGCCGCCGCAGTGGAATTTTCTGATCGCAACATCCGCTTCACCACCATTAATATGCCGCTGGTGAGAACACCCATGATTAGCGCGACCTCAGTCTACGACTCCATGCCTATCATTGGCCCTGAGGAGGCTGCAGAGATGGTGGCCGAGGCGGTTATCAAAAAGCCCAAGCGCATCGCAACTCGGCTGGGTGTATTTTTACAGGTGATCACCGCTGTGGCACCCAAGCTCTCCGAGGTTATCATGAGCACGGTATTCCAGATGTTTAACGATTCCGCCGCGGCGCGGGGCGAGAAAAAAACAGAAAAAGTGGAGGCCTCAAACGAACAGGTGGCAATTGCGGCGCTGATGAAAGGCGTACATTTCTAGGAGGAGCTTGCGCGGAATAAAAAAAACGGAGAGAGCTCTCGCCTCCTCCGTTTTTTTATGGCCGTTTACTCTATATTTCGAAACGGTAGCGGCGCAAATACACGGCACCCCACAGTGCAAGACCGGCGAACACCAGGCCACCCACTAAATCGGGATAGCTGATAGCGGACCAATCCGGGCCATACAGGTAAAACCCCACTGCCTCGCTCTCGTCGACATAGTGCGGGAAGTGAGGCCCGATCAAATCCGCCAGATACTCTGTACCCAGGAATATCTCCTCTATCGCAACCACAGCAATGATGGGCGCGAAGGCCAACATAAAGGGCGAGCGCTTTGCCGCTGCTGAGGCCAACAATATCCAGGCATAAAAGGGTGCCATCCACAGTGCGGACAGAATCCAGCCAGCGATCTGGTTAAAGAACAATGAGCCGAACTCGATATGGCCCAGTATCAATTGGAAAGGGTCCGGGCTCGGGTCCATATCCATACGAGCCACCATCAACATCGCCAACAACACATAGGCCAGTTGGGTCAAGATCGAGGCGGCCATGTAGATCACCGGCGCCACAATCATGGCCACCGCCAACTTGGACAACACCTCCTCCCACTCGGAAACGGGCATGGACTTCCAGAACAAAATGCTGCGGTCCTTCCTGTCCTGGTAGAGTGTGTTCATCAGATAATTCAAGGACACCAGGATTAACACCAATATCAGGATGTTATGCAACATATTCAAAACGGGATTCAGGCTTTCAAACTGGTTGTCAATGTGATTTGAGCGCTCATGCCCAGACTGCGGATTGAAGGTCCACTCTCTGGAAAAGTTCCAGTCTTCATCCACTACTTCTTCGTCGCTGTGCTCTATGGTCCATCGCTCAACGCTCTGCTCGCCATTGTCATCAATGTGAATAGTAATATTCATGCCACTGGTACTGCCCTCATCCAGCAATACCTGCATCATGGCATCGCCCATGATACTCACGCGGTTCACCAATATAACGCTTATCATCATAACCAGGGTGAGGCACACGGCAGTCGCAATCGGGGCCCAGAATAAGGAGTTCTTGTTCTCCCGCATTTCCCGTTGCACCAGGGTAAAGACGCGGCTGGTCTGTAAATTTGCCATGACTACACTCCTCCTATCTTGGCAATGAACAGATCTGACACCGAGGGCGTGCGCAATTCCCCCAGGGGCTGGAGAAGCTCCCGCGCCGTATCCTCGTAAATAATTGCCTTGCCACCCAGAATACTGCGGCTGCCCACATGGGGAATGGCCTCGGCCTTCGCCACGGCATCACCCACGGTATGTAGCTCGACGAACTCGTCCTCGATGGCCAGCATGGATTTCTGCATGATCAGTTTTCCCTTGTCCATAAAGGTCACATCGGTGAGTATATTTTGCACTTCCTCAATTTGATGAGTGGAAATGATAATGGTTCTCTCCCCATCGAAGTAATCGTTCAGCAATTGTTCAAAAAAACGTTTGCGGAACAGGATATCCAGACCCAGCGTCGGCTCGTCCAAAATTAGCAGCTTGGCATCAATCGCCATCACCAGGGCGAGGTGCAATTGCACGGTCATACCCTTAGATAAATTCCGCACCTTGCGCGAGAGCTTGACCTCTGTGGTCGAAAGAAACGCCTCGGCCTGTTGCCGGTTGAATCGGGGGTGAATACCCGCGGTATAATCGAGCAGTTGTTCGACCTTCATCCACTTGGGAAGCACAGCGGTATCGGCGATAAAGCAGACCTCCTCCATCAATGCAGACCGGTTTGACCGGGGGCTCTTGCCCAACACCTCCAGTTCGCCATGATATTCGCTGAGGCCCAGCAGTGCGCGCAACAAGGTGGTCTTACCAGCACCATTGGGGCCTATCAGACCCAGAACCGAACCGGCTTTTAACTCAAAATCAACCTGGTCTATCGCCTTGATATCGCCAAAGGATTTGGCCAAGCCCTTTGCCTTGATGATATTAGCCATCAGATCTTTCCCCCTACGCGGAGCAATTGCTCAATAACACCCTTCATATCCAGTCCTAATATTTTCACTCGCTCGGCAAACGCTGGCACTTCTTCATTGATAAAAATGTGCTGCTCATGATGGGTCAGGGCTTTACGCGCACCCTGGGTAACAAACATTCCCAGCCCCCTGCGCTTTTCCAGCAGCTTGGCGTCGACCAATTCCTGGTAGGCTTTGCCCACAGTCAGGTGATTGATCTGGTAATCGCTTGCCACCTGCCGTACCGAGGGTACCGCCTCTCCCTCGGGAAAAGAACCATCCATAATACGCTCCACAACCATATCCTTGAGTTGTTTATAAATCGGTTGTTTGTCATTCCACTCTACAGACACCAGCTTACGCTCCCTTTAATAGGACCCCTTTACAGGGGTTCAACATCTCCAGAACCCAAAATGGATTGACTGATATTCGGTGAGCCGCGGTAATAAACAGCACCACTTCCCATAATATGAACATCCAGCTCTTCCGCCGCACTGACGATTGCCTCACCAGAGCCAGCAATATTAATCTCGACAGCCAGGGCCTCCAGATTTTCCAAATCGACATCACCAGAGCCCGCCAGATTAATTTCCAGCTCAACGGTCTCACTCTTCTTTTGCACGGCAATATCACCCGAACCCGCCAGCGAGACCTTGACCCTGCCCGCTTTCATTCGGCCAATGTAGAGTTCACCGGAACCCGACACGACAATCTTCACATCTACACCGTCCAGCTCCACAACCTGCATCTCGCCAGAGCCACTCACAGTCAATGACAGGTCACGCCCTCTAACTCCGAAGAGTTTTATTTCACCAGAGCCGTCGACTGAGACGTAGAGGTCTTCGACTACTAGTGGCTTTACATAGAGTTCCCCGGACCCGGTCAGTTGCAGCTGCTCTAAATCAACCACAGTCAACTTAAAGCGCAGATTGCTAAAGTTGTGCTGATGCTTTCTATCGCGGCCCAGGATGAGTGTATCGCCCTTCACGAAAAAGGGTTGTTTCTCCAGATCTGAACTACTGCCTCGTACCTTTAACTCAACGCGATCACCCTGGGTGATCTGCACCTCCGCATTGCCAAGCACCAGCACGCGGTTAAACTCCAGACCGTCAATTTTCTGTACCTCCGCGCGACTGGGCAGGGAAACCAGCATGGCGCAGACCAGAAACAAGATAGAGTAAATGAGGAGCTGACTATTGCCGCGCCCCATCGCACTTTTTCGCTGTTTAAAGAAGGTGGTTAGATACATTTTCACTCGCCCTGTTGATATGGTGTTATATGTGACTATAACACCTTGAAACATTGAAACAAGGGCTTTTAGAAAGAATTATTATTCTGTTATTTATCAGTTACTTACGATTTATACGAGGTTAAACGGGGGGCACCATCAGCGCGGTCTCCATATTTTTGGCGATGGTTTTAGCTACCTTTTTGGCTCTCTCAGCCCGTTCACCGAGGTAAAACTCATCGACAGTGGCGACGAACAGGGCCAGCCATAGCTGAAAGTCCTGGGCCTGCAAAGCGCGCCTGCTGTGCAATTGCCTGTGGATGTTCATGGTATGGCGAGTGTAACGTTTTTCGCCCAGCAACAGTTTGCACCAATAGTTCTTGATATGGGGCAGGTGTACGTCCAGATCAATCCCGGCGGTATCGAGGAAAATGGGGGCCAGGTGGGGGTCGGCGAGGATTTTCTGGTAAAACTGGTCAACGAATAATTCAATGTTCTGCCGACTGTCGAGATCGGGGCGCAACATGGGCGCTAACGCTTTTTACCTTTCTTGTCGTGCTTGTCCGTCTTCGCGTGGGTTTTGATTCGACGCTTGCGTTGAATTTGCCGCTCGGTGAGTTTGCCCCTGCTTTCTGTGTAGGGGTTTTCGCTGGCCTTGAATTCAATTTTGACAGGCGTTCCGACCAGGTCCAGCTCCCGGCGAAATACTTTCTCCAGGTAACGTTGGTAGCTGACCGGGACCTTACCGGTCTGGTTGCCATGAATAACGATGATGGGTGGATTCTGCCCCCCCGCGTGGGCGTAGCGCATTTTGATGCGCCGGCTATTGATCATGGGGGGCGCATGGTCAAACACGGCGCCCTCCAGAATGCGGGTCAGGGCATTGGTATTCAGTTTTTTAGTGGCGGACTGGTAGGCGGCGTCAATGGAGGCATACAGGTGCCCCACGCCCGTGCCATGCAGTGCGGAGATAAAATGGGTGTCGGCGTAATTGGCAAACTGCAAACGCCTGGCCAACTCCACTTTTATCCTGTCTTTGTCGTAGGCATCCATGCCGTCCCACTTGTTAATGGCCAGCACCAGACCGCGGCCTGCCTCTATACAATGGCCCAGCAAATGCAGATCCTGGTCCACGATGCCATCGTGCGCATCTAACATCAACACCACCACGTGGGCATCATCCACCGCTTTTAAGGTCTTGACGATGGAGAATTTTTCTACCGTTAGCTTGATGTTTTTGCGCCGTCGGATACCGGCGGTATCGATGATGGTATAGCGCTGCTGTTCGCGTTCAAAATCAATATAAATACTGTCGCGGGTCGTGCCGGGCTCGTCAAAGACAACGACCCGCTCCTCTCCCAGCATGCGATTGACCAGCGTGGATTTACCCACGTTGGGACGCCCGACAATAGCAACACGGATACTGTTCTCGCGGTGGGCGGGGCGCTCTTGTTCCACCTCGGGAAAGCTCACCAGAATTTTCTCTATCATGGCGCGCACACCGCGACCATGGGTGGCGGCAATGGCATGCATGGAGTCTATTCCCAGGGAATAAAAATCACCCACGGCGACATCTTCATTAATGCCGTCAATTTTATTGACCACCAGGTGAAACGCCTTGTTGCGCTGGCGCAGGTGCTTCGCCAGGGCCTCGTCTATGGAGTTCAAACCCTCGCGGGCATCTACCATGAACAGCACGGCATCGGCCTCTTCAATGGCCAGCAGCGACTGCTCTGCCATCTGTGTGTCTATGCCCTCCTCATTGCCCTTGATACCGCCGGTATCAATCACGATAAAAGGCCGCGTGTCCATTCGCGCTTCGCCGTACTTGCGATCTCGCGTCAGACCCGGGAAATTGGCTACCAGCGCGTCCCGGCTACGGGTAATCTGGTTAAACAGCGTCGATTTACCAACATTGGGGCGCCCCACCAGGGCGATCACAGGAACCATACAACACTAACCCTTTGCAGTAACCCGGTAGGCGACCAGTTTGCCGCTATTACCATAGACGTAGAAAGTATTTCCGTCGCTCACCATATCGGCCCGCGCCCCTTTGCCATCGACTTTTATGCGACCGACAAAGCTGCCATCAACCTGCGACATCAGATGTACAATGCCCTCGAAATCGGCCACGGCAAGATAGCTGCTTACCGGTGTAGGGCGTGACAATTCTCTATAACCCAGTGCAGTCTGCGACCAGCGTTCACCCTGGCCATTGCGCAGATACGCTGTAACCGTACCGTCTTCATCGGTGACATAGACATTGCCAAAGCCCAGGGAAACACCGGCAAAAGAGGACACATCCTGCTGCCACAGCTTGCGCCCCGAGGCGATGTCTATGGCCACCAAACGACCCTGGTAGCTGGCCACGTACAATTCTTTGCCCGCCAGTACCATGGTGCCGTCAATGTCCACCATTCGTTCAATTTCGGAGCGACCCTGGGAAATGGCCACTCTCACTTCCCAGGCGATAGACCCAGTATTGGCATCCAGTGCCAATACGCGGCCGGTGGCAAAGCCGGCGTAGACCATATTGTTGCTCAATATCGGTGTACTGGTGCCGCGAATGGTCAACACCGGAACATTGCTGTCGAAGGTCCAAAGCTTCTCCCCGGTGGAAAAATCCAGCGCCTGCACGCGGCCCTCGTAACTCTGGGCGATAACCACTTTGCCATTGGCCTGGGGTGGCGCCAGTACTTCGCCGCTGAGGCGGGTAGTCCAGTTAACCGCGCCATTGCTCGCATCCAGTTGCAAAACCGAGCCATCTCGGCTGCCCAGCATTAACACATTCTCATAAACACCCACGCCACCGGACAGGCCGATGTCCAATTCCACATCCCACAAAACCTGGCCGGTTTCACGATTAATGGCGGCAACTTCACCCTCGGCAGAAGCGATATACAGTGTATCTCCCGCGATAACAGGCTGTATTTTGTAATAGCCCTTACCCTGGCCATTACCTATGCCTCTGGACCAGAGTTTCTTGATGGTGACCGTTTGCTCAATATCAACCAACTCAACCGGCGCAGTCAGGTCTTCATCGTCGTCCATGTCAAACCAGCCGCTGATGGTGCTGCATGCGCTGAGGCTCAAGACCAGGCAGAGTGCACCCAGGCCACGCCAATTCATGTGGGGACTTTGCATATTAACTGTCCTGCTCCTGGGCCGGTTCTGTAACATCGCCAGACTCGGTGGACGGCTCCATGTGCTGGGCGGCCTCCGGGTCTTCACTGCCATCAGTGTCCACACTAGTGGACGGGGCGCTTAGTGAAAGCTCCCTGGCGGCCACCGGATTCAAGCTCTCAAGTTTTTGGTTCAGGGTGGGGATACGCCCGGCAGAGGCACTGCTGGCCAGAGCTAGCTTGGCGGCGGCATAGGAGGCATTGGCCTGTTCGAGCTCGCCCAGCTGCATATAAATATCACCTTGTACCACGGCGTAGGACGCGGCATAAGCACCGCTCTTGCCCGCCGCCAGAATATCCAGCGCCCGGTCGGTATCACCGGCAGCAGCGAGTACTCTCGCCAGTCTGAGCTGGGCGATGTCAGCGGTATCGGACTTGGCCGGGGCCTTGCTCAACACCCAGCGCAATTGCATTTTGGCCTCATCCAAATCATTGGTTTTAACCGCCAGTTTGGCCAGGTGCAGTGCGGCAAACTGGGCGTAACTGGAACTGGCGTAGTCGGCAATCAATTGCTGGGCCAGACCTTTGGCTTCGGCGAAGTCGCCCTCCGCAGCCTGGCTGCCGTTGAGGCTCTCCAGCATAGCCTGATACACATAGGATGCGTTTTCCATGCGCTGTTGATCAATGTCCTTCCAGGCCTGCCAACCGAAGCCTGTGGCCAGGGCCAGTACGATCGCCACCAGGGTAGAACGACCATTCTCGTCCCACCAGCGCTTTATCGCCTCAACCTGTTCTTCTTCTGTACGGTATGTTTCCATTTTTCCTCACTCAATCAACGCTTCAATCGGTGGCCAGTGCTACACCCAGCACCGCCTGTAATTCTGACAGTTGGCAACTCTGCTGAGCCAGCCTCTCGCCACTTTCTCTTTGCACGCGTAGGGGTTTAACCGTGACAGTGCCCGCGGCAACTTCGTCTTCACCCCATATCAGGGCCAGCCGCGCGCCACTTTTATCGGCCTTCTTCATCTGACTTTTAAAGCTGCCGCCACCCGTGTGTTGGACAATTTTACACACAGGCAATTGCGAGCGCAGCGACTCCACCGTAGACAGTGCCCGACTGAAGGCGGGGTCGCCCACTGCCACCACGTAGACGTCTGCAACGGTGGCAACTTGCACCTCCGCACTGGCCATCTCAGCTAACAACATCACCAGACGTTCCATACCAAAGGCAAAACCAACGGCCGGTGTGTCACGACCGCCCAACTGCTTAACCAGGCCATCGTAGCGGCCACCGCCACAAATTGTACCCTGAGCACCCAGCCGGGTAGTTACCCACTCAAACACTGTCTTGTTGTAATAATCCAAGCCCCGAACCAGACGCGTATTGACACGATAGGCAATGCCCACCGCATCGAGCAAATCACACAGCCTGGCAAAATCAGCGGCCGACTCGGTGTCCAGGAAGTCCGACATCAGTGGCGCGCCATCGAGCAGCGCCTGGGTCTGGGCATTTTTGCTATCGAGAATTCGCAGGGGATTGGTTTCCAGGCGGCGCTGGCTGTCCTCGTCCAGCTGCGCTTTGTATTGCGATAAATAGGCTACTAGCGCAGCGCGAAACTGCTGCCGGCTGTCGGCGTTACCTATGGAATTCAGTTGCAGCTCCACACCCTCCGTGATGCCCAGGCGCTGCCACAAGCGGGCAGTCATCACAATCAACTCGGCGTCCATTTCCGGACCGGCCACACCAAAGGCCTCCGCCCCCACCTGGTGGAACTGGCGCTGGCGACCTCTTTGCGGGCGCTCGTAGCGAAACATGGGCCCGGTGTACCAGTAACGCTGGGGCGTATTCAGAACACCCGCCTGTATAGCTGCGCGAACACAACCTGCGGTACCCTCCGGGCGCAGGCTCAGGCTGTCGCCGTTGCGGTCATCAAAACTGTACATTTCCTTTTCAACGATGTCGGTAGCCTTGCCTATGCCCCGGGTAAACAACTCGGTGTATTCGACAATAGGCAGGCGCACCTCGCCGTAGCCATAGCGGGTGAGCACCTCGGCAACCGTGTGCTCCAGTAGCTGCCAGTGGCGGGAGTCCTGGGGGAAAACATCAACCATGCCGCGAATAGAGCGATAGCTACTCACTTGCTCTCCTCAAGTGCCCGGCTGGCTTCAAGCCTGGCCGCACGCTGACGTATCACCTGCTCCAGGTGGTCAACAAAATCGTCATTACCTATTTTGTGATCGGGTTCACCGTCCACGTAAATCAGGTTGTTGGGGCTGGCGCCGGTGAGGCCGACATGGGCCGCTCTGGCCTCGCCGGGGCCATTGACGATACAGCCAATAACGGCGACATCCATGGGGGTGCGGATATCCTCCAGGCGCTGCTCCAGAATATTCATGGTGGCGATCACATCAAAGTTCTGTCGCGAACAACTGGGACAGGCAATAAAGTTGATGCCGTTGCTGCGCAACTTGAGGCTTTTGAGAATCTCGAAGCCCACTTTGACTTCCTCAACCGGGTCGGCAGCCAGGGACACACGCAGCGTATCGCCAATACCGTCTCGCAGCAGCATGCCAATACCAATGGCGGATTTCACCGTGCCACCGCGCAGACCACCGGCCTCGGTAATACCCAGGTGCAGGGGTTGGTCTATCTGCTGCGACAGCAGACGATAGGCCTCTACTGCCATGTATATTTCAGAGGCCTTAACACTGACTTTAAAATCCTGATAGTCGAACTTGTCCAGGATATCCACGTGGCGCATAGCCGATTCCACCAGCGCCTCGGCGGTGGGTTCGCCGTACTTGCGCTGAATTTCCTTGCCCAGGGAGCCGGCGTTTACGCCAATACGGATGGGGATACCTTTGTCACGTGCGCTGTTTATCACCTCTCTGACCTTGTCGTCCCGACCGATATTCCCCGGGTTGATACGCAGGCAATCCACCCCGTATTCCAACACCTTTAGCGCAATTCTATGGTCGAAATGAATGTCGGCCACTAACGGCACTTCCACCTGGGCTCGAATTTTCCGAAATGCCTCCGCAGCATCCATACTGGGCACAGAAATTCGCACAATGTCGGCGCCGGCATCGGCAATAGCCTGCACCTGGGCGACAGTGGCCGCCACATCACAGGTCTCGGTATTGGTCATGCTCTGCACGCTGATAGGTGCATCGCCGCCTACCGCCACCGAACCGATGTGGATCTGCCGGGTGCGGCGACGTTTTATCGGAGATTCAAAAATCATGACAGTGTTCCCTGCCACCACCAGAGGGCGGCAATCAGTAAAGCCAGAGAGCCCAGGCCCACCAGCACCCCCGCCCCCGTTTTTTGCCTGTGGTAGGCAGTGCGGGAAGGCTGCGAAACGTTAGCAGACGCCTCACCACGCTCCTCCAGCGAATTAAAGGCGCTCATCAGCGTCTCCTCGTTCAATGCCAGCAAGCGTCCAAATACTTTCACATAACCCCGGGCAAATGTGGGGCGGCGCAGGGCGAGGTAGTCATCTTGCTCCATAATGGCCACATAACCCGGCATCCAGTTCAGCAGGTCGGCCGCCTCGCGCTGGGATAGACCGGTGCTCTCCCTGGCGGCCTTGAGCATGGCCCCAGGGGACACCCTGGCCTGCTCGGGTATCGGCTTATTATCCGCCACGGGTAGTGCTTCGCAGATAGGCCTGGTATTCAACCGAATTGGGATGCAGGCTGCTCAGGGCCAGCACATAGCTGCCCTCCGCATTGAGGTCACCCTGCTGTTGCGCGATTCGAATACCCAGCCACAGGGCCCGTGACGACTGTCGCCGTGCATTTTGCCGGTAACCCTGATAGTAGCGATTGGCACCGTCAATATCACCTGCGTCAAACCGCAGTTGCGCCACTTCCAACAGGGCGATGGTATTGGTTCTATTCATGGACAAGGATCGAACAAAGGCCTCTTCGGCGCCCTGGGGATTAAACAGCTGCAAGCGGCAAAGACCCAAATTAATAAAGGCCTGGGGCCTGTTGTTGTACAGAGTGTCCTTTATCACAACTTCCAGTTGCCGCTCAGCCTCGTCATAGCGCTCCTGCGCAAACAGGAATGCCGCGTAATTATTTCTGGCCCGGGAGAAATTGGACTTCAGGCGCAGTGCCCGCTTATAACTCTGCTCCGCCAGCTCATACTCTCCCGTGCTCTGATAGACCAGGGCGTATACCTCGTGCACCTCGGCGCTATCGGGGTCAATGTCCACCGCCAGTTGCAAGTTACGCTTGGCGTCATCCCAGTTGCCATCACCAATATACTGCCGCGCCAGGGACAGGCGGCGCTCCAGGGTTTTCTCCGGTGAGGCCTGCTCGGTAAAAACACTCTCTGTGGTGGTAACACAGCCAGCCGGGCCCAACAGGCATGCCGTGGCCAGCATTACCGCACTAAACTTTTTTATTGTTGAATAAACCATCTCACCCCACATGAATTATCTGTGATTCAGCTAACTTACGGTGCCGTTCACTACGGCTTGTCCGGTCTACCACCTGCCCCACCAATTGGCCACAGGCGGCGTTGATGTCATCGCCGCGGGTGGTTCGTACGGTGACAATATAGCCTGCATCGACCAGCACTTGCCAGAACCTTGAAACCGCATTGCCACTGGGGCGCTTGTAATCAGACAGGGCAAAGGCGTTAAACGGTATCAAGTTAATTTTACAGGGGAAATCCACCAGCAGTTCGGCCAACTCTCTGGCGTGCTCCAGCTGGTCGTTAACCCCGGCAATCAAGGTATATTCTATGGTGACCACGCGCTTTTTGTCGCTCTGGGCGGCGATGTAGTTCCTGCAGCTTTCGAGCAGTACGGCGATGGGGTACTTGCGATTGATGGGCACCAGCTGATTGCGCAGGGTATCGTTGGCCGCATGCAGAGACACCGCCAGTGACACTTCACTCACCTTTGCCAACTTATTCAACGCAGGTACCACGCCCGAGGTGCTCAGCGTTACCCGCCGCTTGGACAGGCCGTAGGCCAGGTCTTCCAGCATCAAATCCATGGCGGCAACCACATTGTCGAAATTGAGCAGGGGCTCGCCCATGCCCATCATCACCACATTGCTGACAACCCGGTGATTGCCAGGGCGAAATGCGTCGTAAGAATTTATGGCCAGCCACAACTGGCCAATAATTTCTGCCGCGGTCAGGTCGCGCTGAAAACCCTGCTTGCCGGTTGCGCAGAAACTGCAGTCCAGGGAGCAACCCACCTGTGACGAAACACACAAGGTAGCGCGTTTCGCCTCGGGAATAAGTACCGTCTCTACCATGCCGCCGCCCTCCACGCGAATAACCCACTTGCGTGTGCCATCGGCGGAGTCGTGCTGAGAGACAATTTCAGGTGGGCGCACTTCGGCAATGGCCTGCAACTTTTCGCGCAGAGCCACGCCCAGGTTGGTCATTGCGCCAATGTCGGTCACACCCGAATGATGAATCCATTTGAGCACTTGCTGGGCGCGAAATTTTTTCTCGCCAATGCCCACAAAGAAAGCCTCCATCTGGGCGAGGCTTAACCCCAGGAGGTTAGTCCTGGCCTCCCCTGCCTGTGGCTTGCTGTTGTGTTCCTGGCTCATTTCACAATACCAATAGTCGCTTGTCTACTACCGCTAGGGGCGGTCGCAGAGCTCCGTGTCGTTGAAAAAATAGGCAATTTCGCGCGCGGCAGATTCAGTGGAGTCTGAACCGTGTACGGCATTGGCATCGATAGACGCGGCAAAATCGGCGCGAATCGTGCCTTGGTCGGCGTCCTGAGGATTGGTGGCACCCATTAACTCGCGGTTTTTGGCGACAGCGCCCTCGCCTTCCAATACCTGGAGCATTACCGGACCGGAGGTCATAAACGTGATCAGGTCGGGGAAAAAGGGTCGCTCGGCGTGTTCGGCGTAAAATCCGCCCGCCGTGTCATCGGTGAGTCTCACCATCTTTGACGCGACTATGCGCAGGCCGCTGGTTTCAAAGCGCGAATAGATCTTGCCTATAATATTCTTGGCAACAGCGTCGGGCTTGATGATGGAAAACGTACGTTCGAGGACCATGGGAATTCTCCAGTTGGCGGAATAATAAAGCGGGTACAGGGACTCGCCGCGAAAGCCGCGCAATTATACGGATTTTAGTCGCTGGTTTCACCCATAAGAGGGGTTAAAAAGTACCGTTGTGACGTTAAACCAGTGACTTTAGCCGGCTGCGGCACGCGTTTAGTCCAGCTCTTCTATCCACGCGGCCTGAATGGCCTCCAGCAGTTTTTCCCCGCAGCGATCGGGATCGCCCTCAAAATCGGGAAGCGCCAGCACCCACTGCCGCAGATCGACGAAATTGACCGTTAAAGGGTCAATATCGGGGTGATTGTCGAACAACTCTATCGCTATCTCTGAAATATCCGCCCACTGCATCTAATTTGCCTCCGATACCATGTTGATGGTGTAGCGCGGGATCTCGACCACCAGGTCCTCATCCGCCACTATCGCCTGGCAACTGAGGCGCGAGTCGGGCTCCAGGCCCCAGGCCATGTCCAGGTAATCATCTTCCAACTCATCCGCCTCTTCCAATGAATCATAACCCTCGCGCACGATGACATGGCAGGTGGTACAGGCACAGGACATTTCACAGGCGTGTTCTATGTCTATGCCATTGCGCAACAGGGCACGGCACACACTCTCCCCCGGCTCGGCTTCGAATACCGCACCTTCCGGGCACAGGGCTTCCTGGGGCAAAATTACTATTCGTGTCACTCGCTGGTCTCCTCGGCGAGTTCATCCAGGGTGACCCCGGTCAGCGCCGTGCGTATGCTGTTGTCCATTCTCAGGGCGGCGAAGGCCTCGCTGTCGCGGCCCAATTTATCCGAGGCCGCACGCAGTTTGTCTACCTCGCCCCCGCTCAACTGCGCCCTGACCCTCTTCATCTGCTGGCCCAAGGCCTCTCGCTCAGCCGCGTTTAGCAAGGCCTCACCGTCGGTGGCCAGGGCCACTTCCAGACCCTCCAGCAGCTGGTTGGCCGCCACGCATAACTCGGCCAATGCCCGGGCATTTTTGTCTTCTTCAGCATGGCTGAAAGACGCCTGCAACATACTGCTTATTTGCTCATCGCTCAAACCAAATGACGGCTTGACCACGATGCTGCTCTGTACGCCGGTGGTTTCCTCGATTGCCGAAACACTGAGCAAACCGTCGGCATCCACCTGAAAGCGCACCAGAATTCTGGCAGCACCGGCCACCATGGGGGGGATACCCCGTAATTCGAAACGCGACAGGGAACGGCAATCGGCGACCAGTTCGCGCTCACCCTGCACGATGTGCACAGCCAGGGCGGTCTGGCCGTCTTTGTAGGTGGTGAACTCCTGGGCACGGGCCACGGGAATGGTGGTATTGCGCTCAATAATTTTTTCTACCAGCCCGCCCATGGTCTCCAGACCCAGCGACAGGGGGATAACATCCAGTAGTAATAACTCCCCCTCGGGGCGGTTGCCCACCAGAATGTCGGCCTGTATGGCGGCGCCTATGGCAACGACCTCGTCGGGGTTGATGCCCGCCAGGGGCTCGCGCTGAAAAAAGTCGGCCACCGCCGACCACACCAGTGGTATCCGGGTGGAACCACCCACCATGACGATATTTTCGATGGCGGCCGGGTCCAGGTCCGCATCGCGCAAGGCCTTTCTACAGGCCAGTAAGGTGCGCTTGACCAGGGGTTTTATCAGGCCGTCAAAGGTGTCCCGGGTGAGCGTGACCGGCTGGGCACCCGGGCTCACCTCATGCAGCGCAATGGCTATTTCAGCACAAGTGGACAGGGCCTCTTTGGCATCGCGGGCCAGCGACTGAAGCCTGCGGTAACCCCCGGCAGCCAGAGTGGGTGAACCAATTTGTAACAACAGCCAATCGGCAATCAGTCTGTCGAAGTCATCTCCACCCAAGGCGGTATCGCCCCCGGTTGCGCGCACTTCAAAGACCGCTTTATGTAACTGCAATATGGAAATATCAAAGGTGCCACCGCCCAGGTCATAGACCGCAATCAAGCCCTCTTCGGCAGATTCCAGCCCGTAGGCCACCGCCGCCGCCGTGGGTTCATTCAGCAAACGCAATACTGGCAGGCCGGCCAATGTGGCGGCATCCTTGGTAGCCTGGCGCTGGGCTTCGTCGAAATAGGCGGGAACTGTAATCACCGCGCCCACGATGGGGCCATCCAGGGCCTGTTCGGCGCGGCTGCGTAGGGTTTTGAGAATTTCAGCTGACACCTGCACCGGGCTGATAGTGCCGGAGGCTGTGTTGAAACCGACCATGCCCTGCTGGTCATCGCTAAGCGCATAGTGTGAACGGCGCGCCTCGTCACTGGCGTCCTGCTGCCCCCGGCCCATAAAGCGCTTTATTGACGCCAGGGTATCGGCGGGTTGGTCGGCGGCAAGTGCGTAGGCCGCTGCCCCCACTAATGGGGCTTCAGGGTTGGAATAGTTCACCACGGAGGAGAGACTGACCGTGCCCGATGCGTCGGCGAGAGTGCTCACCTCCCCCTCCAACCGTGTCGCCACCAGAGAGTTGGTGGTACCCAGATCAATGCCGATCGCGAGCTTGTATTCGTGCTCAACGGGCGATTGTCCGGGTTCAGCAATTTGTAATAACGCCATTCGTCTCTTCCAGTTAATCCAACAGGCTGGATTCCAATTGCTCAGCTTCCGCCAGCAGTTTTGCCAGGTATTGCATCTTGACACAGGCACTGGCTGCGCCGCTCAAATTATCGCCGGAAAATGCCAGGGTGAACTCCTGTTCGTGCGCCTTGATATCGGCTGCTATCTCCTGCATCAAGTGCGTCAGCACCGTTTCAGGGTCCACCAGGTCGGCGATAGTTTGCAGTTTTTCGCGCAGATCCATTTGCTCGATAAGAAAGCCGCCATCCACTTTTTCTGCGGACACCTGCCGGTCACTGATACCCGACAATTGCAGCAAATAAAACGCCCGTTTTAACGGGCTGCGCAGCGTAGTATAGGCCTGATTGACGAATGCGGAATACTGCACGGCGATGCGCTGTTCGACCGCGGACTTGCCTACATAGCGGTCGGGGTGCAACTGACCCTGCAATTTCCTGAACCGCGCGCCCAACTCACCGCTGTCGATACTATAAAGTTCGGGCAAATTAAATAATTGAAAATAGTTCTGCTTGAAGTCGAGAGTGGTCATGCAGTTGATCACACCGCCTCTATACGGAGAAACTTTCTCCACAGCCGCATTCGCCAGCCACGTTGGGATTGCGGAACTGTAGCCCCTCATTCAGGCCCTCTTTGACGAGGTCCAATTCGGTGCCGTCCAGGTAGGTGAGGCTCTTGGGGTCTACAAAAATTTTGACCCCGTGGGTTTCAAACATTTCGTCTTCGGCCACTACAGTGTCGACAAACTCAAGCACGTAGGCCATACCGGAACAGCCGGAAGTCTTTACCCCCAGGCGAATGCCCAGGCCCTTGCCCCGACTGCTCAGCTGCGCTGCCACATGGGTAGCGGCCGCTTCGGTTACAGTAATGGCCATACTCGACTACACCCCGGCACGCTTTGAACGCAGGTCTTCTAACGCTGCTTTAATCGCATCTTCAGCTAATACAGAGCAGTGAATTTTTACTGGTGGTAGGGACAGCTCTTCCACAATATCCGTATTTTTTATCTGTGCTGCTTCCTCCAGATTTTTACCCTTCACCCACTCTGTTAGCAGCGAGCTTGATGCAATAGCGGAACCACAGCCGTAGGTTTTAAACTTGGCGTCTTCGATGATGCCTTCATCATTCACCTTGATTTGCAGCCGCATAACATCGCCACAGGCCGGGGCACCCACCATTCCGGTACCAACATTGATATCGCTGGTATCCATCTTGCCCACATTGCGGGGATTCTCGTAGTGATCCAGTACTTTGTCGCTATATGCCATGATATTTCTCCCGGCCGCATTCGGCCCTATTCAACTTACAACTATTGGGTCAGTGGGCAGCCCACTGAACCTGATTGATATCCACGCCGTCTTTGTACATGTCCCACAGGGGCGACAGCTCTCGTAATTTTTCTACCGCGTGGCGCAATTGCTCAACGGCTGAATCCACGTCGGCCTCGGAGGTAAACCGACCAAAGCTAAAGCGCAACGAACTGTGTGCCAGTTCATCGCTCAGGCCCAGCGCCCGCAACACATAGGAGGGCTCCAGGCTGGCGGATGTACAGGCGGAGCCACTGGAAACCGCCAGGCCCTTCAGGGACATAATTAATGACTCACCTTCGACAAAGGCGATACTGACGTTCATTGCACCCGGCAGACGCGCGTCCGGGTCGCCATTGAGGTGAACTTCTTCGATGTCGCTGATACCGTCCCAAAAACGCAAACGCAGTGCTTTTAAACGCACCGCCTCGACGGCCATTTCTTCGCTGGCGAGTTGCGCCGCCGCACCCATGCCAACAATCTGGTGATTGGCCAAAGTACCCGAGCGCATGCCGCGCTCGTGACCACCGCCGTGAATTTGCGCCTCCAGGCGAACCCGCGGCTTGCGCCGTACATACAGTGCGCCCATGCCCTTGGGGCCGTAAAACTTGTGGGCAGAAAATGACATCAGGTCAACTTTCATCTGCTCCAGGTCTATGGGTACTTTCCCGGCACTCTGGGCGGCGTCCACATGGAAAAGAACACCTGCATTGCGGGTCACTTCCCCGATGCCGGCAATGTCGTTAACAATGCCGATTTCGTTGTTGGCGTGCATGATGCTCACCAAAATAGTGTCATCACGCAGCGCGGCAGCCACGGCTTCTGGCGTGGTCAGACCATTGCTGCCCGGGTCCAGGTAAGTGACCTCGAACCCCTCGCGTTCCAGCTGGCGGCAACTGTCTAGCACGGCCTTGTGCTCAATTTTAGAGGTGATGATGTGTTTACCCTTTTTCTGGTAGAAATGGGCAACGCCCTTCAAGGCCAGGTTGTCCGATTCAGTGGCACCGGAGGTCCAGACAATTTCCCGAGGGTCGGCGTTAATTAAGTCGGCGACCTGCCGGCGTGCGTTTTCTACAGCCTCCTCTGCCTGCCACCCGTAAATATGCGAGCGGGAGGCGGCATTGCCGAAATTACCTTCCAGTGTCAGGCATTCCATCATTTTTTCGGCCACCCGTGGGTCTACCGGTGTGGTGGCGAAAAAATCGAAATAAATGGGTCTTTGCATTGTTACCACTCCAAACTATCAAATTCTGTCAACACGGGGCCTAGACCTCTTTTAGCAGCAAGGCCTTCGAGCGCCCTTCCTGCCGTGCCGATATGTATTGCACTTCTTCTCTGGCGACCAGGTTGGCGAGGCTGATCTGGCTGAGAAAATTGTGAATCTGTTTACTGAGCCCACACCACAAATGGTGGGTGAGGCACACCTCGCCCTGCTGGCAGTCGCTGCTGCCGCCACAACCCGTGGCATCCACCGACTCATTGACCGCATCGATGATCTGGGCGACAAAAATATCCCCCCGCTCGCGGCTGAGACGGTAACCCCCACCGGGACCCCGCACACTGCGAACCAGCTCCTGCCTACGCAATTTGGCGAAAAGTTGCTCCAGGTAGGACAGTGAAATATCTTGCCTGCCAGAGATATCCGCCAGGCTCACAGGGCCGGAATTTGCGTGCAGCGCAAGATCCAGCATAGCTGTCACGGCGTATCTTCCCTTGGTTGTCAGGCGCATTGTTCTAACCTCGTTTCGTGGGGCAATTATGCAATAACCTACTAATTCAGTCAAGTATTATAGGCTTGGCGATAATTGCACTACACGCTAGGTTTTACGGGCCTTTGCGACCCATTTTCGGGTCTCGGTCAGGATGCCCCTGAGGATGTTCAGCTCCATTTCATCCAGCCTCACCCGGCTGTACAAACGGCGCAGTCGGGACATGAGCTGACGCGGTGCCACCGGGTCAAGAAACTCGATATCAACCAGCGTCTCCTCCAGGTGCACATAAAAACGCTCCATATTCTCACTGGAGGAGAATGGGGTGTCCCATTGTGCTTGCTCGTCGCTGGCGGCCCCGCCCAGCCGCATGCGCAATTCATAGCATACGATTTGCACGGCCATGGCCAGGTTGAGCGAGCTGTAGGCATCGGAAGTGGGAATAGTCAGGTGCAGATTACACAGCTGCAGTTCTTCGTTGGTGAGCCCACGGTCTTCGCGGCCGAACAGCACGGCCACTTCACCGTGTTGGGAGGCCAGATCCAGCCGCTGGGCACACGCCCTGGGGTCCAGTAGCGGCCAGGGAATACGCCGCCCTCTGGCACTGGTACCCACCACGAACTGGCAGTCGGCAATCGCCTCTTCCACGGTTGCGGTAATAACGGCACCGCCAAGTACATCACCGGCAGAGGCCGCCCGCCAGGTGGCCTGCTCATCGGGGTACTGCCGCGGCGCAACCAGATACAGCTTGCCCACGCCCATATTTTTCATGGCTCTGGCCACACCACCAATATTGCCGGGGTGGCTGGTGTGCACCAGCACGATGCGAATATTATCCAGATTCATGATTTGAGCTCGCGGCCTATGTGTTTGAAATGGCGCGCAATTCTAGCAGATTTTGCCGTGATATCCTGCATCTGTGCTGCTATAATCGCGCGCCACGCTAAACCCTCAGGACACCGTTATGGAACCGATGATCAATATCGCGCTGCGCGCCGCCCGTCAAGTAGGCGAGAACATCGTGCGCGCCTCGGATGATCTGGACCGCCTGGACGTAGTGGAAAAGGGTGTGAATAACTTTGTCTCCGAGGTGGACATCAATGCCGAGCAGGAGATTATCTACCAGTTGCGCAAAGCCTACCCGGACCACGCCTTCCTGGGCGAAGAGTCTGGCCTGACCGGAAGCGAAGACGCCGACTACCAATGGATCATAGACCCCCTGGACGGCACCACCAACTTTGTCAGAGGCATACCCCATTACGCGATTTCCATCGCCTGCCTGTACCGCGGCAAGCTGGAGCACGCCGTGGTGCTGGACCCGGTGCGGCGCGAAGAGTTTACCGCCTCCCGGGGCCGGGGGGCACAGCTCAACGGCCGCCGCATACGGGTGAGCAGTGCCACCTCCCTGGCGGGCACGCTGATAGGCACCGGTATTCCCTATAAAGATCACTGTGATGACAAACTGCAAGCCTATTGCCAGTCGCTGGAATCACTGGCGGGCAAATGCGCCGGCATACGCCGCGCGGGTGCCGCCTCACTGGACCTGGCCTACGTGGCGGCCGGACGGCTGGATGCGTTTTGGGAAATTGGCCTGTCATCCTGGGATATAGCCGCCGGCGCATTGCTTATCCGCGAAGCCGGCGGGCTGGTGGCAGACATAGACAGTTCAGAGAACTTCCTGCAGTCCGGCAATATTGTCGCCGGCAACCCCAAGTGTTTTAAAGCGGTGCTGCAGGTGGCAAACCCCCTGCTGAGCTGATTAGCGCATTACAATTCAGCTTTCAAACTTGTCAGCAGGGCTTTCAATAGCTCGGTGTCGGGCTGGTACACCACCGGGCTGACCCGGTCAAATTTTCCAGCGCAGCGCGCGGCCATTTTACTGGCCACTTCCGCGGGGCTACCGACAAGGGCGAAGGTTTCCAACATTTCATCCGTGACCGATGCGGTCATCTCCATCCACTTACCGGCCCTGGCAAGTTTGCTCCACGTTTCCTGCATCCCCTCCCAACCGTGTACTTCCAGCACGGGTTTGTAGGCGGGTGTCGATCCGTAAAAAGCGATCTGGCCGCGAGCTGAAGCAATCGCCGTTTGCAATTGCTGGTCGTTTAAACCGGATGCGGTAATCACCTGACCGGAAATAGTAAAATCACCCAATGCCTTGCCGGCCCTATCCAGACCCCGCTTTACATTGGGCAGGGACAGCTCATCAAACGATTTGGCACTGTGGAAAGGGTGCACAAAGTAGCCGTCGGCCACCTCGCCGGCACAGGCCGTCATATTGGGACCCACACCGGCCAGGAATATTTTCGGCGCGCCAAAGGGGTTGGCAGCGGGACTGAACGTTGGATTCATCAGCGTGTGGTGGTAGTACTCACCTTCAAATTTAAGCTTGTCTCCGGTCTCCCAGCAGCGCCAGATTTCTTTAGTTGCCAGGACAATTTCCCGCATGCGGGTCACCGGCTTGCCCCAGGGCATACTGAAACGGTGTTCTATGTGGGATTTGACCTGGGTACCCAGGCCCAGAATAAAACGACCTTTGGACAGCATCTGCAAATCGTTACCCAGGTAAGCCAGGCTCATGGGGTTGCGTGCAAAAGCCACGGCAATAGAGGTCATCAAGTCCATTTTTGTGGTCTTCATGGCGGCGGCGGTCAGCGCGATAAACGGGTCGCCCTGCCCCTCAAAGGTGTAGGCGCCGTCAAAGCCCGCCTGTTCCAGTTCGCCGGCCAACTCGGCTACTTTAGCCGGGTCAAACATCAGGGATGTATCAATTTTCATAGTCAGTCTACCCGCTGGAGTTATAGATCATTGGACGTATAATTTTTGACGCCAGGGCTTTGGCTCAGCGCAATTGTTCGGGCCATTCGTCGTTTACACTAGAAGTCCATTTGGGCTCACGGCGCTCAAAATAGGCCATCCCGCCCTCCACCGCATCTGCACGGCCCATGGTGTGGTGTAACATTTGAGTTTCCAGCTCGATAAAATCATGCCGCCCCATGTCCTGCGCCCGCGACAGTAATCGTTTGTGAATACCCATGACCAGGGGAGAGCAATTCACCGCCATATCCCTGGCGATTTCCAGGGCGGTTGCCAACACCTGGTCGGCGGGGACACAGCGACTGCCAAGCCCCCACTCCTGTGCCTCTTTGCCAGTCAGGCGCAACGCCCTGACCAGCAACTCAAAGGCTCGCTCCATTCCAACTATTTTCGGCAGCGCATATTCAACCGCAAAGTCGGCCACCACCCCGCGACGGTTTTGCAAAAAACCGTACTTGCCCTCCTCCGCCAACACGCGAATGTCCGCTTGAATGGCAATACCCATGCCCACACCGATAGCATGACCATTTAGCGCGGCGATAACCGGCTTGCGCACATCCCAGGCCTGAAAGCTGAGCGGGCAGGAACTGAAGTCCAGCTCGCCCTGGACATCGAAGGTGCCCCCTCCACCGCTCATATCTGCGCCCGCACAGAAAGCCTTGCCGGCGCCCGTGACGACGATGACGCGCACGGCGTCATCTTCATCGCACTGGCGGTAGGCGGCACCCAGGCCCTCCATCATGCCCGCGGTAAAGGTATTCATGGCGTCGGGACGGTTGAAGGTGATGAGCGCTACACCATCGGAAATTTCCAGTATTATGTCTTCACTCATAGCCACTCCCTGAAGATGAAATGGGGAGCAGAGCTCCCCATTGTTACTGCTGTGTACTAAAACTGATGGGGTGGATACCTAGAAGGGAAGCCCCTCATCAATATCATGGCCCGAATCTGCGGGCGTGGCCATTTCCAGCGTATGGTGTATGCCATTCACCTCGGCGCGGATGGCATCGACATCTTCCGGAGCGGCATAAAATTGTGAGTACCACTTGCGGCTGGTACGAAACGGCCCGTCGGTTTTCAGCTGCATTATTTTCAGGGCGGGCCGCTTGTTCTTCCAGATATTGAAATCCGCGCCAAAAGCCTCCAGGGCACCCGCCTGGAATGTCTTGGCAGTCTCCCGGTCTTCGTCTGTGGCAAGCTCTTCACTGCCGCAGAAGAGAACGCCGTGCCAGCATTTGCTCACGCCATCGTCCACCGGTGTGTTGGCGATCAATTCATACATCACACTGCCGGCGAACACCTGTTTGGACAGTAAAATGCCGGGGCCGGTATACCAGGTAGAGGTATACAAATACGTCTCGTAGAGTTGCATGGGACCGCCCTGGCGCTGAATACACAGGTGATCCTTGAACTCGTTCTCAAAGTATTCACTGGGCGCGCCGTGGGTGGGCCCCAGGTGACGCACATCGGCCATATTATCCAGTATTTCCTGGGGATGGATGGACAATTCGCCCAGGTGATCCAGCTCCCAGTGCACCCAGCGTGGGTCGTCCCACTCGGGCAGTTTGGGTACTTCGTAATCCGGGGCGCGACCATCGGGGTCGTACCAGGCCATCACGCAGCCCATATTGTCCACTACCGGGTAGGAGCGAATGGAGGCAGACTTTGGGCAGGGGGCATCGGAATAAGGGATGTCGTCTACGTCACCGTCTGAGTTGTAGCGCCAGCCGTGGTAGGGGCAGCGGATGGAGTCGCCCTCAATCTGCATGCCATTTTTAACAATCATTGCCGAGGTGCTGGCGGTGAGGTGGGTACCCATGTGCGAGCAGTAGGCATCCAGCAACACGGGTTTGCCGCTCTCGCCCCGATACAACGCCAGGTCCTCACCGAAAAAGCGCACGGCCATGGGACCCACATCCAGCTCTTTGCTCTCGGCGACAACAAACCAGCCCCGTGGAAATGTATTGGGTCCCAAACCGTATTCAGCTGACGTGGCCATTTCTTCACCCTGTGTAGTTATGGACTTTGAGTATAGCCTTTACCCGTACAAGTGGAATGCCCAATGCCATGCGCATTGGAAAGAAAGGGTGACTGGCTCAAATATTCATCTTAACAGGCCAAAGATGGAGGCATTCAGGGTTGGGCGGCACTGCGGGCCGAGTCGAAAACTCTCTGTCAGAGTGCCAGTACCGGCACCTCCGAGGATTCCATGTCACGTACTTTGGGACACTGCTTGGCGATGGTATTCTGCAAACCGATAAAGGCTGGAATATGCGGCCCGAGGATTGGCTTGCCGGTGCTCAAGATTGAAACCGCGATATCTCGCTCCGGGTCTGCCCAGCAGATAATATTGGAAAGCCCAAGATGGCCAAAGGCGAAGTTACAGCCGCGGCCGTAGAAACCGACCACACCTCCCCCCAGCATAAACCCGGGGCTGTAGCGCAACGGCAAACCGAGTGAGCCGTCGATCCACGCCTTGCCCACCTCCTGTACCGCCCTATACACCGTCAACGGCGCCAGAATTTGCTTACCCTGGTAACGGCCATGGTCCAACAACATCTGGAAAAAGCGGGTACTCTCCTCAGCCGTGCAGTACAAATTAGCCGACGGCAAAACGGCCTGGACAAAGTTGTTTGAGTTGGAAAAATCTACAATTTTTTCATATTCCAACCCCAGTACACTGCTGAGGGCAGCCCCCAGTTTTCCCGTTACCGGCAGGCCGGTCAAACGGTGTTCCGCCGCTTTTTTAGCCTGCCGTGGGCTCAGACCGTAGCGGAAATACTTCATGCCCATGGGCTTTCGAATATAGCGGTCCAGGTATTGTTGTATGGTGAGCCCGGTAGTCACTCGAATTATTTCGTCGATGATAAAGCCGCCCGTGATGGCGTGGTAGGCCGGGTTGCGCCCTTTTTTATCCTGTGTCTCGGCCGCGCAGATTCGTGCCAGCGCCGCCTCCCGGTCAAACAATAGCGCGGGGTCAATGTCGTCGCCCAGGCCGGGAACACCGGCCCTGTGGGCCAGCAACTGGTAAATAGTGATATTGGCTTTTCCGCCGGCGGCGAAAGCCGGAATATAGTGACACACCGGGTCCAGCAGGTGAATCTTGTTCTGCTGCGCCAACAGGTGTAGCAGCACCGCGCTGACAACCTTGGAGGCCGAAAATAGGCATATGGGCGTGTTGTAATCTGCCACCACAGCCTCTGGCGTAGCCGCATCACCCGAATGGTAGCCAAGACTGCGATTGAACACCATTTTCCCAGCGCGCTGCAGACAGATACTGACCAGAGGATGCATGCCCGGGCGATAGAAATTCTGCACAGCGTCCCAGATAGCCGCCGTTTCCTGCTCGCTCAGCCCCGACTCGCCGCGGCCCAGTTCATTTTCGTAATCGATAGATGTTATGGAAGCCAGGTCCGAGGGTATCGGTACCGCGCGAAACTTTTTATTGACCAGGGATCGACCGACCTTTCTGAGCATTGCTTGTTCTCCGAACTCGTTTCAAGTCCAAATTGTACCGCAAGCGGCAGCGTTGTTGGGTTTGGCCGGAGCCACGCCCCCTACATCGCACTGAATATTGTACGACTTACAGGTTTACCTGGTAGCTTTTTTCTTCGACGCGCCTGCTGATGCGCCAGCCGAATTCAGTGCGAACATACTCATCGACGTACCACAGGCCCAGCAACATCACCGGATTATCACCGTCCTTGTTTTTCATTTCCATGGGGTTAAAACACATGATGCGGCCGGTGGCTGAATCACCCTCGACCTTTATCTGAAAATTCGAAATCAAATGCTGGGTATTGTTAAAAATGGGCAGGACAGACTTCAAAAATGTTTTGATAGGCTCACGGCCGCCCTTCTCGCCACCCATGGCGGTGTAATCGATAAACGCATCCTCGGTGAAGATATGGTCCAGAGCGTCGATATCACAGCGATCTATAATATCGGCGTACTCGACAATCAGGTCGTGGATTTCCAGGCGATCAGAAATTTCCTGCAGGGAAAGTGTCATGCTTGTTCCTCCTCATTGACCGGGCAGTACACCCCGCCGGGCGCTTCGATTAAGCCGGCACAGCGATTGCAGTGAATACAGTTGTTCTTGTAGTCGGGGTTGGCCATCGCATTATTGACGAAGGCCGGGTCTTTGATCAGTGGCCTGCCCATCTGGACAAAGTCAAAGCCCTCGCGCATTACGGTTTCCAGGCTGTCCAGTTCAGAACAGCCGCCAATGTAAACCATCTGGCAATTAACCCTGTCACGTATGCGCTTGGCGTCCTCCAGAAAATAAAGCTCGTAATACGGATAGTGGCGAAACAGCTTATCGCCCACCAGCTTCAGGCCGAGTTTGGCAATAGGGTTGGTCTCTGCCTCAATCAGGCCCTTGGTGAGGGTGTCGCCACGAAAATACACCATGGGGTTAAAACTGCTGGTGCCCCCGCTGCAAATCAGGGCATCTATGCCCCCCGCATCCAGCATGGCAGCCACTTCAATGGCTTCTTCCATATGCAGGCCATCCCTGACCCCGTCTGTCATACCCATTTTTCCCAGTATGGGAAAATCGTCTCCCACGGCTTTGCGCACCGCGTCCAGCGCGCGCAACGGCAGGCGCATGCGGTTGACCAGACTACCGCCGTATTGATCGCTGCGCTTGTTGGTTCGGGGGCTGATAAATTGGCTGAGGCCATAGCCGTGGCTGAAATGGATTTCCACCGCATCAAAACCGGTTTCTTTCATTAATAGGGCAGCGTCATAGTAAGTCTGTACCAGGGTGTCGATATCCGTTGTTGTCATGGCCCCGGCGAAGGGCAATCCGACCGGAGCACCCAACATATTGAACTGTCGCGAGGGCCCCAAAGGCCGCTTCAGGCGCTGCAATTTGCGGTTTTTGGAGAAGTTTCCACAGTGTGCCATCTGGCCGGATATCTTTACATCGGGGGCAATGCGCTTTAACTCGGCGTTCATATGACTGAGTTGCGGCCGGATATCATCGTGCATCCACATCATCTGGTCATTGATGCGGCCGTCGGCCTCGGTAGAGCAATAGCCAATGGTGGTCATGGCGGTGCCACCGGCCACAATCGCTTTATGGAAATCCAGCAGCAGTTCACCGGGTATACCATCGGGGGCTTTACCCTCGTAGGTAGCCGCCTTGATGACGCGATTTTTCAGTTGTAGTTTGCCCAGCTTCGCCGGAGAAAACGCCCTGTTTAGATATTCATTCATAGTGATTTCCTTGCAGGTCGAAGCGATTTAGTCATTTTTCTGTCCCGCCTTATTCCAGCCGTCCACCAACTTTTGATGCTCACCCTTTGTGGTCCAACGGATGAGTGTCGCCATGGGTAGCCACTTCATCTTGTGCATCACCACATTGCGCCAGGTTTTAGTCAACTGTGTACCACTGCCTCTGGGTTCGATTTCCCAGTCTTCTACCATACTCATAAATGCGTTGGCCTTAATAGCTTCGGCAGAATATGGCTCCGATACTTTTCTGGCCGTGATCACATTCATGGTCACCTTAAACTCTGAGGATTCTTCCTCGACCAGTTGCAACAGGCAAACCCCTGATTTTGCGCTGCACCAGATGCTTTTACCGGCCTCAAACGCACCGCAGTCAATAACGCCCGGGAAGTAGTCAGCGATACGCTCCGGGGTCATGATAAATTCACGCACCTGTTCCGGTGAAACGCTGAGTTGCAGGACATCGCGATGGATTATTGCTGACATGGTCAATGCGCCACCTTTTATTGAGAGCTACCATAGTACAGAGCCCCGCTGGCTTACCCAAATGCGGTGGTCATAACAATTGAACTATCGAGCAGTTTAGGGGTTGAGGCTCTCCTGATCGGCGCCTTCCTTGACGGGAATCATCAGGTCTTCCTTGCTGACACCCATCATCATCAGGGCACTGGCTGCGACGTAGATGGAAGAGTAGGTACCTACTATAACGCCCACAATCAGGGCGATAGCGAAGCCGTGAATCATCTCGCCGCCGAACAGGGCCAGGGACACCAATACCAGTAATGTGGTCATGGAGGTGACCACGGTTCTGCCCAGTGTTTCGGTGAGGGAAATATTGATAATTTCCTCCGGGCCGACCTTGCGCAACTTGCGAAAATTCTCGCGGATGCGGTCCGAAACGACGATGGTATCGTTGAGTGAATAACCAATGACCGCCAGAACCGCAGCCAATACGGTCAGGTCAAACTCGTAGCCCATAATCGAAAAGAAACCCAGGGTTATCACCACGTCGTGAACCAGCGCAATAACGGCACCCACCGCGAACTTGATCTGAAAGCGGAAGGCGATGTACAGCATCACCAGCCCCAGGGCCAGCAGCATGGCCAGCCCGCCCTGCTCGCGCAGTTCGTCGCCCACCTGCGGGCCTACAAATTCAATTCGCCGCAGTTCTACGGTGCCGGTAAACGCCTCCTGCAGTGTGATCAGCAACTCGCCGCCCTGCGTGTCGGAATAACCCTGTGGCATACGGATTAGCACATCCCGGTCGGTGCCAAAACTCACCACAATAGCGCCGGCATAACCCGTACTGTTCAAGGTAGAACGAATAGCACTAAGGTCTGCCGACTCACTGTAATGTACTTCCACCAGGGTGCCGCCGGTAAAATCCAGGCCCCAGTTCAGTTGATTGACCACCAGGGAACCCAGTGAAGCCAGCAGTAACAGCGCGGAGAAAGCCATGGCAATCTTGCGTTGACCCATAAAATTGATCACTTTCATGCTCCCTTTCCCCCTATGGACAACTTCTTGATCCTGCGACCGCCATAGAACAGGTTAACCAGCGCCCGGGTGCCCACGATGGCAGTAAACATGGAGGTAATAATGCCCACCGAGAGCGTGACCGCGAAGCCTTTTATCGGCCCAGTGCCCACGGCGTAGAGAATAATAGCGACAATCAAGGTGGTGATATTGGCGTCGAGAATGGTGGCCACCGCCCGCTGAAAGCCGGAGTGAATAGCCATCTGCGGCGACAGGCCCTTGACTATTTCCTCCCGTATTCGCGAGAAAATCAACACATTGGCATCCACCGCCATGCCCACTGTCAACACGATACCGGCAATACCCGGCAGGGTGAGTGTGGCGCCCATAATCGACATCACCGCGATCAGCAATACCAGGTTGGTACTCAGGGCGATAACAGCCGCCACACCGAATACGCGGTAATACAGCACCATGAACAACACCACCAGGCCCAGGCCATACTGCACCGACTTGACGCCCTGGCGTATATTCTCTGCGCCAAGCGATGGGCCCACGGTGCGCTCTTCAACGAAGGTGATAGGCGCCGCCAGGGCACCCGCGCGCAACATCAGGGCCAGTTCGGAGGCCATCATGGGGTTGTCCAGACCGGTGATCTGAAACTGTGCGCCCAGGGCCGATTGAATAACCGGCGCGGTCAATAGCTTTTTCTCATCGTAGGGAATCTTGACTGCGATTTCGGAGCCATCGGGCTGCGTCTCGTAGCGGGTGCGGTACTTACGCTCTATGAACAACACGCCCATTCTGCGCTTGATGTTGTTGCGGGTAGCGCGGGACATCAACGTACCACCCTCGCTGTCCAGCGATATCTGCACGCTGGGCCGCCCGTTCTGGTCGAAAGTGGACTGGGCATTAGACACGCGCTCGCCGGTCAGGATAACCGAGCGCTCCAGCCACTCACTGGCCCCGGCGCGGTCGGCGCTACGGTATTCGTAGCGCTGTTTCTCCGAGGCGGGTGTGTCCAGGGAGGCTACCAGGCGGAACTCCAGGTTGGCCACCTTGCCCAGAATTCGCTTGGCTTCTGCGGTGTCCTGAATGCCCGGCAATTCGACCACAATACGATTTTTACCCTGGCGTTGTACCAGGGGCTCGGACACACCCAGTTCGTTAACCCGGTTGCGCAGTGTGGTCAGGTTCTGGCTAACGGCGTAGTCGGCAATTTCCTCTTTGGCCGACTGTGATAAAAAGGCCGTTAGCTCCCAGCTGTTGCCACTGTCGGTTCTGTCCAAGGAAAGTTCGGAAAATTTGTCATCTATGGCGGCCCGGGCCTGCTCGCGTATCGCCTCGGTCTTGAAGCGCATCTCCACCTGCCCGGTTTTGGACAGCGAGACAAGCCCCCTGAGCCGTTCTTCGCGCAGCACTTTCTTTATTGCGTTGGTATAGAACTCCATGCGCCGCTCTATTGCGGCATCCACGTCCACTTCCAGCTTGAAGTGCACACCGCCGCTCAGGTCCAGGCCCAGCTTCATGGGTTGCGCCCCGTAATCACTCAACCACGCAGGTGTGGTGGGTGCCAGGTTGAGGGCCACAATAAAACCATCCCCCAGTGCCCGCGCGACCCGGGCCTGCGCCATTAGCTGTTGTTCGGAATCGCGCAGGCGAATCAGGGCATTGCGGCCACTGGCTTCTATTTCCTCGCCAAAATACTCAACATTGGCCTCGGCCAGAGCCTTGAGTGCCCGATCCAGCACGCGCTCATCAATGATCTGGGAACTACTCTGGCCCGCTATCTGCAGTGCGGGGTCGGGTGCGTACAAATTCGGTGCGGCGTAGAAGAAGCCCAGGGTCACCAGAAAAAGCACCAGCAGGTATTTCCACAGGGGATACTTATTTAGCATATTGTTGCTTCATCAGAAAAATGCGCCATTATAGTTAAAAGTTCGCCAGCTTCAAGGGGTGAAGCCCCGACCGGCCTGTTGTTATCGTTAAAACCCTACTTTAGCCAGCACCGCGCATTGCGGAACAGCCTCAGCCAACCCCCGTCTTCACCCCAGGGCGCGGGTTGCCAGGAGTTTTGTATGGTTCTATACACGCGTTCGGGGTGGGGCATCATAATGCTTACCCGCCCATCCAGGCTGGTCAGCCCCGCAATAGCGTTGGTTGAACCGTTGGGGTTCGCGGGGTAGGCCACAGCATCCGTCAAATCGTTCTCAATATAGCGAAGTATGACCGTATTGCTGGCTTCACACGCTGCCGCTGCCGCCCCGCTGGCAAAAACAGCCTGCCCCTCCCCATGCGCCACGGCTATCGGCAAATGGGAGCCGGCCATATCCGACAGTAATATTGATGGGGACTGTTCCACTTTAATCAATGCCACCCGCCCTTCAAATTGCTCGGAGCGATTGCGCACAAATCGCGGCCAGTGATCGGCACCGGGAATCAGGTCCTTGAGGGTGGATATCATCTGGCAGCCATTGCACACCCCCAGGGTGAAGGTGTCCTCGCGCTCGAAAAAGGCGGCAAACTGCGCCCGGACCGATTCGTTAAACAATATGCTCTTGGCCCAGCCCTCCCCAGCACCCAATACGTCGCCGTAGGAGAAGCCGCCGCAGGCCGCCAGGCCCTTGAAGTTGGATAGCTGAATGCGTCCGCTTAAAATATCGCTCATATGCACATCGACCGGGGTAAAGCCGGCCCGGTGAAACGCCGCCGCCATTTCTACCTGGCCGTTAACACCCTGCTCGCGCAATATGGCGACGCGGGGACGGCTGGCCGCGAAAGTGACCGTAATATCCTGCGCGGGATCAAAGCTCAAACTGGCGGACAGGCCCGGATTTTCAGCCCCAATGCGGTCATATTCCTCTAGCGCACAGGCCGGATTATCCCGCAGTGCCTGCACCTCGTAGCTGGTGCGCGCCCACAATTGTTGCAGGCGCGCCCTGGAATCACGCAGCAGTTGCGCAGTGCCAGTGTTGATCTGTATGGCATCGCCGCTGCAAGCCGAACCAATATCGACCATACAATCGCCCAGACCCAGTTCCCTGGCCCTGGCCAACACCCTCTCCACATCACCGACGCTGACTTGCAATACGGCGCCGGCCTCCTCGTTAAACAAAGCGGCCAGGTGGTTGTCACCCAAACCCTGAATATCCACCTGCAGCCCGCAATGCCCGGCAAAAGCCATTTCCACCAGGGTGGTATACAGGCCGCCGTCGGAGCGATCGTGATAGGCCAGTAACGCTTTATCGGCCAGTAGTTCCTGCACCAGCGTAAAAAAGGCTTTCAAATCTGCAGGCGCGTGAATATCGGGCACGGTGTCGCCAAGCTGACCGTATACCTGCGCCAGGGCGGAGCCGCCCAAACGATTTGCACCGCGACCCAGGTCTATCAGCAGCAGACGGGCGTCTTTTTCCGGTTGCAACTGCGGCGTTACCGACAGGCGCGCATCGACCACCGGGGAGAACGCCGTAATAATCAGCGACATGGGCGCGGTGACGGATTTCTGCTCGCCCTCATCTTCCCAGGTAGTACGCATGGACATGGAGTCCTTGCCCACCGGAATGGTAATACCCAGGGCCGGGCAAAACTCCATGCCCACCGCCTTTACCGTATCGTACAGGGCTTCATCTTCAGCGCCGTAGCCCGCCGCACACATCCAGTTGGCGGACAGTTTGATATCTTTTATGTCGGCAATGGCCGCCGCCGAAATATTGGTGATGGCCTCGGCCACCGCCATGCGCCCCGAGGCCGGGCCGTCTATCAAGGCCAGGGGCGTGCGCTCCCCCAGGGCCATGGCTTCACCGGCATAGCTGTCCAGCGACACCGTGGTGACCGCACAATCGGCTACCGGCACCTGCCAGGGCCCCACCATCTGGTCGCGGGCAACCATGCCGGTGATGCTGCGATCACCAATGGTGATGAGGAAGGCTTTGCTGGCCACGCAGGGCAGTTGCAGCACGCGTTCTGCGGCATCGCCTAAAGAAACATCCAGTTGTAACTTCGCGTGTGTGATTGCCTGGCGGCTAATTTCACGGTGCATTTTCGGCGCCTTGCCGAACAACACCGACATGGGTAAATCAACCGGGGAGTTTTCGAATTCGCGGTCGCTGAGCTGCAGATGCATTTCTTCGGTGGCCTCGCCCACCACCGCATAGGGGCAGCGTTCTCGCTGGCACAGGGCTTCAAAGCGGGCCAGGTTCTCCGGCTCCACCGCCATCACGTAGCGCTCCTGGGACTCGTTACACCAGATAGCCAGGGGCGACATACCCGGCTCGTCATTGGGTATATTGCGCAACTCAAAGCGCCCGCCCCGATTGCCGTCTTTCACCAACTCGGGAAAGGCATTGGACAGACCACCGGCACCCACATCGTGGATAAAGGCAATGGGGTTGTCGGCGCCCATCTGCCAGCAGCGATCGATCACCTCCTGGCAGCGCCGTTCCATTTCCGGGTTTTGCCGTTGTACCGAGGCAAAATCGAGGTCTTCGGCGCTTTGGCCGCTGGCCATGGAGGATGCCGCGCCACCGCCCAGCCCGATAAGCATGGCGGGGCCGCCCAGTACGATAAGCTTGGCACCGGCACTGTACTCGCCCTTCTCCACATGCTCCTCCCGGATGTTGCCGTAGCCGCCGGCCAGCATAATAGGCTTGTGGTAACCGCGAACCTCGAGGCCGTTTACGCCGGGTACTTCGCTTTCAAAGGTGCGAAAATAGCCGCAAATATTGGGGCGGCCAAACTCGTTGTTGAAGGCGGCCCCGCCCACGGGGCCCTCGGTCATAATATCCAGGGCCGATACGATTCGCCCGGGTTTGCCATAGTCATTTTCCCAGGGCTGGCTATAACCGGGAATATTGAGGTTGGAAACAGAGAAGCCGGTAAGGCCCACCTTGGGCTTGGAGCCTTTGCCCACCGCGCCCTCATCGCGAATCTCTCCGCCAGAGCCGGTACCCGCCCCGGAAAACGGCGCGATTGCCGTGGGGTGGTTGTGCGTCTCCACCTTCATTAACAGGTGAATATTTTCCTGGGAGTAAGCGTATTCGCCGCTGTCGGGGTCGGGATAGAAACGCCCGCCGCGATGGCCCGCCACCACGGCGGCATTGTCCGAATAGGCGGAGAGCACATTTTCGCCGCCCCGCTCGTTGGTGTTGCGAATCATTTTAAACAGGGAGTGAGCCTGCCTCTCGCCATCGATGGTCCAACTGGCATTGAATATTTTGTGGCGACAGTGCTCGGAATTTGCCTGGGCAAACATCATCAGCTCAATATCGTTGGGGTTTCGACCCAGGGCGGTAAAGCTCTCCACCAGATAATCGATTTCGTCGTCTGCCAGGGCCAGGCCCAGGGTCTGGTTGGCCAAGCTCAGTGCCTCCGCTCCCCCGCCCAAGATGTCTACTGTACTCAGGGCGGCGGGTGCCTCTTCCCGAAACAGCTGCTGTGCCGCGTCCAGGGTTGCCAGAACGCTTTCGGTCATCCGGTCGTGGACACAGGCCTCCGCCCGGGCGATTACCACCGTTGCCAGTTCCGGTGTCAGACCCTGGGGCAGTTGAAAATAGTAGGCCACACCGCGCTCCAGCCTGGCCAACTCCGCCAAGCCACAATTATGCGCAATATCGGTGGCCTTGCTGGACCAGGGGGAAATGGTACCCGGCCGGGGCACTACCAACGCCAGGTGGCAAGCACCGGTCTCTACACTCTCCTGTGCCATTTCATCGCCGCCGTAATGGAGCAAACGCGACAACAGGGCCTCTCGCTGTGCCGGCAGCGGTTCACGGGAGTGCACAAAGTGTACGTATTCGTTGTGCGCCAGGCGAAGTTTGGGGTGGATTGCGACAAGTTTTTGCGTCAGTTTTTCCAAACGAAAGGCAGACAGGGCCGAGGCACCGCGCAGGGTTAGCATGGCGTGACTAGCTCCAGAGGAGGCATTAAAAGAGGGCGCCATTGTACTGTATTACGGGGGTGGGAGTTAACTGAAAAAGGGCCGGATTACTATGGTAATTGTGCCTGTAGGTGAAGAATCAGCGACCGCTACAATAGAGACCATGTTGAATTCACTAATCCGCCCTACCGGGTCTGTCCACCCCGGCAAAACAGGACACGGCCTGGCCCCGCTACTTTTGCTGATGGGCGGCCTGCTCAGTGGCCTGTTGCTGTCCGGGTGTAGTAGCGAGGACGCCCTGGATCAGATAGAAAATAGTGGCGAGCTGCGGGTTATCAGTCGCAATGGCCCCACCACCTTTTACCAGGATAAAAATGGCCCAACAGGCTTTGAATTTGCCCTGGCGACACTGCTGGCAAAAGACCTGGGCGTAAACCTGGTGATGCAGCCGGCATTCAAGCTGGAAGAAATTTTTGAAACTCTCAGCCGTAGTGAGGCCGACATTGCCGCGGCCGGCCTTACCTTGACCGCCCAGCGAGCGGCCGATTACCCGCACTCGGCACCCTATTACCAGCTGACGCCCCAGGTCATCTACAAAGCGGGGAACTTCCGCCCTCGCTCAATCACTGAGCTGTCGGCAATGACCATTCTGGTGTTGGCCGGGAGCAGCCATGCCAGTTCGCTGCGCGCCCTGCAACGCGGGGGAGGTGAACAGTTACAGTGGGAGGAAGTTGAGGGAGCCGACACCATGGAGCTGTTGGAACGGGTTAACAATGGCTATGCCGAACTGGCCATACTTGATTCCAACGAGTTCGTTGTGCAACAGGCGCTCTACCCGCGACTCAAAGTGGCCTTCGACCTGGGTCAGGAACAGGAAATGGCCTGGTTTCTCGTACCGGGACGGGAAAACACCCGGCTACTACAACATATCGATGACTTTTTCACCCGACTGGATAAAGATGGCACCATGGAGCGCCTGCGAGAAATTCATTTTGGGCACACCAGAGGGGTGACCCGCATGGGGTCCCACACCTTTACCCGCAACATGCGCAAAACCCTGCCCGACTACCGCGACATCATTCAACAGGTGGCCGATGAATACCAGTTGGACTGGCATTTACTGGCAGCCATTGCCTACCAGGAAAGCCACTGGAACCCCCTGGCAACCTCACCCACCGGCGTCAGGGGCATGATGATGCTTACCCTGCCAACCGCCAGGGAAATGAATGTCACCGACAGGCTGGACCCACTGCAAAGCCTGCGCGGCGGGGCCCGCTACTTGAAAAATATCAAGCGGCGCCTGCCCCAGCGTATAGCGGAGCCAGACCTGACCTGGTTTGCCCTGGCGGCCTATAACATCGGTATGGGACACCTGGAAGATGCCCGGGTGATTACCCAGCGTCACGGCGGCAATCCGGATGTGTGGGTGGACGTCATGGCGCACCTGCCCTACCTGCAAAAGAGCAAATACTACGAAAAATCACGCTACGGTTATGCCCGGGGCAGCGAGCCGGTCACCTACGTGCAGAACATTCGGCATTACTACAGTATTTTACAGTGGCAGGATATTGCCCAGAACAAACCGTTGCCACCACTGCAACCCGATGATTATTTACCGTCAGCTATTCGCGGTAAACGTTTTACTGCCTTGTAATTCGTTGGCCGGGAGCTATTTGCGCCGGGCTTTAAAGAAAGCCTGCAGCCTGGCACTACTCTCGTCAGCTAGCACCCCACCATGCCATTCCAACTTGTGGTTAAACCAGGGTTCGTCCACAAGCGAACAACGACTACAAATAACGCCCGCCTTGGGCTCAGAGGCGGCAAACACCAGTCGCTCTATACGCGCATGAATCATCGCCCCCGCACACATGGTGCAGGGCTCCAGTGTGACGTACAGTGTGGTACCAGGAAGCCTGTAATTTTTCGCTGTACTGGCAGCCGCCCGCATGGCGACAATCTCCGCGTGGGCCGTGGGGTCGTTACTGCCAATCATCTGATTCCAGCCCTCCCCCACAACCTCGCCCAGGCGGACAATAATCGCCCCTACCGGCACTTCATCCTGCTGTGCTGCCCTGTCGGCAAGTTCCAGTGCACGACGCATCCACTGCTCGTGTTCATGGTGGTCCTGTTGAGGAGACTGCGGGACTGGCAAAGCTTACCCTCCCTCACCGGTGAATGGATTACAGATTGGTAATTGACGTTCGAGTAACTGTTCACGTTGCATATTTCCAGAATACAGCGTCTTACATCCAGGCAACAAGGCTGAAGCGACAATCATCGAGTCATATTACGCCGTAGTATCCATGTCGTAGGCAATATTTGATTGATTATTACTTTACTTTCACCCGCCACCTATACTCTAGTTGAAACGGAAACTGGCTTGACCTGACGAGAAGTGATATCAATGCTATCATATGTAAACACGTCGATGGAGAGAGGCATAATGGCCAATCTGCTGGTTCGAAATGTTGAAGATGAAGTAGTCACCGCTCTCAAGGCAAGGTCGGGACGCCATGGCATCAGTGCCGAAGAAGAGCACCGTAAGATTCTGCGCGCTGCACTGTTAAAGCCGCGGAGGAAAAGTTTTTCTGAAGCCCTGTTGGCAATTCCAAACGTCGGTAAAGATCAGGACTTCGCGCGTATGCCAGACGACAGCCCAGACGATGTATTTGATTGACACCAATGTTATCAGTGAACTGCGAAAAAAGCACAATAGCAATCGCGGCGTGCGTACATTTTTTAAAAACAACGGCGATACCTCTAGCCCGTTGTACATAAGCGCAATTACCATAGGCGAGCTTCGTCGCGGCGTGGAAATGATTCGCCATCGCGGCGATAAGAATCAGGCCACTCAACTCGAACGCTGGCTGGACAAGCTTCTGAAAACCTACGAGGACAACATCCTGGATTTCACCCAGACCGAGGCACAGGTCTGGGGAAAGCTACGGGCGCCACACTACGAAAATGCCATTGACAAACAAATAGCAGCCACCGCATTAACCTACGGTCTTACACTGGTGACCAGAAACACCGGTGATTTCAAGAATACCGGTGTCAGTTTACTCAATCCGTTCGACTAGGCCAGTCAGAGTGCCTGACGCGGACTCACTCCCACTCTATAGTCGCCGGCGGCTTGCTACTGATATCGTAGGTCACCCGGGAGACGCCCGGTATCTCGTTAATAATACGATTAGAACAGCGCTCCAGTAACTCATAGGGCAAGTGCGCCCAGCGCGCAGTCATAAAATCGACGGTCTCCACGGCGCGCAGGGCTATCACATATTCATAGCGGCGCGCGTCCCCCACCACCCCTACCGATTTCACCGGCAGGAATACGGCGAAGGCCTGGCTGGTTTTGTGGTACCAGTCGGCGGCGTGCAACTCCTCCATAAAAATGGCATCGGCCTGACGCAGTAAATCGGCGTATTCCTTTTTCACTTCGCCGAGAATACGCACCCCCAGGCCGGGGCCGGGGAAAGGGTGGCGATACACCATGTCGTAGGGCAGGCCAAGCTCCAGCCCTATGCGCCGCACCTCATCCTTAAACAGTTCACGCAGGGGTTCCACCAATTCGAAGCTCATATCGTCGGGCAGGCCGCCGACATTGTGGTGGGACTTGATGACGTGGGCCTTACCGGTTCCGGAGCCGGCGGACTCGATAACATCGGGGTAGATGGTGCCCTGGGCCAACCATTTTACATTCTGTAATTTGGTGGCTTCCTCATCAAAAATATCGATAAAGGTATTGCCGATCACTTTGCGTTTTTCCTCGGGGTCGGAAACACCCGAAAGTCTACCCAGAAAGAGGTCTTGTGCATTACTGCGGATCACTTTGACGCCCATATTTCGGGAGAACATTTCCATCACCTGATCGCCCTCGTGCAGGCGCAACAGGCCGTTATCGACGAATACACAGGTGAGTTGGTCGCCAATGGCGCGGTGTAACAGGGCGGCCACCACCGAGGAGTCCACACCGCCGGACAGGCCCAACAGCACCTTGTCTGTACCCACGGTTTTACGCACCGTGGCGATGGCGTCTTCGACAATCTGAGCCGGGGTCCACAGGGCCTCGCAGCCACAGATCTCCAGGGAAAAATGCTCAAAAATACGCTTGCCCTGCAGTGTGTGGGTGACCTCGGGGTGGAACTGAATACCAAAGAATGGCTTGCTGCGGTGGGCCATGCCCGCGATGGGGCAATTTTCCGTTTCTGCGATCAGGTCAAAGTCATTGGGCAACGCCACCACCTTGTCGCCGTGGCTCATCCACACCTCCAACAGCGAATGTCCCTGCTCGTCTATATGGTCGCTGATATCGTGTAACAGTCCCGATTGACCCAGGCTGCGAATCTGGGCATAGCCAAATTCACTGGTGGCAGAGCTCTCCACGCGGCCGCCGAATTGTTCCGCCATGGCCTGCATGCCATAGCAGATGCCCAGTACGGGCACGCCCAGTTCAAAAACGCAGGCGGGCACCCGGGGCGATTCACTGACAGCCACCGACTCGGGGCCGCCGGAGAGAATGATTCCCCGTGGGTTAAATGCGCGAATATCGTCTTCGGAAACATCGAAGGCGCGTATTTCGCTGTACACGCCCACCTCGCGAATCCGCCTGGCAATCAGTTGCGTGTATTGGGAGCCGAAGTCCAGAATAAGCATTTTCTGGGCGTGAATGTCTGCGGTCATTGGATTTCCTGCTGTGTGGCCGTTTCGTTCTCGGCCGCTGGTGTTTGAATGATTTCCAGTATCAGCGCACCGGATAGTTGGGTGGCTCTTTGGTGATGGACACGTCGTGTACATGGCTCTCTGACATGCCCGCCGTGGTGACGCGAATAAACTCCGGGCGAGTGCGCATCACCTCGATGGTTTCACTGCCGGTATAACCCATGGCCGAACGCACGCCGCCCATCAGCTGGTGGATAATTGCCGCCACTGGCCCCTTGTAGGGCACACGACCCTCAATGCCTTCTGGCACCAACTTCTCTGCCCCTTTGCTGGCATCCTGGAAATAGCGGTCGCTGGAACCCTGAGTTTGTGCCATGGCGCCCAGGGACCCCATGCCACGGTAGGCCTTGTAGGTTCTACCCTGGTACAACTCGACTTCGCCCGGTGCCTCCTCGGTGCCGGCAAACATACTGCCCATCATCACCGAGTGCGCACCGGCCACCAGCGCCTTGGCCACGTCACCGGAAAAGCGGATACCGCCATCGGCAATGATAGGCACATCGGTGTCGACCAGGGCCTGCGCCACGTTGGAGATGGCGCTGATCTGGGGCACACCAATGCCGGTAACAATGCGTGTGGTACAGATAGAACCGGGGCCAATGCCCACTTTTACCGCATCGGCGCCCGCCTCTACCAGGGCCGTGGCCGCCGCCGCTGTGGCGATATTGCCGCCGATTACCTGCAGGTCGGGATAGGCCGCCTTGATCATGGTGACCCGATCCAGCACATTGCGAGAATGGCCGTGGGCGGTATCCACTACCACCACATCCACGCCGGCCTCTACCAGTGCTGCCACTCTGTCATTGGTGTCCGGGCCGGTGCCCACCGAGGCACCTACGCGCAGATGGCCGTAGCTGTCTTTGCAGGCGTTGGGGAAACTCTCTGCCTTGTCGAAGTCCTTGACGGTAATTAACCCGCACAGGTGAAAATCGCCGTTGACCACCAGAATTCTCTCTATGCGATGGCGGTGCAACAAACCCTGCACCTCCGTCGCGCTGGCACCTTCCAGCACCGTAACCAGCTTGTCTCGCCCAGTCATGAGGCTGGATACGCGCTTGGTATTGTCCGACTCAAAGCGCACATCCCGGCGGGTGACAATGCCCACCAGGTCGTCGCCATTCAAAACTGGCACACCGGAAATGCCATGAGCCTGGGTTAACTGCCGTAGTTCGGCGATGGTGGCCGATTGTTGGATGGTGATGGGGTCCTTGACCACACCGCTCTCAAACCGTTTAACCCTGAGTACCTGCCCCGCCTGCGCCTCTATGCTCATGCTCTTGTGCACAATACCTATACCGCCATCCTGCGCCAGGGCAATGGCCAGATTGGCCTCGGTAACCGTGTCCATGGCCGCCGACAGCAGGGGAATATTCAGTTCAATACCCCGAGTAAGCCTACTTTTGAGGCACACATCGGTGGCAACCACCTGGGAAAACGCAGGCAATAACAGGACATCATCAAAAGTCAGGGCTTCCTGAGCGATTCGCAGCATGGTTTTGAACTCCTGTTGGCAGCGTTGAGGTAAACGTGCAATTATAAATCCTCCACCGTACCTGCGTAAACCTTCAAACCCAACAAAGTAGACCCCGTCCCACCATGCATTTCAGTCAAACCAGCCCCCCACCCACGCTGAGCGTAAGCCAACTCAACCGGCAGGCACGCACCTTACTCGAAAGTCACTTCGATTTTGTCTGGGTAGAGGGCGAGATCAGTAACTTTGCCGCCCCCTCCTCGGGGCACTGGTATTTCTCCCTGAAGGATGGTGCGGCCCAGGTACGCTGTGCCATGTTTCGCAATCGCAACCAGCGGGTAAAGCTGAAACCCAAGAATGGTGATGCCATCCGCCTGCGTTGCCGCGTATCCCTGTATGAGGGCCGGGGGGAATTCCAGCTCATTGTTGAACACCTGGAGCCAGTGGGTGCAGGAGCCCTGCAAGCCGCCTTTGAACTACTGAAAACCAGGCTGGCCACAGAGGGTCTGTTCGACGCCGACCGCAAGCAGGCACTGCCGGGTTCAATAGCCTCGCTTGGCGTCATCACCTCTCCCACCGGGGCCGCCATCCACGACATTCTCACGGTGTTGAAACGCCGCTGCCCGGCCATTGCGGTGTACCTGATGCCGGTTGCGGTACAGGGCGAGCAGGCCGCACCGGAGATATGTCGCGCCATAGAAAACGCCAACCGCTGGCAGCGAGAGGGCAAAGTGTCTCTGGACGCCCTGATTGTGGGCCGGGGCGGCGGCTCCCTGGAAGACCTTTGGGCCTTCAACGAGGAAACCGTCGCCAGGGCAATCGCCGCCAGTGACCTACCCATAGTCAGCGCCGTGGGGCACGAAATCGATTTCACCATCGCCGATATGGTGGCGGACCAGCGAGCGGCAACCCCCTCGGCCGCCGCCGAATTGCTCAGCCCCGACCAGCGCGAGTGGCAAAACCAGCTACAAGCAATGGAACAAAAACTGCAGCAGTTAATGCAGAGAAAGCTCGCCGATTGCGCGCGTGAACTGGAACACCTGCGCCGCCGTCTGCGCCACCCAGGCCACCAATTGCGTGAGCAGAGCCAGCGCCTGGACGACCTTGAGCAACGCCTGCAAGGCGCCATGCAACGCAAACTGCAGCAGGCCGGCACCCGCCTCGCCCACCTGGCCCAGATGCTGGACTCCCTCAGCCCCCTGAGCACCCTGCAGCGCGGCTACGCCATCGTCACCGATGCCTCGGGCCGCGTCGTCACCGACGCCAGTACTGTCTGCGCCGGTGACAAGGTCGAGGCCAGATTAGCTACAGGTCGATTACAACTCACTGTCGATGAAATCTAGTGACGTATTGAGAACAAAGTATGGGTTTGGGGGTGAGTGCCGCTGTGCGCTGTCGGTGAAACCACTCTTGGTTGATACCCCACGCCCTTGAGCGGTTCCCCCCACAGCGCACAGCTACTTTCGCGCCAGGATCATACTTCTGCTAAATACTGGTCGCGTATAATTTAGTTTGGGGAGGCAAATGTAGGAGGGCTTTTGTCTGTGTGGCGGGCCTTACAAGACCGTCTGAGGCCAAGGATGGCCGAAGCCGAGCCCCGCATGGATGCGTCTTTTGGCGTGTCTTGTAAGGCCCGCCAGACAGACAGAAGTCCGTCAGCTTCCAACCAAACAAAAATATTGCGGGACTAGTACTTGGCAGGAAGCCGAGTATTGATAATGATATGCCGCCCTTCAAACCGAATATATTCACCGATCGTCAGATCTTTGAGAATACGTGCCACCATCTCCCTGGAGGCACCCACCCGGTCGGCGATGTCCTGCTGAGTGAGTTTTTCGGGGATATATAAGGTGCCGTCACCGCGCTCTTCGGACAAATCCATGAGCACGTTGGCCACGCGCCCGTAGACATCCTGCAGCGCCAGGCTCTTGACATCGGCGGTGAGCTTGCGCACCCGCTGGGCGAGGTTGCGAATTAATTGCCGGGCTATGTTGGGGTACTTGTCGATCACCCGGTTAAAATCTTCTTTGTAGATAATGCAGAAGGTGGATTTTTCGACCGTGCGCACCGAGGCGGAGCGGGTGGAGTCATCCACCAGGGCCAACTCGCCGAAGTAGTCGCCTACACCCTGGGTATTCATGATGAACTCTTTACCATTTTTGTCGCTGCAGTACACCTTTACCTTGCCCGATTCAATGATAAAGAGGGAGTCTGCCGCGTCATTCTCATGAATGACAACGGTGTTTTTGGGGAAAGACCGGCTCGCACTACTAGCGACCAATGCTTCCAATTCTTCCGGTGCGAGACCCTGGAATATTTCTACTTGCTGCAACATCAACTATACCCGACTGGTTTATTAAGCCTAATCCATGAAGCTCATTGTTCAATAATAACCCAAAGTTCGACACAAGCGCACTATTGAATTGCTATTTCGCGAGCTAAATCACATCCCTACCATATTGTAACGAATAAAATCCCCATTTCCACAGTTGCACCGGGCTCGTTATACTGCAACTACAGAAAATCTGAACAAGGACACCGTGCTCCCGTGACAGACTCCGCCAATCCATCCCCTGCCTTTGGCAGTGACCTACTCCTGCACTCGGTAGCCGAACTGCGGGAAATTTTTGACCGGGTTTCGGCGGATCTCAATGAACAGAACAAAGACGATGTCACCCACTTGTTTCAGGGGGCAAAAAAACTGGAGACGCTGCTGGCTCCGGGGCAGGCTGAAAACAACACCCACGACATCATGAATGCCCTGGCCGTGGTCAAGGGCTATGCAGAGATGTTGCAAGAGGATATCGCCGGCCTGTCCGGCGATCTCGATGACACTCTCACCCGCCTGCTTAAAGCCGTGGATACTGCCCAGGGTGTAGGCAGCACTAAGCCCCGCAAAGGCAGACGCGTAATCGATTCGGAGCCGGGGTTTATTTTGGCGGTGGATGACTTGCGGGAAAATCGTGAGCTGGTCGCGCGCAGCCTGTCGCGCTCGGGCCACTTCGTTATCACGGCTGCCAGCGGCGAGGAGGCCCTGCGCACACTCGCCGAAACCGATGTCGACGTGGTTCTACTGGACTTGTTCATGCCCGGGATGGACGGGCACGAGGTGCTGCGGCGCATTAAGGAAAACCCCGATTGGCGCGCCACGCCGGTCATCATGATTTCCGGCTTGCAGGACATGGACGGTATTATCGACTGCATCGAAGCCGGTGCAGACGATTACCTGTTCAAACCCTTCAACCCGGTGTTGTTACAGGCTCGCATCAAGGCGGGCATAGAGCGAAAACGCTGGCACGACCGCGAGCAGCAGTATCGCCAACAACTGGAGCGCAACGAGAAGTTTATTCGCGCCACCTTTGGTCGCTACCTGTCGGATGAGATTGTCACCGAAATTCTGGAGCGACCCGAGGGCCTGGAACTGGGCGGCGACCTGCGCAATGTCACCATTATGATGTCTGATATCCGGGGATTTACCACCATCTCCGAACAACTGGAGCCGGCCCAGGTGGTCAAACTCCTCAATCGCTACCTGGGTGCCATGACCGATATCATCATGGCCAACCACGGCACCATAGACGAATTTATAGGCGACGCCATTCTCGCGGTGTTCGGCGCCCCCCAACGGCGAGATGACGATGCCGACCGGGCGGTCAAATGCGCCCTGGCCATGCAGGCGGCCATGGCCGAAATCAACACGATCAACCGCGAGGAGGGGCTGCCGGAAATCAGTATGGGCATCGCTCTCAACACAGGCGATGTCATCGCCGGCAATATCGGCTCGGAACGACGCTGCAAATACGGCTTTGTAGGCCACCCCATGAACCTGACATCACGCATAGAAGAATTTACCGCCGGTGGTGAAATACTGGTCTCCGACAGCACCCTGCAAGCACTGCGCAACGACTATTCGGTGGGAAGAAGCTGGGAGGAAAAAGTGAAGGGCATAGATCAACCGGTGCTCATACATCACATCAAAGGGGCGGTATCGTGAGCGAACAGGGCCCTATCCTGTTAGTGGAAGATAACGAGCTCAATCGCGACATGCTGTTGCGCCGACTAAAGCGTGCCGGGATGGAGGTTATTTGGGCCGGCGACGGCGTGCAGGCACTGGCACTCATGGCCAGCGAGCTGCCCTGCGTTGTCCTTATGGATATGAACCTGCCGGTGATGGATGGCTGGACTGCCTGCCGGCGCGCCCGGGAGGACGCAAAAATAAAGCATATTCCCCTGATCGCCCTGACCGCCCACGCCATGGAATCCGACCGTCTCAATGCACTGGAAGCGGGCTGCGATGATTACGCCACCAAGCCCATCGATTTCCCCGGGCTGCTTATAAAAATAGAGAAGCTTACCCGGAAATGAGTTTACGGCGTCGACTGATACTGTCCCTGTGCACTATTTTGATTCTGTTTGCGATCAACGTGGGCACCCATTTTTGGGGTAGCTATTCGCGAAATGAAAGCATGAAAGCCTATCGCAAGTCTGTGACCGCCGGTCAATTAGCCACCGAATTGGAACAGCTGCTGGAAAATCAACGCAAGCAATTTCAGGTGCTGGCCCTGCTCAGGGAAACCACCGATGAGCCCTTGGACGCCAAGGAGTTGCAATATGCGGAAGATGACATAGGCAAGATCACCCTGAAGATAAAACGCATGGGGCGCATGAGCCACGATGTCACCCAGGGGCACTACGATGAACTGTCGCGGAGCAGCGCTGTCCTGATGCAACGCTGGCTGGAATTTTACCGCAACTATAACAACGAGAACTTCGAAATAGACTCGGGCAATGCGAGCGCCTATATGCAGACCCGCCAACACCTGATGGAGTTGGAACAACGGCAAACCTTTATCGCCGTGCAGCAGGCCAGCATTATTGACCGCACCATTGCCCTCACCGACAGAATTACTATCATTGGCTTTTTGGCCTCTATTTTTCTCACCGCCACCTTGGGATTTTTCCTGGTCCGCTACACCAATACCTCCCTGAAGCGCCTCAAGACCGGCACCGAGCGCATCGGGGCCGGCGACCTCAACTACCGTATAGACGACTTCGACGACAACAGCGAATTAGGCGAACTGGCCAACGCCTTTAACACCATGTCCGATAAGCTGCGCAATGCGATTTACGATGTGCAGCAGGCAAAAGATGCGGCCGACGATGCCAACGCCGCCAAGAGTATCTTCCTGGCCAATGTCAGCCACGAACTGCGCACGCCACTGAATGCCATCATCGGCTACAGCGAAATGCTGCACGACGAATTGGATGACAGCAATGCCATAGACCGCCCCCAGTTTCAATCAGACCTTGACAAAATCGTGGCGTCGGGCAGGCAGCTGTTAACGCTCATCAATGACATCCTGGACCTGTCCAAGATAGAAACCGGCAAGATGTCACTGCACTGCGAAACATTAAATCCCGGTGAGCTACTCACCGAGGTCTGCGAATCGCTAACGCCCCTGTTACACACCCATGGCAACACGCTGGAGTTGGGCGATTTCAGCGCGCTGCCCACCCTGTACAACGACGTGAGAAAATTCCGTCAGGTGTTTCTCAACTTGTTGTCCAATGCCTATAAGTTTACCGAGAACGGCTATATCAGTGTGTTGGCGCGCCCGCTGGAAGATCGGCCTGGCTGGCTTGAATTCACGGTACGCGATACAGGCATTGGAATGGATGAACAACAGCAGTCCAGAGTCTTCGACGCTTTCGTGCAAGCCGAGTCGTCCACCGCCGCCAACTATGGCGGCACCGGACTGGGGCTGGCAATCTGCACCGACTACTGTGCCTTGATGGGTGGCTCCATCAGCGTCGCCAGCAAACCTGGCAGTGGCTCTACCTTTACTGTGGTGCTGCCGATTGACCCAGCGTTAGCTCGCGAAGACGCTTCAGCGCCTGCTCCCGCTTCATAAGGTCTTCCTTCAAGGTGGCATTACTGGCTTTCAGGTTGATGATGTGGCGCTGCATCACACCAAAGGTCTCCAGGGAATCACGCATAAAGAGTATAATCTGGTGCACGTCCATGTCGGGTTTAAGCTGCTTGTAGAGGCGCCGGTGTGCCCGGCGCGCCGCCACCGGATCATAAAATGGGCTCTTGGACAAGGTGCTCACGTAGGCGATGGCTATATTCGCTTCCAGTTGTGCTGAGGGGGACTGTTCCAATCGCTTGTAGCGCTGGAATGCCTGCATCGCTTCGATGTGGTCACCCTCTGCCAATTCGGCAAAGCCTCGCTCCAGGAAAGTGTAGTCATGCTGGCCCTCAACCACACAGGCACAGTTTTCCTCGGGAAGATTGAGCGTCAGTTCCGGCACGGTTTCAGCGCCAGCGCTAACCGAGGTGGACGCATCATTCACCGGGGTGGCCGCCGTACACGCCTGCAGCAGGCACAACACGGCGATACTTATCAGTGTAGCGTTTGTCCTGGGCATAGCGGCCCTCGTTACCTTAGGTGAAAAGACGAGTGTAACCTATTCTGAGCGCAGGCATCGCGCTATTCCGGGCGCATATGCGGGAACAATAACACGTCCCGTATTGAGGGCGAGTCGGTGAACAGCATGACCAGCCGGTCTATGCCTATGCCCTCCCCTGCGGTGGGTGGCAGACCGTACTCCAGCGCGCGTATATAGTCGTGGTCAAAATGCATGGCCTCTTCATCGCCGGCATCCTTCTCCGCCACCTGGGCGTGAAAGCGTTCGGCCTGGTCCTCGGCATCATTCAACTCAGAGAAACCATTGGCCAACTCGCGGCCGCCGACAAAAAACTCAAAGCGGTCGGTCACAAAAGGATCGTCGTCACTGCGCCGCGCCAGCGGGGACACCTCGGTGGGGTAGGCGGTGATGAAGGTGGGCTGGTCCAGCAAATGCTCCACGGTTTTTTCGAAGATTTCAATCTGTACCTTGCCCAGGCCCCAGCTGTCTTTTAGTGCAATGCCCAGTTTTACAGCGATGCCGCGTGCGCTGTGCTCATCTGCCAACTGCGCCGCAGTGATATCGTCGTTGTATTGCAGAATTGATTCAATAACCGTCATGCGCACAAAGGGCTTGGAGAAATCATAGCTGCTGCCCTGGTACTCAACCGTGGTATTTCCCAGCACGTTTTCGGTAATCTTGCGCAGCATATCCTCGGTCAAGTTCATCAGGTCTTGATAATCGGCGTAGGCCCAGTAAAACTCCAGCATGGTAAATTCGGGATTGTGTCGCGTCGACAGCCCCTCGTTGCGGAAGCTGCGATTGACCTCGAATACACGTTCAAAGCCGCCCACCACCAGACGCTTCAGGTAGAGCTCCGGGGCGATACGCAAATACATCTCCATATCCAGGGCATTGTGGTGGGTGACAAAGGGCTTGGCCACCGCACCGCCGGGAATCACATGCATCATGGGGGTCTCAACCTCCATGAAATCCAGCTTCTGCATGTACTGGCGAATGAAGTCGATGATTTTCGAGCGGGTGCGAAATACTTCGCGCGACTCGGCATTTACAATCAGGTCGACATAGCGCTGGCGGTAGCGAATTTCCTGGTCGGACAAGCCGTGAAACTTATCGGGCAGCGGCCGCAGGGCCTTGGTTAACAACTGCGCCTGTTCTATGTTGATGTACAAATCGCCCTTACCGGACTTGTGAATTGGCCCGGTGGCGGCAACGATGTCGCCCAGGTCCCAGCTTTTGATATCGGCCAGAACCTCTTCGCCCAATACTTTGCGATTGATGTAGAGCTGTATCTGGTCTTTGCCATCCTGAATAAGCAGAAAGGCACCGCGGTTGCGAATCAGACGACCACAAACGGAATAGACCGTATGGTCTGCCTCCAGTTGTTCTTTCGTACAATCACCGTATTGCGCCTGTAGCTCATCCGCCATGGCGGTGCGGCGAAAGTCGTTGGGAAAGGGGTTGCGCTGGGCGCGTATGGCAGCCAGTTTTGAGCGTCGCTCGGCGATCAGCTTGTTTTCGTCGCCCGATGATTCTGCGGCTTTGCTCTGTTCACTCATGGTTTCATCTCAGTCAATGTCATTGTGGCTGGTCTGGTAGTTACATCCCGCCTTTCTGCTCTGTGTAGAGCTTTGCTCAGTTGGAACCCCACGCCTTTGCAAAGCTCTACACAGAGCAGAAAGGCTACCATCGTAGTAATGCCATCTCTGGCCCTACAAACCACTTTTCAGTGAGGCTACTATAAATTGGTCTAAATCACCGTCCAGGACGGCCTGGGTGTTGCCGGTTTCTACGCCGGTGCGTAAATCTTTGATGCGTGAGGCATCGAGGACGTAGGAGCGAATCTGGCTACCCCAGCCAATGTCTGACTTGCTGTCCTCCAGGGCCTGTTTTTCCTCATTGCGTTTAGCCATTTCCATCTCGTACATCTTGGCCCTGAGCAGCTTCATGGCACTGTCGCGGTTCTGGTGCTGGGAGCGCTGGGTCTGGCACTGCACCACGATACCGGTGGGCAAGTGGGTCAGTCGCACCGCCGAGTCGGTCTTGTTAACGTGCTGCCCCCCCGCGCCGCTGGCCCGGTAGGTGTCAACGCGCAAGTCGGCGGGGTTGATTTCAATTTCGATATCGTCATCGACTTCAGGGGACACAAACACCGACACAAAGGAGGTGTGACGGCGGTTACTGGAATCAAACGGCGACTTGCGCACCAGGCGGTGAACGCCGGTTTCGGTGCGCAACCAGCCAAAGGCATACTCGCCCTGAAATTGAATGGTAGCGCTCTTGATGCCCGCCACTTCACCGGCGGATGCCTCGATTAACTCGGTCTTAAACCCCTTGGCAGCGCCCCAGCGCAAATACATACGCAACAGCATCTCCGCCCAGTCCTGGGCCTCGGTGCCACCGGAGCCGGATTGAATATCGAGGTAGGCATTGTTGGGGTCCATCTCGCCGGAGAACATACGGCGAAATTCCAGTTTTTCAAGAATGTCCAGCAGGCCGGCGATTTCATCCGCCACTTCCGCCACGGTCTCTTCGTCGTCTTCCGCCGCCGCCATCTCCAACAGATCGCCCGCATCTACCGCGCCGCGCTCGAGTTGCTCTATGGTTTGAACAATGGTTTCCAGTGAAGAGCGTTCGCGCCCCAGTTCCTGTGCCCGGTCCGGGTCTTCCCATACGCCGGGCTCGGCCAGTTCCAGCTCTACTTCCGCCAGGCGATCCTTGCAATTGGCATAGTCAAAGATACCCCCTGAGCACATCGGTGCGCTGGTTGATGTCTTTCAGCTGTTGCACAAGGGGGTTTATCTCGAGCATCTCGACTTTGTTCCTGTCAAAAAGGCGCGTATTTTACCGCAGCGCGAGGCAGCTGTGTAGATTAACTGCAATGCGACCAGGGCCCAGCCTAGAAGTGATTGAGGATATACCCCAACAGCATCACCTGGGGCACCGCAATCAACGGCAGGTACAGGGCGATTTTCCAGGACTTTGTCGTATCGCGCAGGGACATGATTTCGGTGTAGTCCGTGGCCACCCCCGCCATCAAAAAGGTGAAGCTGTTGCCCGGTGCCGCCGCTCGCGTCATCAAGTCCGCGGCGATAGGCGTTGCCCCCTCGGAGCACACCTCAATCACGGTGGCCGCCAACAGGGTCAACCACAGGCCGATAAACGTGGCACCAAACCAGGTGGCGAACGCATCTTCGGGCACCGTGGCACGGATCAGTGCGGCCAGCAGCAGGCCGAAAAAGGTCCAGCGAATGACGACCCTGGAACCCTCCACGCCATCCTTGAGCAAGCGAGCTGTGCCCCCCCAGGAATAGCGAATAGTGCGGCGGAACTCGGACCACATCGGCCCCAGTGGCTGTTCTTCACCCAGCAGTTCCCGGTTAGGGTTATTGGGCAGTGTGCCGCGTCGCACCAGGGCATCAAAAATAAGGCCGGTTATCACGCCGATGACAAAGGACAGTAAAATAAACAGCAGTGTCCAGCCCACGCCGATCAGGCCAAACAAAATCAGTGTCAATGAGAAGGAGTTCCAGGGGCTGGCCAGTAGAAAAGCCATCACCTGGCCAATGCTGGCACCGCGCTCATACAATTTCATGCCCACCGCCAGGATACCGTGGCTGCACAGGTCCAGTAACACCCCGGCGGAGGTCGCGCGCAACAAACCGCCCAGGCCGGCATTGCGGCCCAATATGCCCATCACCAATTCCCGCGGTACGCGGGCCAGAATGCCCACAAATACCACCCCCAGCACAATACCCCACCACATCTGGTTAAACAGCTCAAAGATGCCCGCGGTAAACAGAGCCCATGCGCTGTCGTGCACATGGGCGGGCTGCAGGGCGCCGGCAACATAGGAGAGCGCGACCAGGGCGATGCAGGACCAGAAAAAATAGTCACGCTTGGGGGGCGCCTCACAGCAGCTGGCCTCTTCCACCTCTGCCCCATGGCAAGGTGCTGCTGCGACCTTGAGCGGTTCTTCGGCTGGGCAACAATCACTCATGTCGACACCTCCAGCCCGGCCAGGTCATCCAAAATGGCGCAATCGGGGCCCTCATCGCCATTACAGCGCTCGGCCATGGCGCGCAGCACCTGTTGCATGGCGGCCAATTGGCTGATGCGCTGCTCCAGCTGTTCCGCCTTCTCCAGTACCAGCGCTTTGGCGTGTACGCTGTGCCTGGCGGAATCACGCAGTAGGCCCAGTAACTGGCTGCTCTCATCCAGATTAAAACCCACTTCCCGGGAGCGCGCCAGGAACAATAACTCCCGCACCGCCCGGTCGTTGTATTGCCGGTAGCCATTGGCACCGCGGCTGGCGGGGCCTATTAAGGCGATGTCCTCGTAGTAGCGGATGGTCTTGGCACTCAGGCCGCTGCGCCTGGCAGCTTCAGAAATATTCATGGGCAGTTCCTCTTGTCATGGAACCAATGTAAACCTTACAGTGACTAGAAGGTCAAGCGGTATTATTCCGGGGATTCCGCGGCGCAATCGGGGTGATATGTTCAACCATCAGTTGCAGGGAGCGCTGCCCTCTAAATTCGTTCACGTCCAGGCGGTAGGCCAGCACCGCCGACTCAATCGATTCATCGGGCCAGATGGAAAGGTCGACATTAAAGGCGATGGCGTCAATGAGCAGAGAGCTGCCCAGCGGGGACAAGACCAGCTTCAGATGCTTCTCTCCCACAATGCGCTGCTGCACCAGCCGAAATTCTCCGTCGAATATGGGCTCGGGAAAGTGCTGGCCCCAGGGGCCGGCAAAGCGCAACTCGGTGGCCAGGGCGAGGTCGAAGTCAGCCTCGGCCAATTCGCCATCAGACTCGATAACCGCCTGCAAATTGACATCTTCGATATGGCGGCCCACCTCCTCCAGGAAAGCCTGGGCAAAGCGCCCATAGGAGTCCTTGTTCATACTCATGCCGGCGGCCATGGCGTGGCCGCCGAACTTGAGAATTAGCCCGGGGTGCCGGGTGGCCACAGCATCGAGAATATCGCGTATATGAATACCGGCAATGGAGCGCGCCGAGCCCTTGATCTGACCCGGGTCGCCATCGGCGAAGACAATAGTAGGCCGGTGCATCCGGTCTTTTACCCGGGAGGCCAGAATGCCGATAACACCCTGGTGCCAGTCACCCTGGTACAGGGTAATGGCAACAGCCGGGGCGGTATCTTCACGCAGTTCCAGGGCGTCCAGAGCAGCTTCCGCCTCGCGTTGCATGTCCTGCTCTATCACCCGCCTGTCCTGGTTCAATGTCTGCAGGCGGGCCGCCAATTCCGCCGCTGCCGGCACCCCCTCGCTGAGCAGACACTCTATGCCTATCGACATATCATCCAGCCTGCCGGCGGCATTGAGGCGCGGCCCCACGGTAAAACCCAGGTCCGAGGCGACCACTGTCCTGTAGTTGCGCGAGGCAATTTGCAACAGGGCCAAAATACCCGGGCGCGCCTTGCCCGCCCGAATTCTGGCCAGCCCCTGGGCCACCAGAATGCGGTTATTGCGGTCCAGGGGTACCACGTCAGCCACCGTTCCCAGGGCCACCAGGTCGAGATATTCCGCCAAATTGGGTTCCACTATGCCCTGCGCCTCAAACCACTTGCGCCGGCGAAGCTCGGCCCGCAGGGCCAGCATGACATAGAAAATTACCCCCACTCCCGCCAGGTTCTTGCTGGGAAAGGTGCAGCCAGGTTGGTTGGGATTGACGATAATATCAGCGCGGGGCAGCTCTTTACCGGCCAGGTGGTGGTCGGTTATCAAGGTAGCTATGCCACCGGCACGCGCGGCCTCAACCCCCTCGATACTGGAAATACCATTGTCTACAGTAATAATTATCTGCGGTGATTTGCGCTGGGCCAGGGCCACAATTTCCGGCGTCAGGCCATAGCCGTACTCGAAGCGATTGGGTACTAGATAGTCGACCGCAGTCGCGCCAAAAGCTTTGAGAACAGAGACAGCCAAGGCGGTGCTGGTGGCTCCGTCGGCATCAAAATCACCCACCACCACTATCTTCAGGCCGCTGGCAAGCGCATCGGCCAGCATGTTGGCCGCTTTATCGACATTCAGCAATTGCTCGGGCGGATGCAAATGGGCGAGTTGTAACGCCAGTTCGGCCGGGGAGGTAATACCCCTGGAGACGTAAATTTGTGCCAGCAGCGGGTGGATTGCCGCCCCGCGCAACGCCGCGGGAACTGCCCCGGGATTTTGCCGCCTCTGGATTATTTTTTCCATGGGGTAATCGCGGCTATTCGCCGACGCGAACAGGCCACCGGTCAGGCATTGATATTACTTGAAATGAATGCTTGCACGGCGGACAGCTCATTGGGTAAAACCGTAAAACGCTCCTCGCGCTGAAACAGGTCCTGCAGATGTGACGGCAGCTCAACAGTCTGCGAAATACCGGCCTGACGCACGGCATCGGAAAATTTCGCCGGGTGTGCGGTAGCCAGGCTGATAACAGGTACATCGGGTGCCAGAGTGGCCTGCGCGGCGGCCCTCACCCCGATAGCACTGTGGGGATCCAGCAGGTAAGTGCTGCGCGCCCAGGTATCTGCTATCTGCTCACAGGTTTGGCTATCGTCCACGCACTCACTGGAAAACAGCGCCCGAAGCTTGTTCATGGCATTATCGGTAAAGGTAATATCGCCACTCTCAAAATCCTTCATCAACTGCGCTACCGCTGCGCCATCCCTGTCATACAGATCAAACAACAGGCGCTCAAAGTTGCTGGATACGGAGATATCCATACTGGGTGAAAGGCTGTGCTGTAAGGGCGAACGGCCATAGGTGCCGCTGCTCATCACCCGGTGCAACACGTCGTTGCAGTTGGTGGCAATAATCAGGCGCTCGATGGGAAGGCCCATTTTTTTGGCCAGATATCCGGCAAAGATATCACCAAAATTCCCCGTGGGTACCGAGAAGGCCACCGGGCGACCCGGCGCACCCACCGCCACCGCCGCATAAAAATAGTAGACAATCTGGGCCATGATGCGCGCCCAGTTTATGGAGTTGACCGCCACCAGGCTGCGCCCGTCTGGCAGAAAGTTCTGATTGTTAAAGCTGGCTTTAACCATGGCCTGACAATCATCGAAATTACCCGCTACCGCCAGGTTGTGAATATTGTCGCCCGCCACGGTAGTCATCTGCCGGCGCTGCACGTCGGACACACGGTTGTGCGGGTGCAAAATAAAGATATCGATATTCTTACAGCGCTTGCAGCCCTCTATGGCGGCCGAGCCGGTATCACCAGAGGTCGCCCCCATGATCACTACCTTGCGGTGCTCCCGCTCCAATACATAGTCGAGCAACCGCCCCAGCAGTTGCAGGGCAAAATCCTTGAACGCCAGGGTGGGGCCGTGAAACAACTCCAGCAACCACTGGTTAGCGCCAAGCTGCACCAACGGTGCCACCGCGCCGTGCCGGAATTCGGCGTAGGTCTGTTCGATAATCAGCTTCAAATCAGCGTCTGGAATACAGTCAGACACGAAGGGGCTTATGATTTTGTGGGCCAGGGCCGGGTAGTCCAGCGAGGCCATTTCCGCGATTTCCTCGCGGCAGAAAGTCGGCAGTGACTGCGGTACATAGAGGCCGCCATCGCTGGCCAGCCCCGCCAGTAGAACCTGCTCAAAATTGAGGGCGGGGGCCTGTCCCCGGGTGCTGATGTATCTCACTGTAGCCTGCCTTTTTCCTGTTTGTAATTATTGCGGCGCCGCTTAACTGACCAGGGTTTCAACCCGTATACACATAATTTTACCCGTTATGCTGTCCAGCGCTTCTATCGCCTTGACCGCTGACTCCAAGCGACCCTGGGCCGCCGCATTGGTTAACACAATGACCGGCACCCGGGACTCACCCACCGGCGGTGCTTTTTGAATCAACGCTTCTATACTAATGCCCTGGTCACTGAACAAGCTGGTGACCTGGGCCATGACGCCGGGCTTGTCCTGCGCTTCCATACGCAAGTACCAGGGGCTTACCACCTCCGACATGGGCACCACTGGCAGCGCGCGAATATCGGCACAGGCGATACCCAGTGCGGGCAGTTGCGGTCGCTGCCCAACAGCAAGGTCCCGCGCCAGGTCTACGATGTCAGCCACCACGGCAGACGCCGTGGGCTGGGCACCGGCACCGGCACCGTAGTACAGCGTAGAGCCAACCGCATTGCCCTCTACCAACACTGCATTTTTGACGCCGTTGACGTTGGCCAAAAGATGCTGCTGCGGAATCAGTGTGGGGTGTACCCGCAGTTCTACACCCTTGTCCGACTGTTTGGCGATGCCCAGGTGCTTTATTGCGTAGCCCAGTTCCTGGGCATAATCCACATCCTGTGGCGTCAATTGGGTAATGCCCTCGGTATACACGTCGCTGAATTGTAGCGGTGTACCGAAGGCAATGGCGGCGAGAATTACCAACTTGTGGGCTGCGTCGGTACCCTCCACATCGAATGCGGGGTCGGCCTCGGCATAACCCAGGGCCTGCGCCTCCAGCAACACATCGGCAAATGCCCGCCCCTTTTCGCGCATCTCGCTGAGAATGAAATTACCGGTGCCGTTGATAATTCCAGCCAACCATTCAATGCGATTACCGGCCAGCCCCTCACGCAAGGCTTTAATAATTGGGATACCACCGGCCACCGCCGCCTCGAAACGGATGGCCACCCCGTGCTGCTCTGCCAGGGCAAACAGTTCATTGCCAAATTCTGCAATCAGGGCCTTGTTGGCCGTGACCACATGCTTGCCATTGCAAATCGCCTCTTCGACCAGTGTTTTGGCCACCGTGGTACCGCCTATAAGTTCGACCACAATATCAACGTCCGGGTCGCGCACCACCTCAAAAATGTCCCGGCTGAGGCGGGTATCGCCCACCGGGCAGTCGGGATTATCCCGGCGTGTACCGATATGCCGCAATTCCAGCGACGTTTGCGCACGGGCCGCCAACAGGGGCGCATTGTCACGCAGCACCGCCACAGTACCGCCACCGACGGTTCCCAGCCCGCAAATTCCTATGCCAACCGATTTCACAGCACCACCTGCGTTAGACCGTCGTTCTTCATCATTTTTTTGATATTGCGAACTGCCTGGCGTATGCGGTGCGTATTCTCAATCAGGCCAAAACGCACATAACCCTCGCCGTATTCGCCAAAGCCCACCCCCGGAGAGACGGCGACACTGGCCTGGGTCAGTAATTTTTTGGAAAACTCCAGAGAGCCCATTTCTCTATAGGCCTCGGGAATTTGTGCCCAGACAAACATGGTCGCCTTGGGGAGCTGCACGGGCCAACCCGCTGCGTTAAGTCCTTTGCACAATACATCTCTGCGATTTTTGTACAGCGCGTTTATTTCAGACACACAGCTCTGGTCACCCTCCAAGGCGGCTATGGCAGCTACTTGGATAGGGGTGAACATACCGTAGTCCAGGTAAGATTTTATGCGCGCGAGCGCGCCTACCAAGGATGCGTTACCGCAGCAGAAACCCACCCGCCAACCCGGCATATTGTAGCTTTTGGACATGCTGAAAAACTCTACGGCTACCTCTCTCGCCCCCTCAACCTGCAAGATGGAGGGTGCCTCATAGCCGTCAAAACACAAATCGGCATAGGCCAGATCCTGTACCACCCAGATTTGGTGTTCGCGGGCAACCGCCACTACTTTTTCGAAGAACTCCAGGTCGACACAGTGGGTAGTGGGGTTGGAGGGGAAATTTAACACCAGCATCTTGGGCTTTGGCCAGGTGTTGCGAATAGCATTTTCCAGCTCGGTGAAAAACTCATCGTCATCGGTCATGGGTACGTGGCGAATATCTGCCCCGGAGATCACAAAGCCGTAGGGATGAATGGGGTAAGACGGATTGGGCACTAAAATGGCATCGCCCGGCCCGGTAGTAGCCAGTGCCAGGTGGGCCAGGCCCTCTTTGGAGCCCAGTGTGACAATGGCCTCGGTTTCCGGGTCCAGGGTCACATCGTAGCGACGCTGGTACCAGTCACAAATGGCCTTGCGCAAACGCGGAATTCCCTTGGACTGGGAATAGCGGTGGGTATCGCCCCGGCGGGCCGTCTCAACAAGTTTATCCACGATGTGTTTCGGTGTGGGCTGGTCGGGGTTACCCATGCCAAAATCGATAACATCATCCCCCGCCGCTCGCGCGCGCTGCTTGAGTTCGCCGATTATATTAAATACATAGGGGGGGAGGCGCTGGATGCGCTGAAACTGATCGTCCACGGTGATTCCGAGAGAAATTAAACGGGTGGCAAACAGTACTGAGTCAGCCGGATTCTGTCAACGCAGCACGGTGGATTTGAGGGTATTCTGGGCTAATTAAGCCCCAACGTCACCATCAAATCATCGGCTGACTGGTAGCCGGGAATCATTTGACCAGACTCCAACACGATAGCTGGCGTGCCGCGAACGCCCATTTTCTGGCCCAACAAGTATTGCTCGGCAATGGGATTGTCGGGGCAGACATTTTCCGGCACTGTTTCTCGGTTTTTCAACGCGGTGATGGTGGCCTGTTTATCGTCCGCACACCAGGCGCTGGCAAGCTGCCGGAAAGCCTCGGAGCCCACGCCGGCCCGGGGGTAACCCAGATAGCGAACTTCCACGCCACGCTTGTTGAGTGCGGGGACTTCTTTGTGTAGTTTTTGGCAGTAAAAGCAGCTGACGTCGGTAAATACGGTCATGGTGGCCAGGGTTTCACCCTCGGGTGAGAAGACAATCATGTCGTCCTCGTCCAGAGCGGCCAACTGTTCGGCCCGCTCGCTATCGCGGCGTTTCTCGGCGAGGTTAACGTAGCCGTCTGAGCCAACACCGAAGATATCACCAACGATAAAAAAATCGCCCTTGGTAGTGGCGTAGATCAACGGCCCATTGATAAATTGCACCTCGTACAAGCCGGGGATTTCACTGTTTTTTACCGTGCCGACTTTCAAGCCGGCATTACCCACTTCCAGGGCGCTACGCAGCTTGTCAGCCTCCGCCTTGGGCACGGGCTCCCCCGCAAACGCCAAACTGGAACCAATCCACAGTGATACTGCCAATGCAGCGATAAATACTTGGGAAAACATCCGCAATCCTCATTCTAAAAAATGGTTGAAGGGTACAGGGCCCTCCCGGGCCGCGCACACCGCTTATTGTATCGTCTTTTGGAGGGGGCCAGGCACAAAAAGTTCCTCAACCCCTGGGGTGATGTTGGGCGTGCAGTTCCTGCATTCTCTGTTTGGCAACATGGGTGTATATCTGCGTGGTGGTGAGGTCGGCGTGGCCCAACAGCATTTGCACCACACGCAAGTCGGCACCGTGATTCAACAAATGCGTCGCAAAAGCATGGCGCAGGGTATGGGGCGACAAACTTTTACGTATTTCCGCTCTGCGGGCATATATCTTGATGCGATGCCAGAACGTTTGCCGGGTCATTTGCCTGCCCCGGCGGCTGGGAAACAACACGTCACTGGGAATGTCTTTCAACAGTTCTGCCCTGGGCCCCGCCATGTAACGCTGCAACCAGTCTAGGGCCTCCTCCCCCATGGGCACCAGTCTCTCCTTGCTGCCCTTGCCGAACACCCGCACCACACCCTGATTGATATTGACCTGAACCACCTGCAAGCTGGTGAGTTCGGTGACGCGCAGGCCACAGGCATACAGTAATTCCAGCATGGTTCTGTCGCGAAATTCCAGGGCGATATCGACATCGGGTGCGTTCAACAGACGCTCGACATCTTCCTCGGACAGGGATTTGGGCAGGGGTCTACCCAGTTTGGGGCTGTCTACATCCAGAGTGGGATCTACGGTAATGCGTCCCTCGCGCAGTGAATAGCGGTAAAACCCCCTGACACAGGACATAAAACGGGCCGTGGATCGCGGTGACTGGCCCTTTGCCACCCGCGCAGCCAGGTAGGCCTGTAACTGTGAGCGATCGCCCTGCAAAAGCGCCGTATTCTGCTCGAGCCCCAGCCATTTCTGATAATGGCGGAGGTCTAGCCGGTAGGAGGCCAGTGTGTTGTCACTGAGCCCCTTCTCCATCCACATCGCATCGATATAGCGCTCTATTTCCGGGTGCTCTGTGGCCGTGGCTGACATGGGCACAGCCTAACCAGCGCCCACAAAAAAAGCGACCCCAAAGGCCGCTTTTTATAATAGGGGTCAGAGCCCTTTTATATAATAGGTATAAAAGGGGTCATAGCCCTTTCGGGTTTAAAAGGGCTCTGACCCCTTTCGGGTTTATTTAGACAGCTTTTCCTTGATACGAGCCGCCTTGCCGCTGAGCTCACGCAGATAGTAGAGCTTGGCCTGGCGCACGTCGCCGCGACGCTTGACGGTGATGCTGTCTACCAATTTGGAATAAGTCTGGAAGGTACGCTCCACACCCACACCGTGGGAGATCTTACGCACGGTGAATGCAGAATTCAGGCCGCGGTTGCGCTTGCCAATGACCACACCCTCGAAAGCCTGCAGACGCTCGCGGCTGCCTTCCTTTACCTTGACCTGTACAACCACGGTATCACCGGGGGCGAACTCGGGTAATTCTTTATCCATCTGCTCCGCATCTAGCTCAGAGATAATCTTGTTGGTGTTCATGGTGCACTCCTGTACAAAGTGATTGGTAGCTTCACAGCTAGCCGATTGTGTATGTCAAATGTCCTGTTCGCGCTGTGCCCGCTCCGCGAGATACTGCGTTAACAATGCTTCTTCTTCGGGTGTCGCCACCCTGCCCTGCAGCAAGTCTGGTCTGCGCTCGTGCGTCCTGCCCAGTGCCTGCTTGAGGCGCCAGCGGCGAATTTTTTGGTGATCGCCACTGAGTAAAACGCCTGGAACCATCTCACCGCGATAGTTCTCCGGCCGCGTATAGTGCGGGCAGTCCAGCAAACCATCGGCATAGGAATCTTCCTGTGCCGACTGCTCATGGCCCAAAACCCCGGGCAGCTGCCTGCTTAACGCGTCTATCACCACCATGGCGGCCAATTCGCCACCACTTAATACATAGTCGCCGATGGAGAGCTCTTCATCGACCTCGGCCTCAATCAGGCGCTCATCCACACCCTCGTAGCGACCGGCAACCAGGACAAGTGCCTCTTCCCGCGCCAGCTCTACTGCCTTGTCGTGGGTGAAGCGCTGGCCCTGTGGCGACAAGTAGATTACCTTGACACCCTTCTTGCCTGTCGCCTCCCTCGCCGCGGCGATAGCCTGCCGCAGGGGGTCTATTTTCATTAACATACCCGGGCCGCCGCCGTAGGGTCTGTCGTCTACCGTGCGATGTTTGTCCTGCGTGTAATCCCGTGGATTACAAAAGCTGAACTTCAGCACACCTTGTTTGACCGCCCGCCCGGTAATACCGTGCTCACTGACTGCGTCAAACATCTCCGGAAAAAGGCTTACCAGCGCTATGTTCATCGTATTACTCCTCAAACATCGAGGAACCAATCAATCTCGATAACAGCCTTCTCCAGATCCACTCCGGTGACCACGTCATCGGGGAGGTAGGGAATTAATCTTTCATTCTGGTCGATACTGCCTTCACAGGCTTTAACCACCAGTACATCATTTGCGCCGGTTTCAATCAGGTGGCTGACTGTACCCAGTAGCACCGGCTTCTCACCGCCTTTCTCGCTGGCCCGGTCACTGCACCACACCTGCAAACCCTGCAATTGGCGCCAGTAGAACTCGCCTTCGTCCAGTGGCGGCAATTCACTTGCCGCGGCCACAATCTCCAGGCCTTTATAGGACTCTGCCAGATTGCGGTCATCTACACCCTTGATGTGGGCAACCAGACCCTTGCCTTGCCTGTGCCCCGCGTCAAACGCGATGGCTTCCTCTCCCGCGGGCCGCCTGATGGTACAACTGCCGTAACCGAGAATATTCTCAGCCGGCTCGGTATAGGAATGAACCTTTACCCAGCCCTTGATACCAAAGCAGCCGACAATTTTGCCAACGACCAGGGTATCTGTACCGCTTTCGACCATGGGAGCCGAACCGGATCAGGCTGCAGCAGCAGCGGCGTCCTTAACCAACTTGGCAACGCGATCGGACATCTGGGCACCCAGACCCTGCCAGTGCTCAATACGGTCGTTGTCAATGCGCAGACGCTCTTCCTGGCCACGCGCAGAGGGGTTAAAAAAACCAACGCGCTCGAGAAACCGGCCATCGCGGGCATTGCGGCTGTCGGTGACTGTCAGGTGATAAAAAGGGCGCTTTTTAGAACCACCCCTGGCTAGACGAATTGTTACCATTTTCTATTCATTCCTACTAAATTAGCGGGCTCCAGAGCAATCTTCCCATGGCACCCACGACAAAAACCGGCACAACAGCCGGAAAGGTGGCGCATCATACGTAAAAACGCCCCGATATGAAAGCCTGAAAAGCGAATTTTTTTAGTGAATTCCGTACGTTAGCTCTGTGGGTAAGGCGATAATTGTGGCTTCATCTCGCGAGACTTAACCCGGTAATGCCTCGCTTGGTTAATACCCCATGCCCTTGCGAGGCATCACCGGCTTAAGTATCGCTGACACCGAGGACAGAACAAGTCGGAATTACCCGTGAAGGAGCTGCCTGCTCTGGGGGAAACGCTATAAGGGCGTGGGGTTCCAACCGTGAGTGTTTCACCCAGAGCAGGAAGCGGGTTCTACCGAGCAAGCTCGCAGCAGTAACGTTCTCTTACCAGACTAGAATGGCATGCCCCCCGGGCCACCGGGACCGCCAGGTGGCATCATGCCCCCCATTCCACGCATCATCTTCTCCATGCCACCGCCCTTCATCTTTTTCATCATCTTCTGCATCTGCTTGTGCTGCTTCAACAGGCGGTTGAGATCTTGCACCTGGGTGCCGGAACCCAGGGTAATGCGGCGTTTGCGGGAGCCGGCGATAAGCTCAGGGTTGCGGCGCTCTTTGGGGGTCATGGAGTCAATCATCACCTCCATGCGCTTGAACAGGGTCATGTCCAGATTCTGCTGGGCCATTTTGGCCATATTGCCCATACCCGGCAGCTTGTCCAACAAACCGGTTATGCCGCCCAGATTGTTCATTTGCTGCAGTTGGTCGCGGAAGTCCTCCATATCGAACTTTTTGCCCTTCTTGATCTTGCGTGCCAGCCGCTCGGCCTTTTTCTTGTCGACCTTCTGCTCTACGTCTTCGATCAGGGATAAAACATCACCCATGCCCAGGATGCGCGAGGCGAGGCGATCGGGGTGGAAGGGGTCCAGGGCCGTGGTTTTCTCACCCACACCCAGGAACTTGATGGGCTTGCCGGTAATTGCGCGCACCGACAGGGCTGCGCCGCCCCGGGTATCGGCGTCTACCTTGGTCAAAATAACCCCGGTCAACGGCAGGATCTCTCCGAAGGCTTTGGCCGTATTGGCGGCATCCTGGCCGGTCATGGCGTCGACTACAAACAGGGTCTCTATGGGGTTGATGCTGGCGTGCAGTTGGGCGATTTCGTGCATCATGTCGTCATCGATGGCCAGGCGGCCCGCCGTGTCGACAATGACCACATCACTGAACTTGATTTTAGCGTGGGCAATAGCCGCCGTGGCAATATCCAGCGGTTTCTGGCTGGCCTCACTGGGAAAAAAATCGACCCCGACTTCCGCCGCCAGTGTTTCCAACTGCTTGATCGCGGCCGGGCGATACACATCGACACTCACCACGGTGACCGATTTTTTGTCCCGCTCTTTCAACAAACGGGCCAATTTGGCCACCGTCGTGGTTTTACCCGCACCCTGTAAGCCCGCCACCAGAATAACCGCCGGGGGCGCAGTGGCCAGGTTGAGCGCCTCATTGGCACTGCCCATGACCGACTCGAGCTCACTCTGGACGATTTTCAGGAATACCTGGCCAGGGCTGAGGCTTTTCATCACCTCCTGACCCAGCGCGCGCTGTTTAACCGACTCGACGAACTGTTTTACCACAGACAGTGCGACGTCTGCCTCCAGCAGTGCCATGCGCACTTCGCGCAGGGTTTGTTGAATGTTGTCCTCAGTGAGTCTGGCCTTGCCCGTGATACTGCGCAGGCTGCTGGTAAGGCGGTCGGATAGGTTTTCAAACATGGGGGCGCTCTTGGTTTTAGTTCGCCGCTATTGATTATAGCGAGACAAGTCGGTACAAAGGGGCGCAGTATACGCCACATGAGCCTAAGCCCCAACTAATGCTAGTTACATCTCTCGCAGTAACGACTGCGCTAATTTACCTGATCGGCGCTGGCATACAGCTGATGCACATTGTCCAGCGCAGGCAACGGATCGACCGCAAAGTGCTCATTCTGGGCCTGATTGCTCTATTGGGCCATGCCGTAGTGACCTGGAATGGCGTATATGGCGAGGGCACCATGCGCCTGGGCTTTTACAAGGTACCCGCCCTGATCTTCCTGGTTATCAATGTGGCCTGCCTGCTAATTTTACTGCGCCGGCCACTGCAAAACCTGCTTATTGTGGTGTTCCCCCTGTCTGCACTGGCGGTGCTGGCATCCATCTTTGGCCCCGAGACCTCCATCGCAGACGGGCAAATGCCCAAGGGCGTACTGATACATGTCAGCAGCTCGCTACTGGCATACTCGGTATTGACCCTGGCTGCCCTGCAGGCCATTCTCGTGGCCATACAGGACCATCAACTCAAGCAGCGCCACACCCGGGGCATAATCCAGGTACTGCCACCGCTGCAGCTGATGGAAACCATGTTGTTTGAGTTAATCTGGGTGGGCGTGGTGATTCTGACCTTTGCCATTGCCTCGGGCATGATTTTTCTGGATGACATTTTTGCCCAACATCTGGTGCACAAAACCGTGCTCACGCTGCTCGCCTGGTGTTTGTTCGCCATATTACTGTGGGGCCACAGCCAACGGGGTTGGCGAGCCCAGACAGCCGTGCGACTCACCCTGGCGGGCTTTGCCCTGCTGATGCTGGCCTACTTTGGTTCCAAACTGGTTCTGGAACTGGTACTGCAACGCCCATGATTAACGAAGCGTCGCTGAGCACACTGTTCACCATACTGGCGGGGCTGATATTTCTGTCCGGTTTCTTTTCCAGCTCCGAAACCAGCATGATGTCGTTAAACCGCTATCGCCTGAAACACCTGCTGCAAAACCATCACAAGGGGGCAAAGCGCGCCAGTAAATTACTGGAGCGCCCGGACCGGCTTATCGGGCTGATCCTGATAGGCAACAACCTGGTCAACATCCTGGCATCCGCCATTGCCACGGTTATCGCCATACGTCTGTGGGGAACGTCCGGCATCCTGATTGCAACAATAGCGCTCACCCTGGTCATCCTGATATTCGCCGAGATTACGCCCAAAACCATCGCCGCCCTGCACCCCGAAAAAGTGGCGTTCCCAGCCAGTTGGGTACTGTTGCCCCTGCTCAAAATCATGTACCCGGTGGTATGGCTGGTCAACGGCATCACCAATGCGCTGTTACGCCTGCTTGGCTTCGACCCCAGGAAGAAAAATGATGAACACGTGTCGTCCGAGGAACTGCGTACCATCGTCACCGAGGCGGGGGATTTGATCCCCACGCGGCATCGCAATATGTTGCTGAATATCCTCGACCTGGAAGAGGTCACCATTGACGACATCATGGTGCCCAGAAGCGAAGTCTACGGCATAGACCTGGACGACAGCGATGAAGAGATATTGCGAACCGTGCAAAACAGTTCTCACACCCGTGTACCGGTGTGGCGGGATGACATCAACAACATCATCGGTGTCCTGCACATGCGCAGCATGAGCCGGATACTCAATACCAGTGGCCTGGACAGAAGCGCCCTGGAACGAGAAATAGACAAGCCCTATTTTATTCCCGAGGGTACGCCGCTACACACCCAACTAGTCAACTTCCAGCAAAAGAAACACCGCCTGGGCATAGTGGTTGATGAGTATGGCGAGGTGATGGGACTGGTGGCCCTGGAAGATATTCTGGAGGAGATTGTCGGCGAGTTTACCTCCAACCTGGCCGAGGCCGTTGACAATATTTACCCACAGAGAGACGGCGATTTTATCATTAATGGCAGCGCAACCATTCGCGAGATAAATAAGTCCCTGCAGTGGAAACTGCCTACCGATGGCCCCAAAACCCTCAGCGGCCTGATATTGGAACAGCTGGAGTCTTTCCCGGATGCCAAGGTAAGCGTGACCATTGGCGAACACCATCTGGAAATTCTGGAGTTACAGGGCAATGTGGTGCAAGCGGTACGGGCACGCGAGGTGAGTAGAGAGCCTAGTTCAGGCGAATAGTGGTGGCCGCCAGGGCCCTCTCCTGCGCCCGCAGCAGTATTTCCCGTTTCTCTTGGGCACTGGCCATAAACCAGTCCGTCACCTCCTGGGCGCTGCGATAGCAGCCCAGGCAAATGTCATCCGTATTTAAAACACAGACAGAAATACAGGGGGATGCGGGGACCGCCTCACTCACGCCTGTTCGCCCAAGTCGCTGGCAAAACGCTGGCCGTTGCTGACATAGTACTCGGCATTGAGAACCAGGCCGGCGCGCTGCTCGTCCGACAAGGTGGAGCGGATTTTAGCGGGCGAACCCAGCACCAGGCTGCCATCGGGAATTTCCATACCCTCGGTCACCAATGCATTCGCCCCTATCAAGCAGCCCTTGCCGACCTTCGCGCCATTCAAAACAACAGCATTGATACCCACCAGGGAGCCATCGCCAATGGTGCAGCCGTGTAACATGGCATTGTGCCCCACCGTCACGTTCTCCCCCACTATCATGGGAAAACCCGGGTCGGCATGCAGCACCGTACCGTCCTGAATATTACTGCCCGCGCCCACCTCTATGCGCTCGGCATCGCCCCGCAGTACGCAACTGAACCAGACACTGACATTGTCATGCAGGGTGACATCGCCAATCACCGCTGCGGTGGGTGCAATAAAATGGCCAGTGCCAATGAGGCTGACCCGCTTCTCGCCCAGTGTGTATTTCATAGTGACCTCTTTGTATTATTTTCGATGTGGTAAATCAGTAGGTGTCGTATAGGGCTGCCCCAGAGGTGCTACTGCCAGGCCCGCGTCAAAGACCAGGTTGACCAGTTGCACCAAAACTGCGGCGGTAACACCCCATATACTCTCTCCATTGATGGCATAGTGGGGCACCATAATACTGCCGCGTTCATCTGACATTTTCTCCAAGGTATAGTGCTCAGCGCGCGCAAACCGAGCCAGAGGCGTCATAAACGCGCTGTCGAACTCGGAGGCATCAACCACCAGTTCACAGTTGTTGGGTATTTTAGCAACACAGGGGTAGACCTGGAAATTGCTGCGTGTCACTCGCGTTGCCAGTTCACCCAGACGCTGCACGGTGCTGGGCTGCACCCCTATTTCCTCGTGGGCTTCACGCAGGGCGGTGGCCCAGGGTGAGACGTCCTGTGGCTCCCTTTTACCACCGGGAAACGCTATTTCGCCCGGGTGCAAACGCAAATGCGCCGCCCGGCGACCCAGAACTACCTGTGGCTCGCGCTCATCAGTGAGCGCCACCAGCACCGCGGCTTGCAAGCCGCCACCGCTCCACGGCTTGTCCTGGCCGGGTAATTTGTCTCCCAGTTGCTCGAACATTGTCTGCGCCGCTGCGATAATCTGTCACACCCCTTGCGCTTGCGCGGCGTAAAATTCGCCTTCGAAACTGGCCAGGGTTTGCCCTGCAATAGCCTCGCGTATGGCGGCCATGTGCTGTTGGTAAAAATGTAG
>SMVA01124404.1_pt1 | contig 62455 bp, 52 predicted proteins | sample 2456451 | NCBI WGS metagenome assembly SMVA01 (sample SAMN11095933, study PRJNA526329) | marine sediment metagenome | biome: Marine sediment; feature: Surficial sediment; material: Deep marine sediment; isolation source: Hadal surficial sediment | place: Pacific Ocean | collected 2014-05 | depth...
CGCTTTTGCAGGACCTGCGGCTGCCAGCTGTTCATCGATTACGACGGCGAGCCGGATCAGATCGGATACACACCGGGCACGGTTGACGGACATCCGGGACACACGACCGAAAAAGAGCGGCACATCTTCGTCAGCTCCAAGGTGCCGTGGTACGAGATCGAGAACCACCGACCACAGCTCGACGAAGATTAACGACGCACATGGATGTCGCCCGGGTCGTGGCAAGGGAGGTGAGGGCCGGGGGCTCTACCCTTCTGCAACCGCACAACCCCCTGCCCCGACTCTGCGTCGATCTCGAACCACATTCCCACGAGCCGCCTCTTGCCGCATTCGACCCTCTTATGTGTATCCCTGAATCGCGACTCTCTACCCCGAGAGGCTTGCGGGCCTTTCCGGCCAAAGTGGGGGGACTACTGGGGGGAGATCGGCACGAAAGGGCACTAATGGACAGGTTCGAGGGAGGTGTAAGTCCCTAATTATGCGACTTTTTAGGAGTTTTCGGAAACCACTGACCGCTCTGGCAGTCTGAGGGTCAGGGGTTCGCGGGCGACCTCCGGTCGCCGGCGCATGCGAGCGAAGCTCGCACGCGATCCCCCTCAGCTCCACCAATATTTCCGGAGACGTCACGGGTAGCCGTGACGCCTCTTCTTCTTTCCAGGTCGACACGAACTCGAGTACTTAGGGCCGCGACATTCCCGCGGGTAGACCGCGCCCTCATCGAGCCGTGGGTCTAGGAACTTACGTCGCCGCTCGCAGGCGCCATCTGCTTGTCATCCAAAACATTGCTCTCAACTTGGTTCAGATAGCCAATGAACTGATCGATGTCGCTTGCGGAAAATCCACGGAAGACGCGCTTTCGTTTTTCTATCACCAAGGGTTGCGTTTTTTCAATGAATTTTCGCCCGTCGTGAGTCAGGTAGATCAAAAATTTCCGCCGGTCGTTTCCGTCAGGCACCCGCACCACGAACCGATGTTTGACCAGTGCATCCAAGATCCGGGTGATATTGGGAGGGTCGTCAAAAAACCTGCCCGAAACTTCCGACTGGGATTGACCATCTTTTTCATTCAACCGGAAAAGCAACACCCATTGTTCCGGCGTAACCGCTATTTCCAAACTTTGAAGAAGCCGATTGAGATCTGACCGAATCACACGAGCGGTTCGATAGAGCCGATAAGAAGGAGACGCATCGAGATTGAGCGTGTCATTCAGGAGGTCCTTCATGTTCCCTACCCCACCAACCTGACATGGGGTAGTTTCACCCCCATCCAAGCTTAAGGAAATGTGCCTTACCGGACACCGCGGAAACTACAGCTTCTTCTCCCTGAGTGCGACCGACTCTTTCACCAGCCCTAACATGAGACGGAGGATCCACCGCCTCCATCGCGGTGAAGGGTGCGCGAATTGGGTCAGAACTGGAGCAGGAGAGAGGTCTCGCGGATCACACCTCTTCGGGTTGAGCCGATACGTCCGATTCGTGGTCCGGTACGTTCATATCCGCAACCTGCTGGCGCTTTTCTTTATTGACGCGCAGCTGGAACACATCTGGACGAGAGTAGTGCCCTGCCACATCACAAAGCGCCTTCGCTTTATGGATTTCTTCCATCGAGCAATCCGCAATCAGAATCGTCTCGCCTTCGGCTGGGCCGGCAATGATTTCGCCGGTCGGATCGATGATGCAACTTTCACCGAGCTGCTTGTAAGCGACCCCCCGGTACCTTTCGGGAACGAGATCGGGCGCCAGTGTCGCTCCAACATCGATCACGTATGCCGCGGCCTGGGAAGCAAAGGCGCGAGATAGAAATTCATGGCGCGTGTCGTCTCCACCCGGCCACGAAGCAATGTGAATTTGGGTTCCCAGCGCCATCAACGCATAGCCGGGCAAGGCCATATTGTGTTCCCAGCAATTCAGTCCGCTGATCCTTCCGTAGGGGCGTTCATAGACAACAAGGCTGCTGCCGTCTCCCTCGCCCCAAATGGTTCGTTCCCGGTTGGTCGGTTTGAGCTTGCGGTGGCGTCCCAGAATCTCACCTTCGTTGCTGATAAAGAGCAGCGTGCAATACACGGTTCCCCGGGTTCGCTTGTCTCTTTCTGCGATCCCAATCACGACATCGATATTCGCGGTACGGGCGGCTTCGCAAAGCCGATCGGTTGTGTCACTTGGAACTTCAACGGCGTTCGCAATGTATTCCGCGGCCATTTCTTCGGTGGAAGAGCCCCAGACAAAGAACGGATACCCGGGAAGCCAGGTTTCACTGAAGGCGGAGAGCGTGGCGCCTTCGGCGCCAGCCTTTCGAATCAGTTCACAGGCTTTTTGCGTGGAGGCCTCGCGGTCGAAATAAACCGGAGCCGCCTGGATGGCTGCGAGCCGAAACTTCGAGTATTGAGTCATTGTCTTCTCCCTCGGGTTCGAGCGGAAGAGCGATCGGTGTCTGCTCTCATCTGCATGCATCCCATCTAGCAGCTGCTATTCAGCGGCGATTTTGCCTTATACCAAGGGCAATTACACCACCAGCCTCGCCGCCCGCGGGGAAATTTACTCGCCGCTATCGTGTGCTATGTTCCTCTCAGTACCGAAACGAAAGTCGGTGGCTATGCGAGCACTCGCGATCATTGTCGCGCTTTTCGCAGCTGGGATTGCTGGGGCCCAGAAAAACACCTCGGTGATCTCCTTCGGCGGTTCCGACGCGCGACTCTGCTACGAAGCGGCCGAAATTTCGGCCGTGACGGTCGGCACACTCGGCAACTGCGACGATGCCCTGAAATCGCGAAAGCTTTCCAAGCGAGACCAGATTGCGACGCTGATCAACCGCGGCATCATCCTGAATCACCGCCAAGACTACACGGCTGCGTTTGCAGATTTCGAAACAGCCCTCGCGCTGGATTCGAAAACCTCTGCCGCCTACGTCAATCGCGGAAACAGCCACTTCTCGACTCAACACTACAATTCCGCGATTAATGACTACACCACGGCGCTTCAGATGAAGCCAAAGAATTCCTACATCGCCCACTTCAATCGCGGCCTCGCACACGAAGCCCAGAAGGACGTGCAGCTCGCCTTCGAGGATTTCATTCGAGTGAACGAACTACGGCCTGGATGGCAGCCGGCCGAGAACCGCCTCGAGCAGTACCGCAAGAAGGGCTTCGAAGAGAGCCACTAAACAGCCGAATCATTCGTGGACGACGCGCCCCCCCACGATCGTGGTCTGCACCTGGACGTCCTTCAGTGCATCCACGGGAATTTCGAAGGGATCGTCCGACAGCACAACGAGATCCGCGAGCTTGCCCGGTTCGAGCGAACCCTTGCGCGCCTCCTCGAAACCCGCGTAGGCGGAGAACGTCGTGTAGAGCCGAATTGCCTCCAACACATCGAGCCCCTCTTCGGGGCAGATCGAGCGACCACTCCTGGTCTTTCGCGCGACGACGCACCAGATGCTCCACCAGGGATTCAGGGCCTCGGGCTCCGTGCCCATACAGTCGGAGTTGCCCGGGGGCATGAATCCCGCGTCTAGCAACGATCGATAGGGGACAACCTTTTCGCCCGGAGAAGAAGAGTCCAACCAGGCATCGCCGTACCAGCCGAGCGAGCTGTAGGGAGTGGGGACCGGGATGATTCCCGACTGCTCGAGGCGTGCGAGACCCTCGGGCCAATAATCGCCCGCAAAATGCTCGATGCGGTGGCGATGGTCCGACTTCGGGAAATCGCGCAACGCGGCCTCGACGGCGCGGATCGCCATCTCCTGACCTTCTCGCGATGTCGCGTGCATCATCACCCGAATGCCCGCCCGGTGGGCGCTGGCCACGAGGCCATCGAGTCGCTCTTGCGTGATTCGAAGCCACTCCTGTGCGACACCGTCCTCGTCGCGCCCTTCCCCATCGACGAAGATCTTTGCGCTTCCGAATTTGATCCAGTCGTTGCCAAACCCGGTCTGCAATCCGAGATTCAACAGCGAGTCCATCTCCACCGTACGCTGCATGCCCCAAACACAAGGGCAGAGCTGCACGCGGAGCGGCAGGTCCCCTTCTCTGTAGAGTTCCTGATAGACGCGTGCGCTATCTGACCAACTCACGAACTCGTGAATACTCGTGACTCCGAAACTGGCTGCCTCAACGCAGGTTTGATGGATGGCGCGGCGCAAATCGTCGTACTTCCAGGGGCTGCAGCGAGGGAAAATCCAATCGATGCACTCGTTGAGCACACCGGTCGGCTCCCCGGTGGCGGAATCTCGGCGCACCCTCGCCCGCGGAGCGACTTCGTCCAATTCCTGCTGCGTCGGGCAGTCGCGGGAGATCCCCACGAGCTGCAGCGCCTTGCTGTTCAGCAGCTGAGAATGCGCGCTGTAACGGATCATGACGGGGTGGTCGGGTGCAATTGCGTCGAGTTGCACCTTGCTGGGCGAGCATCCGTCGACCTCGAGCGTGAAGCGCCCCTGCCCGATGATCCACTCTCCAGTCGGAGTCTCCTGCACGGCGCGCTTGACGAAGTTCAAGATGGCTTCGAGAGATCCCGTGCCACCCAAAACCTCGACGTAATCGACGGGTGGGATGTGGCAGCTGGTGGCGAGCTTCGTGTTGACCGCCGCACAGTCCATGTGAATGTGGGTATCGATGAAGCCGGGAAGGACGACGCGGCCCGCGAGATCGATCGTCCGCGTGTCTGCCCCGCGCAGGGCTTCGACATCGGCGTTCCCACCAATCGCCACGATCTCATCGCGATAGACCGCCAGCGCTTGCGCGACCGAGCCCGCGGCATCCATCGTGACGATCTTGCCGTTGAGCAGGATGAGGTCCGCCTGCACGCGCTAGCCCACCTTGTCGAGGCGCTGAATTCCGTTGCGCGGTGATGACATGTAGTAGAGGAACTTGCCGGACGAACTCCCCGTGTTCTTAACCTTGTATTTCCACCCCGTCGGGTAGTAGGCGCAGTCGCCCTCTTTGAGCTCGTAGAAATTGTCCAGGTTGGCGACGTCCTTCCCCCACCAAACCGTGAACTCGCCCTTCAAGATGTAGTAGTACTCATCACACGGGCCGTACTGGTGGGGCGCGGTTCCATCGTCTTCTTCTTCGAGTGCAAAAATGCAGGTTTCATCGCCGGGCTCCATGTGGCAAACGCCAATGTGGCCTGCCCTTTCCACTTCGAAAAATGGCTTGATGGGCACCGAGATGTAGTGGTTCTCGTCATAACCGGGCCCCACCATCTTTACATCGCCTTCACTCACTACCTGCGGCTTGACTTCGCTTTCGCTCACTGCCTTGCCTCCTCGGTCGGTTGGATGATCGCGGCGTCGAGGCCGCAGCGGCCACTCGGTTGCACCGCGAGTCCACCTTTGATCGATGCGCCCCTAACCTGGCCGCGGTCAGTGACCTCGATCGAAAATTGAGTTGCGCTTCTTCTGAGCCTGCCGCCTCGGCCGGCCTTTTACCACTGTCGATCGGGACGCAATTTTGCCGGCCAAACCTTCTTCATTATTTTTCAGGTAGTGGCGAGTCGTCTACCCAGCAGTGAAGTCCTGTACGAGCGAGCCACACCGAACGCGCTCCGACAGAAAGCGCATGAGAGTCAAGCGATTGAACGTCGTCCCGGTCCACTCTTCCTGTATGATGGTCGAAAGGAAGTTCCCGTGCCAACCGGTATGCTGCGGCGGTGAGTTCATGCGCATCCCGCCATTTCCTCTCCGTCATTCTCTGCACGCTTGCGTGCGGGCTCGGGTGTAGCTCCGAGGGTGAGTCGAGCGCCGAAAACGGCGAGGCCATCTTCCCAGCGACGGACTCCAACTCCGCGCCCCCGAGCGAAGCCGACTTGATCGAGCAGCTGAGTGCCATCGGCTATCTCGCGGGAACCCAGCAAGCGCATCGTCTCCAAGGCGTCTCGCACCACGATCCCCAGCGCGTCGCGCCTGGGCTGAACCTGATCACTTCGGGCCATGGGCCGGTGGCCCTGTTGATGGACATGGAGGGAAAGGTCCTTCACGAATGGCGTGCGGAATTCGCGCAGGTATTTCCCGAACACCCGAGATCCGAGCGCGCAAAACAGCCGCGCCGGAACTTCTGGCGCGACGCGCTTCTACTTCCAAACGGCGACCTGATCGTCATCTGGGAACTCTTCGGGCTCTTCAAGCTCGACCGCAATTCGCAAGTGCTGTGGGCGGTAGCAGAGCCCGCCCATCACGAGGCTCAGCTCACGGAGTCGGGCGAGATCGTTCACCTCCAGGCAAAGCGCAAGTCGATTCAGGGAATCACAGAAAGGCTCGCGATCGAAGACTTCATCATCGTGCGCGATTCCGACGGAAGGGAGCTGCGGAGACTCGCCATCTCTGATGCACTGCGCAATATCCACTGGCTCAGGCTGCGCAAGGCGTTTTGGGCTCGCAGCAAAGAGCGTGGCTACGGGCTCAACGAGAACAGCATCTTCGACCCCTTCCACACCAATTCCCTCTGGCTATTGCGTCCAGCCGACGCCGCTCGCCTGGGCGACCCATTCCGAGTCGGAGACGCGCTCGTTTCGATGGGGATGCTCGACACCATCGCGATCATCGACATGGAAAACGGTGTGACCCGCTGGTCGCAACAGGGACCCTTCTCCATGCAGCATGGGCCGCGCATTACACCCGAAGGCGACATCATCGTCTTCAACAATTTCCTCACCGCTGAGCGGTCCAGCCTCATCACGCTAAATCCGCGAACTCGCCACGTGGTACGGGAATACACCGGTCCGGATTCAGAGCCGCTGCACTCGAGACGCTCAGGCCGCGTGCAACTGCTACCCAACGGAAACACACTCGTGGTCGAGACCGATGGCGGACGGGCGCTAGAGTTGACGGAAGACAGCGAGGTGGTCTGGGAGTTCCGGAGCCCCTATCGGATCGGCGACCACGGGGACGTGGTTGCGGGCCTCTTTTCGCTAGAGCGAGTGGGTGTAGACCAGACTTCCTGGCTCGACTCCAGCGAAAAGAGCACTTCCCCGCTGCAATAAGCAAAACCAATTCCCGCCACGAACCACTCGAATCGAGTGTCTCTGAAGCGTTCCACAACGATACGAGCAAGGATTGAATGCTCGTGTCTAGTCTACCCGCACACCGTTTTTGTAGTTGAATCGACCGGTCAAATCACCGTTTGCGCCAAACGTCTCGAGAAGGCCGTGTTTTCGACCATCCTTGAGGTGTCCGCTTTGCCCCAAGGTGCCGTTTTCCCAGAACCACTCGCTCACGCCGTTCTTTTTGCCGTCTCGGTAATCCGTACGGTTCATCAATCGGCCATTTTCATGATATTTCAGCGAACGACCCGTGAACGGTTCATCGGAGCCCACCTGATAGAGAACACCCTCTCTCTCGACGAGTTCATCGGCCATAACTCCGGGTGTGGCACATGAAACCAGCGTCGAGAACGCCAAGAGTGCAATCAGGCATTTCAGCTTCCAACCGGGAACCCGCTTTTCCATCGAACCTAGTCTCCTCTTTCAATTTCGTGACCCGAATTTTGGCAAACAATCTCGACCACGGGATCATTCGAGAGCGGCCACCAGCGCGTCGATATCGCCTTCGTCATTATAGGGAGCCAGCGAAACCCGTACTCGTCCACCGCGAGAGCTGCATATGATATTCGCCTCCCGCAGCGCGTGTTGCGTCGCCTCCAACTTCTGATCCGACCGCATCAGCGATACGATATGCGGCGAAGCGGCCCGGTCCGACGAGTCGCGAAACGGTCGCCAACCGCGCTTGCTCGCCCTTTCGATGAGCATTTCAGACAGCATCCGGGCGTGGGCTTCGATTTGTGACTCACCGAGATCCAAGAGTCGATCCAACGATGCGGTGAGTGCAGCGATTGAAACATACGACATCGTCGATTGGGTGAAGCGACGCGCATCCTCGGCCAGCAGAATTCGTGTCGCATCGAAATCGAATGGATCGGGGGCCCCCATCCAACCGGGTAGCGGGGGCATGCACTCGATCAACGACGGCGCCAGAACAGCGAGCGCGACGCCACCGTGACCGCCGAGCCATTTGTATCCGCTCGAAACGACGACATCCGCATCCCAGGCGGCCGTGTCCATCGGGAGCGCGCCGGCTGCCTGGGTCGCGTCGACAACCAGCCGTGCACCAACCGCTTTTGCAGCGCTCTGCAGCCGCGGAACATCCACTCGGGTTCCCGTTGCATATTGAACGCAGCTGATCGCAACGAGCGCGGTCTCCTCATCGATCGATTCGATGAGATCGTCGGTCAAATCACTCGCCGGGTCGTCCTTCACAAATTGCATTCGGCAGCCACCGCTAGCCGCCAGGCGAAGCCATGGGCGAGTGACCGCGGGGAAATCGGTTGTCACGGCCAGGATCTTGCGGTCGGCTGCGAACGGAACGAGAAACGGAATCTGCCCGAGCAATTCGCTCGCACTCGAGACAATCGCAATCCGGTCGGCGTCCGCATCAAATAATCGGGCGGCTCGCGCGCGGAGTCGATCGAAGTAGCGAACTTCCTCCGCGTCCGACATGTTCAGGTTTCCATGTCGCGCAACATCGTCCACGAAGCGGTGCATCGCGTCAACGGAAGACTGACCCAGCAAGCCGAGAGAGGCTTGATTCAAATAGACACAGTCCGTCAGGGTCGCGTAATGGCTGCGCGGAATCAGTGCGGTCATCGCGAGGGGATGCCTTCGATCGAAATCATGGAGCCCTCTGGCGCTCGAAGCTGGCGCTACGTTAGCGCCGACGGCCGCATTCCCCTACGAAGCGACTTCGAGAATCGAGCGCGCTCCGCTCGGTGATCGGACCTTTTCGCTTCGGTCTCAGGGTTGCTTCGAATCGGCGCTCGCTCGCGCCGCGAAATCGAACCACTCCGGCTGCGGATCCAACGCCTCGAGTTTCCGATTTGCGAGGCCCGGATGATCGGTGGGAATTCGGGTGGCGCGAAAGACCGCATAGGGGCGCTCGTCGAGACCCGGCTGCGGTGCGGACCCATCCGAATTTCGAACGTTCCCGCTGAACGGATTTCGGTATTCCCAGACGATCTCGCCAGAGTGCGTCACCTCGAACAGTCGGCCACCCACACCTGAACAGATCATCGTATTGCCGTTTTCGAGCCGCTGGGCGCCAGAAATGAATGGCGAAAAGAACTCGCTCGGCTTCGATGCGGTGTATTGCCACGCGAGTTCGCTCGGGCCAAATGACGCAGCCTTACCTTGCGAGTAGTCACCTTCCGCGGTGAGCGGCGGGGTCCACTCGTCGATAGATGAATAGGAGGTATCTGCGCGACCGTCCCCGTTGTTGAAAATCATCAGGTTGCCGCCCCCCTCCCATCGGTCGGGAATCCAGCGAACATCGTGTTGATAGAAGAAGCGCTGGCCACCCTCGTCGCTCCGGCCGTAGGCGGACGGGTTTCCCCAGCGGTAGAGCAGATCGCCGCGCGATCCACGAGCCTGCGCGGTGGTCGTCGAGTGGTCGATGATCCAGATCTCTCCGAGCACCGAAATCGACAAGGCGATCTGGTCGAGCCGAGCGTTGTAGCTGAGCGCGTTCGTGTGGAGAAAATCACTCGCGAGATCGTCGGTAGTGGCATCTTCGGGCACGTAACCGAGCGCTTGGAGCTGCGCGAGTTCGTCGGCTCCGATCGCGGGTGCATCTGAACCGGCGTTGATGTCGATACGCTTGGGATGATCGGCGAGATCGCCGTAGTTTTCGGCCGCGGGATCCACATCCTGGATCAAATGATCCCAGCTGTGCCATTCCCAGACGATCTTCGCATCGCCCGGTCGGATCGGCTCGACCTCGAGCACCCAATCCGGCCAGAGGCCCTGCTCGGGAATCTGATCCGCACGCCGGCCCACGCGTTGCGCTTCCTCGCTCGACTTCACCTCCCACGCGAGCACGAGAACATTGCCGTTCGGCAGCGGTTGGAGATCGTGATGCTGTACGCGGGTGTCATCCGAGAACTGCCATTCCCAGACGACGTTACTCTCCCAGTCGATCTCCTGGAGAATTCCGCCCGTTCCACCCGAGCGAAAGAGGAGTCGCTCGGGGTCTCGCCCGGGGCGGAGCAGATTGCCGCTCGGCAAGAGGTAGAGCCCACCGCCTGGCGCGTATTCGCTCTGCCATCGGTGCACGATGCGCCCGCCGTTGTCTACAAGGTAGGTGGTGCCGGACAGCAGCGGGTTGAAGAGCACGTAACCCGCGGATGCACCGGGCGCCGCGGTGACGAGGCCACGGGGAAAGAGCGGCGCGGGGATCGCCTCTTCCTCCCCGGTGTCTTCCGCAGACGCACTATCGTTGGCCTCGGATTGCGCGGACGTCGCTTCGACCTCCGCGGCTTCCCCCTCCTGGGGCGCCGCTTCGGCCTCCAAAACCTCAGCGGCGGCCTCGTCCTGCCCGGCCGTCTCTGGCGCGTCAGCTTCGCCACAGGCGAGCAACGCGCAGACTGCTATCAGTGAGATGATCCGACCGCCCACTTCGAGGCGCATGATTCCTCCAATCCAATTTCGCGAGAACATTTTGCTGGCAAATGTTCCCACGCACAATACGGCGTCGCCCAAGATCGACTTCTTTTCCGATCGGGTCGTAATGGGGTGCCTATAAGTCGTCAGCGGTATTTCATTCCTGTTCTACGAGTTGCGCAACGAGCGCTTCGAATGCCTGTTCTCCAATCGCGACCATTTCCTCGTCGGTCCGGTCTTGGATCGGATGCTCCACGTAGATGGGGGAGTGGGCGAAGCCGAGAGATTTCGCCTGGGCGTCAGCACCGTCAACGAACTCGGTCGTGGCGACGTAGACCGACGGGATGCCCCGGGTCTCGAGATCCGACGTGTCGTGCACACTGCACGACGTACAGCTGCCTCAATCGGCCAGAGCCTCGATCACCGCGTCACATCGAGTAGCAATTTCGTGTCGGAGGTCGACGGGTGCCGGCTTGGTAAATGTGGGCTTTACAAACCGCAACACGTCAGCGCCGCGATCGCGCAGGCGCACCTCGACGGTGTCGAGAAAGACATCACCGCGCGGCTTGGAGATGTCGAGCAGGCCGACCGTCTTGCCCTCGAGCGTCTCGAGACGAACCACGCGCTCGCGAACCGCCGGCATGCGCTCGCTGGTGGGGTCGAGCAGGATCCTCACCTTCGGTTCGCTCATGTTCCGATCTCCTTTATCACGGGCTGCGCCCCGATCTCGCCGGCGACCCAACCGCCGATCATCATCGAGAAGAGCCCCGCACTGCCACCGCAGTGAACAATGAGAATTCCGTCGGGCTTGAACTTGGGCAGCGTGACATCCGCGAGGTGCTCGGGCAAGCCCTCGGCGATGCCACCGGCGCCGCGGATGAATTCGCTGCCGGGAACCTGAAGAAGCTCGTGAAGCCTCGCCACCAGCCGCGCCTTGTCCCAGTCGGCCTCGGCAAAGATGCGGGCGTGTTCCGGCCCGACGGCGAGCAGGCAGTCAAAGGCCATCAGCAGCTTCGGGTGATGCAGGGTCCGCATATTCACCGCAAACGAGCGAGCGAGCGATTCGGGTTCGCGGGAAATCTGGTCCACGATGCTGCGCGGCGCCTCGCCGGGAAAGAGGGTGACCGTATTGACACCCGGTTTCGCACCGAGGTCGGCCGATAGGGGTTGCCACGGAGAACCCTCTTCGTCTTCCGCGAAGCAGAAAGAGAGTTTCCCGGGATTGCCAAAGGTGGCCCGGTCGACTTCGCCGGGTCGGCCGCCGCCCACGTTGCGGACGACGAGCTGAAGCGCACGCCCGATGCTGCTGTTGGCGCGGTTTCCCTGACCGAAGACGTTCATGCCCGAGTTCATGCCAATGGCGCGCCGGATTGGACCGTTGACGATGACCACCGGCGAGGTCGGCATGGTGGTTGCCAGCAGGCCGTGAATGTTGAATTCGTCTGTGCAGGCGGCCTCGACGGCTGCGAGAACCACGGGCAGATATTCGGGCAGGCAGCCCGCTGCCACCGCATTGATAGCGACTTTCTCGACCGTACAGGGAGCCAGATCTGGCGCGACCACAGCGACAACTTCATCGGGGCTGCGGGTGGTGCCTGCCAGCATCGCCATCACCCGCCCTTCGGTAGGCGGTACCAGCGGCAAGCCGTCGCCCCAGCCGCGCTGGGCCATGGCGTCGAACTCATCCTCCAACGGCGCGAGCTCGACCCGCCGGGAGCGCAGCTTGGACCCGCCGAACCGCACCGCCAGGTCCACAGCCCGGTCGGGGTCGACGCTCAACGAACCGCAGCCTGGCCGCCAATCGGGCAGGCCCTCACCGAGACCGCTGACGCCGGTGAGCCGCTCCCAATCTCCGCGGTGCCAACCGAGCGTGCGCTCGACCTCGACACCACTTTCGACACGCAACAGCGTTGGAACAGTCTCGATACCGTGGTGCCACGATACGTCGAGATTTGTGTCGTCCACCGCGTCGACACCCTCGGGAAAACTGGGATCGTCCTGGGTGAAGACCGTCAGCTTCAGCTGCCCAGCGAGTGCGACCAACACCGGCGCCACCAGCTCACAGGTAGGACAGTCGCGCTTTACGATGGCGACAACGCCGTCGGGCAGGGGCGGCCTCAGCTCGTCCGTCAATACACTTCCCTCAGCCACCACGCTCCAGGGTGACCCCGAGCGAAATAACGGATCCAGATCGAGACGGAGGGAGAGCCAAGCAGCGGGTCTGACCCCGTTTTGAGCTGTAGATACCAGCCCTCCCAGCCGATGAGAGAGGCGCTGTAGCACCCCTAAGAACGATCTGGAGGTACGGTGAAAAAATCCGTCTTCGTGGAAATCGTCCGCCTTTTGATCGTACTGGTCTTCACAGCAGGCGGCTACGGGGTCGCAGCTCGAGCCGGAACCCCTTTGCTCGGCGCCATCTTCGGTGCGGCAATCGGATATGTCTGCGGCGGCATCCTCGGGCGCTTCCTGCGCAGCATGCTCGGCGTGGTCGAGGCGCAGAGCACGCACCTGTCCGCGGGCGAAATCCTCGCGGGCTCCGCGGGAGCGCTCGTGATGGGCCTGCTCGCCGCACTCGTGGGAGTCTCCGCAATCGGCCTGCTCCCCGATCCCTGGGGCTGGCCGGTATTCGGCTTGGTCGTGTGGATGGGCGTCCACTCGGGCTTCCGGATCGCTTTGCAGAAGACCTCGGAGATGCTGTCGATTGTGGGCCTCTCCGATCGGATCTCGAGCAGCCGCACGGGGGGCCCGACGCGCGACGCCGTCCTCATCGACACCAGCGTATTGATCGACGGCCGGCTGCTGCGGCTCGCCCAAACGGGTTTCCTCCACCGCAATCTTCTCGTGCCTTGTTTCGTTCTCGATGAACTCCAGAGCATCGCTGATTCGCGAGAGCCGAAGGTTCGAAGGAAGGGGCGAATCGGCCTCGAATCTCTGGAAGCCATTCAGCGCGACACACGATTATGTGTTCACGTTTCAGAAGACGAAATTCCCGAGATCGAAGCCGTTGACGCAAAACTGGTCGCCCTGGCAACGCGGCTTTCCGTGAGCCTTCTGACGAACGATGAGGCCTTGAGCCGAGTTGCCGAAATCCGCGGCGTTCACTGCATGAGCCTCGACCGCTTGGCCAAAAGCCTGAGCGCCGTGCGGACTCCAGGAGAGGTCGTAAGTCTCACGATCGTGAAAGAGGGACAGGAAAAGAACGAAGGTATCGGCTTCCTGGAGGACGGCTCGATGGTGGTAGTCTCCGACGCCTCGGAGTCTGTCGGTCAGGAGGTTGCGGTGCGCATCACGGGATCAACGAGCACCCCCCATGGGCGCATGTTCTTTGCTTCCCTCACGGAGTCCTGACCGCTCACCTGGCGAGTCAGACCCGGTCTACCCCAAGCAGCCTTTCGACGCGAACGCGCTTTGCTGGGCTCAATCGCCGAACTTCACCACGTAGGAACGCAGCGCTTCGACTTCGAGGAAGGTGACGTCGACCTGCCCAAAGCGAATGCTGTCGCCCGATTTGACATCGGTCGGAGGCCCGGTCTCCTTCGTACATACCGAGACATCATTGACAACCGTGCCGTTCGTAGACCCCACATCCTGCAGCTGAAAAGTGCCTTCCGGAGTTCGTTTGAAGTACGCGTGGAGACGAGAAACGCTGATGTCCGCGATCGACACATCGTTTTTCGAAGTGCGCCCGACCGTAATCAGATGTGTCTGAGCATTCTCCGTCGCTCGAATCGGAATGACCTGGACCGACACACCTGCGGTGCGATCTCCTGCGACCTCATCGAGGTCCAGTAGCAGCACTTCGGTCGAGGTGGCGCTTTTCGGCTGCTTGAACCCGGTGGAACTCAGCAGCAGGAAGGCGCTTCCATATCGATCCTCGAAATCCTCGGGTGAAAGTTCAACTACATCTGTACGGAGATCCTCGATCCGAAGCCCGGATGCAGCTCGGTTCCCGGCTTGCTGGGACTTTGAGTCCATCGCATTTCCTCCAATTCCTACTACGATGAGTCGGCAGCCGAGCAAAGACCCTTGAGGGTCGAGGCGCGACCTGTCAGCCCCACGCCAGATCATCTCAAGCCCTTCCCGGCCAGAGAAGAAACCCCTCGGCGATCGGCAACCCGTCGGAAGCGTAGTGACGAAATCGCAACTGCTCGTCACAAAGCGCGACACCCGCCATCTCAGACGCGCAGCAGAAGTGCAAGTTCTGGCGGCCCGAGCGGTGGCCGCCAAGCGGCTTCGTGCGACCGGCGGCCTTCCCGCGCCACGGAGCCTCGTGTTAGCGAAACTGGATTCCACGACTCGCTTGCTAAGAGCATCTAAAGCGCAACACCTCACGCCGAGCAGCATATCGGCCCCGATCGGCATGGGCCTTGCAGCTTTCATTTGCGCATCTGCGAACAGCGCGAGGAGACATCGGCCATGCGCCCACTCAAAATCCGAGGCGCTCGTACCCTATTTGCGATCTCCGCCTTGCTCTGCCTACTCGCCGCCCCCGCACTCTGCGATGATCGCCCGTGGAAGCAGGAGCGCTGGCACGCACTCAACGTCCGATTCATTTCGAGCGACGAAGATTTCTCGCCGCGTCAACGCCAGCCGGAATTCCAGCTTCGCACACACGAAAGACACGGCTTCGAGTACAGCCGAAGTTTGAGCTCGAGTCTTGGGAGAAGATTCGTCTTCAGCATCCAGGGCCCGCTCGTCGCGGACAGAGCGCCCGGCCTCGCATTCGAAATTCGCTTCTAACTTCGCACACCCCAGAGTACGCGGATCAGCCTGTGCGTGGGGGTCGCGCTGCCTTGGCGAATTTGCGCGTGAGCGCGCAAGCGAATGAACACCGATCCAAACAAATTTCGCTGGGCCACGAATTCGTGACCCAGCGAAAATGTTCAACTCTGTATCGAACCGCAGCGGAACTCGGAGACCCTGGGTGCGGTTTTCGCGGGCAGCCTACTTCGATGCGGCTGCCGCGGCCTTTCGATAACTCTCCTGAGCGGCGGCGACGCCGCTACCAGGCTCAATGGAGATCCCGGCATCTCGCATTGCCATCTCGACACCCGAGATCGCACCGAGGCACATGAGGTCGTTGAGGTCTCCGAGGTGGCCAATTCGGAACACCTTGCCGGCGAGCTGCATCAGGCCAGCTCCCAGTGAGAGATTGTACGTATGGTAGGCGTTGTGAATCACCGCCTTCGCATCACAGCCTTCGGGAACGACAATCGCGCTGACCGTATCCGACTCCCACTCGGGGCTCTTTGCGCACAGCGACAGGCCCCAACCGCGCACCGCAGCGCGCACACCCTCGGCGAGCCGGTGATGGCGTGCGAAGACATTGTCCAACCCTTCTTCGAAGAGCATGTCCAACGATTCGCGCAAACCATAGAGCAGCCCGAGTGCGGGCGTGTAGGGGAACCATCCATCCGCATTCGCGTTGCGCATGTCTTCGAAGTCGAAGTAGCAGCGCCTCAGTCCCGCCCGTTTACGCGCCTCGAGCGCCTTCTGACTCACGCCGACGATCCCCAACCCTGCCGGCAGCATCAGACCCTTCTGCGAGCCGGTCACGGCACAATCGACGCCCCATTCGTCCATCCGAAAGTCGATGCTCCCGATCGAGCTCACGCCATCAACGAAGAGCAGCGCGGGGTGGTTCAAGTCATCGAGTATCGCCCGAATGCCAGCCAGGTTGCTCGTGACACCGGTCGCGGTTTCGTTGTGGCAAGCCAGCACTGCGCGAATCTCGTGCTGTTCGTCACGCTCGAGTACCGCGCGATATCGGTCCAGCGGGACTCCCTCGCCCCACTCCACCTCGAGTGCGTCCACCTTCAGGCCCAGGCGCTCGCACATGTCGATCCAGAGTTGACTGAACGTCCCGAATCGAGACGCAAGCACTCGATCCTCGGGAGCGAGTGTGTTGAGCAGAGTGGCCTCCCAGGCGCCCGTTCCGCTCGACGGAAAGATGAACACCTCTCCATCCTCGGTCTTGAACAGCTTCTTTAGATCCGCCAGCAGCGGTTTGCTGAATTCGGGGAAGGCCGCGCCGCGGTGGTCTTCCATGGAGCGGGAGAGACTGCGCAAGACCCTCTCTGGCACGTTGGTCGGCCCAGGAATGAACAGAAAGTGTCGACCTTGATCCATATTGATGACTCCGTTTTCGTTTCCCGCCAGATCAGCGCACTGCGCTCGAACGGGGTTGAGATTTGATTTCTACCCGTTCGCCTTGATGGCTTCTGCCTTTCGGACAAGTACTTCCGCCTGTCGGATCGATGCGAGATCGATCAGTCGACCGTCGAGCGTGACCGCACCGCGGCCTTCGCGCTTTGCTTCTTCCATAGCACTGAGCACCCGATTTGCGCGCGTGATCTCCTCTTCGCTCGGGCTGAAGATCTCATTGACGATCTCGACTTGAGAGGGGTGGATCGCCCACTTTCCTTCGCAACCCAGCACCGCCGAGAGTCGCGCCTGCGCGGAAAATCCATCGGCGTTCTTGATGTCACCGAACGGGCCATCGATCGCGCGAAGACCATTGGCTCTCGCAGCGACGACCATTCGAGCCACCGCGTAGTGCCACATGTCGCCCCAGTGCACTTCACTATTCCCGTCTTCATCGGCGTGCGTGAGAACCGAGTAGTCCGGATTCGGGCCACCGATGTTGATCGTACGCGCCTGTGTCGAGGCCGCGTAATCGGCCACGCCGAAGTGCAGTGACTCATTCCGCGAACACGCGCGGGCAATCCGATGCACGTTTTGCATCCCCATCGCCGTCTCGATGATCATCTCGAATCCGATGCGCTTGTCGTAGCCCTTGGCGATTTCAATCTGGTTCACCAGTGCGTCGACCATGTAGACATCGGCTGCGTTGCCGACCTTGGGGATCATGATGAGGTCGAGCTTGTCTCCCGCCTGCTCCATCACATCGATCACGTCGCGATACATGTATTGGGTATCGAGACCGTTGATCCGAACCGAAACCGTCTTGCCGCTCCAATCGAGATCGTTGAGCGCTTCGATCACGAACTTGCGCGCCTTTTCTTTCTCATCGGGTGCAACTGCATCCTCGAGATCGAGGAAGACCACATCCGCCATGCCCTTCGAAGCCTTTTCCATGAAGGTGGGATTGCTGCCGGGGACCGCCTGCTCTGATCGATTCACGCGGGCCGTGCACTGGCTTACAATTGTATGACTCATGATCTACCTCCTTCGGATTGTCCAGTCTCGAATTGACGGTGTCGCCTAACTCGGCAGAGCCGGATAAACATAGCTTAATTGGTTTGCCTATCCCCATGATAGACGACGATACGTGCTCCCTGTGTTTGTCGTCTGTTGTCGTAGCCGACAACTCGGACGTAATGGCCTAGAAATTTCTGGCGGCACGCGGTGATCTCGGAAAATATGACGTCGACATCGCGCTCGCCGAACAGCGGAAGCTTCCACATATACCAGTAGTGTTCCGTCGCCCGATCTGTCTCGACATGTTCGATCAACGGATTCCAGCCCTGCTGGATGAAGTAATCGACCTGTTTTCGGACCCGCGCCGCCCAGCGGCATCGCCTGGGGCGGGATGTCCGCGCTAGGGTCACCAGTGTAGATCACAACGCGCGGGGCGTCCTGGCTATCGAGCACGCCTCGTCCCCCGATCCCGGGCATCACCCATCCGACGATGCCGACCTGGAACGACTGCTGATCGACGAGGGTCAAGAACTGCTCGCCGTTTTCGGCGATGCCCACAACCTCAAAGCGTTCGTCTTCGCCGAGCAACCCCTGGAGCCCGGCTCGAACGAGGGGGCTCTTGTCCGCGACGACCACCGAAATCGGCGTTCGATTCAGCGTCGCCATCCGGAGGGGTTCGCTCATCGGCGTGTTCTTCTTTGCATTCAGGGTTTCGGGGCTTTTCCGAGAAGCCAGTCCCTGCGGGGAAAGGAGTATCGGAGCCCCTAGGATACGGATTTCCCCGATTGGGGGTCAAGCACTCATTTTAGGCCGCCATTGGGCTCCAGCGGCGGCCACACTCACGACCAGAACCGGCTCGAGTTCGAGCGAGGCGCCCTACCGGGGTTCGGGCCCCTCCGAGCGCTCACCTCAACCGTGTCATCGGAGCACACGCTACCCTCGCCACCTCATGATCGACCGAATCCGCACAACCTGCCCGCGGGACTGTTACGACGGCTGCGGGATCATTGTCGAAAGATCGGACGGGCACGTGACTCGGGTGCTCGGCGATCCCGACCACCCGGTAAGCCGCGGCAAACTCTGCCAGAAATGCGCGCTCGCCTATAACGGAGTCTGGCGCGATCCCACCGCGCGACTCCAGCGCCCGCTGCGGCGTCTGGGCTCGAAATCCGATCACCGCTTCGAACCCATCTCCTGGGACGACGCCCTCGCGGAGATCGCAAAAAACCTCGAGCAGGCGATCGAGAGTCACGGCCCCGAATCGATCTTGCACGCTCACTACACCGGCACCTGTTCGCTGATCGCGGGAGAATTTCCAATGCGCTTCTTCCGCCGACTCGGCGCCACCGAAGTCGAGCCGGATACGATCTGCAACAACGCCGGTCACAAGGCACTGACCTATACGTTGGGAACCTCCGTCGACGGCTTCGACCCGAAGACGATTGCGGACAGCCGCTGCGTGATGGTCTGGGGCGCGAACCCCTCCGCGTCGGCTCCACACGCGCACTCGCATTGGTTACGCGATACCGGCGCGAAGGTGATCGTCGTCGATCCCGTACGCCACGCGACTGCCGAGCAGGCAGACATTCACCTGCAGCCGTTTCCCGGATCCGACGCAGCGCTCGCGTTCGGCATGATGCACGTGATTCGCCGCGAGGGTCTCCTCGACGACAGCTACATCTCGGAGCACACGCTTGGTTGGGAGGAGATCGAGCCGCTTGTCGAAAAAGCGACACCGCACCAGACCGAAATCGCAACCGGTGTCCCGGTCACCGCTCTCGAAGAAGCGGCGCGCTGTTATGCAGCGGGCCCGTCGCTGCTCTGGCTCGGACAGGGGCTCCAACGCCAGCCGCAGGGTGGAAACGTGATGCGCGCCTGCTCGGTTCTCCCAGCGATCACGGGAAACCTCGGCAAGCCCGGGGCGGGCGTCTGCTACCTCAACGGAGACGGTCCGCGCAACATCGACTTCGATTACGTAGGCGCGAGTCAGCTGAAGCGCACGCCAACGTCATCGATCAGCCACATGGATCTCACCGACACGCTCGCAGACCCTGAGCGCGCGCGCGCGTTCTTCTGCTGGAACATGAATGTTGCGGCTTCCGCCCCCCGCCAGCGAGAACTACGAAACGCGCTCTCGCGCGAAGACCTCTTCACCGTCGTAATTGACCTCTTTCAGACCGACACCGCAGACTACGCGGATATCGTGTTGCCCGCCGCAAGCTTCCTCGAGTTCGACGATCTCGTGATCCCCTATTTCCATCTCTACGTCTCCGCACAGGTAAAAGTCGAGGATCCGCCCGGTGAAGCGCAGCCGAATCAGGAGATCTTTCGACGGCTTTCAAGCGCGATGGGGTACGAGGAGCCCGAACTCTACGAGGACGACCGCGCGATTCTCGACGTGGTTCTGGCCCGAACCGGACTCGGATTCAACTTCGACGAACTCGCGAAGCGAGGCTCCATCGATCCCTTTCCCGACCCGATAATCCGCTTTGCGGACGGAAAATTCCCGACGCCCTCCGGGCGAGTCGAAATCGCGTCAGCGACCGCCGAGGCCGACGGGCACCCGCGCGTTCCACAGCCGGACGCGGATACCCGGCCCCAAAACGGCCAACTTCGGCTCCTCTCACCCGCAAGTGAGTGGCTGATGAACGACAGCTACGGAAACGACGCGAACGTGCTTCGCAAGATGGGACCCGCGTGCATCTACCTCCATCCCGAGGATGCAGAGGATCGCGCGCTCAAAGATGGGGAGACTGCGATCGTTTCGAGTCGAGCCGGGAAGATCGAGTTGCTCGTCCGTTGCTCCGACATCATCGCCCGGGGCGTGGCGCTGAGCCCCAAGGGTCGATGGCCCAAACTCGACGGAGTCGCAAACAACATCAACGTTCTCAACTCGGGCGAATCCAGCGACATGGGTGAGAGTTCGAGCGTGCATGGCACCCTCGTACACGTCACCGCCACCTGATCGGCCATCCGCATCCGGCGGCCCTTCTGTTCGCGCGCCCGTTGGACTGCATTTTCTCATAAATCCGCGAACCCGCACCAACCCGAAAGTGCAACCGTCGATCTGCGAACCGCTATCGAACGACGGGCGCCGAGCTCACGAGGGCTTCGCCCGTCCAGCGCATCACGAGGTCCTCATCACGAACTCGCTGCCAGTCGAAGTTCGCGAGTAGCGCTTCCGGTTGGATGCGAGCCGGCACATCGATCAATCCGGCCGCCGCGGCCAGCACGCCGCAGAGCGCGTCCGGCGCGTAGTGATCGCGCAACTCGCGCCAGCCGACTGCACCGTGGAACTTCGCGAGCTTCCCTCCGGCCTCTTCGAGTAGAAGAAAGTGGTGGCGATAAGCCGGGGTCGGCAGGCCAAGCAGCCGCTGCAGCGTGACGTGGATAGCCGTAGACGCGGCGAGATCGCGGCCGCGCACCACGCGCGTGAATTCCTGATGGCCATCGTCGACGACGGCAGCGAGGTGATACGCGAAGGCTCCCCCGCGGCCGAGCAGCACGGGGTCTCCCATTTCGAGCGCAGGATCCTGTGCGAGATCGGTGCTGCCTTCATCAACGGGTTCAACTCGTTCCGAATCCAACCGCAAACGCAGCGTCTCGCGGGTTGCGCGCCAACCACCCTCCGGAAGCTGCCGGTTTCGGCAAGTACCCGGATAGCGCCAACCACCATCTGCTGCGCGCTCGCCGGATCGTTTGATTTCGCTCCGGCTGCACGAACACGGATACAGAACCTCGCGACCTGCCAGTTGGTCTAGAGCCGCTTCGTGCGGGCTGCGATTCGCGCTCTGCAGCGAAACCCCGTCCCAATCGAGGCCGAACCACTCGAGGGCCGAGAGCATGTCATCGGCGCTTTCGGGCGTACACCGGATCGGGTCAACGTCTTCGAGGCGCAGAAAGAAAGCCGCCCGGCGGCTGCGCGCATCGAGCCAGCAGAGCAGTGCAGCCAGCAGCGTGCCCGGGTGAGCGGGCCCCGAGGTCGTGGGTGCAAAACGACAGCGCTCCTGGTTCATTGGCGATCAAATCCGATCGATGAAACGCCGTCGCCTATCCGGCACTGGGTTCAGCCCCAGGGTGGCGAGGCAGCTCGTCCGACGTATCGAACCAGGAGATGCGGTCTTCCTCGTGAATATGACACGCCGGGGGAAATGCCGACGGGTCGTCCATGCAGCCGACGTTCAGATCGATCGTCGTCGCGGCGTCGGTTTCGCGAAAGCCAATCTGCGTCCCGCACTGGTTACAGAATTCCCGATGCCCCCAGGTTGAAGAATCGTAGAGGGTCGCGTGCCCTTTCGTGTAAGAAAACTTCTCGACCGGAAACGACGCCCATGCGAGAACCGGCGCTCCTGTCGAACGCTGGCAGAGGGTGCAATGGCAATAACCCGTACCGATCGGACGGGTCTCCACACGGAAACGAAGCGCGCCACAGAGACAGCCGCCTTCAAACATGGACTCCCCCATCAAACGATGCGTTCACGCACAAGCTTACCCGCGGAATTGCGCGGTAGTTCATCGACGATCGTGAAAGCCACGGGAATCTTGTAGCCCGCGAGGCGGTCTACACAAAACCGCCGGATTTCTTCGGGGTCCAGGCGTTTTCCGGGGGCAGCAACCAACCACGCGATCGGGCGGCGGCCGAAGTCTGTGTCTTCACGGCCTCCAGCTGCCGCTTCGGTTACGCCGGGGTATTCGAGCAGAACCTTCTCGATCTCTGTCGGATAGATGTTCTCGCCGCCCGAAATGATCAAATCGCAACGTCGGTCCAAGACCTCGAGCGCACCCTTGGAATCAAGCACTCCGATATCGCCCGTGTGAAGCCAGCCGCCCCGCAGTGCATGGTCGTTTTCGAGGGGTCGCTTCCAATAGCCCTCCATTACCGTGGGGCCACGCACGAGAATCTCACCCGGCTGGCCGCAAACGGATTTTTCATCTTCGTCGACCGTATCCAATTGGGTGCCAAAGATCGGACGCAAGCCTGAAGCGCTGTCGAGCTCCAAGGCTGTCGGCTGCTGCGTGGCAACCTGAGACGACGCTTCCGTAAGACCGTAGGTCGCCACGATCGGGAAGCCCTGGGATCTCGCGCGCTCGATCAGTTGGTCCGATGCGGGCCCTCCCCCAAGCAGCACACAGCGCAACGATCGCGGTGCCCGGCGTCCACCTCTCGCGGCAAGTACGCGCTCCAGCATGGTGGGAACCCACGATACGAGTGTGACGCCGTCCTCGTCGAGTGCGCGATTGACCGCGTCCGGATCGAAGCGTTCGTGCAAGATGGCCGCGCTGCCGTAGAGGGCCGAGCGAAGCAGGATCGAGAGTCCGCCAATGTGAAATAGTGGCATGCAGACGAGCCAGCGGTCCTCCGGCATGACACCGAGATGCATCGCCGAGCCGATCGCGCTCCAAAACAGGTTCCTGTGGGAGAGCAACGCACCCTTTGGCGTGCCAGTCGTTCCCGACGTGTAGGCGAGCGCGAGCACCCGCGCGGGGTCAATCGATGGACTTTCGGCCAGCGCCCCTGCTCGGTCGCCAGCCGCGAGGGCCGACGTGTCGTCCGGACCGACCTCGACCCGATCGAGTGTACGCTTCGCGTCGATGAGGGCCGCGCTGTTCTGGGCGAGCTCGCCGAGAGGTCCCGATCCGTGAATCAAAACCCGCGCACCGCTCTCCTCGATTTGGAAGGCGAGTTCGCGCGGCGTCAAGCGAATGTTCAATGGCAGAAGAGTCGCACCCCGCTGCGCAATCGCGTGCAGCAGTTCCGCGAACGCGAGTCCATTTCCGAGCAGAGCCGCGACGACATCACCGCCCCCCACTCCAAGTGCCTCGAGTCCACGCTCGGTCTCGCTCACGCGCCTCGCGAGTTCGCGATAATCGATCATCTGGCCCGCAGCGAAGATCGCGGGGCGCTCGCCCCAGATGCGCGCGCGCTCGGCGAGTTGGGCGAGGTTCGGAATCACGGAGTGAACACCTCTGTGCTGCCGAGCGCATGATGTGCGAGCCTTTCGGGCAGCGGAGCGATTCCAATGCCGGGCTCTTCGGGAACGGCCAGCGCTCCGTCAATCGGCGCAGGCGCCTGCGCGAGATCCTGATCGAGCAGTGCACCGGTCGCCAGCCCCGCTGCGAGATGCGGCGCCGGAAGCACCGCCGCGAGTTGGAGTGCCGCGGAGAGGCCAATCGCGGAGTCGAGCGCGGAGGTCACCACCACACCCCAACCAGCCGCGTGCGCGCGGGCCGCGATTCGTTGCGAGGCGCGCAGACCACCCAGTACTGCCGGCTTGAGGATCAACACACTTGCCGCATCACGCGCAAAGATTTCGTCGAGTGCACCACCACCCAGAAGCGCTTCGTCAGCCGCAATGGGGATTTGCGAGCACGCGGACAAGCGCGCGAGCCCGCTCAAATCACGAGCCTCGACGGGCTGCTCGAGCAGTTCGATCCGATAAGACGCGAGACGAGCCAGCGCCTCCCCGGCTTCGCGCTCCTTCCAGCCACCATTCGCGTCGAGCCGAATTCTCGGCTCGCTTCCAATCGCATCCCGCACAGCAGCGACGCGCGCCTCATCGAGTTCGGGCGCGAGGGCGCCGACCTTGATCTTCACGGTTCGGTATCCCTGCGCGATTGCAGCCGACGCTTGCCGGCCGATCACTTCGGGCCGCTCGTCATGCACGAGCGCGTTCACCTCGACTCGCGAGCGCGGCCGATCGGAATGCGCGAGCAGTGCAGCAACACTGATTCCCTGCTCTCGAGCCGCGAGATCGTAGAGAGCGACATCCACCGCCGCGCGCGCCGTAGGCGCATCCGGGGCAAGCTCCTCGATCGTGTCGAGCATTTTGTCGAGGTCGTCGATCTCGCGCCCGACCAAGGTCCGCGCCAACCCGCGTAGCGTCTCGAAGACTTGCTCGGGGCTTTCCTCGGTAAAGCCCGCGAGCGGCAAGGCCTCGCCGTGGCCCACTCGAGCGGAATCGCTCGTAAGCGCCAGCACGACGCCTTCGCGGGCATCGATCGGGCCCCGCGCGGTCACAACGGGTGCCCGCAACCGCAGTCGAACCCGGGTCAGTTCCACCCGAGCGATCTTCATCGGAGCAACCCAATGGCCAAAAGTACCGCGAAGGCAACCTCGAGAGCAGCGGTGCGGGCGAGGGCTGCGTTCAGCGTCGGGCCATCGCTCGACATCTGGACGGTGCGGATCAACAACACCGCAAGCGGGAGCGTTAGGAGCGGAAGAACGGTCGCAGCACGGGAGCCCCCAGCGAGTCCGATCACAGGCAACATCGCGTAGGCGAAAACGAGCAGCCCCGCATACTCGAAACGAGCCATCCGGCGACCGAAGCGCACTGCGAGGGTTCGCTTTCCCGCGCTGCGATCGGTATCGACATCCCGCAGGTTGTTGACCACGAGGACGGCTGTCGCAAACGCACCGATCGGAAGCGATCCCGCCAATACGATCGGTGGCAAGCTCAGCGCCTGGACGTAGTAGGTTCCGCAGACCGCGATGATTCCGAAAAACGCGAATACCGCGATGTCTCCGAGTCCGTGGTAACCAAACGCGAAGGGACCACCCGTGTATGCCAGACCGGCTGCGATCGATAGCAACCCGATCAGCGCAATCGGCCAGCCGCCGATTCCAACCAGGTAGATCCCGATGAGCGCCGCGCTCCCGAATGCCACTGCGGTGCCAATCTTCATCTGTCGTGGTGTCAGCAAACCGAGTTGCGCTGCGCGCGGCGGCCCGATTCGATCGTCTGTATCGGCGCCGCGCTCAAAATCAAAGACGTCATTCGCGAAGTTCGCGCCGATCTGGATCAAGAGAGCGCCGAGCAACGCGGCGAATGCCGGCAGCGCTCGCCCCTCGCCAGCCGCCACCGCCAGCGCAGCTCCAACGGCCACGGGCGCCGCCGCGACCGGGAGTGTCCGCAACCGCGCGGCGAGTAACCACGGCCCCCAACACGCAGAAGCGCCGCCCGATGTTTCTAAGGAAGCCACGGAAACCGCGAGAAATCGGGCGGCCGATTTTCGAGATATGCGTCGCGCCCTTCCTGCCCCTCCTCGCTCATGTAGAAGAGCCTCGTCGCATTGCCCGCAAGTTCCTGTAGGCCAGACTGCCCATCGCAATCGGCATTGAGTGAAGCTTTCAGGCAGCGGATCGCTGTCGGGCTGCTCTTTAAAATTTCACGCGCCCACTCGACACCGGTTTCTTCAAGCGCATCGAGGGCGACCACTTCGTTCACGAGCCCCATGTCGAGCGCCTGCTTCGCATCGTATTGCCGGCACAGAAACCAGATTTCGCGGGCCTTCTTCTGTCCGACGACTCGAGCCAGATACGAAGCGCCAAAACCTCCATCGAAACTTCCAACCCGCGGCCCTGTTTGCCCAAAGCGGGCGTTTTCTGCCGCAATCGTGAGATCGCAGATCAGGTGCAGAACGTGTCCGCCACCGATCGCGTATCCAGCCACGAGTGCGATCACGGGCTTGGGGAGTGTTCGGATCACCCTCTGAAGATCCAATACATTCAGACGCGGCACGCCGTCGTCCCCAACATATCCGGCACTTCCACGCACATTCTGGTCTCCACCCGAGCAGAATGCATCGGGGCCTTCGCCAGTAAAGAGCACTGCGCCTACCTTCGGGTCTTCCCGCACACCCATGAATGCATCGATTAATTCCATCACCGTCTTGGGCCGAAAGGCATTCCTCACCTCTGGGCGTGCAATTACGATCTTTGCGATTCCTTCATCGCATTTTTCGAAGCGAATGTCGGTGTAGTTCTTGACCGTCTTCCAGCTGATTGCGCTCATGTCGTCCTCATATGGTTTGGGGGACTGCTTCTACGGGGGAGAGAAGCGGCTTGTTGCAAACTTCCGCTTCGAGGAGAAAGCTGCGCGCCAATTCCAGAAAAGCCCTGGGATTGTCGGTGTGGGCAGCGTGTCCAGCTTCGGGCACGATTTCGATCCGCGCATTCGGTAGTTCCCGAGACATCTCCGCGGCGAGGGCTCTAAATTTCAGATCGTCCTCCCCGACCGCGAGGCAGATCGGAGCGCCAAGCTGCGCCAACGCCTCGTGGATTGGCGGCTGCGCACCTGCCCCCATTCCGCGCAGGCTCGACGCCAACCCTTGGACGGAATTCGCCAAACGCATCTGCCGGGCTTCGGCGACACCGCGCACACCCAGCCGCCGCTCGTCAACGAGAAAGGATTGCGAAATCCAGAAATCCACGAACGCTTCGACCCCTTCGCGTTCGATCCGTTCCGCGAGGATTTCGTCAGCGCGCACGCGCTCCGCCCGCAGTCGGGAATCGCGAATGCCCGCACTGCACCCTACCAAGATCGCGGACGCCACCCGCGCCGGATGCGCAGAACCGAAAGCGAGAACCGCGCGCGCGCCCATCGAATATCCAATCCAATGCGCGTTGCGCACATTCAATTGATCGAGAAGCGATGCGAGTTGCCCAACACACGCTCCCATCGAATAGGCGGCGATTTCTCGAGGAGCATCGCTTCGCCCGTGACCGACGAGGTCAACGGAAAGCGTCCGATGCGTATCGGCCAATCCGCCAGCCACGAACGCCATCGCGCGCGCCGACCCCGTAAAGCCATGGAGCAGCACGACCGGCGGCCCGCTTCCCATCTCCTCTACGTGAAGCTGAATTCCGCCTGCGTCGATTTCGTGCGACTGCTTCCCACTCACGGGATCCCACTTCCAGGCGCGCGTACAGCGCCCACGTTGACGCGTTGGCCGGCTTCATCACTGCCATCGCGGTCGCCTGATTGGTCCTCTTCGCCCACTCCGCCGCGAGCGAGTGCTTCGCTCACGCGGCGATCAATCTCGCGGTGGTGCGCGACGCTTCGATCGCGATCGACGGGAATCTCGACGACCGAGACACCCGGGGCCGCAAGCGCACTCTTGAGCGATGCGCGGAAGTGCTCCCAGGAGCTGATGCGTGCGAACTCCGCTCCGAAACCGCTGACGATTCCACCCAGATCTGCATCGTGGGGGGTTCTGAAGTGCGTTTCAAAAACCTCCGGCTTGGCGCGATCTGCAATCGGCAGGTAAGAGAAGATTCCACCACCGTTGTTGTCGAACACGACGATGCTGAGATTCAACGAATGGCGCCGTGCGGCCTGCAGTGCACCCACATCGTGGAGAAGCGCGAGATCTCCTGTAAGGAGCACAACCGGCTGGGGCTGAGACGCAGCGGCTCCGAGCGCGCTCGAGATCATGCCGTCGATTCCATTGGCGCCGCGATTCGCGAGCACTCGTAGCGGCCGAGTCGACACCAGGAGAAAGGCATCGAGGTCGCGCACCGGCATGCTGTTCGACACGTAGAGGATCGCGCCATCGGGCAGAGCCTCGGCGAGTTCGCGAATCGCGCGCGGCTCGAAGAGGTCGTCCTCTTCGAAGACGAGGCGCTCGACGGCACCTGCCGTGCAAGTTTCGGCGTGCAGCACACGCTCCAACCAGCGGGATTCACCCTTCGATGGCGAGATGCGCCGGGTAAGCGCTTCGCAAAGAGCAAGCGGATCGACGCGAAAGAGCTCCGAAGCCAGGTGGGCGGGATCACTCCAAGCTGCATCGGAATTGACGAGAATGAAATGATCCGGTTCGTGTCCCTCGAGCCAGAGGCGCTGCGACTTGCTGACCGGCGTCCCGCCGAAGAGCAGCACGACTTCGGGTTCGAGTGTTCGTGCAACCCGCTCATCTCTCAAAAAGAGATCCGAGTTCCCAAGCACGGGCGCGCCTCGATTATGGGCACCCGAGCGCAGCTGCGAGGTCGGATCTGCGAGGATCGGCCAGCGCAGTGCTGACGCGAGATCCGCGATCGCCGCACAGAGTTCCGGCTCCGCGTCCATCGGGCCACACGCGATCACACCCCGCTCGCAGGAATTCACGATCTCCGCGAGCCGGTCGACATCTGCATCCTTGGGGGTGTGCGCGCTCCGACATACCCGGGTGTAGGTTCTACTATCACGACCGCTGGTGTCGACCACCGATTCGTCTGCAGTCAGACTCGGGGTAAGCGGATCGCGAAATGGCAAATTGAGATGCACGGGGCCCGCCGGTGGGCCCGAGGCCTCGGCGACCGCTCGGCATCCCAATTCTCGCGCGTAGCCATGCATTCCGGGGCCGCCATCGGGTACGGCAGCTTCCGCAAACCAACGAACGTGCGTGCCGTAGAGTCGCACCTGATCGATCGTCTGCCCGGCGCCCCATTCGCGCAATTCGGGAGGCCGATCCGCGGTGAGCACGATCAAGGGTACGTGGGCGTGGTAGGCCTCGATCACGGCCGGGTAGAAATTCGCTGCCGCCGTACCCGATGTGCAAATGAGTGCGGTCGGTGCGCGGGTCGCCTTCGCCGCGCCAAGGGCAAAGAAGCCAGCCGATCGCTCGTCGATCTGCGACCAACAGCGAAGCGAGGCGTGCTGGGCGGCGGCCATCGCGAGGGCAGTCGAGCGTGACCCGGGGCAGATACAGACTTCCCGCACGCCCGCGCGGGCGAGTTCATCGATGAGCGCAGCCGCGAAGCGATGAGATGCATTCGCTCCAGCGTGCGGATCGATCTCGAGATTCGCGTTGGCGCGCAATTCAGATCTCCATCAGCGGGGCGAGCATGGCGCGCAACTTGAGTTGGGTCTCTCTGAGTTCCTCTTCTGGCTCAGAGCCGTCTACGACACCCGCACCCGCAAACAGCCGCGCTTCGTTTCCGCGAAGGACCGCCGAGCGCAATGCGGCGTAGAACTCGCCGCCGCCTTCAGCGTCCGCAAATCCGACCGGGCCGCTGTACCAACCGCGATCGAGCCTTTCATTGCGATTCAGCCATTCGAGCGCCGCCTCACGCGGCGCACCGGCGATCGCTGGCGTTGGATGAACCGAGCCCAGCACCTCCAGGATCGAACTGCGCGCGCGCAGATGGCCGGTGATCGGCGTTTCGAGGTGCTGAATATCCTGGAGGCGCATCAAGCGCGGTGACTCTCGCACCTCCAGCGCGTCGCAGTGCGGAGCAAGTGCATCGCAGAGCGCCCTTACCACGAACGCGTGTTCGCCTTGCTCCTTCTTGCTCTCTCGTAGCCGACGGCCGAGTTCGAGATCTTCCTCGGGGGTTCGCCCACGTGGCGCAGAGCCAGCAACCGACGCTGTCTCGACTCGGCTGTCCGCGAGCCGCACCAGGCACTCGGGTGTGGCACCCAGAAAAACCACACCGGGGCGCGCAACGGCGAAGATCGCGCAGCTCGGATGCGCCCGACGCAGCGCACGCAAAAGCGCACACGAATCGTAATCGTGCTGTTCGCGTACAGAGATCGAACGCGCCAGTACCACCTTCTCGAAACTGCCGGCAGCGATTTCGGACAACGCCGCCTCGACCTGTTCGCAATATTCGGCGTGTGCCTGGCCTGCAATCGGCTGGTCACAGAGAGACGCCTCGGATTCGTCGCTCGCCGAATCCACCGCGCTGCGATTCGCCAACGAGCGTCTGACCTCATCGAGATCCGCTAGCAATTCGTCGCAAATGGTCCGCACGCGAATTCCAAACGGGGCGACTTCGACGCGACGAACGAGCGTGCACCAGCCTCGCCCACCGGAGACGACAATTGAGATCTTCGGCAGGATCAGTCGGCCGGCCGGAAATTCTCGCCAATGCGGTTCGCTCGAAGTCGCACTCGCGAACGCGAAGCCTCCCACGAGAAACGGCCCCGCGGATGCGGGCGCCTCCTGTCCGGAAACATGCAGGCGCTCGAAGATCCGCTTGGATCGCTCGGAAGATTCTGCGAATCGCCCCTCACCCGCGGTCGCAATCTCCTCTGCGCAACCGAATGCTGCGATCGAGCGCCCCTCGGAGGGTCGCTCCCAGTAAAACCGATCGTGCGATTCCGAGGCTTCGAAGGCCGCGAGCACGTCGCATGGAGATATCTCGGCCTGTAGTACCGCCCACTGCGTTTCGCCCGTTCGATCGGCGGCAGCCAGCGCAGCTTGCGCGGCAGTTTCCAGATCCGCACTGCGTTTCACACTCACGATCTCCTCCAGTCTTCCGTCAACGTTCCCTCCAGATTTTCGCCACCCCGCTTTCGGGGTTCCCATCGCGCCTTTCCAGCCCCGTCGCATTCTCTCAGCAGCTTCTATTTCGATTTCTTTCGAATCCCCGTCACGATCTGTGCGGCGCCGAGCAACAGTGGCCGGTGTTCGGCCTGCTCGAAACCCGCGTCCTCGAGTAACGCGAGCAACTCGCGCGTCGGTGGCAGGTAAACGGTCGATTTCGGGAGATAGGAATAGGCGCTTCGATCCGAGAGCAGACCGCCAATCAACGGAACCACGCGATCGAAGTACAGCGAGTGCGCGGCCCGAATCAACGCAGGGCGCGGTCGGTCCACCTCGATGAACGCTACCCGTCCGCCCGGTTCCAGCACACGCGCGATTTCGCGAAAGACATTGGGCAGACTGACGAAATTGCGCAACGCGAAGCCACACGTCACGGCAGTTGCCCATTCGTCGGGCAGCGGGAGCGCTTCGCCGTCCGCCTGAAAGAATGCAGCCTGAATGCCTCTGCGCTGCGCGGCAGCGAGCATCTCGAACGAGAAATCCACGCCAACCACATGCGCACCTCGCGCCGCCGAGAGCTCGGCAAGATCGCCCGTTCCACAGGCGAGATCGACCACGCGATCCCCTCTTCCAACGCGTATCCGCTCCAATGCATCGCGGCGCCAGCGCTGATCGAGGCCGACGCTCAACAGGCGATTGAGTCTGTCGTAACGCGGAGCGATCCGATCGAACATCGCGCGCACGCGCGCACCCTTCTCGTCGAGCGGCGGTAGCGGATCTAACGCCATGTGACTTCGACATCGAGTTGCGCGGATTCGGTCGCCGCCAGGGCTTCGACCAGGGCGCCGTGTTCCTGTTTGTCGCGGAATCGATCGAGTGCACGGGCGACGAGTGTTCGCTGAAAGTGGAGCGCCACGAGGCGCGTGACCTGGGGCAGCAGCTCCCGGAAGATTCGAGTCACGCTCTCGTCATCGGTATTGTCCCCGCGCTTGCGAATGCTCTTGTCGAAGAGATCGATCGCTGCGTCGCTCGCGGCCTGGACGTTCTGCGCGTGACGGGTGGAAAGCTCCAGCAATTCCTGGAGCGGGATACCGGCCTCTAGAAGCATGAGGCCCGCCCGGGCCATTCCGAGATCCGCTTCGACGAAGCGTGGTTCACCATCTACGAGGACCGGCTCGAACAACCCTGCGTGCTCGGCGGCTGCAATCATCACTTCTGGCATGCCTGACTCGGCGGCGAGCTCCTCGCGGCTGAGCGTGCGCTCGCCGACACTCTCTTGGAGCAGTGCTGCAAGTAAGGGCTCTTCGGATTCGCCGGGGGGCTGTTCGAGCACGCGTTGAATCTGCGAGAGTGAAAAGCCCTGCTGCTGGAGCGAGCGGATACGCGTTAGGCGCTCGAGGTGCAGGTCTCCGTAAACCGCGATACGACCTTCGCGCCGTGGCGCGGGCAGCAGGCCACGCGCCTGATAGAAGCGAAGCGTGTCCACCGGAACCCGCGCTGCCGCCGCGAGTTGCTCGACTCGATATTCCATGCGCACATTCTAAGAGTATTTACTCGTATAGACAAATCGTTTAAAATCAACAAGTTATGGAATCACTTGCCGCACCAGGCTCCACCCACGGCAAGGCCAGAGGGAGTTCCAAACGCTGATCGAGTCCGCCGCGTAGGCACCCGAATGCGACTGAAATTCACGCACTCTCATGAAGCGGTGGAATTTCAGCCGACTTCAACCCAGAACGGACCCCCGAAGCGGGGTGGACGTGAATGGAGCCGGCGTCTACCGCGTGGCAGGCGCAGCGCGCGCGGCCCGCGTGTCGCGATCGACCCGGATTGCCAGGGGCAAGAACAGCAGCATCGAAGCCGCTGTCGAACCCGCGATGATCAGCATCAACCACTCGCGGTCCATGTATTGAATGATTCGACCCGCGATCCCCGGCCCCACCGCGTAGCCGAAATTGGACGCCGCCGCGCAGGCCACGGCAGCGCGCCCCGTTCGATCCACCGCGGCGACGAGCCCCACCTGGTAGGGAGATACGAAATAGAAACCGGTTCCCCAGAGCAGCGACGCGACCAGAAGCGTCGAACTGGTCGAAGCATTGATGTACATCCAGCGACCCGCGAGACTGAAAAGGCTACCCAAGACGATCGGAAAGATCCGTCCCAGCCGCACACCGAGCAGTGCCGCGATGGCTCCGCCCCCGAGACCCATGAAGACCGTCATGCCGAGGACCTTGGCGGCGAGCTCCGGATCGACGCCAGCCTCGATCGGGAGATTGTAGGCAAAATTCCAGAGCGCCTGTTCGCCGGCGGAATAGAGAAACATCCCGAAAAAGGCCATCACCACGAGCGGTCCGAACACCGTTTTGAGACCCGTACTCGAATCACCCGACGTCGTCGTCGAATCGGCACGGGGAGTAGATGGCTGGACAGACTCGGCGGGCTTGTGGGGCAGCCAGAACATGAACGGTAGACCGAGGAGAGCAAGCAACAGAAGAGCGGCGAAACCAAGTGGGAATCGCCCGCCCTCCACGACCGCTGGAAGAAACATCGCGAGCGATGCGGTGATCGCTCCTCCCATCGTCCAGATGATCGCGAAGATGCGCTCGGCATCCTCCCGCGCAGCAATCGCCGCGTTGGCTCCCGAGATCGCGAGACCCGATCCGCAACCGATCGCAATACGCCCCACGATCATCGTCGCGTAGTCGACACTCAGCGCAGAGATCATGAGCCCCACAATTGCCATCAGCGTCCCGCCGACGGCCAGCTTGCGGTGCGAGAGGACCGGCACGTAGGGCACGATCAGGGTCGAAGCCGCTGCGAGGGTCAGCAGCTCGATTGTCCCCAGATCTCCAGCCTGGCTGTGGTCGAGGCCCGAGTCGATCAGTGCATTGACGATGACGGGGGCCGCCGCCGTTCCCAGATAGCCAATGCCCGAAGCCGAGAACGTCGCGAGGATGAAGCGGTATTCGCGTTGTACACCGAGGAGAAACGCATCCAGGCCCAGTCGGATATCCGGCATCGTCTGCACAATCCCATTCAGCCAGCGGTGGCATGCATCGTTCGCGAGCGCATTCACCAATGTGCGTTCTTTTGGGGAGCAGCCTCCGCCTCGACCCGACGGTGCCCAACTATCCCTCTTTGAGGAGTCTTTCGCAAGACACCCGAGACGTAAACATGGGTCAGAAATCGCTCGGGCGAACCTGCAGGTCCGCTTCGACGAGGGCGGCTGCGCAATCGTTTGGAACGAACCGATCTTGTGTCTCAAGGACCGCGACTTCATCGCCGACGCGCAGCACCCCGGGCCCAGCGGGCGGAAGTAAACACCGAATACGAGCCCGCCATCAACACCTCCGGGCTGCCGGCGATACTTCGCGAGTGTAGGAATCGACTCGATACCCCGTTCAGCGGTCTCCTGATCCAACTGGGTAACGCTGCAGCGCTCGCTGGTCGCTACCTTTTGGAACTCCATCTCGCCGATTCGCACGCGCGCCCACCACTCCTCGTGGAATGGAGCGCCTCCCCTTAAGCCCCCTCTCTCGCTCGATCAGGCCGACAGCCTGCGATCACTCGAACGCGAGTGCGGAATCGCGTCCTAAATTCGCAGACGCAGTGTACATTCAGGAAGCGGGAGCTCCACCGGGCGACGCGGCCGGGAGATGCGAAGAGTATTCGATCGAGAGAATCTCCAGATCGACGTTCCCGCTGGGGCGCCCCCAGGTCACGACATCTCCTACCCTGGCGCCCAGCAGCGCATTCGCGAGCGGCGAGACCCAGCTGACTTTGCCAACGGCGACATCGGCTTCGTCCTCGCCGACGATCGCGAAGATTCGCTCCTCGCCACCGGTGTCGCAGACGCGAACGGTCGCGGCAAACGCCACCTCGTCGCGTGGCTGCCCGTCGGGGTTCACGAGAATGGCTTGATCGATGCGCGTGCTCAGGTAGCGAGCATTTCGATCGATCCGACGCATCGCCGCTTTTTGGCTCAGCGCCTCTGCACCTTCGGACAACACCGACCGCTCGGCCAGTAGATTCGCGCGGCAACGCTCGAGAGCGACGAGGCCCTGCGGAGTCACATAGTTCCGATGCGGACTCAGCGGCCGCTCGGGAAGCTCGGCCTGCGCTTCGCTCTGCGCATCTTCGTTGACAAAGGCCCGACTCATAAATGCGTTTCCACCACCACGGGACGCAGACGCTAAAGATGCCTCCCGGGAATTCGAATCATTCGCCCAGGTCGCAGAGTCAGCTTCTCAGCTCGAACAGTTCGTCGGTATTCTCGAGCCGCACGTAGGCATCCGCGACCACATCCGCCGGAACATCCCAGACCCACTTTGCAGGCCCGATCGGATCCTGCTTCATGCAGTCGGGCATCACGTCGTGTTCGGGGCCGAAGCCAGCGCGGCGGTTGAATTCCCACTCATCTTCCAGAATCGCCCAACCCATGTCGGCAATCCACTCTCGCTTGATCTCTTCGCCAAAGTACGCGCCGTAGAAACCGCGAAGGTCATCGAGATTGATCATCATGAAGGAACAAAAACCCGAAGAGTCCACCACGGCGTTTACGATCTGAGCGCGCTGGGAGGCCGCCGCCATTTCCTCTTGCGGCTGGCCCGGCTCGACAATGAGTCCGGCCGTGTGATCCGCTCCCATTGCACTGGTGCAATAGGTAATTCCTGAAGCCTTGAGGGGACGCGGGTCCCACGCGGGCAGCGCTTGTCCCTTGACGACCGGAACCCGCGGGTGGTTGCGCTTCTTGCCAATTGCCGCGGCGCCGTTTCCGATCGCCCGGCCGAGTTCGGTTCCCTCAGCGATTTCACGCAGGATCCGCTTGGCACCCTCTGCGTCTCCAAACTCCATGCCGCCAGAATCCATGAAGACCGCAATCGCAGCTCCGGTCTCGATCGTGTCGAGTCCGATTTCGTCGCAGAGGCGATCCAGATCAGCGACGTCCTCCCAACTCGAGATGGCGCAATTCGCACCGAGCATCGTGAGCGTCTCGAATTCGAGCGCAGAGGTCTTATAGTTGCCATCCTTGTCGTGAACCACATTGCTGCACTTCACGATGCAGCCGGTCATGCAATTGTGCATGCCACCGCCACGCTCTTCGAAGCTCTCCACGATGCGCATCCCGTCGAGCGTCTCGACATCGGGAGAGCGACCCTCGACCCGATTCTTGTACGGAAAAGTGTAGAGCGCGTCGGCCTCGACACATCCCACGCTCGTACCCCACTTGGGAAACGGCTCTTTCGCGGGGCCATCGAGGAAATACCGAGTGTATTTCTTGCAGGTCGCGGCGAATTCCTTCCTGTCCACGGGCTTTCGAGTCGGGCGCTTGCCCGCGTCCACCGCGACGTACTTGAGACCCTTGCTTCCCATGACGGCGCCCAGGCCTCCGCGTCCCGCGTGGCGGGCGGGGTTGCGTTCCTTCTCCTGGTCGGTGCATGCAACGGATGCCCCCGAGAGGCGCATCTCGCCAGCGGGTCCGATCGAAATGAACGAAGCCGTCTCGGAATAACTCAAGGCGAGGTCCTCGATCAGCGCGTAGTTCCACTTTCCTTTGTGCTCGTCGGCAGGAATGACGGTCGCGCCATCCGCATCGATGTCCAGCGCGTAGCGGCGCTCGGGATCCGCGGGTTGCCCAGTCACCACAACCACCCGATAGCCGAGCTTCATCAGATCCTGGCCCGGATTGCCACCCGCGTTCGCCTCCTTGATACCACCCGTGAGCGGACTCTTACCGCCAATCGAAATTCGACCCGAAGTCGGCGCAGCGGTTCCCGAAAGGACGCCGGGCGCCATGATGAGCAGATTGTCCGGGCCGAGCGGATCGCAGGTCGGATCACACTCGTCGAGCATGATGCGCGCTGAGAGTCCACGCCCGCCGAGAAACTTCCATTCGTCCGGGAACGGCTCAATGGTTGCAGTCTGATTCGTCATATCGACTCGAATCATTCGATCGCCGGTCGGTTCGCTCATCACATATCTCCTCTGGCCCAATAGACGCCGATTGCCCGCTCGAACACCCAGCCGGGTGGCGGAAGCTTCCGCCTGGAACGCTAAGCCTATCCTCCCGCGACCGCGGCAAGAATCTCGATTCGATCGGTCTTTGCTACTTCCGTATCTCCCGCCGCGCGGTCCAATTCTTCACCGTTTACGAACACCGTCGCGAAGAGCCGGACCTTCCCATTGGCGTCGAACACCAATTCGCCAAAACCCGGATACCGCGCGTCGACCGCCTCGATGCACTCCCGCACCGTGCCCCCGGCAACCTCGGCCAAGCGCTCTCCGTTCGTCGGCCCCCGGTAACGGGGCGGAATGTGCACCTCGGGCATGCTTCTCCTGCGCGGATCTGAAACTCCGGGCCGCGAGTATAGCTGAGGGTGCGTGCGGCCAGGATCTCGCCCCCCGGCCCAGGCCGTGGACCCCCTGGAGCCGCCTCCCTGGGCGAGCAGCCCAATCTCGGCAAATCCTCGTTTTCGGAAAGGTTCGGTACACTCGCTCGGCGCTCAGGGGGTGGGCGCGTCGGCTCGCTTCAAACCCACCCCTTCGATTCTCCATCGCGCCCCACCGCGGGCCGTTGGTTGAGGAGATCCCGAATGTCCGTACCCGCATCACAAATGGCGACGGTTGCTCTGTACCTGGCCAAGCAAAAGCTCCAAGGCCGCAAGCGCTACCCGCTGGCGCTAATGCTCGAGCCCCTCTATCGCTGCAATCTCGCCTGCGCGGGTTGCGGGAAGATCCAATACCCCTCGAACATCCTGAAGACCCAGCTCACGTATGAAGAATGCATGAAGGCGGTCGATGAATGTCCGGCCCCCGTCGTCAGCATTCCGGGCGGCGAGCCCCTCCTGCATCCCGAAATCGATCGCATCGTGCGCGGTTTGATCGAGCGCAAGAAATACATCTACCTGTGCACGAACGCGCTGCTCCTCGAAGAGAAACTCGATCTCTTCGAACCCAGCAAATATTTGAGCTTCAGCGTCCACATGGACGGCCTGGAAAAAGAGCACGACCTCTCGGTTTGCCGAGAAGGGACGTTCAAGATCGCGCGAGCCGCAATCGAGAAGGCCATCGCGCGGGGATTCCGCGTAACGACCAACACCACGCTCTTCGACGGCACGGACCCCGAGCGAACGCAGGAGTTCTTCGACGAAATGACGACGCTCGGCGTCGAGGGCATGATGGTGTCGCCGGGTTATAGCTATCAGAAAGCACCCGACCAGGGACACTTCCTCGGCAGGGAGCGAACCAAGGAACTTTTTCGGAAGATTCTCTACGGAAACAACGGCCGCTGGAAGTTCAACCAGTCGGCGCTCTTCCTCGAATTCCTGGCCGGCGGACGCGACTACGACTGCACACCCTGGGGCAACCCGACCTACAGTGTCTTCGGCTGGCAGAAACCCTGCTACCTGCTCCAGGACGGCTACGCGGACAGCTTCCAGGCCTTGATGGAAGAAACGCAATGGGAGAATTACGGACCCAAGAGCGGGAACCCTCACTGTCGAGACTGCATGGTTCACAGCGGCTTCGAAGCGAGCGCGGTCGAAGAGATTTTCTCCTCAATTCGCGGTGTAACCGCAATGATCCGCGCGGCGATCTTCGGCCCGGCCATCCCGAAACCCCAGGGCGACCCCGCATCGCTGCTGCAAATTGGAACCGAACTGGAACTCGCGCCCGCAAAACAAGAGGAAGAAAGCGGCCCGACCCGGGGATGGTCGGCTCCCGCGAGCGCGGAATCGCTTCGCGTCGCGTTCGAATATCGCGGCGATGTCACCCTGCAACTCGACGATGACAGTCGCGTCGACGGCTATCTCTCGAATCTCACCGACGACACACTTCGCCTCTGGTGCCGAGGGGAGACCGAGCAGCTCGAGATTCCGATCCGACACGTGAAGCACGTCGAACTCACTGGGCAAGACACGGCATCGGGGAAGAGCTGGCAGACCTGGATGAAGAAGCAGGAAACCGCGGCCGAAGCGGCAGCCACCCTGTAGCTGCTTGCTCTGGTGAAATAGCGGCGCTCGCTGGATTCGCCCGCATGACGTGATTGGGTGGGGTTGGAACGAAGCCGCCCTTCCCCCGACCCCCCAAGTCGCTGCTGCGCGTTGACTGAGATTCTGACCCTGTAGCGCGTGGGACAGCTGGACGCGCTTCGGTCAGTGCGCGCCAGGCGGTGCGATCAGGGGCTCGTGGCCCAGGTCGCGCAGGTGTTGTTCGGCGCGCTCGGTGTGAAGGTGAAATTCCTTCCTCCTGGCCAGGTCGAGTACGCGCAGCCAGGTATGCAACGCATCTCGATCACGGTCGCCACGCGCCTCGAAGGCGAGCGCGAGGTTGCTCCAGGTGGAAACGGCGCCCGGGTCCCGATTCAGCGAGCGCCCGAAGTACTCGATCGCAGCATCCCACTCTTCGGCCTGCGCGAATCGATCTCCGAGTCGATAGTCGGCCATCGCGAGATTTTCTCGGCTGAGCGGCAGGTGCACCAACCACGCCGCAAACCCGAGCCCGATCGTCCCCATCGCGAGCGCGCGAAACCGGCGACGCCGCCCCTGATCCCAGAGCCAGCACGCGGCGGCGGAAGCGAAGAGATACAGAGCGGGAAGCGCTGACAGCCGATCGCGGGCGAGCACACTGAACACCAGGCTCGCGAGCAGGTGAAATTCGAGGACTGCGTATAAGAGGTAGAGCCGGTGCAACTCGCGCAACCGAAGTGCCATGCCGAGCAACGCGAGCGGGCCGACCACGGCGAAACTCACCAGCGGAAGCCCGCGCACCCAGGAGAACACCCGCTCGGCTGTTGGAGATCGATCGCTCCAGAGTTCGGCCGCGTTCCAGAACAAGCCGAATTTGCGGGCTTCGTGTCGCAGCCACTGGCCGGGATTGCTCGAGATGTACTCGAAGGTTTCACGCGCCCAGAACCCTGAAATCTCCGAGGGTTCTAGTTCTCGCCCGCTGACCTGCGTGGCTACTTCTGCAAAAAGCTGCCGTCGCTCGACGGGCTCAGCTGCGATCACGCGCGCGTAACGGCGCGGAATGCCGTACGTGCCGTTCGCGTGCGGATGGTTGCCCGCGTAAAAGGAGATTCCTCCGCCCGTGTTGACGAGTGCCAATTGATCCGCGACCGCGTAATTGCGCACCGAAACGGGAAGGACAACCACCACCATTCCCGCAAGTGCAAGCGTCGCCCAACGCGCGCGCTGCAAGGCTCTCGAATTTTCCGAGAAGATCGGCCAGGCCACCAGGTATGGGGCGAAAAGCAGCAGGGTCTGCCACGCGAGGGTTCCGAGGCCCAACACGAGACCCGCGATGAACCAGCGCAACGCAGATGGCGACTCATGAGCTCGCTGCGCGGCGAGCACTAGCAGCAACACGAGCGGAACCACCAGGTTCGCGGCCGCGAGCATGCCCCCAAAGAAAATCGACGTCGAATCCACCGCGATCAGCGCGCTGGCAATCAGCGCCGCACGTCGATCGAAATATCGCCGACCTACCGCCACGAGCAGCACGCAGCTAAGCGCACCGAGCAGGCTGTTTGCGATCATCGCAATCTCAACCTCGGCGCCGAACACCGCGTAGAGCAGGCCGAGGAAATACGCATAGAGGGGCGCGAGAACGAAGACGCCCTCCCCCAACCATTGACCACCCGCGATTTCGATCGCCCATTCGTGATAGAGGCGCGCGTCGGTCATCGGGAGTTCGAAGAAGGGATCGTGGAGACCGATCTCTCGCAGATGCAAGAGCCGCAGCGCGAGGGCAAGCGCGAAGATCAACCCCGCTGCAATCTGCTCTCCGCGCGACCAGGGTGTCGGACCCGACGACACTAGATGGACGAACGCCCCTGGGCGCCGGCCGGCAGAGGCGCCGCCCCACCGGAATCAACTCGATCACCATGTCCCGCGAAACGAACGGAAAAGCGGCCTTCGAGATGCGCAAAAGCGAGGTAGACGGTGGGGATGACGAAGAATGTCAGCAGCGTCGAGAACGCCATACCCCCAACCACGGCAACACCGAGTGGCGCGCGCGCCTCGCCACCCACGCCCATCCCGATTGCGATCGGCAGGATACCCGCGATCGTCGAGAGCGCGGTCATCATCACGGGGCGAAATCTCGTTCGCGCGGCGCCCTTAATCGCCTCAAGGGGGTCCGCTCCGCGTTCGCGCAGCTGGTTCGCGAATTCCACGATCAAGATCGAGTTCTTGGTCACCAACCCCACTAACATCACGAGCCCAATCTGGCTGAAGAGGTTGAGGGTGTGGCCCGTCACCTTAAGCGCCAACAGCGCCCCAGTAAACGAAAGCGCGACCGCGACGAGGATCGTCGCGGGATCGATGAAGCTCTCGAACTGGGCCGCGAGCACGAGATAGACCAGCAGTACGGCGAGCAGATACGCGAAACCCAGCGCACTACTCGACTGGTAGAAGCGCTCAGACAAACCAGAGAACTTAAACCCGTAGCCGGAATCCTTCGGAATCACCTCATTCGCGATCTCACTCACTCGATCGAGCGTTTCGCCAAGCGGAACACCCCTCAGCAGATTGCCCGTAATCCCGGAGGAGCGCTGTCTGTCGTAGTGGGGAAGACCGGACGAAGTCACGGTTTCATCAATGGTGACGACCGAAGCGAGCGGCACCATGATGCCCGACTCCGATCTCACGAAGAGGCCGTAAAGATCCGCGGGGTTCGCTCGATCGGCGCGATCGATCTGCGCAATCACCTCATAGGTTTCGCCGTGCATCTTGAAGGTCGAAAGTTCGGCGCCCCCCAGCAACACCTGCAGGGTCGAGGCCACATCGCGAATCGATACACCCAGATCACTCGCCTGCTCGCGATCCACGTGAACCACCAACTGCGGCTTGTTGAGCTTGAGACCACTCTGGAGGCCGATGAGCCCTGGGATCGCGCGCGCGCGTCGAACGATTTCATCCGAGTAGGCGGCCACCTTCGCGATCTCTGGCCCGGTGACCACGATGGAAACCTGCGCCGAATCCCAATCGATACTCAATGTCGGCTCGTTCATTGGAATTACTTCGATGCCGGGATTCGACGAAAATTGGAACCAGAGTTGGTCGACGATTTCCTGCTGGCTCCGATCGCGTTCGTCGTGGGGTACGAGGTCCGAAAAGACGATCGCCTCATTGACGACCCCCGGTCCCGCCCAGGACGGCGCAACGAGCGCCACCGAGGCGTGAATCTCGGGGATTTCGAGCAGCTGCCTTTCGACCTCTCGGTGATAGCGATCCATGTATTCGAGCGTGCTGCCCTGTGGCGCGGTCGAGGAAATCATGATGCTGCCGCGATCGGAAACCGGTACGAACTCGCGATCGATATTGGAAAAGAGCCACCATCCGAGCGCGATCCACACCACGCTGACTGCCGCCACGACCCACGGCCTCGCCAACGAAACACCCAGCCCCCGCGCATAGACATCTCGCATCCGATCGACCGCCCGCCCGAGCCGCAGCGTGACACCAGAATCTCGGGCATCCGTTCGGAGTACACGCGCGCAGAGCGCGGGCGCGAGCGTAAGTGCGACGAATCCCGATATCGCCACAGCCGTGGCCACTGTGACGCCGAACTCCCGGAACAACCGACCCGTCGTACCCGTCATGAACGCCAGCGGTAAGAAGACCGCGATCACTGAAACGCTCGCGGCCACCACCGCGAAAGAAATCTCGGCCATTCCGCGACGGGTCGCCTCGAGGCGTGGAGTTCCCTCCTCGATCCATCGGCTCACGTTTTCGAGCACCACGATCGCATCGTCGACCACGAGTCCAATCGCGAGCGTGAGCCCCATCAGCGTGAGGATGTTGATCGAGTAACCGAGGAAGTGAAGCACCGTGAAGGTTCCGATCACCGAAATTGGAATTGCTACAGCGGGAATGATCGTCGCCCGCAGGGAGCGAAGAAAAACGAAGATCACGATCAACACGAGAGCGATCGCATGGAAGATGGTCATTGTCACATCGTGGATGGAGTTTTCGATGTAGACGCTCTGGTCCCAAACCACCCCGAAGTCCACTCCCGCGGGAAGATCCTTCTTGATGAGCTCGACCTCTTTCTTGACTGCACGGGCGACGTCAAGCGCATTGGCCTTCGATTGCTTGACGACGCCCATCGCGAGGCCGATATCGCCATTGACCCTGACGAGCGAGCGCTCGTTTTCGGCGCCGATGACCGCTTTCCCGACATCGCGAATTCGCACGGGATTGCCGTCAAAATTCGCGATGATGAGCGCGTTGTAATCTTCGGCGTTGCGCAGTTCGCCAGGAGTACGCACGCTGAACTCCTGATCGACGCTCTCCACACGACCAGACGGAATATCGACGTTGCTCTCCCGCAACGCGTTGGCGATATCCGAGACGACGAGGCCACGCGCCGTAAGCCGGTGGTGATCGATCCAGATTCGGACCGCGAGACGGCGCTCCCCTTCGACATTCAGCATCGCGACACCGGGTAGCTTCGTGAGCCGATCTTCGATCCGCGTTTCGAGCAGAGTCGTCAACTCGATCTGATCGAGCCCACCACCGCTCAGATTCATCCAGATCATTCCGCCGCCATTCGAATCCGCCTTTGAGACGATTGGCGTCTTTACCTCATCGGGCAGACGGCTCCTTGCGCGAGCGACCCGGTCGCGCACGTCCGATGCGGCCACGTTGAGGTCGCGCGAGAGCTCGAACTCGAGGCTGATGAACGACATTTCTTCACGGCTCACCGACGTGATGTGACGAATCCCCTCCGTGCTGACGAGTTCGTCTTCGATCACCTGGGTGATCGACGTTTCGATCACCTCCGGCGCGGCACCGGGCAAGATGGTGACTACGGTAACGACCGGATTGTCGATGTCCGGAAGCTCGCGGTAGGGAAGTCGCCCGAGCGAGATGATTCCGAACACGAGAATCACGACCGACATCACGATCGACAGCACGGGGCGATCGATGCAGATCTGGGACAGGCGCATCAGGGTGCTCCGGAGGCTACCGGGATATCGTCGGGCGATTGAACGCGGCGGCCTTCGTAAACCTTGTGGGTTCCGCTCGTCACGATCGTATCGCCGGTGCGGAGTCCCGAGACGATCACGACCTGACCGTCGCGCCGCGTACCCAGTTCGACGGCGGTCCGCTGGGCGACGCTATCGGCACCGGCCTTCCACACGTAGGGGCCGACCGCGTCTCTTGCGATTGCCGACTCCGGAATGACCACGGCCTGTTCGATTCGCTCCACTTCCAATTCGACGCGCGAAAACATTCCGGGGCGGAGCCTGCCCTCCGAATTGGGCACCCAGGCCTTCAACGCGAGCCGGCGGCTGTCGTTGTCGAGCGCTGGAGAGATGAAATAGACAACGCCCGAAAATTTCTCATCCGGATACGCCGCCACTCGCGCGGTCACAGCGAGGCCCTGCTTGGCCAATGCGATTGCGTTTTCGGGCAGCGAAAACTGCAGCTGCAGTCGATCAACGGCGTCAATCTGCACGAGTGCAACGTCGGAGTCGACCCAATCTCCGGGTGAGACCGAGCGCGCGCCCACGGCACCGTCGAAGGGCGCGCGAATGCGCGTGCGCTCGAGGTTCACGCGGGCCAGGTCGACCACTGCATCGGCGGCTGCTACGCCGGCACGCGCCTGCGTCAATTCAGAAGCCGCGGATATCCTTACCTTCGAGAGCTTCTCGGTGCGCTCGAAGATATCGGCCGCTAGCACGCGGTTCGCTTCGGCCTCACGCAGTGCCGCTCGCTGCTCTGCCGAGCGGAGCACGAAGAGCGTATCGCCCTTGGCAACCCGCTGTCCTTCCTGAAACTCGATCGACTCGATAATGGCCGACAGTTCAGGTCGAATGATCACGGATTCGGCGGCCGCGAGCTGGCCGACGACCTCGACGCGTTCGGAGAAGAGACGCGACTCGACCCGCGCAAGTTCGACGATGCTCGGCGGCATCTCTTCCAGAGACTCCAGCGCATCCGAACTGCAGCCCGCAGAAACGAGTGCAACAAGAGCAATCACAGAGGCTTGCCTTCGCCCATCGCGAAATTCGAGCATCCACCCATTCTATCACGTGTCAAAAAGAGAGCAGTGCCGGGCGCTCCGGTCATGCACCCCCGAGAATCGGACCATCTGGGTATACTGCTGAAGGTCGATTTTGGACGGAAAACCATGAACCCCAGCCTCGCCTTCTGGACTGCCGCCCTCATCGACCTGCTCGCCATCGCCGTTCTGGTTGCAATTGGAATTCGAAACATCCGACGGGGAAATTTATCCCGCCACCGCCGCTGCATGAAGGGCGCAGCGACACTCGTCGCGTGCTTTCTGGGCATCTACCCCCTCAAGGTGTTCTTCTTCGGTCGCGAGCAGCTTCCCGAATGGAGCGACCAGGCTGTCACAATCTTGCGGATCCACGAACTCTGCGTGTTGGCGATGATCGTCGGCGGATCAGCCGCACTCCTTCTCGCCCGCAAGATGAACCGCGACCGCAATCAGCTGACCCAGCTTCCCGACATTCCACTCGCTCCGGCCCCCACGCTCCGGAAACACCGCATGGCGGGCTGGACTGCCGCAATCGGCGCAGGGCTGGCGTTTTTAACAGCGGCTATCGTGCTCGCGGGTATGTACGAGCGAACGATCTGGCACTAAACGTCGCGCTTCGAGGTTGAAAATTGCGCACCTACGACTTCGCGGTCATCGGCGCTGGCATTGCGGGCGCTTCGGTCGCCTACGAGCTGCAATCGCGGGGGCGAACGCTGCTGCTCGAAAAGGAGACCCTTCCAGGCCAGCACACCACCGGGCGCTCGGCCGCGTTCAGCGTCGAGAGCTACGGCAACCGCGTGGTCCAGTTGTTGACGCGAGCCGGGCGCGCACTGCTGGAAGACCCGCCCGAGGGTTTCGCAAAGAGCCCGCTCGTAAATCGCTGTGCGGTGCTCTGGATTGCGCGCCCCGAACAAGTGCAACGACTCGCGGATCGCGCGCGGCGCGCCGTCGCCAATGGGGTCGAACTCTCAGAAGTGAGCTCCGCCGAAGCGCGTTCGATGTGCCCCGTGCTCCGCGAGGATCAAATTGCGATGGGTATCGTGGAAGAGCGGTCACTCCACGTCGACGTGGCCGCCTTGCTCGAATCCTATCTGGCCGGCTTTCGCGCGCGCGGAGGCAGCCTGGTCACGCGCGCAGAGGTGACGGATCTGCGCTCGACCCGTGGCGCCTGGGAGATCAGCGCTGGCAACGAAAGACATCGCGCAGGCGTGATCGTAAACGCGGCTGGCGCCTGGGCGGAGGAAATCGGAGCGCTGGCCGGCGCCCGGCCCATCGGACTCGTTCCGCTTCGGAGAACCGCGATCACCTTCGATCCTCCGGAGGGCATCGACATCCGAGGCTGGCCGTGTCTGATCGATGCAGATGAAGCGTTCTACCTGAAACCTGAAGGCGCACGGCTACTGGCATCGCCCTGTGACGAGACCCCCTTCCCACCTTGCGACGTCTCACCGGATGATCTCGGCGTCGCGCAGGCGGCCGAGCGCGTGATGGGCGCGACGACACTCAAAATTCGGCACGTCCAACACCGCTGGGCGGGCCTTCGCAGCTTCGTCGCGGACCGCGCGCCGGTCATTGGAATGGACCCCCGAGTTGCCGGCTTCTGCTGGCTAGCGGGTCAGGGGGGATTCGGAATCATGACCTCCCCTTCTGCTGCGCGAGCTGCGGCATCGTTGATCGTAGAAGGCGTCCTTCCATCAGACATGAAGACCCTGGGGATCACACCCGAGATGCTCGCACCTTCGCGGCCAGCGCTGCATTCCGAAACCCCCGAAGGCTGAACCGTCAGCCGCAGTCGTTCGAATCGCCCACGCGGTATGATGCCCGCATGCCTCGAATCCACCGGAACCGATCCACCGTTCAGTCCACCTTCGCGTGCTTCGCGCTGCTCTCGCTCGGCGCTTGCGCGGCGACCCCGCTGCCGGCTGCGCCAGCCGCCTCGATCGATCCCGACCAGCTACCCCAACGCGTCGTCCTGATCACGATCGACACGCTGCGCGCAGACTACGTGGGAAGCTATGGCTCGAAATCGTCGCGCACCCCCACCCTAGATCGACTGGCCACCGATGGAGTCCGCTTCGCGACCACCATATCGCCCACGCCAATGACGATGCCCTCACACACCTCGCTCATGACTGGACTCGACCCAACCCACCATGGCGTCCACGGCAACGCGAAATTTCGTCTCGGCGATGAAATTCCAACACTCGCCGAGCAATTCAAAGCAGACGGTTTTTCGACTGCGGCCTTCCTATCTTCGGTCGTGCTCGACCGGCGCTATGGACTGGCCCGCGGCTTCGACGTCTACGACGACCGAATGGGGTTTCGCCACAACATTCGCGGCGCAACGGGCGGCTATGCGGAGCGAACCGCCGACCAGGTCGTGGACGCCACCCTCCAGTGGCTGGATTCCGCGCCGAATCGCTTCTTCCTATGGGTGCACTTCTACGACCCCCACGGAAGCTACAACCCGCCACGGGGCTTTCGGAGCAAGCAACCAGCCACGACCGCCACACCCGAAGAAGTCGGGGTGCTCGAATACGCGAAGCAGGCCTTCCCCCCGCTCTATGCGGGTGAAATCTACTTCGTGGATACCGAGCTCGGCCGGCTCTTCCGTATCTTGAACAGAAAGTTCTCCGATGGGCGCACCCTTTTCGTCGTTACCAGCGACCACGGCGAAAGCCTCGGCGAGCACGGCGAACTCACCCACACCCTCACGGTCTACGACGCCACTCAAAAGATTCCGCTCCTGATGAAGGGCCCAGGCGTTCCGGGTGGACGCGTCGTCGACGCACAGGTTCGATTGGTCGACGTGGCGCCGACCATCCTGGCTTTGTCCGGACTGCCCGCAATCGAGCACACGACTGGCGAGGACCTGGGACCTTGGATGAGGGGCGAACGCGAGGATGGACTCGAAGCCTACGTGGAAACGCTCGAGACCAATCTCGCCTACGGCTGGAGTCCGGTACTCGGCGTGCGAACGGAGAAGTACAAATACCTGCGGACCGTCCGCCCCGAACTCTACGCGCTGGACACAGACCGGCACGAATTGAATAACCTCGCAGCGAGCCAGCCGGCGAAGTTGAAAGCGATGGACGCAGCGCTGGAAGTTCACCTGGCGGGTGCGCTGCCCGTCGTTCCGAACGCGGTTGCGCCTCCCGAAGAGATCGCGTTACTCGAAAGCCTCGGGTATCTGGTTCGCGAGTCGAACGGCGACGAATATCCGCTGGGATGGGTCGGCGGCACGGACCCAAAAGACGCGCTCGACACCTTCATCAAGCTTCTCGAGGCGCGCTCGAGATTGACGGACGGTGATCTCGCGGGTGCCCGCAAAATTCTCGATTCGGTTCCCGAAGCAGGCGGCTGGGTCGCTCACGCCCAGGCTGAAATCGAACTCCAACTTGGTGACACCGAACAGGCCGAGCGATTGGCCCGCAAAGTCATCGCCGCCCAACCCCACCACGCAGAGGGCTATCTGGTCCTCGGCGAAGCCCTCGCGTTACAGGGGCGCATCCCGGAAGCAATCGCAGCCTACGAGGAGGCGGCTCGCATCAACCCCAACGAGACCGCCTCGCTCGTCGCACTTGCGCAGATCTCTGAAGCCGCGGGCCAATTGGAGGCCGCGGAGCGCCGCTATCAAGAGGCGCTCGACTCCAATGCCCCGAGTGCCGATGCAGTCCTTCGACTGGCCGCGCTCTATTACGATCGCGGACTCGCATCGGACGCGCGCGCCACGCTCTCGAATGCCGACCTCCGAGACACGGCTGGGCTCGATGCGTTGATCCGCCTCGCTCGTGCAGAAGCAAAAGCGGGCTTTCGCGACGACGCGCTCGACCGTCTCGAGCGCGCCCTCGAACGCGAAGAGAACGAACAACTCGCAGCCGCCTACACGGAGCTCGGCGGGAAAAGCGAGAACTAAGCAGCCGGGCCAAGCCCAGGGTCGGCGGCGGGGAGGACGAGCGTGATCGCTGAAAGCATCGGCCTGCTCGTGGCAGGATTCGTCTTCTGGGGACTGCTCGAATATACGATTCACGGCTTGCTCTCCCACCACTGGAAGACTTTCGTCTCACCGCTACACCTGAACCACCACCGCAACCCTCGAAACGTCTTCACGTCCCCAATCGCGGTCGTGCCGGTCACGCTGCTCTTGTTCGGTGCGACAATGCTCGTCATGAGCCCACTTCAAGCGAGTTTTTTCGTCAGCGGAGCATTCGCCGGATTTTGCCGCTACGAATGGATGCATTGGCGCTTTCACTTCCGCGCACCCCGCAGCAGACACGAACGCCTACTCCGCAGCCACCACCTCGCGCACCACTTCTGCAACTCGCGGATCTACCACGGGGTATCGAGCCGCGTTTGGGACCAGATATTCGGCACTCTCCCGGCAGGGTGGGAAGAAGATTACGCGCGGGCAGGAGACCGCGCTCCACTCACGGGCAAGAGCAACTTCGTTCAAATCTGGAATCCCAGAACGAGTTTTGCGCATCTGCGGCGGTCGATGAAATGAAGGCGGTAAACGATCTACGGTAGGCTTCCCGCCGGCGTCAGCGCGTGCGGGAGTGATCTCGGGTCAGGGTGTTCTTCCCTGGAGCAACATCTTCTGTCCGTCGGAAAAGTACACCTGAACCTTCGACGGGCTCATGATGCGCTCGATGATACCGGTTCCAAACGATTGGTGATCGATGCGATCTCCTACTGCGTAGACTTCACTGATCTGATACGGACGGATCGGGCGCGTCAGATCGGGTTCCACCAGGGGGCCCAGGGGTTCCGCGGGTGCGCTCTTTCGCGATGCGCGCTTTGCGGGTTTCATCTTTTTTTCTTCATCGGTCAGGCGATGCCGATGCTGCGAACTGCACTGCTTGCACTCGACCTTGCCAATTCGCCCGTTGGTGATCGATACGATCACATGCGCGCAATCACCGCACTTCCCGCATTTATTTTGAATATCGGCGCCGACTTCTCTTTTGACTGTCATTCCGGTAGTCCCCACGAGCGGTAGACGTTGACACGAACATTTCGATTGATGGTTCTAAGCCTAACCCTCTCGGAAACGTACAGCCAGTCGATTTCCGAAACACGCCGACAATCGCCCTCGAAAACGCGTGGGCGGTTTGTTGCGAGCAACGCTGCGAGTCACCAACCCGATCACGCGTACGTCGCCGAGGCGCAAGAAACCACATCTCCGCACAGAATTGGCCCCGGGGGGCCTCCTCCTCCCGGCCAGCAGAATCGCCTGACGAAAGCACGCTGCCGCCGGTCGCAGTCGGGGCCGTAACCGGAACTTTCAGCGGAAACAGCGCGATGTCATTCGCGTTAGACTCCCTCGCTCCAACTACGGGAAAACACCTAATGCGCGGCCGCTCACCCCTCTCCACGATTATCGCGATCCTCGCTGCCGGGCTGTCGGCCTGCGCGGGCACATCAGACGACGGGCCTACGATTCTCGCGGGAGCGAATCGAAGCACAGGTGTGGCACAGAGCGAATCTTCGGAGCCGCGGCTCGGGGCGATCTACGACGAAGCTTCGCTCCTCCTACCGTATCGCGCCCCCCCCAGCGGTGGCATTGCGTACCGCCTCACACTCGAGATCGAGGGTGAAAGAGCAACCCGCACGCCATACAACACCAAGCAACTGCCGGTTCGCGAGGCGCACTCCCTGCTGGTGGAATTTCGCAAACTCCCCGTGGAAGCGTCAGATTCGAAAGACAACATGTTCCTGGTTGGCCTCGACGGACTCCTCTACACACAGCAGCAGCAGAACCCCCAGGCCGAACGCGTCGTCGAACTGGCAGACGACCGATTGCGGATCAAGGTCAACGGCGAGACAACGGTCGACAATCGAGGCAATCGAGTCGTTGGGCGGCTCGCGCCACGGGCGTTTTTAAATCGAATTTTCGGCGTATTCACCCACGACCCGAGTGGCAATCCGATCAAGCTGTCGAGTCGAGGGGCCCCGGCCGCACGCGAATTCATGGATTCGATCCCGATTCTTGGAGCCATCGCGTACACGATGGTGACTCTCCCCCAGGATCCGATCACACCAGGTGCCAGATGGATCGGCGTGCGCATTCCACCCAGTCGCTCCGGAGAGCTCGGCCTGAGCTTGACGATCGACTACACGTTGGAGGGCTTCGAGATCTTCGAGAACGTGCCTTGCGCGCTCATCCAACTCAACGCCCATGTCGAGGAATACGCGTTTACGGGCATCACGGGGCGAAAATTCGACAGAGTCAAGGCGACTCTCAACGGAACGGCCTGGGTGGAACTGGAAAACTCGCTCGTCCATCGAGTCCTACTCAGCGACCAGATCCAAGCCAGCTGGACGAGCCCGGGGGATCCGAAAACGGCCTCGGAGCACCGGATCCAACACACGAGCAAATTGGAATTGACACTACGCGACCCGAAGCGGAGAACCAAAAAATGGTCGGACGGGACGCCGCGCTTCGAAAGTAACTGAGCGGGAAACGCTCAGCCGCGCTCGCCCTCCTCGCCAAAGGTCTCTCGAGACAGTTGCCCCTCGCTCGACGCCACGACGCAACTGACAGCAGCGTCGCCGCTCACATTGACGGCTGTGCGCACCATGTCGAGCAACCGATCAACACCGAGGATCAACCCGATTCCCTCGACGGGAAGATTCACCTGACGCAACACCATCGCGAGCATGATGAGTCCCACGCCCGGAACGCCAGCAGTTCCGATCGATGCGAGCGTGGCCGTAACGACGACCATCAAATAGTCCATCGGTGAGAGATCGATCCCATAGGCCTGGGCGATAAAACCCGTCGCAACTCCCTGCATGATCGCCGTCCCGTCCATGTTGACGGTTGCACCGAGCGGAATCGTGAAGGAGGCGATCGAATTCCGGACTCCCATTTTATGTTCGACGGTTTCGAGCGTGACGGGGAGCGTCGCGTTGCTGCTGGCCGTGCTGAAAGCCAATGCGATCGGATCGCGCATTTTGCGGAAGAACGTGATTGGGCTGAGACCCGCGAGGAGCCTCAGAAGGCTCGAGTACGTGACCAGGGCGTGCAGAACCAACACCCCAAGTACGAGCAGGAAATACTTGAGCAGCGGTGCCATCGCCGCGAAGCCCTGAAGCGCGAAAACCTTCGCGATCAGACAAAACACGCCGTATGGCGCCGCGATCATCAACAACATCACGAGCTGCATGATCACGGAGTTGAGATCGTCGAAAATTTTCAACAATCGCTTACCCGGCTCCCCGGAAAGGGTCAGCGCAAGGCCGAAGAGCCCCGCGAAGACGATGATCTGCAACATATTGCCATCGGCCATCGCCCGGACTGGGTTCGAAGGAAATAGATCGATGAACACATCTGCGAGCGATGGCGACTGCTGGGCTTCGAAAGAAGCATCGGAAGTGAGTTCGAATCCAGCGCCCGGCTGGACGATCGTGGCGGCAATCAGCGCGAGCGAGACTGCGACCGCGGTGGTCATCAGATAGAGACCCATTGTCTTCGCGCCCACCCGACCGAGCTTTGCAACGTCGTCTAGCGCTGCGGTGCCGCAGACGAGGGAAACGAAAACCAACGGAACGACCAAGAGCTTCAGACTCGCCAAGAAAATCGAGCCACCCACGTGGAGCAATCCATCCACAACGAAGGTCTCGATCCAACCGGAAACCCCGATCCAGTTGAGAAGCAGGCCGACACCGAGCCCCGCGCCCATTCCGGCCACGATCTTGAATGTCAAGCTGCGGCGCCCACCGCGATCGTCCTGCATTGAACCCCCCGCCAATTGAGTGGCGGGATCATACCCCGGCAAGAGAGTCCGTCCTCCGCCCGGCGAGAAGCGGCGCAGGAGCCTGGAAAGCGTTACCCCCTACGAGATGAAACTCCTGGCTGCCGACTTCACCGCGAGTCTGCGCCGCGGAGAACCGCGGATCGAAGCGCTCCGAACGGTGGGCGACCCCGATCCGAAGGCGGCAGCGGCGGCGTTCGCGCTGGCGCTCGCAGAACCCGCCCTCGCCCCACACGCGGAGACCTGGGTGCCAGCGCTCCTGCGCTCCGCGCGCCCCGGACGGGGGGCGGAGCGGTTGCTCGCGGTCGCCCACGAACACCGCAAGACGAGCGAGATGTTCGACCTGCATCTCGCGCCATCGCTGCCACTCGTACTCGGATCGAGCGACTTCCTCGCACGGCTGTTGGTTCGCCACCCGGATTGGGTCCAAGAACTCGAAAGCCCGCGGTTGGAATCGACTCACTTGGAGCCGATCGCGCCAGAGTGGAGCGCGATCCGCGATGCCAAATACCGGGGCCTGCTCCGCATCGCGGCGGGCGACCTGACGGACCGACCATTCCGAGAGAACCTGCGCGCACTGTCCGATCTCGCGGATGCTTGCCTCGTCGCTGCGATGCAATGCACGGCGAGCGAACTCGGCGCGTTGGAATCGCCCATGCTCTTCGCGCTCGGAAAACTCGGCGGGGAGGAGCTCAACTTCTCATCCGATGTCGATCTTCTCTTTCTCTACGATGCATCGACCGGCGGCGACAACCTCGAGCGCAACCAGCGCGCCGCAAACTTCATCCGTCACCTGAAGAAACAGATGGAAGTGCCTACTGAGAAAGGATTCATCTACCGCGTCGATCTCGACCTGCGACCGGAGGGTGTCGCCGGCGCGCTCGCCAACTCGGTCAACGCCGCCCTCGATTACTACGAGAGATTCGGCGCCGAGTGGGAGCGCCAGATGCTGATCCGCCTGCGATTGGTGGTGGGGCCGCCCGCGACGGCAAACCGTTTCAGTGACGGGATTCGCCCGTTCGTCTATCGGCGCAGCATCGACCCCGCGGTGCTTCATGCGGTGCGAGACATGAAGCACCGGATCGAGGCGGAGCGGCGCGAAGCGCAGCGGGATCTCGAGGTCGATCTCAAAGAGGGTCCGGGCGGCATTCGCGATGTCGAATTCCTCGTACAGGCATTGCAGCTCTTCCTGGGAGGCCGCACGCCCGAGATTCGCACGGGCAACACATTGGACGGATTGGAGGCCTTGGGCCGACTCGAAATGCTTCCCGAAGAAACCTCGGCCGAACTCTCGACCGCCTATCTCTGGCTCCGTCGCGCCGAGCACGCGCAACAACTCGTCGAGGAGCAACAGACATCGACATTTCCGCGCGACTCCAGCGGGCGGCTGGGCCTCGCGCGTCGCATGGGGTACGACGAGGCGTCCGGAGACGAAGCGCGTGCGCACCTGGTCGAAGATTGGAATCGACACCGCGCTCATGTGCGCACCCATTTCGACGCGCTGATACTGAGCGGCGAGCTATGAGTTCGCTCAAAGATCGACTCATCGATGCGATCCAGGGCGGCGTACTCGAATCGCGCCTGGAAACCGCAGCGGCACCGTTTCTCGAACGGCGATCGGGAGACAGCTCCGTCGCGCGCCTCGATGGAAAATTGCTGAGTGGCCTTGCTCGCGTGCTCGCAAGCCAGCCCATGCTCGCCGGTTTCTTGAGTCACCGCCCGCAGCTTCTCGAACGGATCGCCAATTCCGACTCGACAACGCTCGAAGCTCGGGCAAGGGCACTCGAAGCCGCATCGGACGAGCGGGTGAACGATCTCGAATCTGCTCTCGACGCGCTTCGAATTTTCAAACGCGAGGAAACCTGCCTGGCCGCGTGCCTCGACCTCGGAGGAATCATCCCATTCGAAGAGGTTTCCCACTTCCTTTCCGTGCTCGCCGAGACGATCGCCCGTCGGGCGTTGAGACTCGCGCAAGACGAATTGGGCGGCGCCCCGGCAGTTACGGACTTTGCGGTTCTCGGAATGGGAACGATCGCGGGCCGCGAGTTCACCTATCACTCGGATCTCGATTTGATCTTTCTCTGCAGCCGCGTCTCCGATGACATCTCGGTGACATCTCGAGTAGGCCAGAGAATGATCTCGTACCTCGCCAACATGACGGGCGCCGGCATCGCCTACGCGGTGGACACCCGCCTGCGGCCCTCTGGGCGCCAGGGCGTGTTGGTCACTTCATTCGATCGCTTCCAGAGCTATCAGCTCGAGAACGCGGAAACTTGGGAACACATGGCGCTACTCAGGGCCCGCGCCATCGCGGGCCAGAAAGACGACGCACAGAATATGCTCGACGAGGTGCGCCAAAAAGTGTTGACGAGCTGTGCCAATCCCTGGAGTTACGTCAAAGACCTGCGAGCCAATGTCGAGCGAGAGAGAACGCGGTCATCGGAGCACACGCTTGCGCTGAAGACCGGACGCGGTGGTTTGATGGACGTCGATTTCTTGGCAGCCGGCGGCGTACTCGAAGTGCAGCCCAAGAGATTTCCGCTTGTGCCGAGTGCGCCCGCGATGCTCACCTCGGTCGCCCAGGGCTCAAAGGTCGGGCAACTCCTTGACGACTACGCGCTCTTGCGCCTCGTGGACTCCAGAGCCCGCTTCATTGCGGGCCGCCCTGTCGAAGAGACGAGAACCGATGGCGAAGAATTTTCCATGCTCAGCGAACTCGTCGATCCGACCAGCGAATCCCCGGCCCTATCCGAAGCGATCTCCCAGGCACAGGAACAAATCCGGGCGGCGTTCGAATCCGTCATCGAGCGCAACACGATATCCGCGCTGTCCAGCTGACTCGGAGAGCTCCAGGGCGATTCGAGGCGAGATTTCTCGAATGCGCAAGACCCCGATCTAACCACGCTTCGACTCGCTGTATTCCGGCTTCGCCCAGCGCCGACCTCCAATCAAGTCCAGCCCGGGGCGTCCCGATATTCCTCGCACAGCGAGCCCTAATGGAAAGCTCGCCCGGAGGCTCCGTACTGCCGTGCGCCTGGTCGCCTGCCCGAATTGCCATACTCAATATGACGTCACGGACGTAGACACAAAGTCCATTCCGTGCCGCTGTGGCGAAGAAATCGAGAACGCTCCGATTCGCGCCAAGGATGCCCAGATTGCGCGCTGTGGCTCCTGTGGCGCCGGAGTTCGGAGCGACGCGCAGAGCTGTCAGTACTGCAAATCCGAGATCATCCGAGAGCCCGGCGAACACAGCCTGATCTGCCCCGAGTGCTATGCGCGCTGCGCGGACGGATCGCGCTTTTGCACCGCTTGCGGTGTCGGATTCCGGCCCGAGCAAGTCAAGATCGACGGACATGAACTCCCCTGTCCAGCCTGCTCAACGCTGATGCCACCACGCCAGATCGGCGGCGTTGGAGTCAACGAATGCCTCTCGTGTAACGGACTCTGGACACCCGGAGAGGGCTTCGACATCCTCGTGAGCCGTGCGATCGCGTCGCGGCAGCAGGCCAGCCCAGCGGAGCTGCACGCCCTCAAGCCGCGAGTCACGGGCTCGAACCCCGCCCGACAGGGCGTCCAGTATCGAAACTGCCCCGAGTGCGACGCACATATGGCGCGCCGCAACTACCGAAAGAAATCGGGAATCATCATCGACTCCTGCTCGCAGCACGGCATCTGGCTGGACGCCGATGAACTCGAGCAGATCGCGGGTTTCATTTTGAGTGGCGCGGCAGGTGAACGGATCGAGGCCGATTCCGCAGCGAGTCGTAAAAAACGAGCGGCCGCCGCGACTTCTCGCGGACGCCTCGAAGGCGAGGTGGCGAAGCGCGAGTACACCCCAGTGTCTCGCTTCACGAGCTCTTCGAGCGGCGGAAGCGCGATCGAATCGATCGCAAGTCTGCTGTTCAAAATTCTGAATTAGGAGAAATCGCATGGGCCTGATGAAAAAGCTTCGAGCCGAACTAGTCGACATCATCGAGTGGATCGACGACAGCCGGCATACTCTCGTCTGGCGATTTCCGCGCTACCACAATCAGATCAAATATGGCGCTCAGCTGATCGTCCGCCCTGGACAGCTCGCGATCTTCGTCACTGAAGGAAAGATCGCGGATGTATTCGAGCCCGGGCAGTATCGACTCGAGACCAAGAACCTACCGGTGCTCGGCACCATTGCGGGTTGGAAGTACGGCTTCGACAGCCCCTTCAAATCGGAGGTCTACTTCGTTAGCACTCGCCAGATCACAGACCTGAAATGGGGAACCCCGAACCCGGTGATGATGCGAGATCCCGACTTCGGAAACATCCGCGTTCGCGCCTTCGGGACCTACACGCTGAAGGCGAAAGACCCCAAGATACTGCTCCGTGAATTGGTTGGAACCGACGGTATTTTCGAAACCGAAGAAATCAGTGAGCTACTGCGTTCGATCGTGAACACATCGTTCGCCGATGTCGTCGCTAAATCCGAAATTCCCGTGCTCGACTTCGCAGCCCACTACAGCGAACTCAGCGAAGAGATTCGCACCGTGGTAATGGAGCGCGTCGATGGGGAATACGGACTCGAGATCCCACAGCTCTACATCGTCAACATTTCCGTCCCGGCTGAAGTCGAACAAGCCCTCGATGCGCGAACCAGCATGAACGCCATCGGCGATATGGTCGCCTACCAGGCCTACCAACTCGGGCAGGCCATGCCGGTCGCCGCCGCCAACCCCGCTGGCGGCCTCGCGGGAGCTGGCGTGGGCCTGGGTATGGGTTTGGGAATTGCGCAAACGATGAATCCTTCGCCGGCGCAAACTGGAGCTCCGACCACACCACAGAGTCCGCAACCGCCTCCGGCGCCACCCGCACCCAGCTGGCACATCGCGGTGAACGGACAAACACGAGGACCGTTCACACCGGAGCAAATCTCGGGCGGAATTGCCGCGGGGCAGATTCGCGGAGATACGCTGATGTGGACCGCGGGAATGGAGCAGTGGACTGCGGCCAGCCAGGTGCCCTTGCTCGCGGCGTTTTTTCAACCCACCCCTCCCCCGCCACCCATGGCCACTCCGGAGAACGAATAACAGCGCCAACGTTCTTCCCGAACATCGCGATCCACGATTCGAATGCAGCCTGCAGCCGACATCGCTCACGTTCTGCGGGAGCCGAAGCCAAACGACGCACCCCCGCTAGCGGAAGGCCGGCAGCCCGGCTGAAAGCCGCGCACCACCCACGTTCCAGATTTCATTCTTGTGAATTTCCGCGCCGAGCCCCCTTATCCTCGTTCGAGGTCCCAAAGAGGGACGCAAATCTGTTATTTTGGTCCGCCGAGCCCATGACACCATCATGGGCTCGCTCATAGCGAGGGGTAGATGACTCACACGATCCGATCCGTCTCCAGATTACCGCGCGCAGTCGCCGCGCTCGCATTCGGACTTTCGTCCGTCGGCGCGATCACGGTGACAGGGTGCGGGGACGAACCCGCCCCAGCCCCGCCGGCCGCGCGACCCATCAAGATCATGACAATCGACACCAAGGGAACCGTCGAGATCCTCGAGTACTCTGGCACGATTTCCGCCGCGCAGCACTCCGAGATGGCCTTCGAGGTTCCGGGCAAGATCACCGACTTTCCGGTCGTCGAGGGCCAGATCGTCAAGAAGGGCGACCTGCTCGTCCGCATCGACCCGCGCGACATGGCGGCGCTGGCCGGCGTAGACACCGCGAAGGTTCAGCTCGCAAGGGCCGAATACGAGCGGCAGAAGAAACTCTTCGAAGCCCACGTCTCCTCACAGCAGGAGCTCGACCGCGCTCAGCGCGCCTACGAGGTTGCCGTCGCGAGGGCTCAGGGTTCCACCAAAGGTCTCGAAGACACGGAGCTTTTCGCACTCTTCGACGGCATCGTCGCGAAGAAGCTCGTCAGGGACTTCGAAAATGTGACGGCAAAGCAGCCCGTGTTGATCCTCCAGGATACGACGAACCTCGAGATCGACGTCACGATCCCCGAAGCCGATGCGGTGAGGGGCGCCCCGAATTCCACCAACGAGGAGCGGACCGCGCGCGTCAATCCGATCGTGATCGTGACAGCCCTGCCCGATCGGTCCTTCCCGGCGCAGATCACGGAGTTCAACACGACGGCAGATCCCGTCACGCGAACCTTCCGCGTCACGCTCCGCTTCGACCCCCCGGACGACGTCAACATCAAGCCCGGAATGACCGCGACCGTGAGAATCCACGTCAAACCCGAACAGCAGCTCGTCGCCGGCCAATCAAGCGTATCGATCCCGGCCAGCGCAGCCATCACGGATGAGACCGGCGAGGCCTTCGTATGGTTGGTCGACCCGGGATCGATGACCGTAAAGCGCAATCCGGTCCAACTCGGACATCTCTCGGGGAGCCGGGTATTCGTATCGAGCGGCCTCCGCTCGGGTCAGCAGATTGCGATTTCGGGCGTCCACCAGCTTCGCGACGGCATGCTCGTGCGCCGTCAGGGCAGCTGAGCCGAGCCGACCCATGAATATCGCAGAGGCCTCGATCAAGAACCGCGTCGTCACGCTCACCTTTGCCGTCGTGATGCTGTTCGGCGGCATCAAAGCCTTCAACGGACTCAGCCGGCTCGAAGATCCCGAGTTCACCATCAAGGACGCACTCGTAGTCACGCCGTACCCGGGCGCCTCCGCGGCGGAGGTCGAAGAAGAAGTCACCGATCACATCGAAATCGCCGTCCAGCAACTCGGGCAGCTCGATGAAATCGAGTCTCGGTCGACACGCGGGCTGTCGAACCTGACGGTCACGATCAAGCCCCAATACGACAGCAGAGCCCTCCCGCAGGTGTGGGACGAACTGCGCCGTAAGGTGGGCGACGCGCAGAGTGGCCTGCCGCCGGGAGCCGGGCCATCGCTCGTGATCGACGATTTCGGCGACGTATACGGGGTCTTCGTTGCGGTCTACGGAGACGAATACAGCTTCGCAGAACTCAAGGACGTCATCGACTTGCTGCGCCGGGAACTCCTGCTGGTTCAAGATGTAGCCAAGATCGACACCTTCGGAGAGTACGTCGAGGCCATCTACGTCGAACTCGAGCGCGATCGGATGGCGGAACTCGGCATCCCGACCCAGGCAATCATCCGCGAACTCAAGAACAAGAACATTGCGAGCGACGCCGGCCACGTGAAGGTCGGCCCGGAGTTCATCGCAATTGTACCGACGGGAGAGCTCAAGTCGGTCGAAGATTTCGAATCGCTACTAATCAGCCCCGGTGAATCGAGACAGATCTTCCTCAGAGATGTCGCGAAGGTCTGGCGGGGATACGTCGAACCACCCAAGAACTTGATGCGTTACGACGGGAAAGCCGCGATCGGCCTCGGCATCTCGACGATTTCCGGCGGAAACGTCGTGAGCATGGGCGAAGCACTTGCGAAGCGCATGGACGAACTCCTGCCTCAGATTCCGTTGGGAATCGAACTCGGCCAGGTCTCTGTTCAATCTACTGCGGTAACCGAGTCCATTTCGGGATTCGTCGTCAGCCTCATGCAGGCTGTCGTGATCGTGATCATCGTTTTGCTCATCTTCATGGGCCTTCGAAGCGGCCTACTCATTGGTTTCGTACTCGTACTCACGATCTCGGGAACCTTCATCTTCATGGGCCCCTGGGGTGTGGCACTCGAGCGAATCTCTCTCGGCGCGCTCATCATTTCGCTCGGAATGCTCGTCGACAACGCGATCGTGGTCGTCGACGGCATGCTGATTCGCATACAGAGGAGAGAGGACCCGAAGGCCGCAGCGGTAGCCGTGGTGCACCAGACCTCAATTCCACTACTCGGCGCCACGATCGTCGCAATCCTCGCATTCGCGGCAATCGGAACTTCGGACGACTCTACGGGCGAGTTTTGCCGTTCACTCTTTCAGGTCGTCCTGATCTCGCTCGGACTTAGCTGGGTCACGGCGGTTACGGTGACTCCGCTGCTCGGCGTGATGTTCCTGAAACCGCCGAGCGATCAGGATGCGGATGATTCGGATCCCTATGGCGGCGGGTTCTATCGCAGCTACCAGGGATTTCTCCGCAGTTGCATTCGCGCCCGTTGGGTCACCGTAGCCGCGGTAGTGGGAATGTTCGTCACCTCGCTCTGGGGCTTTGGCTTCGTCGACCAGAGCTTCTTCCCGCCGTCTACCCGTCCGCAGTTCATGATCGACATCTGGATGCCGATGGGGACCCACATTGACGATACGACACGGGCCGTTGAGAAGGCGGAGAAATACCTGAATCAGCAGGAAGGCGTCCAGAACGTCACTTCGCTGATCGGACAAGGTGCTTTGCGCTTCATCCTCACCTACACGCCCGAGAAACAGGACAGTTCCTACGCGCAGTTGATCGTCGATGTCGACGACGCGGGAAGGATCCCCTCGCTTACCAAGCAAATCGAGCGCGACTTCGAGGACTTGCTCCCCGAGGCGCTCACCTACGGATTTCCGTTCGAACTCGGCCCCGGCGCAAATGGCAAGATCCGTGCACGCTTCAGTGGTCCAGACCACGCGATCTTGCGCGGCCTCGCTGACGAAGCGATGGCCATTTTTCACGCCGACCCGAACTCGAAGGCGATCCGCACCGATTGGCGTCAACGCGTAAAGATCGTGGAACCCGTTCTCGCGGAAAAACAGGCCAATGCCAATGGCATCACGCGGACCGACGTCGCGATTACGATGCTACAGGCGTTCCAGGGCGCCACCGTAGGCGTCTACCGCGATGGTGACCTGCTGCTACCGATCATCCTCCGCGCGCAGGACGCGCAGCGGACCGACGTTGCAAGCATGCAGAACCTCCAGATTTGGAGCCCCGCCGCGCAGGGAATGATTCCGATCCGACAGGTCGTGTCGGGCTTCGAGACCCGATTCGAGGACGAGATCATCATGCGCCGAGACCGCAAACCGACCATTACGGTCTTCGCTGATCCCAAAACAGGGTCGGCGAGTATTCTCTTCAATCGCCTGCGTGCCCAAATTGAATCCATCGAACTGCCAGCCGATTATTTTCTCGAATGGGGTGGTGAGTACGAGGACACCGCCAAGGCACGCGACCCGCTCATGGCGAGCCTACCGATTTTCGTGACGATGATGGTGTTGATCACCATTGCGCTGTTCAACTCGCTCAAAGAGCCGCTCATCATCTGGCTCTGCGTTCCGCTCGCCTTGATCGGCGTAACGGCTGGCCTGCTGGTCACCTCGCAGCCCTTTGGTTTCATGGCGCTATTGGGCTTTCTGAGCCTGATGGGAATGCTGATCAAGAACGCGGTGGTCTTGATCGACGAGATCCGAATCCAGAAGAGCGAAACTCCCGACCTTCTCACCGCGATATTGAACTCGGGCACGAGTCGCTTACGCCCGGTGGCGATGGCTGCAGCGACCACGGCGCTCGGTATGGTTCCGCTGTTGCTAGACGCGTTTTTCGTCGCAATGGCCGTGACGATCATCTTCGGTTTGATGTTCGCGACCCTGCTGACGATGATCATCGTTCCGGTGCTCTACGCGATCTTCTACGGCGCATCGAACGATCCGAACGAGAGCACATCCGCGGCGAACTGAGCGGGCCTTGCTGCGAGGCCAACCACGGGCTGCTGCGAACGGATCGCTCCGCTTGGCCGAGATTTCGGTGAGAGCAATCGCACGCTCGCATCGATCAGCACGACACACCGCTCCTGAACAGCCCCCGATTCGGCGGGTAGTCCACGGGCGAGGTCTTCCAGCCACGGTGCTCCGCGGAGCCTCCCTTCGAATCAATCGAGCGAATTTGTCGGGTAGCGCGGTGAGCGCGGTGAGCGCGGTGAGCGCGATTTTGCAGGAGAACGATCGGCGGGGGTGACGACGGCGGGACAGCCCTTACGACTGCCCCGCCGTCTATCGAGTTACTACCGCGGGTGGAGTTCTACCCGCCTGTTCGTCTGGCGCCCTTCGTCCGTGTCGTTCGAAGCGACCGGGCGAGTCTCGCCATAGCTTCGCGCCGTGAGTCGGCTCGAGCTGAGGCCCTTGCTTACGAGGTAGCCCCTCACCGCTTCCGCGCGCCGTTGCCCCAGTCTTTGGTTGTAGTCTTCAGGTCCGACCGAGTCGGTATGTCCA